>Ga0209320_10001830_pt1 | contig 10938 bp, 10 predicted proteins | sample Rifsed13ft4_FD_184008 | JGI IMG/M metagenome (GOLD analysis project Ga0209320, IMG submission 184008) | Soil microbial communities from Rifle, Colorado, USA - sediment 13ft 4 (version 2) | ecosystem: Environmental > Terrestrial > Deep subsurface > Rock core/Sediment | place: Rifle, Colorado... | reverse complement strand
CGGATGGAAAAAAGAAATTATTTGTACTTTCATTTCTTTCTTCCCTTGCAGCTCTAAACAGATTAGATAGTCTGATTATCTTATTACCAGCTTTAGTTTTCATTTACTTCAAAGAAAAGAAAAGACTTAAAGGTCTCTTGATTATTCTGGCAAGCTTTCTTCCATTGTTTGCATGGGAAATGTTTTCTCTTTTTTACTATGGATTTTTCTTCCCAAATACCGCTTATGCAAAACTAAACACGGGTATCAATCAATCTGATTTGATTAAGCAAGGATTTTACTATCTGCTAGATTCTCTTTATTTAGATCCACTCACATTTTTTGTATTGCTTGCTGGAATTTTAGCAGCATTATTAAAAAGAAAGAGTGAACTGATACCATTAGCAGTCGGGACTGGTTTATATATAATCTATATTGTAAATATTGGTGGTGATTTTATGAGCGGCAGATTTCTTTCCGCTCCCCTGCTTTGTGCCGTGATTATATTGGCAAGAACTGAAATTAAATCTATTAAGACGGCAATAGTTTCTGCAATTGTAATCATTGGATTGGGATTTCTTTCACCGCGACCAAATTTACTTAGCACTCCTCAATACAGCTTGGGTCCAAAAATAATCCATGCTTTCAGATTTGGTTCAATTATAAGTGGACTGAATGAAGGCATTACCGATGAACGATTTTGGTATTACGAGAACACTGGCTTGTTAAATAATTTATTCCAAAGAAAAATTGAACGGCACCCATGGGTTAAGCACGCTTTAACGATCAAAGAAACAAAAAATAATTTTGTGGTAAAAGCTACAGTTGGGATGTTCGGCTTTTATGCCGGAAGTAATGTTCACATTCTAGATCAATATGCATTAACTGAACCGCTGCTTGCCAGAATTCCATCAACCGAATATTGGTTGATAGGTCATGATAAACCAAAGAATGAGAGGTTTTGGAGAATCGGACATTTTGCCCGAAAGATTCCTGAAGGTTATTTGGAAACTTTGCAGACTGGTAAGAATAAAATTATCAATCCAAGTTTAGCAAAATATTATGAGAAACTATCTATAATAACAAAGGGCGGTTTGCGGGATTTGAATCGCCTTAAAGAGATTTGGAATTTTAATGTTGGTAAGTACGATTATTTAATTGATGAGTACAATAAAACTCTTTAAAAAACACATTATGGGCATCTTTAAAATCTCAAACAATAAGCATCAAATGACAAATAAATTCCAAATTCAAAAAATCTAATTTACAAAACCCCCCTAGGAACAGGTTTTTGTTTTGGTCATATGAATTTTGGTTATTGGAAATTATTTGAGATTTGCTTTTTGCGATTTGGAGTTTTTAGATATTCTCTTTAAACTAAAATGCTATCTTATCTTAATATGCAATTCTCTTAACTGTTCTTCGCTTACATTTGAAGGCGAATCATCCATAAGCGATATAGCACTTGCTGTTTTAGGGAAAGCAATTACTTCTCTTATGGAACTTTCTCCTGTAAAAATCATTGCCATTCTATCAAATCCAAAAGCAATTCCGCCATGCGGCGGTGCCCCATACTTGAAAGCTTTCATTAAAAAACCAAACTTATGTTCAGCTTCTTCGTGACCGATACCCAATGCTTTAAACATCTTTGCCTGTAATGATGCATTATGAATTCTGATACTTCCACCGGCAATTTCATTTCCATTGAGCACAAGATCATAAGCTCGCGCCTTAACTTTTTCAGGATGTGAATCCATAAGCTTAACATCTTCGATTCTTGGTGAAGTAAACGGATGATGCATTGCATAAAAACGTTTTGTTTCTTCATCCCACTCGAATAATGGAAAGTCCGTAACCCAAAGCAACTTAGGCGGTGAATCAGTTTTAATTAAATCAAGCCGCCTTGCCATTTCTAATCTTAGCTGACCCATTATGTTTAGTGTTTTGATTCTTCTTCCGGTAAGAATAAAAATTAAATCTCCCGGTTTTGCATTTATGCCAGTGATGAGATTTTTCTTTTCTTCCTCGGTTAAAAATTTTGCAATTGGAGCTTCAAGTTCACCGCCCTCCTTCACTCTCATCCAAATTAAACCACCGGCTCCGAGCTTCTTTACAAAATCGGTGAGCACATCAAGCTGATTTCTAGTATAATCTCCGCATCCATTCGCCAAAAGTCCTGTTGTGATTCCACCGGAATCAATTTGATCTTTGAAAACTTTGAATGTTGTATTTGCAAATACTTTGTTAAGAGTTGTTAATTCAAGATTAAATCTTAAATCAGGTTTATCGCTGCCGTATTTCTCCATTGCTTCATCAAACGTAAATCTTGGGAGTGGAAGCTGCAGTTCCAAATTCCAAATTTCCTTGTACAATAACTTCATTAGACCTTCAACCGTTTGGAAAACATCTTCCTGATCCACGAAAGACATTTCAACATCAATCTGTGTAAACTCCGGCTGTCTATCCGCACGAAGGTCTTCATCTCTATAACATTTCACGATTTGAAAGTAGCGGTCAAATCCTGAAACCATCAGCAATTGCTTATAAGTTTGCGGTGACTGTGGAAGCGCATAAAATTTTCCTTTGTGAATCCTACTCGGGACAAGATAATCCCTCGCTCCCTCAGGTGTACTTTTCATCAGCACAGGAGTTTCAATTTCAACAAAGTTGTTTTCATCAAAATATTTCCTGACGATTTGATACATCTTGTGCCGAAGCAAAAGATTTTTTTGAACAGATGGTCTTCGTAAATCGAGGTATCTGTATTTCAGTCTAATATCTTCGCTGGTATCAATCTTATCTCTTATCGGGAATGGAGTTGTCTTTGCTTCATTAAGAATAACAAGCTTCTTCACCATTACATCAATATGACCGGTTGGCAATGCAGCGTTATCTGTTTCCGGCGGTCTTTTTCTTACAGTGCCCTCGACGGAAATTACAAATTCACTTCTTAAATCCTTAGCAAGATTATGAGCTTCTTCACTCAAGCTTGGTTCAAAAACAATTTGAGTGATTCCATAACGATCGCGCAGATCAATAAAAATTAATCCGCCAAGGTCCCTTCTTGTATCAACCCAGCCGTTAAGAACAACTGGTTGTCCGATATCACTTTCCCTTAGCTCGCCGCATGTATGAGTTCTTTTATTAAAAAACATTTTCTTCGTTTAGAGTGATTGAATGCAGATATTGAGGGCTTAAATTAATCAAATATGACAGGGCAAACAAATATCGGGTACTTCAAGCTGTGGCTAAAGCCAAAGTCATTGGTTATTATTTAAATCAGTTGACTGAAGTCAACTGCTATAAAAAAAGTATTTTCTATTGCAGTCTGCTTTAGCTGACTGAGAATATAATTAGAATAAAAGTGGCTTTAGCCGCATTCAACACACTTTAACAAACCCAGTTTCTTACAATATGGTATTAGGTACGGTAGAAACTGGGTTTGAAGCACCACGACTTAATTTAATAATGATTAAATTTACACCATGAATACCGTTGAACTCATTCGCAAAAAAAGAAATGGTTTACCGCTGTTAAAAAGCGAGATACAATTTTTAATCTCTTCTTACCTAAAGAAAAAAATTCCCGACTACCAATTTTCTGCGTTTCTTATGGCGGTTTATTTCAGAGGAATGGATGAAACCGAACAATCAGCTTTAACTGATGCGATGATTAACTCTGGAAAAATTGTTGATCTGAAAAAAATAAGGGGACTGAAGGTTGACAAGCATTCAACCGGAGGAGTTGGAGATAAAACTTCAATGATTATTGCTCCAATTGCCGCTGCTGCAGGTGTCAAAGTTCCAATGATTTCGGGGCGCGGGCTTGGGCATACCGGCGGAACATTGGATAAGTTAGAGTCTATCCCCGGGTTTCGAACTGATTTATCTTTATCTCAATTCAAAAATATTTTACAAAAGTGCGGGGCTGTTTTAATCGGGCAGACAAAAGAAATTGCTCCTGCCGATAAATTAATTTATGCTTTACGCGATGTTACCGCAACTGTTGAATCAATTCCGCTTATTACTGCAAGCATAATGAGCAAGAAAATTGCCGAAGGAATTGACGGGCTTGTCTTAGATGTTAAAACCGGAAGCGGCGCTTTCATGCCCGAAGAAAAAGATGCCGTTAAGCTTGCAGATTCTTTGATTCGTACCGCAAAATCTTTTGATAAGAAAGTTATTGCTTTCATCACGGATATGAACCAGCCGCTTGGCAATTATATCGGAAATTGGTTTGAAGTTTATGAATCAATAAAAGTTTTGCAAGGTGAAAATGTTGAAGATCTTCTGGAACTAAGTCTGAACTTAGCAGGAGCGATGATCTACTTAGGAAACAAAGCCGGTTCCATTGAAGAAGGAAAAGAAATTTCTCGTGACTTGATTAAGAACGGTAAAGCATTTGATAAGTTTATTGAAATTGTAAAACACCAGAATGGTAATGTAAAGTTTTTGTACAGTCCCGAGAAATATCCTAAATCGAAATTTTCAAAAAAAATATTTTCTCCGAAGAAAGGGTATTTATCTGTCATAAATAATTACGATATTGGTATGGCTGCTTTGGAATTGGGTGCCGGAAGAAGAACAAAAGAAGATAAAATTGACCCCAAAGCGGGTATAATTTTTTATTCCAAGATTGGCAGCCAAATTAACAGGGGCGATGTTATTGCAGAAGTGTTCACTGATAATAAAACTAAATTGGAGGTAGCTCGTGATAAAATTTTAAATTCTTTGACATTTTCATCAACAAAAACGAATAAATTAAAAATCATTAAAAAAATCATAAACTAAAAAGGAGTAAAAACATGAAGGATAATAAGGAAATCATCAGCAATTTAGTTAAAAGTTACTGGATGGAAATTGAAACGGTGATGAACTACATTTCCAATTCAGTTAATCTTGACGGAGTTAGAGCAGAAGAAATAAAAAAGTCTTTGAGTATTGATATATTAGAAGAGATCAATCATGCTCAATTGTTAGCCAAGCGGATTAAAGAGCTGGGTGGAAGTGTTCCCGGTTCAATGGAGCTTAAGGCAGAGCAGAAATACTTACAAACTTTAAAAGACACTACAGATGTGGTATCAGTCATTGAAGGCGTTATTCAAGCTGAAGAAGGTGCCGTAAAGCAGTATAATAAATTAATAAAGCTTTGTGAGGGGAAAGATTACGTGACTCAAGATTTGTGTATACGGCTTCTTGGAATGGAAGAGTCTCACAGAATCGAATTTAAAGGTTTCTTAAAAGAATATAAAAAGTAAGTCCTACAAGCCCGACAAGGTTTTATCCTTTAGAAAGATATTTTTCTGTTTAGAAATTAAATTTGTGCTGTTTACTCATTTATTAATAATTATAAAAGAAAGTTAGAGGTAAAAAATGTTATTCATAATTGCTATACTCGCTGTTGTTGCTGCAAGCATAGTTTATTTTAATGCGAAGAAGAGAGCAAATAGACAGGAGTCATCATTAGCATTGGTTGCTTTAGTTGTTGCAGCATTTATTGGTTTGTTGCAATGCTGGACAATAATTCCCGCAGGACACGTTGGTGTTATAGATTTTTTTGGTAATGTAAGTGATCAAACATTATTACCAGGAGTTAACTTTGTTAATCCAATGGCTAATGTTGTGAAGTTTGACGCACGTACACAGGAAATGAAAGAAGTAATGACTGTCCCTTCAAAAGAAGGTTTAACCATTGATCTTGAAATAAGTCTTTTATACAGCCTGAGTTTTGAAAATGCAAATAAGATTTATAAAAGCGTTGGTGAAGATTATGTTGAAAAAATATTGGCACCGCAATTTAGATCTGTAGTAAGGGGAGTAACTGCAAGTTATGACGCCAGAGCTTTGTATACTGCTGAGAGAGAAGAGCTTGCAAAAAAAATTGAACAAGAAATATCCAATCTCGTTAAGCCGAGGGGAATAACAATTGAAGCCGCACCCCTTCGCCAATTAACATTGCCTGCAAGATTGACAGAATCCATTGAAGAAAAACTTAAAGCCGAGCAGGAAAGTCAGAGAATGCAATTTATTCTTCAGAGAGAAACTCAAGAAGCCGAGCGAAAGAGAATTGAAGCAAAAGGTATTTCCGATTTTCAGGATATTGTTTCAAAGGGAATTAGCGATCAATTATTGAGGTGGAAAGGAATTGAGGCAACGGAAAAGTTAGCAAGTTCAAATAATACTAAGATAGTTGTGATCGGTGCAGGCAAAGACGGTCTCCCGCTTATTTTGGGCGGCAATTAGGATAGTTTAATTTCTGTTTACGAACCTAATTTCTCTGCAAAGGAGTTTTCTCCTATGAGAAATTAGGTTTGTATGATGTTATAGTGATACCAAATGTCATACTTCTCCAGTAAAGCAATTGACTATTTCTCAAATTTAAAATCGCCAGTTAAATTACCTCCCCAAATAGAAGTATTAAATCCTTACGAAAATGACGCGGTTAAAAATACGGTTAATGCATTTTATCAAAAATTCTATAATGATGATCGTAAACGAATCTACATTCTAGGAATAAACCCCGGACGATTCGGCGGCGGATTGACGGGAATCTCCTTTACTGATCCTGTTGCATTAAGAAAGCATTGCGGGATTGATAACCAACTTGGAACTAAGGAAGAACTATCAAGCAAGTATGTTTACGAGGTAATAAGTCACTTTGGCGGTGTGAAGAAATTCTTCTCTCAATTTTTTCTTTCGGCTATTTACCCGCTTGCTTTAATAAACGATGGGAAGAATTACAACTACTACCATAATAAAAAGCTGTTTACATTTCTCAGACCTCAGCTAATGAACTCCCTTAAACAGCAAACAAAATTTGGTGCTGACAATAAAGTTGCGATTTGTCTTGGGAAAAAGAATGCAGAATATCTTAAAGTACTGAATGACGAGCTTGAGCTGTTTGGTAGAATTGAGACATTAGATCACCCGCGGTTTATTATGCAGTACAGAAAGAAGAAAATTGACGATTATATTGCGAAGTATCTTTCCGTTTTAGCGACTTCCCTGAGTTAAAAATGCTTAGCTGTTTTTTGCTTCAATAGAGTTTTAACGAAATCAATTTCATCTTGGTTAACAGTGTGATCCATCCCCTCGTAAATTCTTTTGGTAACCTTTGCTCTTAAATTCTTAAAAACTTCTTCCGTTTCATCAACTCTTTCCAAAGGAATGTGCGGATCAACATCGCTGCAGCCAAGAAAAATTTCCGTCCCTTCAAGATTACCAGAATAGGTTTCACGAGTAATCGTTTCTCCTATCAATCCACCGCTTAAACCAAAAACTCCTCCAAACTTTTTTGGATTTCGTGCAGCATATTCCAGGCTCAAGCAAGCACCTTGTGAAAATCCGAGAAGATAAATCTGCTCACTCGAAAAACCTTTTTGCAGAAGCATCTCAACAATTGAATCAATTAAAGCTAAACCAGAAGTTATTCCCGGTTTATTCATTTCGATTGGAGAAAGAAAACTGTATGGATACCATGTGTTGCCTTTTGCTTGAGGTGCAAGATATGCAACTCCATCAAAATTAAATTCGGCAGAGAGTGATAATATATCTTCAGCCGTTGCCCCTCTCCCGTGAATCATTATCATCGCTGACTTTGTATTATCCAACTTTGTCCCGGATTGAATTATCGGTTGGTTTTGATGAAGACCATTTGAAATAATATTATGAATTATTTTATTCATTTCTATTGTTTTATTAAACCGTTGAAACGGTTAAGAAAAATATAGTTACTAAATTCTCTTCGGGATTAATCCCGAAGAGAACAGAAAAAAACCGACTGATGTTCAACCGTTTTAACGGTTTTTGCTGACAGATTAATTCTGTCTCACAAAACTTTTTGTTTTAAGCGGGATAAGAATCTGCTCAATAATTTTTCTTTTCGGCTCATGCCATGCAGGAAGCTTTAATTCAGTTCCAAGATTTTCAAAACTTTCATCAATCATAAATCCCGGCGGATCTGTAGCAATCTCAAATAATATTCCTCCTGGTTCACGGAAGTAAATTGAGTGGAAGTAAATTCTATCAACAACTTCGGTAGGATACAATCCTCTCAGTAATATTTTTTCCCTCCAGCTTAGCTGTTCTTCATCGTTGGCAGTCCGCCAAGCTATGTGATGCACTGTCCCGGCACCGCTTATTCCTCGCGGAGTGTTCGTACTTTTAATAATATCTATAAAAACAATACTTTCTTTTTCTCCCAAAGAATATCTTTTAACATTTACCTCAGATGCAATTAACTTAGCGCCCATGACTTGGGTTAGTAAATTTTCGGTCGGATTAGACTCTCTCAAATAGAAAGTTGTACCAAAAAACTTACGAATAGAATGTTCAGCGGGAATTTCACCATTAAACCATCCCATCATTGAATCAGCATTCTTATCAGCCACAATTTCTATTTTCATTCCATCAGGATCTAAAATGCTGATGTACTCATATCCGAACTTATTTTTTGGTCCATCAAAATTTACTGCACGTTCGGCAAGACGATCCATCCAGTATTGTAACGAGGTTGATGTTACACTAAATGAAACTATGTTTATTTCACCTGTTCCACGCTTCCCTCTTCTTACATCGGGAAATGGGAAGAATGTCAGGATTGTTCCTGGTGAACCTATTTCATCACCATAATAAAGATGATAAACGTCAGGTGCATCAAAGTTCACAGTCTTTTTAATAAAACGCATTCCGAGCGTTTGAGTGTAAAAATCGTAATTGACTTGCGGATCACTCGCCATTACTGTTATGTGATGTATTCCGTTTATTTCTTTTTCCATTTAACTTTTTCCTATCCTCGCATTTTGTCGAGAAGCTGATTTACAGTTCTGGCTTCACTTAAATTTAATTTTTTAAACGCCTGATCAATCTCATCATCATGCTTATCAATTTCTTCCAATACTTTCAATCCTTTTTCCGTAATCACAACTTCAACTCTTCTTCTGTCATCGGGACAAATTTTTCTGTCAACCAAATCTTTTTGCTTTAACCTCTCAACAAGTCGGGATGCATCGGACATTTTATCAAGCATTCTTTCCTTTAGTAAATTTACCGAAGCCGAATTAGGATACTGCCCTCGAAGTATTCTCAGAATATTATACTGCGCGGCTGTAATCCCTCTTTTCTTTAAGAATGAAGCGTGGTGATTAATAAGCCAGCCGTGTGTATAAAAAATATTCACCGCCAGCTTGTGATATTCATTCCTAAATTTTTTCTGCTTTATTTCTTCTTCAAGCTTCATTTATGATTTTCTTAAAATCTCTAAATTGATTATCAATTCAACTTCTTTGCCGGCAATTAGTCCGCCGGTTTCAATTGTTTTACTCCACTTAAGATTATAATCGAATCGATTAACTTCACCGGTAATTTTGAATCCGGCTCTCGTATTCCCGAAACCATCTTTGATAATTCCATTAAGCTTTACATCAAGCTCAATTTCCTTAGTCACATCACGAATTGTAAAATCCCCGACAAGCTTATATTTGTCCTCGCCTACTTTTTTAATTAATTTACTCTTGAAAATCAACTGTGGATATTTTTCAGCATTGAAAAAATCATCCGAGCGAAGATGATTATCTCTTTTTTCATTATCAGTAAAAATACTGTTTGTGTTTATTGTAAAATCGATGCCGGCGGTTGAAAAGTCATCATCTTTCGAGGTAATCTTTGCATCATAATCTTTGAAAAACCCTTCAACGCTGGTAATTACCATGTGCGTAATACTAAACCCAACTTTTGTGTGGGCCTTGTCCATGGTCCATGTAGTTTGTGAAAATAGTGATATTGATACCAAGACCAGTATAGCTGCGAGAAATTTAAGATTGCGCATTTTACGCTCCTTTATTTTAGTTTGTATATATAATTAGTTAAAATTATTTGCTGAATTAAATATATGTTATAACTTCTAATGTTATAACATATAATTTTGTGCACTGGTTCCATTTGATTAAAAAATAATCAAATGTTTTGATTTTGGTTAAAGATGAGGATTTTCCTTCTGATATCTCTTTTCTCGATGGTTTCTTTTACTATTTTTGTTTTTAAGGAAGGCAATATTTATGACACGGTTGAATATCGAAATTAAAGCAAGATCTAAAAATCAAAATGCAATTCGGGAGATTCTCAAATCCCACCATGCAGAATTCAGGGGAGTTGATCATCAGAGTGATACTTACTTCAAAGTAAATTCTGGAAGATTAAAATTAAGAGAAGGAAATATTGAAAATTCCCTCGTTCATTACGACAGAGAAGATCAAACAGGACCTAAGCAATCAAATGTAACATTCTACAAATCGGTAGATAAGTCTGCTCTAAAAGAAATTTTAACAAAAGCACTGGGAGTTTTGGTTGTCGTTGATAAATCGAGAGAGATATATTTTATTGATAATGTGAAATTTCATATAGATTCAGTTAAAGATTTAGGAACTTTTGTTGAAATTGAAGCAACTGATGCCGACTGCAGTATTGGAAAAAATAAATTGTTAGAACAATGCCAGCATTATCTTGATTTGTTTAAGATTTCTAAAGAAGACCTGATTTCAAATTCCTACAGCGATTTGCTGCTTCAAAAAAAATGACTTCGAATTCAAACCAAACCCAGTTCCTTTGATTTGTAGTACCGCACGTTAGGAACTGGGTTTGTATTATTAACTTTTAAATAAGTTGATTAACAAAAACAAGGTTATCATGAAAAATTTAATTGATGATTCAATCAAATCAGAAATCATTCAACGCATCAAAAAATTAAACTCAAACACTCCCGCTAAATGGGGAAAGATGAATGTAAACCAAATGCTCTGCCATTGTGCTGATCAGCTCCGGCTAGCAAACGGAACTAAGCAATCTAAGTTTATTGGAAATTTTATGTTAACGACTGTCTTTAAATGGTTATCCTTAACTTTTCTTAAAGCACCAAGGGGAAAAATTGAAACCGTGAAAGAATTAAAGCAAGGTGGAGGCGGGA
>Ga0209320_10001823_pt1 | contig 10956 bp, 9 predicted proteins | sample Rifsed13ft4_FD_184008 | JGI IMG/M metagenome (GOLD analysis project Ga0209320, IMG submission 184008) | Soil microbial communities from Rifle, Colorado, USA - sediment 13ft 4 (version 2) | ecosystem: Environmental > Terrestrial > Deep subsurface > Rock core/Sediment | place: Rifle, Colorado... | reverse complement strand
GAGCCGCCGACGGAGTAGCCGGGCGGGACGACGGGCACCGACGCGATGGACGTCGACGCAGCGGTCGTCGGGACCTTGGCCTCGGCCAAGGCACGGCGAAGCTTGGTGATCTGTACGATCCGCTCGGCCCCGGGGCGGATGTCGCCGAGGACCGCCCGGACATCATGCGCGATCTCGTCGTACAGTGCCCTGGCCTGGGTCGGTAGGTCGACGTCGACAATCCGCCGAATCGGGGGGAGCAGATCCGTGAGGACCTCGTCGCGTGTGCGACGCAGCAGGACGTCAGCCAAACGCGCTCGTAGTTCCTCGACGTTGGTCTCCCCCGTGGGAGCCCATCCGAAGTCCGTCTTGGCCAAGCCGCAATAACGAAGGTCGTACACGAAGCTCTTTCCGATCCCGTCGGGCTCGACGATGTCCCAGGGCGACCAGAGCTCGCCGGCCTCGTTCGAGATCGGGGTACCGCTCAGCCCGATGCGCCGCCTGATAGTGGACAGGCGTGTGAGCTGGCGAGCCTTCACGGCCCGTCGAGTCTTCCTTCCGTGTAGGAGTCCAATCTCGTCGAAGATGACGGCGGTGGGACGGAAGGTGACCGTGAGAAACGGAAACCACTCCTCCAGAATGTCGTAGTGAAGGAAGGCCCAGTGCAGCCTGTTCAGATCCTGGGGAGGTCCCTTGATCCGTCCCATGAGGGGCGTAATGCCGACCCCAAAGAGCCGTCTCGGATCGCCGCTCTCTCCACACCACGTGCCTTGCGCCATAAGTGGACCGCATACAAGGACTTTTTCGTGACCCTCCAACAAAACTGTGCCCATCGCCTGGATCGTCTTGCCGAGACCCATGTCGTCGGCGAGCAGCACGCCGGGTCGTGCGAGCATGAAGCGGATACCATCGAGCTGGTAGGGCTTCAGGTGATGATCGCCGGCCATCTCGGGGACGGGTCCATCGTAACGTATCGAAATGACAGGCTGTTCGAACAGGTCTTGACGCGCCAGTACGAGGTTCCGCGGGACGAGGACCCGTCCGCCTTTGGCCTGTACCGGCCCTGGCAGATTGTTCAAGGTGTCGGCAAACGACGGCGACGGCAGGTCCGATATCTCGAACCACCCAGGCCGTGACGCCGGGACGAGTTTAATCCGACTGCTTCCCAGGGCAGTCGAGGCTAACCACGACAATTTGCGGACCTCCCACGAGCTTCGGCCTCAGTAGCGTGGCTCGAGTTCCTTGTCAAGAAAACTCGGTCCACTTTCTTGCCGACCAGACCCTCGCGTGTGTAGGATTGGAACTCGCGCTGTGGGAGCGCCACGCAGAACAGGGATCGGGGGGCGGCGCCGATCGCCGAATAGCCTTCGCTAAAAGGGACGTCGATGCGCGTCTACTCTCTCCTCGAACTCGCGCAGTTGCAGGACGATCCGAATCGCTGGTTGGTGCCGGGCCTCTTTCAGAAAGCCAGCCGGGCGATGATCTACGGTCACGGGAACGTGGGCAAGTCCTGGGTAGCGGTGGATCTGGCCGTTGCTGTCGCACAAGGGGACCTATTCCTCGGCTACCTGCCTGTTCAGGTCCAAGGCCCCGTGCTCGTCGTCTCGACGGAGGGCGACCTCTTCTCCAACCGCGATCGCATCATGGGGATGGCGAACGGCCACGCCATTACCGAGTACGCCAACATCCCCTTCTACTTCCTCCAGGAAGCCCCGCAGCTAGATCAAGCCGACGACCGAAAGACGTTCTATGAGTACGTGTCGCAGCTCCGTCCAGCCCTCATCGTGCTGGACCCGCTCGACAGTTTTTTCTCCGGTGAGGAGAACTCCGCTTCGGCGACGAAGCCGTTTCGCTTCTTCTTAGATCGTCTCGTGCGGGACTTCGGCTGCTGCGTCCTGCTCCTGCACCACGAGGCCATGGGCAACGAGAAGTCCGGCTACAAAAAACCGCGCGGGTCCACGGCGTGGCCGGGTTGGCTGGACACGATCGTGCACGCCCGGCCCCTGCCAGGAAATGCTCTCAATCTCGAGGTGGAGAAGCAACGTAACGGTCGGAAAGGTATGTTCTTTTCCGTCGAACCGATCATCGAACTAGAGCGAGGACTCGCCAGGATCATCCCGAAGGGGGCGCAGGTCGACGAGGGCTTAGCGAACTACGTCGTTCGGCTGCTGCAGCAGTACGGCTACATGCCGCTCCACGAGCTCAAGCGCTACACCGGTCGGCAGGGAGTGACGCTGATGCACGTCCTGGAGCGCCTGGAGCGCGTGGGCCAAGCCGCTCGCTACCAGCACAGCCGTCGGCTCTCGACCGGCGGTACGGTCACCTCCTTTGGCTGGCGCTCGCCGCTGCACCCGGAGCCGGCCGCCAGTCCAGAGACGCACTAGGGCTTCTCGACCTTCTTCGTGAGCTTGATGCGCGGCCGGCCCGTGACCTGGATCAGCCCCAGTTGACGAAGCAGCACCTGCGCCTGGTGCAGGGGCGAACCCTCCACGTGCGACTCCTGCAAGAAGGCCTGCAGACGCAGGCGGCGAACCCGGGCGTCCACGAAGAAGAGGTCCTGGAAGCGCTCGCCGAGGACTTCTTGCAGATGCGCGAACTCGAGGTCTCGTCCCTGACGCACCGCGCGATAGGTCAGGCCCCAGGTCACGACGAGCTCCCCGAGCGGACAATCGTGTAGCCAGGGGATCGGGGGGCCCCCCGTCTGCTGCTGAGCCGCCAAGCCGATCTGCATGCGGACGCGATCGTACTCGTGCTTCAGCAACTTGACGCGGCGTTCCAGCGCGCGAAAGTACGCGATGACCGCGTCGATGTCCTCCAGTACTTGGCCGTCCAAGGTCTCGAATGGCCACTGGATTTCTACGCCTGTCTCAACGGAGACGGCCCGAGCTCGATTGCGACGGATATGGGCGGGGATACGGGGAGCCATTTGGTACCTCAAACACAAGGGTAGGAAGTCGGTCTGAAGTTGACGCTGGGTCGTAGTCGGGTTACGTTCGCCCTGCGTTGTGGGGACCGCCCGCGGCCCGGGGCCTCTATCCTTGCTACCGCTCCCACGGCGCAGGGATCCCAACCCCACGAGCTGTGCTCCCGGGCCGCGGGCGGTTATAAGCCTTCCTGTTCAAGGACTTCGGTGTCGCCCGGGGCGTTCAGCGGTTCCCGCAGCTCCCCGACCACCTTCACCCCCATCTCGCGCAAGAATGGCGAGGGCAGGGCCTCCTTGCCGTACAGGGTGCGCTGGGGACAACCGAACGTGCAGGACTTGCGGGCCCGCGTCAGGGCCACGAACATGACGCGGCGCTCCTCGTCCGGATCTCGGTTCTTGGGGTGGGGCATGATGCCCGTGACAGCGCCGGCGACGTAGACGTGGTCGGCTTCGAGGCCCTTGGCGCGGTAGACGCTCATCAGCGTGACCACGTCCGGGCGGGCCTCCCCGGCGGCGCGGGCGGCTGCCAGGGCCGCCTCCGTCGCGTCGACGTAGTCGAGGAAGGCGTTGATGGTCGGGAAGTACTTGGCGAGGCGGAGGAGCTCGAGGACGTTCGCCTCGCGGTCGACCTCGGCATCGTCGTCCGCGTCGTCTCGCTTGAGCCACTCGATGTACTTGGTCCGATCGAGGAGTTCCTCGAGTACTTCGCCGGCCGGGGCGTTGGCTACGACCATGGCGTTCAGATCGCGGACGATCTCCAGCAGCTCATCCAACGATCGTCGAACCTGTGGGCGGCCGCGGTACGCCACACAAGTGTCCAAGAACGAGATCTTCTGAGTCTCCGCCAGCGTCTCGAGCTCGCTGATCGTGACCTTGCCGATGTAGCGGAACGGCACGTTCACGATGCGCTTCGCGCTGTAGCCCCGGCGATCCCGCAGCGCGACGACGTGCAGGTAGGCGAGCATGTCCTTGATCTCGCGCCGACCGTAGAAGCCGGTACCCGAGAGAAGGCGGTAAGGAATCCCGGCGCGCACGAGCTCCGACTCGAGCGGCTGTGCGATGGCGTTCATTCGGAAGAGCATGAACACCTCGCCAGGCTTCGCGCCGTCGAGTAGCCGCGTCCGAAGGTCCTGGACGAGACCGCGGGCTTCCTCTTCAGGAGACCCGTAGATGTACGCCACGACGTCGGCAGGGTCCTCGTGGACCGGTACGATGTCGCCCGTCAGGTTCCACGCTCGCCCACGTACGAGCATGGAGGCGGGCTCCGTGATGGCCCGCGGGGAGCGGTAGTTGACAGGCAGCTTGTAGAGCACGCAGCCGGGCTGCGACGCGAACTCGATGAACTCCTTCGGAGCTGCACCGCGCCAGGCGTACAGCGATTGACACACGTCGCCGACGATCATGAGGTTGTTCGTCTTGCCCATGAGCGTCTTCACGACGCTGTACTGTACGCGGCTCGTGTCCTGCGCCTCGTCCACGATGGCGTAGTCGAAGCGCTCCTGCCAGAGTTCCTTGGCTCCAGGTACTTCGCAGAAGGTGCGCCAGGCGCCGAGCAGCATGTCATCGAAGGAGAGCAGTTTTCTCTCGATGCGAAGCTCTTCGAAGGCCTTGTAGATCTTGAGCAACTGGGAGCTCTGATGAGAGAGGTCCAGTTCACGAGCGACCTGGAAAAGGCCCTCGACCAAGGCATTGTCGTAGCCCTCTGGGGCCCAGAGACCGGCGGCCTTGGCGAAGCTGATGAAGAGGAGCGCGTCCTTGAAGTTCGTGCCGCGGAACTTGTCCGTCACTAGACGCTTCAGATCGTAGCGCAGCTTGTCCTTCGCATCGGTCTCGAAGCCTTCGCAGAACTGGCGACCGTCCTGGCGCTGGATCTCGAGGCACACCGAGTGCAGCGTGCCGATGCGAAGGTCCGTGGGAGCGCCGAGCGAACGGAGCCGCTCGGCGATCGCCGATGCACCGGCACGGCTGAAGGTCGTCGCCAGGATGCGATCCGGGCGGACGCCAGTACGCGCCAGGTGCCAGATCCGCAGTGCGACCGTCGCGGTCTTCCCGGCGCCGGCGGTCGCCGAGACCACCGACGGTCCGTCACGGTGCTGGACCGCCTGCTGCTGCTGGTCGTTGAGGCGGAGGAACTCCGCATCGAAGGGTTGCATTCCGTTCTCGCTTCTTCCCTTGTGTTTGAACTCCGGGAATTGAGACTCTGACAGAACTCAGGTGCCCTGCGCAAGGATTCCGAACAAACCGAAGAGCAGGAACAGCAGCAAGCCGAACAGTGCGGTCATGAACAGTCCGGTCCCGATCGACTGAACGTCTCGGTGGGCTCGGCGTGTCCGGGCTTGCTGCCGCCGTTGCAGGTTCGTGCAGGGCTCGGCCAGTCCCCAAGGGTCGTAGAGCTGCCGAGTGACGCCGTCGCGCTGTCGCAAGGCGCTGACGAGTTCGTCCTGCTCCTCTTGATCTTCCTCGGACGTCTCGACGAAGCCCGGGATAAGCTCGGACCCTTCGATTGGGATACCGAGGAGTGCCTGGTACGTCTCCGCACGTAGGCGTGTATGTCGTCGTAGCCAGTCGTTGCCGTCGTCGATGAAGTCGTGGAACGTGAAGTCCGTCTTGCCGGGCAGCTTCCGGACCGCTCGGCCGAGTCGCTGGATCGCCTGGATGGTCGACTTGCCGCCGGCAGCGTTGATGACGGTACGTAGTTGTGGGACGTCCACGCCTTCGTCGAACACTGACGTCGCGACGATGGCCTTGATCTTGCCGCTGCGCAGTGCCTCGAGGTGACGTTCGCGCAGCGAAGTCGCGTTGGCTCCCTCGACGAATTCGACGTCCATGCCTTCCTGTAGTATGGCGTGACGTAGGCGTAGGCCGTGCACCGTTTCGAGGACCAAGACGAAGATCGGTGGCGTGCTCGTTTTCACCAGCTCCACGATCAGCTCGTTCCGTACGGAGTTCGCCACGATGCCCCGCTCGCGGGTGTCCTGCCAGGACTGGACGTGGTCGAGACGGACGTCGGAACGGTAGGGGTGGAAGACCACGCGGCCCTGTGTCAGCGTGCCGTCCTGCTGCAGTTCACGTAGAGGCTTCTCGTATAGAACCGGTCCGAGGAGGCCGATCGTCAGTGGGTCCAGGCCGTCGGCGCGATCGAGAGGTGTCGCCGAGGGTCCGAGGCGCCAGACGGCTGTGTGTGCGCGCATGATCACGGCCGCGTATTCTTCCGAGGCCGCGCGGTGCGCCTCATCCACGATGAGGCCTTCGACGCGCAAGTACTCGTTCGGTCGGTTGATGAGGGACTGGTACGTCGCGACGAGTACCTCCCGATCCTGTGGGGGTCGATCAGTCTCCTCAAGGCCATAGGCACGAAGCTCGAGATCGCGCAGCGCCTTGGTCGTTTGCTCCCGCAGGGAGGCACGGTGCACGAGGTAGAGCCAGCGGTGGCCCACGGTCTGAATCACAGCGGCGACTGTTCGGGTCTTTCCGGCACCGGTGCCCATCGCCAGTAGACCCCGGCGCTGAGTGACCGCCAGGTGTCGCGCGGCTTCTTGGTAGGGCCGCAGCGTCGGCAGGGTGCCGTTGTGCAGGTGTGGGATGGAGAGTCCGTCGGTCGTGTGGTGGACGCCGTGGAGGCGCTTGTACAGGAGTGGCAGGAAGCCACTCAGGAAGGGAAGCTGCCCCACGGATGGCACCGGAAGGCCCGCTCGAACGAGGCGCTGTTGTACTTCCCCGCCAGCCGCGTCGACCTTGAGCCTTCGGAGGTCCTCGATGAACAGGTCGACCTCGATCGCGGCGCGTGCATTGGGCCACGTCCAGGACGATTCGGAGATGCAGGACAGTACGGTACCTTCGCGAATTCGGAGAGTCATTGTCTTAGTCGGGCTCCTCTACTAAACTGCCACGTATGAGTGCAGCTGACGAGATCCGCGAGGGGGCAGGAACCGAAATCATCCGTCCGGGACGAGGGCGTTACCCACGTATCACCACCGACACGTGGACGAAGATGCTGCAGGCCTACAGTCGACATCCGACGAAGGCCAACGTGATGAAGGAGGCCAACGTCGGCGAGAAGCTGGCCGATCGTGCGATCAACCAGGGCTGGCCAGAACTCGACTTGCTGCCCTTCCGGCAGATCGTGCGGGATCAACAGGCGATCTACGCCAGCCTCGGTGCGTACCGTCGCCGCGAGAGCACGATCCGCTTGGCGCAGAGTGAGGGGACAAAGGCCCTGGCACAGGAGGGCGTGGCTATCGAGAGTGCGTTGGCGAACGCGACGCTCGCCGGTCAGCTTCTAGAGAAGGTGATGCAGCAGGTATTGAACGGCGTGAACGCGGGGAACATCAAGCTCCCTGCGGTGCTCGACGAGAAATACCTACTAGCGCTGACGCGCTCGGCACAGTCCATCGCTGCAGCGGTCGAGAAGGTCATCTCCGCACGGAAGCTTCAGGGTCTGAAGCCGGAGGAGCCCGTCGGTAAGGAGATCGCATCCCTGCTCATGCATTGTACGCAGGAAGAACTGGCGCAGATCGCGCAGGGCGGCGTGTTGCCTCGACGACTGCTCGGTCACGCCTCCGTGGTAATGCCTGAGCGGGAATTCGAGGACGAAGCGCCGTTGCCTGAGGAACTACAGGGTTCGACGTCCGACCCCATGGCGATGACCAAGTAGATGACACGCACCGCTACACTCGCGCAGCAGTCGGCCGCCAATCTGGCGCTGCGCGCTCAGGCAGCTCGAAACGATCCGGCGGCCTTCCTCGAGTTCGCTTGGCGAACACCGGAAGGCGAACCGATCCAGCTTGCGTACTTCCATCGCGAGTGGATTCACCTCGCGACGCGACGACAGCGTTTCCTGGTCAAGGCATCCAAGGGCCTGGGCAAGACGTCGCTGCTTCTCGGCCTGGCGATGTGGGAGATCGGGCGGAACCACAACATTCGAATCAAGATCGCCTGTGCCACGGACTCGAACGCGCGGAAGCGAGTCTTCGAGCTGCTGGAGAATATTCGCAACAACCCGCTCATCAAGCTCGTGTTCCCCGACCTACGACTGTCCGAGACGGGCGAGAAGAACAAGCTCCGGTTCACCGTGGATCGAACCGGCAACTTCAAGGATGCGACCGTCGAAGCCGCTGGCATACTCACCTCCGTCGGCGGGGACCGCTCCGACCTCCTGATCGCCGACGACATCGTCGACTACAAGAACTGCATCTTCTACCCGGCGCTTCGGGAGACGGTGAAACAGAAGTTCTCGTCCGAGTGGCTCGGCACGCTTGAGCCCCGCGGGCGGGTCTGGTATATCGCGAATCCCATGCACCGGTCGGACGTCACGTCCTACCTCAGTCAGGCTCCGGGCTGGACTATTCACACCGTCTTCAACGGTCTCGGTGACGACCCCTACCAACCCGTCTGGCCGGAGAAGCAGTCGCGCGAGTTCCTGATCCAGAAGGCCGCCGAGCTCGGAACGACCGAGTACAATCGGGCCTACCGTGGATTCACGCTCGACGCGGACCTCATCACGATCAAGCCCGAGTGGATCCAGTTCTACACGCCGGACCTTCTCGGGGACCCGTACAAACTGGTCTGCGTCCAGGCGTACGACCTGGCCCTCGCTCAGAAGAAGAAGAGCGACTTCTTCGCCCACGTGTCACTCCTCTACGATCCGAAGCGAAACTTCGTATTCGTGGCGGACGCATTTCATACCAAGCTGAGCTTCCCGGACCAGTGCAAGAAAGTGGTCGAGCTGCACGATCGCTGGCGGCCGGAGCAGATCGGGATCGAGTCGGTCGGCTACCAGGACTCGCTCGCGCAGTCGATCAACGAACGTGCTGCAGTTCCACTGCCCATCGTCCCGATGCGCCCGCACGGGAGCAAAGAACGTCGTCTCGCGGAGTGCGTCCCGGTATTCGAGAACAAGCGCCTCTTCTTCAATCCACGCCTGGATGCCGTGCGTGACCCTCGCGTGCTCGAGCGGGGAGACATCATCGCCGAGCTTCTCGATTTCCCGATGGGCACGCACGACGACATGGTCGACGCGTTCGCGTACGGCGTGTCTCTGCTCCGGTACTATCGAGTGGAGTCCGAGGACGAAGAGTTCTATGAGGGGGAAGGCATGCGCACGCGGGTGAGTCTCATCGCAGTATGACGGCGAATAGCACATCCTGAAACGGAGCGGGGCGCGAAGGTGGCTGCGGAGGCGCGGCTACGTGCGGCCTCATCTGTGTAAATGGAGCTTGCAGGGGTCCGACAGACAGGTACCACGACTTGTCCCAATTCGCGATCAGGCGCTCCTTGTAACGTCCGGAGCCGTCAAGAAGACACGTAACAGCGTCAGCGTTGCTCTCAACTCCAGACCGCAGAGCCAGCCGTGTGCCTGGCGGTCCCTCGACCACGAACCTTACGGTGTTCCGAAGCGCGCTGCTCGGCTCGCGAATCAGAAGTGCGTTGACGTCGCCCGCTGTAGCGTGCTTCACATCTTCAGGAGGTGGGGGTGGTCCGGAGGGAGGAGAAGGTGAAGAGTCTGGCATCGACGGGCGCGGCCCGTACAACGGAATGGCTGTGCGGTCGGCCGGAGTCCTCCACTGTCGCGCGAGTAGTTCTGTGTCGAAAGCTGTGAATGACGCAGTGGGTGCTACCGACGCGGTAGTGCACTCCTCCGTCATCCTGTTGCGCGGTTCCGTATCAGCTTCGACGGGCCTGTTCGGTGCCGAAGCCGTCGATGATGGTACAGCTGCACGGGCGTGAATCACCGGTCCGGCTGGCCGCTTCCGCAGTGCGTCCTCGACCATCGCGAGGTTCGCGGCGATCACCTCTCGCCGTTCCAGGGCGAGGATGATCCCAAGCGCGACGTCCGCCGGAATTCCGGATAGCGTCAACGTCTTTCCGTCCACGTAGGTCGCGGTTATCGACGGAGCGCCCTCGTCCCCCTTGATCTGAAGTTCGAACGTGTCGTAGATGAGCATGCTCTACCTCAAACACAAGGGAAGAAGAGGGAAACTACTTTGACGACGCCTCGTCCCGGCGTCGACCTCGACCTACAGAGCGACGACCACGCGATCCGTCGCGCCGTCGAACAGCGCGAGGCCGCCATCCGTACCGATGAACAGGACCCAGTCGCCTTCGTCCGGCTGTACGTAGCCCGCCCAACCGGACGTAGAGGCCATCGCGTCGCTGTACCGATGCACCCGGATGTTCTCCATGCTTCCTCCTTTCTCCCCCCTTCACTAGCGTCGGAGGTCCCCATCTGCGCTGCTCCTCGACCGCGCGATGGACAGCCGTACTGGCCACGTGCTCGGCAGCGCCTGCACACCCGATGGCCACGAACAGTTCACGGAGCCCATCGTGACGCTGCACCTTGCGACTCTTTCGCCAGCGGCTCACGCTTCCTCCTTCTCGTACTGCTCGATGAGCTGTTGTACGAGTTCGAGTGACCCGCCACTGACAGCGGTTACCACGATCGTGTGAGCTCGGAGAGCCTGCTCGAGGTGACGACGGCAACGCGTCAACAAATCTGCTGTGCGCCCTCCGTAGACCGCAGCATACTGTGCCTGTTTGAGGATCGTATGCGCCGACTCGAGCGCCCTCGGCTCCTCTAATCGAACGAACGTGGTCACGCGTGACAAGGCTGGGCCGTGCCAGTGCTGGAGCCACAGCCGGCGAAGCAGCGTCGCGGTCGCCGCGGCGAAGGCCGTGGGGGCCCTCGTCGACGCTCGAGCAGCTGTGTGTCGAGACCAGACGTACTCCTTCCGCAGGCCGTCTGCGAGCAACGATGCTTCCGGGTCGTAGCCGTCGATGGTCGCCGCCACCGTCATCCAGTCCATGAGGGCGTCGAAGAACGCGTCCGTGTCGAACACGGGCTTCGGAGCACCTTCCTTCTCGTCCGTCATCCTACGATCTCCTGTACACGCTTCGCCTTGGAGCCGTGAGGAGCGAAGGCGATGACCGCGCTGCGATCGCGCAGCTTGTTCGCATCGAAACACAACCGGCAGGAACTGCAACTGATTCCTCGTGTCTGCTCAGGACACGGGATGACCTTCATCCCATCCTGCTCGTACGCCCGTCCGTCGACGGGG
>Ga0209320_10001819_pt1 | contig 10968 bp, 10 predicted proteins | sample Rifsed13ft4_FD_184008 | JGI IMG/M metagenome (GOLD analysis project Ga0209320, IMG submission 184008) | Soil microbial communities from Rifle, Colorado, USA - sediment 13ft 4 (version 2) | ecosystem: Environmental > Terrestrial > Deep subsurface > Rock core/Sediment | place: Rifle, Colorado... | reverse complement strand
GCGGCGCACCGCTCCCGGTGGACGCGAAGACGGCGCCGATCACCGCCAGGCCAATGATGAGCCCGCGTGCCATCCCCGTAGCCTAGGCTGGGCTGTGTGGCGCCGAGGATCGTCGTCGTCGGGTCGATCAATCTCGACCTCGTCGCACGCAGCGAACATCTGCCGCGGTCCGGGGAGACTGTCGGGGAGGCCACCCTCGCCCGTGTCCCCGGAGGCAAGGGTGCAAACCAGGCCGTCGCCTGCGCCCGGCTGGGCGCGGAAGTGACGATGATCGGGTCGGTCGGGCGGGACTCCTTCGCGGACGAGGCGCTCGCCGGGATGCGGGAAGCGCGGGTGACGCTCGAGCTCGTCGTGGCCGAGGAGCCGACCGGAGTTGCGCTCATCCTCGTCGACGCGGCGGGGGAGACCGAGATCGTGGTCGCGCCCGGGGCCAATGCGACGCTCGGCGAGGTCGAGCTCCCGGCTCACGAGGCGGTCCTCTGCCAGCTCGAGATCCCGGACGAGGCGGTTCTCTCCGCATGGGCGGGCTGCTCGGGCCTCTTCTGCCTGAACGCCGCCCCCGCGCGGCCGGTCGCCATCGATCCCGATCTGACAGTCGTGAATCGCTACGAGCTCGAAGCACTCGCACGCCGCGACGGCCTTGTCGCAGTCACGCTCGGGGCGGAGGGCGCGATCCTGCTCGAAGACGGGGAGGAGATCGCACGGGCTGCACCGCCCGAGGTCGAAGTCGTAGACGGTACGGGCGCCGGCGACGCGTTCACGGCGTGTTTCCTCGTCTCGCTCCTCGAGGAACGAGAGCCGCAGGAGGCTCTCGAGCGCGCGTGCGTGGCGGGGGCCCTGGCCGCCTCTCGCTTCGGCGCGCAGCCCTCGCTGCCGACCGCGGCCGAGATCGACGCCATCTTCGCCAAGTAACAGACTGTTACTTGGTGCGGTGCGGCGCAGCCGATTCGCGGTCGATCCCGGCGACGAGTCGCTTCGGGGCGACGATGCGATAGCTCTCCTCGATCCAGTCGCCGAGAAGCTCGACATCCACGCCGTGGGCATCGACGGGGACGGTCACCCAGCCCGACTTCCCGAGCCCGTAGCCGGTGGGCTCAGCGCCCTCGATCGACAGCGCGTGACCGTGGGACTCGACGAGCTTCACGGTGATCCGGGGCCTCGGCGATCCATCTGCGCCGAAGAAGACGAAGATCTTGCCGCGCACCTTGATCACGCTCTCGCCCCACGGGTGATCCTCGAACGCCTCCGGGAGCGACAGTGCGAAGTCGCGGAGCTCCTCCCGGACGTCACTCACCTCGAGCGCACGATACTGCCCCCATGGCCGCAGAACCGATCCCGATCGTCCTCGATTGCGACCCTGGGCATGACGACGCGATCGCGCTCCTCCTCGCGCTCGCGAGCCCCGAGGTCGAGCTGCTCGGCGTCACGACCACGTACGGCAACCAGACGCTGGAGAAGACGACGGCGAACGCGCTCCGCGTCCTCGAGCTCGTGGGCAGGACCGACGTGCCGGTCGCGGCCGGTGCCGAACGGCCACTCGTGCGAGAGCTCGCCGTCGCGGCTCACGTGCACGGCGAGAGCGGGCTCGACGGCCCCGCCTTGCCCCCGGCGGAGACGACGCCGGTCGCCGACGACGCCGTCGCCTTCATTTCCGGATGTGTCCGCGCCGCTGGGAGACCCGTCACGCTCGTTCCGACCGGCCCGCTGACGAACGCCGCCCGCTACCTGGACACGCACGGACCGGACGGGATCGAGCGGATCGTCCTCATGGGCGGGTCGATCGCCGAGGGGAACATCACTCCCGCGGCCGAGTTCAACGTCTGGTGTGATCCCGAGGCCGCGCAGCGCGTCTTCTCGAGCGGGCTCGACGTGACGATGATCGGCCTCGACGTCACGCACAAGGCGATCCTCGGGCCGGCGGAGGAGGAGCGGCTGCGGGCCGTCGGCCGGATCGGGATCTTCGTCGCAGAGCTCAACGCGTTCTTCAGCCGCTACCACCGGAGGACGTACGGCTGGGACGGCGCGCCGATTCACGACGCGGTCGCCGTGGCTCACGTGATCCGGCCGGGACTCGTCGAGACGCGCTTCCGCAACGTCGAGATCGAGGTCGAGTCGGAGCTCTGCCGCGGCCGTACGGTCGTCGATCTCTGGCAGCGGACCGACCGTGCCCCGAATGCGCACGTCAGCGTCGATCTCGACGCCGAGGCGTTCTTCGATCTTCTCATCGAGCGGATCGCGTCCCTCGGGTAGCCTCGGGCCGTGGATGAGGTCGTCGTCTTCGTGGAGGTGCCGTCAGGCTCGCGGAACAAGTACGAGCTCGACGAGGAGCTCGGCGCGATCGTTCTCGACCGCCGGCTTTTCACGTCCATGGCGTACCCCGCGGACTACGGATTCATCGAGGGGACGATAGGGGAGGACGACGACCCGCTCGACGCGCTCGTGCTCGTAGGGGAGCCCACGTTTCCCGGCTGCCGGATCCGGGTGCGCGTGGTCGGTGTCTTCCACATGGCGGACGAGAAAGGCCCGGACGAGAAGATCATCTGCGTCCCGCTCAAGGATCCGGCGTGGATGCGGATCAGCGATGTCCACGACATCCCGCCGGAACTCCGGAACGAGATCGAGCACTTCTTCCAGGTCTACAAGGACCTCGAGGAGGCCAAGGTGGAAACCTTCGGCTACGGCAACCGCGCGGGCGCCGAACGGGTCGTGGCCGAGGCTCGGGCCCGTGCCCGCAAGGAGGGATAGATCGCCCTCACGGTCGACATTCCGGGTCTCGGAGCACGCACGCTTGCGCACCTCGTGCTCGACCTGAACGGGACCCTGACGAATCGCGGGACGCTCATCGAGGGCGTCGCCGAGCGTCTCGCGCGGCTCGACGCCCGGCTGGAGGTGCACGTGCTCTCCGCCGACACGTTCGGGACGCTCGCCTCCGTGACCGCCGACCTCGGGGCTCGCGTCCATGCGGTTGCTAACGGGGAGGAGAAGGCGCAGTACCTCGCGGAGCTCGGCGCCGGGCGGTGCGCCGCGATCGGCAACGGCTCCAACGACGCGGCCATGCTCGAGGCGGCCGTGCTCGGAATCGCCGTGGTCGGACCCGAGGGAGCGGCGGCCTCGGCGATCGGGAGCGCCGAGGTCGTCTGCACTTCGATCACCGACGCGCTCGACCTCCTCCTCGACGAGCGAGCGCTCGTCGCAACCCTTCGACCCTGACCGTCGCACCTACCGCTCCGCGGCGTAGAGATGCCACTCGCCGGGAATGCCCTTGAGCTCGTGAACGCCGCGGTCGCTGAAGGCGAGCCCCGAGCCGGCCACGAGATCCTTCACCGTGCTCGACATCAGCACCTCGCCCGGCTCGGCGGACGCAGCGACCCGCGCACCGAGGTGGACGGCGATGCCGCCAATTTTGCCTTCAATCGTCTCGCATTCCCCGGTGTGAAGGCCGGCGCGCAGCTCGACGCCGAGGTCTCGGGCCGCATCCACGATCGAGCAGGCGCAGCGGATCGCACGGGCGGGCCCGTCGAAGGTGGCGAAGAAGCCGTCACCAGCCGTGTCGATCTCGACGCCGCGAAAGCGGGCAAGCTGACGCCGGACCACGGTGTGGTGCTCGGTAAGGAGCTCGCGCCACACGCGGTCGCCGAGCTCGGCGGCCTTGGCCGTCGAATCGACGATGTCCGTGAAGAGAACCGTAGTGAGGACGCGGTCCGGCTCGGCATCCTCCCACGGCCGCTCCTGCCACACGCGGGTGAGAAAGCGCTCGACGACCTCCAGCACCGCGCCTGCGTCGCCGAACCAGGGGAGGTAGTCGACTCCCGGAAGCTCCTCGTACTGGGCACCGGGAATCTGGTCCGCCACATAGCGGCCGACCTCGCGCGGCACGAAGCGATCCCCGGTCCGCTGCACGACGAGTGCCGGCACGCGGATCGTAGGCAGGATCGCGCGTATGTCGATCTCCAGGTTCGTCCGGCGGTGCGCGGCGACGGCGCCCGGGCTGGCACCACTGAGTTTCCAGGTGCGAACGTGCCAGTCGATGAGCGCGTCGTCATCGCCGATGCTCGGGGCGACCATCATCACGACCTCGCGAACGTAGGAGGGATCCGAGAAGCGGGCCTCGGGCTCCTCGACCCACCGCCGTGATTGGTCGTCGTCGAATCCCCAGGGATAGTCGTCGGCCCTCTTCCAGCGCGGCTGGGTGGAGAAGAGCACGAGCGCCGTCGTCCGCTCGGGGTACGTCGCGGCGAAGAGCGAGAACATCGCACCTGCATCGCCCGAGCCGAAGAGCGCGGCTCGCTCGCTTCCCACCGCGTCGAGAACGGCCCGGACGTCGTCGGTTCGCTCCTCGAGCGTGGTGACCCCGGCCACGCGGTCCGAGAGGCCCACGCCGCGACGGTCGAAGAGGATCAAACGCGAGAACGAGGCAAGCCGCTCGAGGAAGCTCGCCCAATGCTCCTCCTCCCAGGCGAGCTCGACGTTCGTGATCAGGCCAGGCACGAAGACGAGGTCGAACGGCCCCTCGCCGACGACCTGGTAGGCGATGTTGAGATCGCCGCTTCGCGCGTAGCGCGTCCTCGGGTGCTCCACCGGCGTAGTCTGCACCTGGCCGACGTGGCGAACAAGGAGCGAGCCCGCAGGAGCGCGAGGGCGGGCGTCGAATCGCCGGGCATGGCACGCCGCAAGAAGAAGCGGCCGCTTCGGCCACGCGTTCCGGCCCGCGTGAAGAAGCGGACGAAGCGAACCCGCTCGCATCACGACGGCGAGCTTCTCGGGCTCGCGCTCGTTGCGCTCGGCCTCGTCCTGTCCGCGATCCTCTACCTCGGCCTGGACGGGGGCGCGGTGGGATCGTGGCTCGCCGACACGCTCCGGGCCGTCATGGGGGATGCCGCATACGTCCTTCCGCTCACGCTGCTCGCCGTCGGCGGGCTCATGCTCGCGCGCAGCGAGCTCCTCGACGTGCGCCCGTTCCGGCTCGGCCTCGGCGTCTCCTTCCTCGGGCTGATGACCCTCCTCGGACGGGACAGCGGCGGCTACATCGGCCTGGCGCTCGGCGGTGCGCTCGCCGGGCTCATCGGGGAGACAGGGGCGGCGATCGTCGGCGGAGCGCTGCTCCTCGCCGGACTTCTTCTCGTCACCGGAGCCTCGACGGGCGCCGTTCTCCGTCGCACGGGCAACGTCGTGCAGCGCGCCGGTGCGGGGGCGCGTCGCGCGCTCGACTGGGTCTCGACCGAGTCGCAGACCGAGGAGACGTTCGATCTCCCCTCCGAGCCGGAGCAGCCACCGCCCCGCCGCCTCCTCGACGGCGCGGAGGCGTTCCCCGACATCGTCGGCGCCCTTCCCTCGGGCGAGGCGCCGCCCCTAATCGCTAACGAGGCCGAGTTGGAGAGCTTCGAGAGCGTTATCGAGAGATCGTCGGAGCACGCCGAGTATCGGCTCCCCGACCGGGAGATCCTCCGTCGTTCTCCTGCGACCGCGGGGACAAACGGCGACTCCGGGGCCCGGGTCGCCGACCTCCTCGTCCGCACGCTCACGGAGTTCGGCGTGGAGGCGACCGTGGTCGGCCAGATCTCCGGGCCCCGCGTCACGCGCTACGAGCTCCAGCTCGCGCCCGGGACGAAGGTGTCGAAGGTCGCGGCGCTCAAGGACGACCTCTCCTACGCGCTCGCGACGACTGAGATCAGAATTCTCGCCCCGATCCCAGGGAAGCAGGCAGTCGGAGTGGAGGTCCCGAACCTCTCACCGCGGCTGGTCACGCTCGGCGACATCTACGACGACCTCCCGGCCACGGCGAGCCCGCTCGCGGTCTGGCTCGGCAAGGACATCTCGGGGAACGCGGTCTGGACCGACCTCGCCCGCATGCCGCATGTGCTCATCGCAGGCACGACCGGCTCGGGGAAGTCCGGCTGCATCAACACGATCCTGACTTCGACCCTGCTCCGCGCGACGCCGGACGAGGTGCGGATGATCCTCATCGACCCGAAGCGGATCGAGCTCGGCTACTACGAATCGATCCCACACCTGCTGACCTCGGTCGTGTCGAGCCCCAAGGAGGCGGCGACCGTGCTCATGAACGTCGTCGCCGAGATGGACCGCCGCTACGAGCGGCTCTCTTTCGTCCGCGCCCGCAGCCTCCCCGAGGCGAACCGCGCGCTCCGCTCACGCGGCGAGGCGCCGATGCCGTACCTGCTCGTCGTGATCGACGAGCTCGCCGACCTGATGATGATCTCGCCGCAGGCGGTCGAGGACTGCGTCATCCGGCTCGCGCAGAAGTCGCGGGCGGTGGGCGTCCACCTCGTGCTCGCGACGCAGCGCCCCTCGGTGGACGTGATCACCGGGATGATCAAGGCGAACGTGCCCTCGCGGATCGCTTTCGCCGTCTCCAGCCAGACCGACTCGCGCGTGATTCTGGACACCGCAGGCGCGGAGAGCCTGCTCGGGCAGGGAGACATGCTCTTCAAGCCGCTGGGAACCTCGCGCCTGCAGCGCCTTCAGGGCGCGTACGTGAGCGAGGAAGAGATCGCACTCGTCGTCGAGCAGTGCCGCTCCCAGCGCGGCCAGGACCTCGACAAGTCGCTCCTCGAGGCTCGTGAGCCGCCGCCCGGGGAGGGAGACGACGAGCTCGACCTCGACCCCGACGAGGATCCGCTGCTCGAACGGGCCATCGAGATCGTCGTGCAGACGCAGACCGCGTCGGTGTCCCTCTTGCAGCGCCGGCTGCGTGTCGGTTACACGCGTGCGGGCCGTCTGATCGACATGCTCGAGCGGCGCGGGATCATCTCCGGGTACGAGGGATCGAAGCCGCGACGGGTTCTCATCTCCGAGGCCGACCTGCAAAGCGCCCTGCACGGCTTGTAAGAACACACAGCTTCACCTAGCACGACTCCTCACTTCGGGTTAGCATCGCGCGGTAGATACGCGCGGAATGGCATCCGAACGAGGAGGACACGTGAAAGTACGTACATCAATGATTGGCGCTGTGCTTGCGCTCGTTGCCGCGACAGCGCTGATCGTCAGCGCGGCCGGATCGGCGAAGAGCGAGCAAGGCGCGTTCCTCGCCGGGGTGGTCAGTGACGTCGGCCGCTTCAACGACAAGGGCTTCAACCAGCTCGCGCTCGAGGGCTGCAAGAGCGGCGCCAGGAAGGCCGGCGGCACATGTCGCGCTCTCGAGTCGCGCTCGACCGCGGACTACATCCCGAACTTGACCGCGCTCATCCGGGTGGGCGCTGACATCTCGGTCACCGTCGGATTCCTGCTCGCAGACGGGACGGCCACGGTGGCGAAGCGGTTCCCGAACGAGAAGTTCGCGATCGTCGACTACTCGGTCAATGCCCCGCCGTTCGCAAACGCCAAGGGCAAGGTGCTGTTCAAGAACGTCGTGGGACTGACCTTCGCCACGAACGAGAACAGCTACATGATCGGCTGCCTCTCGGCCCTGATGGCGCAGAAGAAGGGCAAGACGATCAGCGCCGTGGGCGGCATCCCGCTCCCGACCGTCAACATCTTCATCGCCGCGTACCGTGCGGGCGCGAGGAAGTGCGTTCCGGGAACGAAGACGCTGATCAACTTCTCCCAGGACTTCGTCGACCAGGCGAAGTGCAAAGAGCTCGCGCTCGACCAGATCAACCGTGGCTCCACGGTCGTGTTCCAGGTCGCGGGCGGCTGCGGACTCGGCGCACTCGACGCCGCGAAGGAAGAGGGCGTCTGGGGAATCGGGGTCGACAAGGACCAAGCGTTCCTCGGCCCGCACATCCTGACGAGCGCGGTCAAGCGGGTCGACAGGTCCGTGGAGGGCGTCATCCTCGCGACGGACCTCGGCCTCTACGCGGGCGGCACGGACTTCAACTTCAACCTCAGGAACAAGGGCGTCGCCGTCGGCAAGATCAGCCCGAAGGTGCCGAAGGCATACATCGCGCGGATGAATGCAATCGGAGCGCAGATCCTCGCCGGCAAGATCAAGCCGCCGACGACGCTGTAGACCTCTGCAGCGAGAGTCGCCGACCGAGGGCGGGCCCCCAGGCCCGCCCTCGGCGTATCGAAACGCGTTCAGGCACAGACCCTTAGAATCCCCGCTCGATGAGCGACCGCCCCGTCGTCCTCGAGCTGCGCGGGATCACGAAGCGGTTCCCGGGGGTCCTCGCGAACGACCACATCGGCTTCGACCTCCGGGCAGGTGAGGTGCACGCGCTGCTGGGCGAGAACGGCGCGGGGAAGTCGACGCTGATGAACGTCCTCTACGGTCTCTACCACCCCGACGAGGGCGAGATCCTGATCAACGGAGAGCCCGTCCGGATTCACTCTCCGAAGGAGGCGATCGAGCGCGGGATCGGGATGGTGCACCAGCACTTCATGCTCATCCCGGTCATGACGGTCGCGGAGAACATCGTGCTCGCGGCCGAGCCGAGGCGCGCAGGGGTCCTCCTCGACTACGTCTCGGCCAGGAAGCGGGTCGAGGACATCGCGTCAGCGTTCAACTTCGCCATCGACCCACAGGCTCTCGTAGAAAACATCACCGTCGGCCAGCAACAACGCGTCGAGATCTTGAAGGCGCTCTACCGCAGGGCGGACATCCTCATCCTCGACGAGCCGACGGCTGTGCTGACGCCGCAGGAGGCGCAGGAGCTGTTCGGGATCCTGCGCGGCCTCACGCGCGAGGGGATGTCGATCGTCTTCATCAGTCACAAGCTGAACGAGGTCCTCGAGATCGCAGATCGGATCACGGTTCTGCGCCGAGGCAAGAAGATCGAGACGCTGCCGGTTGCGGGTGCGACCGAGGAGGGGCTGGCGCGACTGATGGTGGGGCGCGACGTCCTGCTGCGCGTCGACAAGGCAACGCCGAAGCCGGGCGACCCCCTGCTCGAGGTCGAGGACGTGAAGGTCCTGGACGACCGTGGGCTCGAGGCCGTGCGAGGCGTCTCCCTCCAGGTGCGGGCGGGAGAGATCGTCGGCATCGCAGGCGTGGACGGCAACGGTCAAACGGAGCTCGTCGAGGCGCTGACAGGCCTCCGCTCGATCCAGGCCGGCGAGTTTCGGGTCGCAGGACGCCGCCTCACGGGCTCCAGCACGCACCGGATCCTCGAGTCGGGTATCGGGCACATCCCCGAGGACCGTCAGAAGCGAGGCCTCGTCCTCGAGTTCACGCTCGCGGAGAACCTTGCCTTCCACGAGTTCGACAGAGCCCCGAGCTCATACTTCGGGTGGCTTCGCCCAGGACGCCTGATAAGTCGGGCGCGAAGAATCCTCCAGGAGTTCGACGTCCGAGGCGGAGGGCCGCAGACACCCGCGAAGTCGCTCTCGGGCGGGAACCAGCAGAAGGTCGTGGTGGCGCGCGAGGTGGCGAACGATCCGCGGGTGCTGATCGCCGCGCAACCGACGCGCGGGCTCGACGTCGGTGCCATCGAGTTCGTCCACCGGAGGCTCGTCGAGGAGCGCGACGAGGGTCGAGCCGTGCTCCTCGTCTCGCTCGAGCTGGACGAGATCATGTCTCTGTCCGACCGGACCCTCGTCATGTACGAAGGGGAGATCGTCGGCGAGTTCGGTCCGGATGCAACCGAGCAGGAGCTCGGCGTCGCGATGCTCGGCGGGACGCTGGACGAGGAGGCCGTTGCATGACGAGCGGCCCGACCGCTCAGCAGCCCGCCGCAGCCCCCGAGCCCGAGTCCCTGAACGCCGCCGAGCGGCTTGCCCGCTGGCAGCGGGCGGGGGGCGTCGTCGCACCCGTGCTGACGGCGGTGCTGGCTTTCCTCGCCGGAGGCCTCGTCGTTCTCGCCACGGGCCACAGCCCGATCAAGGTGTACGCGGGAATCTGGAACGGCACCGGCCTCGAGTGGTTCTACGAGGTCGGCTCCCACCGGGTCGGCCTCCCGTTCTCGGACGCGACGCTCTGGTTCCCCTGGGACACCGCGTCACGAAGCGCGGAAAACCTCCAGCAGACGCTGCTGCTCACCTCGACGCTGATCCTGACCGGTCTCGCTGTCGCGTTCGCCTTCCGCTGCGGCCTCTTCAACATCGGCGGGCAGGGGCAGTACTTCGTGGGGGCGTACTTCGCGATCTGGATCGGCTCGTCCTTCGGCGAGCTGAACAGCTTCGTCCACATCACGTTCGCGCTCGTTGCCGCTGCCCTCGCCGGCGCCGCCTGGGCGGGAATCGCGGGGATCCTGAAGGCAACCGTCGGCGCCCACGAGGTGATCACGACGATCATGCTCAACTGGGTCGCCTACTACGTCGGGCTTTACCTGTTCGGCCAGGGCGGCCCGCTCCAGAACGAGCTCCAGCCGTTCAGCCCCACCTCTAACGCGGTCGTCGAAGGAGCGAGGCTCCCCGTCTTCTGGGGCGACCCCGTGCTCCAGGGCCTTCACGTCGGCCTCTTCGTCGCGCTCGCGGCGCTCGTCGCCTTCTGGATAATCATCAACCGGACAACGCTCGGCTACGAGGTGCGAGCTGTCGGCTTCAACCCCGAGGCCGCGCGCTACGGAGGCATCTCGGTCGCCCGCAACTACTTCCTGGCGATGGCGATCGCAGGTGTGTTCGCCGGGCTCGCGGGTGCGATCGACATGCTCGGCTGGCGCTTCTCGATCGGGTTCAGCGACATCCAGTCCTCGACGATCGGCTTCGTGGGCATCGCGGTCGCTCTTCTCGGGCGGAACACGGCGTTGGGCGTTGGGCTGTCGGCGCTCGTCTTCGGGGCGCTCGTCAACGGTACCGCGACGCGCAACATCCCCGTGGACGCGTTCGAGATCCCCGAGCAGGCGGGCAACCTCAGCCTGACGATCCAGGCGCTCGTGCTGCTCTTCATCGGCGCCGACATCGTGATCCTCTACCTGTGGGCCAGGGCGGGTCAGAAGCTCCGCGTCGGGACGAGCTCGCCGCTGTGAGCGTCGGTGCGGCGGCGATCGAGCGCGCCGGACTCGACCGGCTCGCTTTGTCGCGTGTTCTGGGCTGGCTGGGCGTCGGGCTCGGCGTCCTCGCGTTCTGGCTGAC
>Ga0209320_10001815_pt1 | contig 10977 bp, 12 predicted proteins | sample Rifsed13ft4_FD_184008 | JGI IMG/M metagenome (GOLD analysis project Ga0209320, IMG submission 184008) | Soil microbial communities from Rifle, Colorado, USA - sediment 13ft 4 (version 2) | ecosystem: Environmental > Terrestrial > Deep subsurface > Rock core/Sediment | place: Rifle, Colorado... | reverse complement strand
GAGTCGCAGAGATGCAATTCGACCCAGCTCTCGCCAAGACCCTCATCCACCACTTCGGAAAACAATGGACCGCACAGCACCCTGACCAAAACACATCGATGTCCGAGGAACTGGACTTTTCTTTTACGGAAGTACCAGCTGACTTTTTCTCAATGATGCGAGAGCGTAATACCGTCGGTGAGATTGTGAATCAGCGCCTGCGGCACGAGTTCATAACGTCGTTGGAGGATCTCCCCGTCCAGGATGAGGTATATGCCTTTACCGGCCGCGTGCGCCCAGCGCAACTCGACGAGACGACCTATTGGTCGGAGCCAAACGTCTATCCGGGGCTGAGATACCGGCGCACGGAGGGGCACTACCACGTTTTCGAACTTCCGGTCGAACACCCTGGTCATGAGGCGTTCAAAGGCTGCAGCGGAGCCCCGATAGTTGATCGCAAACGAAAAATCCTTGCCCTCGTCTGCTCCGGCGACGTTGAAGCGAATATCATCACAGGTGTATCAGTGCATCACATCGCACGGGCTATTCACGCATATCTTTGTGATGGCGGAAACGCATAACTCTAGTTCCACGGCAGAATTTCTACGTCTGATCGAGTTCAATCCGGCGGTGGTGGAGATCGTAGGCCGCGCTGCGAGGCTCGGCTTGCCGGATACGTGGGTAGTTAGCGGCTGCCTTTTTCAAACCGTTTGGAATGTCTTGGCGGGCGAGAATCCGACTCGCGCAATCAAAGACTACGATCTGTTCTACTTCGACTCAGCAGATTGCAGTAGGGAATCGGAGGAAGCGGCCAATCGTCGCGCAGCTGAATTGTTTACAGACCTCGGTTGCGACATAGACGTTCGCAATCAAGCCCGAGTGCACATGTGGTATGCGCAGGAGTTCGGTGTTGAAGGGTACCCGCGCCTGAAGAGGTCCACAGATGGAATCGATAACTTTCTGGCAGTTTGCTGCATGGTGGCGATAAGGAGGACGAGCGCCGGAAGCATCGACCTTTATGCACCACTTGGCGTCGACGATGTTCTCGATCGCGTCATGCGTCCTAATCCGTGGTATCCGAATGCCCCTAGAGATTGCTACAACAGGAAAGCAGAACGCTGGCGCGCTCTGTGGCCAGACCTGAAGGTTCAGCCAATTCGTTCGCCTGAGAAAGCGTAGACTTGGTGGGCATGACCGAAGTGCGCAGCGCGCCACCGCTTAACAAGCACATGCAACGGACACGATAGCGCAGCGTTAGGCAATTTAATCTTCATAAGGAACCGTTCTATGAGCACAATTGATCAGGCTCAGGGAAAAATAAAAAAACTTTATGAGCGTTTTGGTGCCTCGTCTGTTCAAATCCCCAAGCAACTGCAAAGTGTCGAGTGGGCATATATAGCGATTGAGTTCTTAGCGGCGGCGTCGGTTTTGGACAAAAAGGAACCACATTTCACAAAACCAAGGCTCCAACTAACCGAACACGCGATCGAATGCGCGATGAAAGCGTGTATTACTTCGGTTGCAAAAAAGCCACCAAATACACACGACTTGGTTCGCCTATATAGGGAAATCGAGAAACTTGGATTCAGTTTAGACAATAGATCTGAAGCTTGGATCGTGCACTTGAATCACCACTATTATCAAGACTTGGGAACAGGAACGAAGTTTAAGCTTCGTTATCCCGCAGAATCTGCCGAACGAACGGGTGGCACTATTCCCCCTCATGCTGACATGGTAGCGATTTCGAATGCATTACTGGAGCAAGCGGCGGACAAAGCGCCGGACATTCTTCAAGAAATGTTTAATACGATTCCGACTTATAGTGCGAATTTGGCAATGCGTGCCTAACCAGTAGCTGCAGCGGACCCGTGAGACTCCACGGCAAAATGTGCGCCGCGCTTCGCGCTCTTTTCGCACATTCTGCCGCTCCGCTCACGGTCCGCTGAGCACGGCCTTATGCGCTACGAGCACGGGCGGCATGACTGAAGCGATTTGGAAGCGCGTCTATCGTTGCGTGCAGCGAACGCGGTGTGGATAGAAGGCACATGCGGCAGCGCGCCGTCGCTGAGGGGGGGCGTTGCGGATTGCCATTCTTCCGGGCGCGACGATGCCCCTTGGGTTCGTGGACGAGTCCAAAAGCGCAGCAACTGTGGCCGGCGGCGTCACGCGAATTTCGTTGTGGTGGTTTCTGGAGATGGCAGCGTTGCACGCCTTGTGGCGCGGCATTACAATGTAAGCACGCGGCCATGGGAGGCAACATGAAGACTCGACTTGTGCGCATTGGCAACTCGCGGGGCGTCCGGATCCCCAAGCCTCTGATCGAGCAAGCAGGCCTCGAGGATGAGGTCGAACTTCGCGTTGTCGAGGATGGCCTCATCATTGAGTCGGCCCGAAAGCCGCGGGCCAACTGGGCCGCCGCCGCCAGACAACTCCATGAACGAAGCGAAGACGGCCTTCTTGATGAACCAACTCCGACTCGGTTTGACGACACGGAGTGGGAGTGGCGTTAGCACGTCCTCAGCGGGGTGACGTATACCTCGTTGCTCTGGATCCCACCCGCGGTCGTGAGATTCGCAAGACTCGTCCCTGCGCTGTGGTATCTCCCGATGAGCTCAATGACCATTTGCAAACCATTCTGGTCGCTCCTCTGACCACGGGGGGACATTCGTATCCATTCCGTATTCCGTGCCGTTTCCAGCGACGTGACGGGCACATCGTGCTTGATCAGCTCCGGGCAATCGACATTGGTCGCTTCGTTCGGCGGCTCGGCAAACTGTCACCGGTAACGTTGCGCTCCGTGCTTGAAACGCTTCGGGAGATGTTCTCAGAGTGAGCGTGCCGCATAACAACGCGATGCAGGCGGCGAATTCAGAGTCACTCCTTTTGCCGACGCAACGGCCGCGCCACCGAAATTCGCGGCTGATCGCGAGCATTAGTCCGGCGAACGAAGTTTGGAGACGGCGTATGGCCATTCGCGGCGCGCTGAACGCACTCGGTTGATCTATCGAAGGGCTATTTCGCGCTCGGAGTTCGATCCTTCGCCGCGAGCGCGGCAAGTAGTGCAACACGCGCTGCTTCGAGTGCGGCCGTCGGTTCCAAGCCGCGCATGCCGTAGTAGAGGTCGCGGCCGAGCGTGACGATTTCCGCGTTGTGACGAGCGGCCTGCTCGGCGAGCTCGATTGCGCGCTCGAGGACGGCGTCGCGCGGCACGACTTCGTTCACGATACACAGGTCGAGTGCTTCGTGGGCGGTCAGCAAGCGCGCGTTGTAGATGAGGTCGAACAGCGCTTTCTTGGGCAGCGCGTCTTTGACGATCGCCAGGGCGAGGAAAGGAAATAAGCCGTTCGCGGCCTCGGGTAGACCGAACGTGGCATCTGCGGAGGCCACGGCGAGATCGCAGCCGATGACGACGCTCAAGCCCCCCGCGTGCGCGTCGCCGTTCACGGCGCAGACGAGAGGCTTGCCGAGATGCGCCAGGGCGCGATCCATCCCGATCAACGCGTCCGCATACTCCGCCCTACCTGCTGCGGTCGGCCCCGCGCCTTGGTAGTCCCCGCCGAGGCAGAAGATCTCCCCGAAACCCGTCACAACACAGGCGCCGATAGCAGCGTCGGTGCGGGCGGCCTGCAAGGCCACGGTTACGGCATCCGCCATGTCTCGGTCGAGCCGGTTGCCGTTCTCGGGATGCTCGAGCGTCAGAACCGCGACACGCCCGTGACGAGTGACAGTGAGCGGTGTCATGCAGCGCGCTACGAGCCGAGCCGTTCGTGACGCGCAGCCACCTCCGGCAACCCGATGAACTCGTTGAACTCCTCGAACGACGTCAAGCGATCCGCGATGGCATTCGTCGAGCAGCCGTTACGCATAAAGGTCTCCATCATTTCCTTCACGGCCTTGTGCATCGCGAGCAATGGCTCGATCGGGCAGATCGCGTAGTCGAACCCGAGCTCATACACTTCTTGCAGTGAAAGATATGGACTCTTGCCGGTACGGGCCATGTTGAACAACAACGGTTTGCCGAGCGGTTTGAGTCGGCGGGAAATTTCGCGCAGCTGCTCGACGCTCTCGGGAGCGTCCACGTAGAGACCGTCGGCGCCGACGGCGGCATACGATTCCAGTCGCTCGATCGCGTCGTCTAGACCGCTCACCGCTACCGCGTCCGTCCGCGCCACGATGAAGAAATCGGGATCCCGCCGCGCCTCGATCATTGCGCGCAGCTTCTGTTGCATCTCGACGGGCGGCACGAGCTCTTTGCCGGCAATGTGCCCGCATTTTTTTGGCATGGTTTGATCCTCGAGATGCAGCACGGAGACGCCCGCCTCCTCCCACAGCGTGATCGTGCGCTGCGCGTCGAGAACGCCGCCGTAACCCGTATCTGCATCGGCGAAGATCGGAACCGTCGTCACGCGGCAGATTCTGCGGACGTGCTCGAGCATCTCCGTTTGGGTCAGCACGCCGAAATCAGGCTGCCCCGCTACGATCGCGGATGCCGCGAAACCGCTTACGTAGATTGCCTTGGCGCCAGCTCCCTCGGCGAGCTTGGCTGTGACCGCGTCATGTGCACCTAGGCACACGAACGGCGGCTGCTTCAGCAACTCACGAAATCGGGTGGATCGGCTCATAATGGTCGCGCCATAGTGAGGTGTTTTGGCCTGGTCTGTCGCTCAAAGGAGGGCTCCATGACGGTGGCTCGATTCGATCGCCGCGCCTTCGTGACGGGAGTCGGTGCAACACTCGGCGTATGGAGCTTGCGCGGTCGTGCCCAAGCGCCGGCGCCCGTGAAAATCGCGTTGATCGTGCCGCTTTCCGGCCCATGGTCGAAGCAAGGCAAGGTCATGCAGATCGCGGCGACCATGGCTGTGGAGCACGTGAACCGCGACGGCGGCATCGAGTCGCTCGGCGGCGCGCCGCTCGAGCTCGTGATTTTCGACACCGGCGATAGCGTCGAGCGCGCGAAGAATGCCGCGCAACGCATGGTCGCGGAGCAACCGGATCTCGTGGGTGCCATCGGCGCCTATTTGAGCTCCTTCACGCTCGCCGTCTCCGAGGTCACGGAGCGTGCCGAGTTGCCGCTCATCACGTTGTCGTATTCGGATCTCATCACGAGCCGCGGTTTCAGGTACATCTTTCAGAGCTCGGCGAACGGCGTGCGGCAAGCGGAGGAGTCACTGCCCATTCTGCTCGACCTCGCGGCGAGCGCGGGCGCGAAGAGGCCGGCGCGCGTGGGTATCGTCATGGATAGCACTGCGGCGTCGGTGGCGTTCGTGAAGCCGATGAAGGAAGGCGGCCTGCTCGAGGAGCTCGGTCTCGAGCTCGTCGTCGACCAAGCGTTCACGCCGCCGCTTGCCGATGCAACGCCATTGATTCAGCGCGTGCGCGCCGCGCGTCCCGACTTGCTGCTACTGCTGCCGACCGTGATTTCCGACACCGCGCTCTTGATCCAGAAGATGAACGAATTCGGGTTGGGCGGCGGGCGCTTACCGACCGTTTCGAACGGCGCCGCGATGGGCGATCCCGACGTCGGCAAGAACGTGCGCCCCGAGCAGCTCGAAGGCGTGATGTCCGTCGTCGCTAACTGGGGCGTCAAAGGTCAAGAGGCGCTGCTCGAACAGATAAAACAGCGCTCCGGCGAGCCCTGGGTCACGCAGCACGAGCTCTGCGCCTACGGCCACGTGCAGATCCTCGCGGCCGGCCTCGAGCTCGCGGCCGCGCGCGATCGACGTGCTCTCGGCATGGCACTGCACGAGCTCGACACCACCGCAGGACCGGCACAGTTCTTCCCGGGCGGCCGCGTGCGGTTCGACGAGCACGGGCGGCGCGTCGATGCCTCGCTGCTCGTGATTCAGTGGCAGAACGGCGTGCCCGTTACGGTATACCCCGCCGCCGCGGCCGTGGCGGCGCCCGTTTGGCCGAAGAGCTGACGACGCCGAGCCGAGATGAGTAAAGGTCGTATGGAAGCCTTCAGCGATGGAGTGCTGGCCATCATCATCACGATCATGGTGCTGGAACTCGCGGTGCCGCACGAACCTGATCCGGCGGCCCTGCTGCCGCTCGTGCCGAAGTTCATGAGCTATGCGTTGAGCTTCGTCTTCCTCGGCATCTACTGGAGCAACCATCATCACTTGCTGCAAGCCATCAAACACGTGGAGGGGCGCGTGCTCTGGGCGAACTTGCATCTCCTGTTCTGGTTGTCGCTGATTCCGTTCGTTACGGCCTGGATGGGGGAGAACCACTTTGCCGCTTGGCCGGTCGCGCTGTATGGTGTCGTCTTGGTATTGGCGGCCATTGCCTACTTCATCTTGACCCGCGCGCTGATCGCGCTGCACGGCAGGGAGTCGGTTCTCGCGGCTGCGGTGGGGCGAGACTTCAAAGGCAAGGTATCGGTGGTGATCTATCTGGTTGCCATTCCACTCGCGTTCGTGAGCTCGTGGTTGGCGGGCGGGCTCTATGTGCTGGTGGCGGTCCTGTGGCTCGTGCCCGACCGCCGCATCGAGCAGACTCTGACACGATAATCCGCCCGTAGGTGACTCGCATGTATCGACTGCACTGCTTCAGCCAATCCGGCAACTGCTTCAAGGTCGCGTTTCTTCTGCGCGCGCTCAAGCAGCCGTACGAGGCGGTGCACGTCGACTACCTGCGCGGCGTCACGCGGGAACCCGGCTGGCGCGAGCAAACCAACGAAATGGGCGAAGTGCCGGTGCTCGAGGACGGCGGGCGGCGCTTGACTCAGTCGGGCGCGATCCTGACGTACCTTGCCGCGAAGCACGACTCGTACGCCGGCACGAACGCCGACGAGCGGCTCGACGTGCTGCGGTGGCTTTTGTTCGACAATCACAAATTCACGAGCTACTTCGGCAGCTACCGTTTCGCGAGGTCGTTCGCGCCGACGCCGCCGGATCCGGCCGTCATGGCGTGGCTCAAGGCGCGGATCGACTCCGCGTACGGCATCGTCGAGAAACACTTGAGCTCGCGGCAGTTTCTCGTCGGCTCCGCACCGACCATCGCGGATTTTTCGCTGTCCGGCTACTTGTTCTATCCCGTGGAGGAAAGCGGTCACGACGTCGCGGCGCGCTTCCCGAGCATCGCGGCGTGGGTCGAGCGCATGCGCGCGATTCCGGGTTGGGCGCCGCCGTACGAGGTTTTGCCCGGCGAGCGCATCGAGCCGAAATGGGTTGCTCATGAGTCTTGAGCGCGGACCGGTACCCGTCAACTTCGCCGTAAAACTGGCGAAAATCTCTGAGCACTGGTCGCCGCGTGTCATCGCCGAGATGAACGACTACCAGTTCAAGCTCGTGAAGCTGTGCGGCGATTTCGTGTGGCATGTGCACGACAGCACCGACGAGGTGTTCATCGTGCTCGAGGGCGAGATGGAGATCGGCCTGCGCGACCGAACGGTCACAGTTCGAGAAGGAGAACTGTTCGTCGTCCCCAAAGGCGTCGAGCACATCACGCGTGCCGAGCGTGAGTGTCACGCGCTCGTCGTCGAGCCGCGCGGCGTAATCAATACCGGCGAAACCGGCGGTTCGCTGACGGCGAAAAACGACGTTTGGATATAGCCGTCGCCTATTCGGCTTCGAACAGGAGATCGATCTGGTCGTCGAACGATACGCCGTTGACGACCCAAGCATCGCTCGCCCTATAGAACGTAAAGATCCACCGCAGCGCGTGATTCTGGAACTTCTGCAGGTAGGTATACCGAACGAAGGAATCGCCGACGTTCGCCTCATCGACGAACTCGATGCCGACGGCCGTCCCAAAGCGTTGCTGCACGATCGGCCATTGGTCGAGAGTCTGCCCGACCAGGTCGTTGATCTCCGCGGGCTCGAGCGGCCAATAAGGCGTCAAGAGGCCATAGCCTTCCGCGAATTTCTCGTCTTTGAAGAGCGCCACGGCATTGTCCGCGAGCGCGCGGGCTTCAGCCAGGCTTGCAAGCTCGTCGGCTGGGGCGAGCGTTGGCAGTCCCAAAAGCAAGATCGGCAGGACGCGGGCGATGTGCATAGTGGCACCTCGGTTCATCGAATTCGAAGACCCGGTGGAACGGCCGTGAACGTCGGTTGCGTCCCCATCGGCCCGCGGAGTCGAATGACTACCGTCACCTCATCGAGGCCCGTGGAGTTCGGGTAGAACACGGCTTCGGCCGGGATCCTCAAGAGAATCTGACTATGAAGCGATTTGCCTTGGGGTCGCACATACCACGTGTTGCCGGAGCTATCAACCGTCGGAAGCCCTCCCGTCGGCGGGCTCGGAGACACGGACGAGATCTCCCAAACGTTGCTGACGCTCGCATAGCGGTAGAACTCGGGGCGCGCTTCGCAGGCGATGAACCCATCAGGCGCCGGCCTGGATCCCAGGTAGCGGAGCTTCGCCTTGACCGAGCCTGTGGTGTATTCGAAGGTCGCCTCGCACAGATTGCTCGGGTCGTTTTCGTTGAGCACGAAGAGGAGCCCCGCCGGCCCCACAGCGGACGGATTGACCTGCTGCTCCGCGTAAGCCTCTGGCGGGATCGTCGCCGTCACGGTCACCTCGAGCCGGTTGTTCCCGACGTACGCGGCGGCCTCGCGGAGCGTATTGGCGGCGTCGACCGTGATTTCGAACTTGTGCTCGCCCGGCTGCTCGGGAATCCACATGGGCATGGCAAGGGGCACACCCCACCAGCTGTTGCCTGGCGGGATGACGAGATTCGTGTTCGGTGCAGGGACCGCTCCGATCGTCCACGACACCTGGTACGCGCCAGCGCCAGCGATCTTCCGGATCGTGGCGACGAGGTTGGAGAACCCCTGGTTCGTCGTTTTGTTGTGGAGGAGTAACACGAACTGTTTGGGATAACCGGCATAGAGCTGAGGGGGAGCGGAGGGACCCGGCCCAGAGAGCGTCCAACCGGCAATCTCGATCTGGTCGGGCTGGTTGTTGAGGACGGCTGGGTTGACCGCCGTTGTTACTGGGCCCAGGTCCCGAGCTCTTTGAGCGTAGAGAGAGTCGGCACCGTTCGCGAGCAGCACTCCGACAAACCCTGCCGCCGCAGTCGCTCGAGTGAATCTTGTCATAGCGTTACGGCTCCAATGCCTGCGAGCTCTCGAACGCCGTGACGCTTGCCTTCGCCGCGTCGAGCTGTGAATGCAGTCCCAACAGCGCCGCGGAAACGGAGGCCGGATCTCGGGCTTGCCGCAGACCCGCGAACGCGTCCTTGAGTCCGGCGCCCTGGCCCGTGAGATCCCCCAAGAGCTTGAGGCCCTCGAGCAGGAGATTGAGATTCCGGTGCTTGCTGCCCATCTCGGGCAGGCCCGTCGCCACCGTGTCGAAGGTCGCCTCGAATTCGCCGAACTCGGTAAAGTTGGCTTCGACCCAGCCGAGCTCCGCGTCGGCCGCAGGCTCCGCAACTCCGGCGGCGCCCCCATCGCCCGTAGCCGCAACCGCGGCCTCGATGCTATCGAGTCCCGACTCGAGCTCGGCAAGCTGCTCGATGACACCGTTCGCAAGGGGAGGCATGGCGATCGCCTCTATGGCGTTCGCCGCTACCGGCGCCCCTGCCGGCACGGCGCGATAACGATAAATCATGCCATGCTCGCCGATGACATACGCGACATCGCGCCGCGGCAGACTAAATGCCCTGACGCGTGCGGGCAGCGTAAAGGACCGCGAAGCCCAGCGCCGCCCGCCGTCGACGGTGTAACTGAGCATGGCGCTGGCGCAACTCCCGCCGGGGATGCACAAGTTGAGCGCCCAGCCGATCTCTGGATCCGCAAAACGGATGTTCCGGCTCAGTGTCGCGCCCGCCAGGCCTGTCCAGGTGAGACCTCCATCAGTGGTGCGATAGGACTTGCCGCTGTTGAGGTACAGGACGCCGGTGTTCTCATCGAGAAAAAAGAGCCCGCTGTCGCGCCCGCGCTCGCCTTCGATAACACTCACCGGGTTCCAAGAGCTGCCGCCATCGTCGGTCCTGAGTATCGAGGTGACCGAAGGGCTGTCGTTGTGGCCGACCGCGAACCCCACGGTCGCTGAGACGAAGTGGAGCTTAATAATGTCGCACGCGAGCACGCGTGCGAGGCCCGCGACCTGCGCCTTAGCCGCGCATGTATAGCCCTTCAACCACGTGCGTCCACCGTCGTGCGTCTGGTAGACATCCTTGTTGTGCGCGAAAACCCCGTCGGTTTCCGAGGTAAAGACGACATCCGTGTAATTGTCAGCGATTTTCCCCACCTGTTCCCAAGTCTCGCCGTCGCGGGTGCCGAACAGATTGCCGTTGGTCTGCGTCGCCCAGCCGGTCGTCGGCGACACGAAGCGCAAGTGCCGGATAGGACGCTCCGTCGATGCCGGATCGCCGCCGAGCAGCGCCGTCCAGGTCGCGCCGGCATCCGTCGTCTTCAGAATCGTGGCGGCGGCACCGCCTACGTAGCCGATTTCGGGCGTCACGAAGAAGACGTCCGTGAGCTCGAGGTCCTCGCTGTAGTTCACGGGTTCCCACACGCCCTGCAGCGCCGGCGATGCGGCGGGCGTCTGCGCCCACGCCGGCGCCCCCTCCAATCCGAGCGTACCGAGTACGGCCGAGAGGAGCACGGTCGCAAGAGCGCCGCGCCGGGCGCGTTGTCTCGCATGTCTATCCACAGGATCTCCTTACGGCCCAAATGAGGGCGCGGTTTCGAACGCGGTGACGCTGACCTTCGCAGCCTCGAGTTCAGCGTGCAGTCCCAAGAGCGCGGCGGAAACGGAGGCCGGATCTCTGGCTTGCCGCAGGCTCGCGAACGCGTCTTTCAATCCGCTGCCTTGACCCGTCAGGTCGCCCAAGAGTTTGAGCCCCTCGAGCAGGAGATTGAGATTGCGGTGCTTGCTGCCGATCTCAGGCAGGCCTGTCGCCACCGTGTCGAAGGTCGCCTCGAATTCGCCGAACTCGGTGAAATTGGCTTCGACCCAGCCCAAGTCCGCGTCGGCGCCGGCTGCCGCTTCGCCCTCGGCCGCGGGCACGGCGGCGCCCGCCGCCGCAAGCGCGGCTTCGATGCTCTC
>Ga0209320_10001814_pt1 | contig 10978 bp, 7 predicted proteins | sample Rifsed13ft4_FD_184008 | JGI IMG/M metagenome (GOLD analysis project Ga0209320, IMG submission 184008) | Soil microbial communities from Rifle, Colorado, USA - sediment 13ft 4 (version 2) | ecosystem: Environmental > Terrestrial > Deep subsurface > Rock core/Sediment | place: Rifle, Colorado... | reverse complement strand
TGAAACGGCTAAACCATTTGATTGAGTTACTGCATCAGCCGCCATGTACAAATTTCTTGGAGCGCCTGCATGAATGCTGTCCGCAATTGTGTGAGCCGATTTGAAAACAAATTTCTTTTTTTCGATATATCGAACTAAAGCATTGCTACCTTCTGCCTGAACAGCAATCAGTTTTGGGATCTCTTTAATCCATCCGAGTTGTTTTAATTCCCAAATACCCTTATAAATTCCTGATATGATTACACCATCTCCAACGGGAATGAAAATGTAGTCCGGCAAATTTCCTTTCAATGAAATAAACATATCATACGCCGCAGATTTCTTTCCTTCAATCGTGAGAGGATTATATGCAGTATTACGATTGTACCAACCCTTTGCTTTAGAAATTTCTAAGCAGAGATCGAATGCCTGATCATAATCTCCTTTAACCAAGTAAATGTTTGCACCGAATGATTGAATCTGAATTCGTTTTCCCAATGGAATTTTTTCGGGAACAAAGATGTGGGATTTAATTCCAAGACGAGCGCAAATTCCTGCAAGTGATGAGCCGGCATTTCCGGTTGAGGCAGTACTGATTTCTTTTATTCCTAATTGAATTGCTTTTAATCCAACAAGTCCTGATGCTCTGTCTTTATAAGATAAAGTTGGATTACGTGTGTCGTCAAATATCAGGAGTTCATTTTTATCGTGATTAACTTTTACCAGCGGTGAGGAAACAATTTTGATGCTATCCAATTGTGATTCAGTAATTCCTTTAATTGAAATAGAATCTTTTTTTAAAGTATAATCCAATGGCCAAAGCTGAGGATAAAACCAGAATTTTCCTGTAGTACTATTAAGAAAATCATTTTTTTTAATTTCTTCGCTTATGGAATTGTAATTATAGCGAAGCTTAAGTACGCCAACGAGCGGTTTATTTTTTTCAGCTTTACCGCATTTGGGACAAAGGTAAAGCAAATTATTCTCAATTTGCTGTTTTGAAAATTTAGATTTACAGGTGAAGCATTCGTAGTAATATTGATTCATAGACTATCTTTTAAAATTCAAATATCAAAAAACAATCCGCCTGAGGCGGACCAAATAAATTTCATCAATCAAATATTAGTGTTCAAAATCTGTTTTAAAAATTGAAATTTAGCTTTTTGAATTTGGAATTTATTTGATTTTTGTTGCTTGTTTTTTGGAATTTCACCAACCTACATCGTTAGTGCCATAACTGCCTTGGCAGTATGAAGACGATTCTCCGCCTCGTCAAAAACGATTGAGATATTCGGATCATCAAGAATTTTATCAGTCACTTCATTTCCTCTGTCTGCAGGTAGTGCGTGCATCAGCTTAACATTTTTATCAGCAAGCTTAATTCGTTTTTCATCGCAAATCCATGGTTTATATTTCTCAAGATTCGCCTTCATTTCTTTCTTGCAAACTTCTTCATTCTGTAAGTAGTAGTCAACATCGTAATAACCAAAACCGCCCCAATTTTTTGGAATAACTATTTGTGCGCCTTCAAATGCTTTGTCCATATCATTTGTAAACTTTAAACTTCCGCCGCCGGCTTTTGCATTCTGCTTTGCCTTTTCAACAATGTTTTTGCTGAGAGGAAATTCTTTCGGATGAGCAACAGTCACATCAATTCCGTAACGAGGAAAAAGTAAAATTTGTGTCTGAGGAACGCTTAACGGTTTGGAATGAGTTGTTGCATACGCCCAAGAAATTGTTACTTTTAATCCTCTGAGATTTTTATCGAAGTGTTCGAAAATAGTCATCAAATCTGCGAGTCCTTGAAATGGATGATAAACATCATCTTGGAGCGACATTACAGGACGCTTTGAATATTGCGCCATCTCATCAATATATTTTTTACCAACTCCATAAAAACAATTTCTGCAGGCAATGCCGTGTCCCATACGAGAAAGAATTATCGCAGTATCCTTTGCAACTTCGCCGTGAGTAATCTGCATTTTATCAGGAGTTAAATCATGTGCATGCCCGCCAAGCTGTGTCATTCCCGCTTCCATGCTATTTCTTGTCCGGGTTGACTGCTCGAAGAACATCATAAATAATGTTTTTTGCGGAAGATAAAGAGTTGGTTCTTCTGCATAAAACTTTTTCTTCAGATCGAATGCAGTTTCAAAAACCAAATCGAGTTCTTTTTTTGTCCAATCGTCTTCAGTTAAAAAGTGTTTGCCTTTGAGTTCAGAAATCATGCTTGTTCCGTTAATTTTATTTTTTTAAAAAATATTAGGTAAGTCTTTAGGAAAAAACCTTTTAATTAAATTCTTGTTAGGTCCCATATAACCGCAAACATTGCTTCTTGGAGAATTTACAATATCACTTATTAATGTCTCTTTTTCTTTTTCAAAGCAAGGGTGAGATTTGATGCAATCTTCGCATAATATTTCTTCAAAGCAAATGTCACATTGCCCTATTGCTGGTTTCTCCTGACAGACTGAACATTTAATTTCAGGTTTTAGGTTCATTGCGAGAATTCGAATATTAAATTTTTTATTTAGGTCAGTTTTAGATAAAACTTTTAGTTTAAGGTCGGTTGTTGAGCCAAAATCATACTCGTATTCAAAATCAGTTATTTCACTGAACACATCGTATAATCTCCGATTCATAGATATTTTATTTCGATTTTTAGAAAACGCACTTAAGTGTCCACAGCATTCAAGCCATATATCTCTTAAAAATTGATCTATTACTTTTAATGAACTAATCGAAGAAACCTCGGCGATAATCCAGTAGGAAGGATTGTACCTGCCTTCAATGAGAATTGTAAAGTATGAATAATTATTCTGTTCAATAGATGATGAATCGTAAGATAATTTTGCCTTACAAGAATTTATATGATTCATCATTTTTCGTTTTGACATGGTTTCATTACAGAAACTACATATACCTGGTTTTAAATTGTCATTCATGTTTTGACTTCAATAAGTAATATTATTGTAATTATTTTGTCTCTTCATCTTCTGTTAAGAAGTATTTGTCTTTGAGTGAGTTGGCCATAAAACCTCAATGTAATTTAAATTGTAAAGTAATAGCTCGAAATATTTTTTTATTCTTTACTCAGCAGCCACTTATAAATTGGCAATACCCGAATCTCCTTGCCTTGGCTTCTAAACTTTTCATCTTGGTTGCGAGTGATGATTAATCCTTTTTTTAAATTGAAAGATTCCATTGCTGCTATTAGTCCGTTTAATTCTCTTTCTCTATTGGCTGCTGATAGAACATCTGTAACCTGAATTGCTTCTACAATCTTAGTTTTCTGTTTTATTAGGAAATCGCATTCTCTTTTATTTTTGTAATAGTACACCTCTTTGCCGCTTCTTTTAAGCTGCAAAAAGACAGTATTCTCTAATAACTTTCCGGAATCTTCACTAAATCGAAACGAAACTTGATTTCTTAAACCATTATCAACCGAATAGATTTTTTTATTGTAGACAATTTGTTTCTTTAATGAATAATCATATTTGTATAATTCATGCAGGAGATAACTTTCTTGCAAATGACCAATATAGTTTTTTACCGAGACAACGCTTCTAAAGTTCAAAGCTCTCTGTAATGAATTGTAACTTATTTCAGATGTAAAATTTGTGAAGAGAAAGTTTGCCAATTCACGAAAAGATTTTATCTCACGAATTTTAAACCGAACTATTAAATCTTTGTAAAGAATGTCTTCAAAAATTCTTTTTAAGTAATCAACATCTCCGAAAATAACATACTCCGGAAATCCACCGTTTTCAACATACTCATCTGTTAGCCTTAATAATTTTGCAAGGCGATCGGTAGTTTTCCATTTGTCAGAATCGAAATTCTTAAATCGAAGGTACTCGCTAAAAGAGAAAGGATATAACTCCAATTTAATATGACGACCTGTAAGGTGTGTTGATAGATCACCGCTGAGAAGCTTTGCGTTGGAGCCGGTTAAAATGATCTTATAATCTTCGTCATAAATACGTCGAATGAATCTCTCCCAATTTTTGACATTTTGTATTTCATCTAAAATTATTGTTTTGGATTTGTATAATTTCTTCCAAAGGATCAGGAGAGAGTCAAAATCTTCAACAGAAAATTTTAGAAGACGTTCGTCATCAAAATTGAGATAGTAAAATGAATCGAGTTTTTCTGAGAGCTGTTTGAGAAGAGTTGATTTTCCGCAGCGTCGTATTCCAGTTACTATTTGTATTTGTTTGGATTTTATTGCTTTGTCAAAGTCAACATCTCTTGGTACGCCTGGATCTTTCGCTTTGAAATTGGCCAGCTGGTCAAAAACGACTCTTTCAAGAATATTGTGCTGCATTTTTGTTTATTACTAATGTATGAATATCAAGATTTTATTCATTGCTAATATACAAAAATTATTAGTTCCTGGATTCAAAAATGATTATTGCCCTCAAGAAAAGCTAGTACGTCATCACAAACATTGCATAAAACGCACTTGCTTTAACTAAATGTTCAATTAGTACTTTCTCATCCGGTGCATGTGCTAAAACTTCATTGCCTGGGCCAAAACCAATTACCGGTATTCCGTAAATTCCATTTATTGTAACTCCGTTTGTGGAGAACGTCCATTTGTCCACAATTGCATCGGTGTTAAAAAGTTCTTTGTAAGCTTTTTTTCCTGCCTCAATTACGTAATGATTTTCTTCAAGCTTCCATGTCGGATAGTATTTTTCCATTCCGTATTGTTTTCCTGTGAAGGCTTTTTCATTGTAGTTAAGCACTTCGACTTTTGCATTCATGTCTTTAACAATTTCTTCGACTTGTTTAACTGCGAGTTCTTTGTTTTCTCCCCACGTCAATCTTCTGTCAAGATGGATTTTTGCAAAATCAGCAACTGCACATTGAGAGGGACTACCCGAAATAAATTCTGAGATAGTGACCGAACCTTTTCCTAAAAATTCATCATAAGCTAATCGTTCATTCAGTTTCTCAATTTCCAATGCTGCTTTTGAAGCCATATAAATAGCATTAATTCCTCTTTCTGGAGCGGAACCATGTGCTGATCTTCCGAAGAATGAAACTTCAATTTCCATTCTGCCGCGATGACCGCGATAGATATTCAAATTTGTCGGTTCAGTTACTATGACACAATCAGGTTTAATTTTATCTTCTTCGATGATGTACTTCCAGCAAAGCCCGTCGCAATCTTCCTCCATCACCGTTCCGGTTACATAAAAAGTAACGTCATTAGTCAATCCAATTTCCTTAAGAATTTTTCCAGCAGTAATTGCTGCTATTGGTCCACCTTTTTGATCAACACTTCCTCTGCCGTGAACAAATCCATTTTTAATCTCACCACCGAGCGGATCAAATGTCCAGTTCTCAATGTTTCCAATGTCAACAGTGTCTATGTGTCCGTCTATCGCAATAACTTTTTTCCCGCTGCCAATTCTTCCGATAATATTTCCAAGTCCGTCAATCTTTATTTCATCAAAGCCGGCATCAGCCATCATCTCATTAAGTTTCTTAACAACGGCTCCTTCTTTGGTGCTCAGCGATTTTATTTTTACAAGTTCGGAGAGATTGTTTGCAGTGTAATCTTGATATTGTTTTGCTTTGTCGTTTATAAGTTGTGCTGCGTTCATTTGAGATTATCCCTTAAAAATTGCTTTTCAAAATTAAGGATATTTTACGGTTAATGATATTCTTTTGAATTTATTTTTTATTAATTACTGATTTGTCAGCAATTAATTTTTTATTTCGTTCCCAATGGGACTTTGATTCAAGCTTCAAAATATATTCTATAAATATTACGTCTCGATGGGACGAAAACCGATTCTTATTTTATCATTATATCTTTGTCCCGTTAGGGACAATATCTTTATAGATAACCGTAATAAAATCTTACCAAGTCCCATAGGGACGAAATATTAAAGTTTATAAATGAACTCAACTTGCGTAATTTTAACCAGGTTATTTCTCACAAATTACAAAATGTGTTTGCATGGCAGAAAGAATGAGCACAATCCGGTTTGAGAATTTATTAAACTGGATTTTTCGTGAATACGAAAAAGAAGATTTAATTTTTGGAATTCCATCTATTGATTTTCTTTCAATAAAGAATAACTCTTCATTTCAAATATTTGGCGAACAGCTCGATTTACCAATTGGACCTGCAGCTGGACCCCACACTCAACTCTCACAAAATATAATTTCTTCTTATTTAGCAGGCGGGCGATTCTTTGAACTAAAAACCGTTCAAATAAAGGATGACTTAAAAATTGATAAGCCATGTATTGACGCACAGGATGAATGTTATAATGTTGAATGGTCTCAAGAATTGAAATTAGAAGAATCGTTCGACGAGTATTTAAAAGCGTGGCTGATTCTTCACTTACTTAAAACATTATTTTATTCTGTGCACAGTTCTTCAAGAGGTTTTATTTTCAACATGAGTGTTGGCTACAATCTTGTAGGAATTAAAAGTGAGAGGATGCAGAAATTCATTGATTCGCTGGTTGATGCATCAAATCATTCTTCATTTGCGAAATACAAAGAGCTGCTAATTGCGCAAATCGAGAATGAAAAATTTCTTTCTTTGCTGAAAAATAAAAATCATTACGAGAAAGTTATAATCAGTCGTTTAAAAACAGCTGTAGAAAATATCTCGCCACTAATTTGTAGTTCGGTTACTCTCTCAACAATGCACGGTTGTCCGCCAGATGAAATTGAATCAATCGCAAAGTATTTATTGAAAGAAAAAAAGCTTCACACTTACATTAAATTAAATCCGACTTTGCTAGGATATGAAAGAGTGAATGAAATTCTACAAACACTTGGTTACGATAAGTTTGAGTTAAATCCGCATTCATTTGAAAATGATTTGAAGTACGAAGATGCTATTGCAATGATTTCAAGATTACAGAAGTTTGCTTCTGAGGTTAATCGTGAATTTGGAATTAAGCTTTCTAACACACTTCCAGTAAAAAATCGAAAAAAAGTTTTAGCCGGTGATGAAATATACATGTCGGGGCGCTTGCTTTTTCCGCTCACAATTAATCTTGCATCAAAGTTAGTAGAAAGTTTTAATGGAGAAATAAATATTTCTTATTCTGGTGGTGCTTCAATTTATAACACTTCGGATATTATTAAATGCGGGATCTATCCGGTTACTTATGCAACTGACCTTTTGAAACCAGGCGGGTATCGGAGATTAACACAGATAGTAAAAAAAATATCTGCGGATTTTATAGGAAATTTTAAGCACGAGAAAATCAATCTTGAGATGCTGAATCAATTAGCCGAAGATTCACTTAAAGATTCTTATTATAAAAAAGAGTCTCGACTTGTTGAGTCAATAAAAATTACCTCAAAACTTGAAAAGTTTGATTGTTTTGTTGCTCCCTGTGTTGCCGCCTGCCCTATTCACCAGGATGTACCCGAATATGTTAAATTGGTTGAAGAAGGGAGATATGAGGAAGCATTTGATGTAATCGTATCAAAAAATGCTTTGCCGAATATCACCGCTCATATCTGTAATCACCAATGCCAGTTTCATTGCACGCGATGGGATTATGATGAACCGGTAAAAATCAGAGACTTGAAAAAAGTTGCTGTTGATGAAGGAAGGAAAAAATATTTAGTAAAAATTTTTGAACGTAAATATATCGACAACAATAAAATAAGATGTGCTGTTGTTGGTGCTGGTCCATCAGGGCTTGCAGCAAGTTATTTTTTGGCTCAAGCTGGATTTGATATAACTGTCTTTGAAAAACATGATAAAGCTGGCGGAGTTGTTCAAAATATTATTCCTGAATTTAGACTTCCACAATCGGCAATTGATAATGATGTTGAATTCATCAAACAGCTTGGAGTTAAGTTTGAGTTTAATGTCGATTCAAATTTTTCTGTTGAAGAGCTTAAGCAAAAAGGTTTCAAGTACATTTATATTGCAGTAGGTGCAGGGGAATCTCGTAAGTTGCATCTTAAAGGAAACGAGAAGAATGTGATTGATGCAATAGACCTTTTGTGGAAGTATAATCATAACGATAAAATGAATTTGGGAAAAATTGTTGCTGTCATCGGTGGTGGTAATTCGGCTATGGATGCTGCAAGAGTTGCAAAGCGAATTGGTGGCGTTGAAAGAGTTTATATACTTTACCGCCGAACAAAAGAATTCATGCCTGCCGATAAAGAGGAATTTGATAACGCAATTGAGGATGGAGTGATCTTTAGAGAACTTTTAGCACCAATTGAGTTCAATAATAGAATATTGCGATGTCAAAGAATGAAGCTGGGTAAAATTGAAGAGGATGGGAGAAGGGAAGCACTGTCAATTGAAAATGAATTTGAAGAACATAAAATTGATTTTATTATCTCTGCAATTGGAGAGAAAGTTGATCATGATATTCTTGGTCAAAATAAAATCTCAATTAATAAATTTGGAAAAGTTGAAACGAACACGGAGACAAATGAAACTTTGCTTGAGAATGTTTTTATCGGTGGCGATGCTCTGCGAGGTCCTTCTACTGTTGTAGAATCAATTGCTGATGGAAAGAAAGCTGCGGAAGCAATTATAAGGAAAGAAAATATTCAAGTTAAATTTGAACGGAATTTGAAAGATGTGTTTGATGTTCAGCAGCGAAAGGATCGAATATTAAAAAACAAGGGTAATGTATTAATTGGAAATCTTTCGGTTAATTTTGAAGCGGCTCGCTGTCTAGAATGTAATTTTATTTGTAACAAGTGCGTTGATGTTTGTCCTAATCGGGCGAACATTCCTATCAGCTTAGATGGTGAAGTATTTAACGATATCGATCAGATTTTGCATATAGATTGGATGTGCAATGAGTGCGGAAACTGCGAAACATTTTGTCCTCATCAGGGTTCGCCGTATAAAGATAAAATTACCTTGTTTGCTGGAGAAAGAGATTTTAGTGCTTCAAAGAACAGCGGTTTTTATGTGATCAAAAGTGAAAATGGAGTTGAAGTTGTTTCGAGATTCAAAACTATTGTTGAAAAGCTGAGATTTTCTTACTCTGGAGAAATGATTGGAAGTGTTTCGCTAGATAAAGATGAGGTTGAAGATTATGACAAATTCGTCAGAATGATCGGAAAAATTATTTCTGATTATTCTTATCTGTTCTGTAACACTTTAGCAAATTAGGTTGGTCAAAGACAATAGAATGCTGATTTCGCTGATCGAGCAGATATTCGCAGATAAAATCTGCGGCATCTACGTTCTATGGTTTTGAGGTAGAAACGATTGCTTGAATGATGGGTTTGTAACCGGTGCATCGACAGAGATTACCTTCGATAGCAGTTTCAATTTCTTCACGAGAGGGAGTTGGATTTTCTAAGAATAAAGCGTAAGCTGACATTAACATTCCCGGTGTACAAAACCCACATTGAATTGCGCCATACTTAAGAAAATTCTGCTGGAGCGAATTAAGCTTGTCACCTTCCGCCAAACCTTCAACCGTTAAGATTTCACATCCATCAATTTGTTGAGCGAGCATCAAACACGAATTGACAGCTTTACCGTTTATGATTACTGTACATGCACCGCATTCTCCAATGCTGCAGCCCTCTTTTGTACCCGTGAGTTTTAAGTTATCACGAAGTAAATCAATCAACCGTTTGTTTTTAGTGAGTTCGACCGAAGTGTTTTTACCGTTGACTTTAAAATTGATGATCATCTCGGTATTCCTCCGGCATTTATCTCTAGCATTTGATACAACATTTGCTGAACTACAGGCAGCTTGTATACTGTTGACCATCTCAAGCCAGTAGTCTTAAGAACCTCCTCACCGACTTTCATAGAAATTTCTTTAAATGTTTCTGAGTTGATTTCTCTCCCGATAAATAATCTTTCAATTTCAAAAAATCTTTTTCCAATTGGAGTAATTGCACCGCTTGCAAGCCTAAATTCTTTAATAATTTTTTCTTCTTTATGCAATAAAAATGCAAGAGAGATTCTGCTGATTGAAACAGCGCTTCTTCTGCCGAGTTTATAAAAGTCGCCGATATAATCCTTTGTAAGAATTGGAATTCTTATTTCCGTGACACATTCGTTTTTCTTTAGCTGCGTTTCGTAAGGATCTAATAAGAACTCGCTGAGAGGAATTATATTCTCATTTTCCGGCGAAACAATTTTTATTAATGCATCATAAACTAATAACGGTGGAACGCTGTCAGCACATGGAGCATTATTAACAAAGTTGCCAACAACGGTTGCTCTATTTCTGATTTGCAAACTGCCAACAGTCTGTGCCGCTTTTGCGAGAAGAGGAAAATATTTATTGATGAGTTCATTCTTAGTGATTTCAGAAAATGTTACTGCTGAACCAATAGAAATAAATCCGTCGGCAAGACTTATTGTTTTTAGTTCGTCAATAAAATTTATATCAATCAAATGTTTTATTAAAGTGAAACGGCTGGATTCTTGAATAAATCCTGGAACAATATCAGTCCCCCCAGCCAGAATGCAAGAATTATTCTGAAATTCTCTCAAGTAATGTTTTAGTTCGGTTAAAGATTTAGGTTTATAATATTTGAATTGGGGAATCATCATGCACTTCCTCGTTTCAAATCTTTTGGAAATAATTTTCGGCGCAGCAAAACTTCCTCAAGATTTATTGGAAGGTTGTAAAACCTTTTTCCCGTTGCATTTCTAATTGCGTTGGCAATTGCTGCCGAAGTCAGTTCGAGAGTTGGTTCGCCTAAAGATTTACCTCCCCAAGCGCCATAAATATCTTTACCCTCGACAAAAATTGGTTTTATTTCTTTTAAATCCTTCGCAGTTGGAATAAGGTATTGATCAAAATTTAACTCACGGATGTTTCCATTGTCAGCTGTTATTTGTTCCCATAATCCATAACCAGCGCCTTGTGTTACACCGCCGTAAACTTGTCCTTCGGCTCCTAATAAGTTTATTACTTTTCCGGGATCGTGAACCGCAGTAATTTTATCAATATAAACTTGTCCTGTTGCCATATTTACTGTTACTTCTGCAACTTGACATCCATAA
>Ga0209320_10001810_pt1 | contig 10987 bp, 10 predicted proteins | sample Rifsed13ft4_FD_184008 | JGI IMG/M metagenome (GOLD analysis project Ga0209320, IMG submission 184008) | Soil microbial communities from Rifle, Colorado, USA - sediment 13ft 4 (version 2) | ecosystem: Environmental > Terrestrial > Deep subsurface > Rock core/Sediment | place: Rifle, Colorado... | reverse complement strand
TGGATACAATCCAGCGGTAAAAGGGAATTCTCCCGGCACGTTTTCCTGTAAATTCCAACGCAAAATATCGCCCCAAGCTTGATACCTTGGCAAGGCAATTTTTGGAATCTGGGTATGCGAAAGCGATTCAGTATGGGTTTCAATCTTGATTTCTTTATTTCGAACTTGGAACGTATAAAACGGTTCTTTGTATTTGTTCTTCTTTTCGTTCCAAGTCAAGATTATTTCCCAATTGTAGGAATCCAAATCCATTTTTACCTTGTCGAATTGATTCAATAATAAATTAAGGAAAATCTTGTTTTCGGCAACTCCCGGTTTTTCTAGTTCCAAGGCAGTTGGCAAAACCGAATCTTCATTAATTCCAGCCTTGTTCAATTCAGGTATTTTTCCCGAAACAGATTCTATGGTTTTGAAAATACCGTATAATTTCTGGGCTACTTGTTCTTGGCTCAAAGCCGTGGCATCATATTTTCGATTGTTTTCTGCAATTTCAGATAAATAACGAGTTCTTTGTGGCGGAATCACGAAGACTTTTTCACTCATTTCATGCGAAATTTCAAAAGTCGATTTCAAATCGGAAGTGGTTTTCTCGTGAATCTTGTCCATTATCGCCTTGTACAAAGTATTCATTCCCGGATCGTTGAACTGGGAAGCGATGGTTCCAAAAACGGGCAAGGTGTCCAAATCCGCATCCCAAAGATTGTGGTTGCGTTGGTATTGTTTTTTTACGTCGCGCAAAGCATCCAATGAACCGCGTTTGTCGAATTTATTTATCGCAACCAAGTCGGCAAAATCAAGCATGTCGATTTTTTCCAATTGGGTGGCTGCGCCAAATTCGGGCGTCATTACATATAAGGAAACATCCGAATGTTCCGTGATTTCAGTATCCGATTGTCCAATTCCCGAAGTTTCAAGAATGATGATGTCATATTTTGCCGCTTTGATGACTTGAATGGCATCGGCAACATATTTGGACAAAGCCAAATTGGATTGTCGTGTAGCCAAGGAACGCATATAAACCCTGGGATTATTGATGGCATTCATCCGAATTCTGTCTCCCAATAATGCACCGCCCGTTTTGCGTTTCGATGGATCAACAGAAATTATTCCAATGGTTTTTTCTGGAAAGTCGATTAAAAAACGACGCACCAATTCATCCACCAAAGAGGATTTTCCTGCACCGCCAGTTCCTGTAATTCCAAGAACGGGAGTTTTGGAATCGGTGTTTATTTGATGTATTTTATCCAATGTCGAAGCCGCAATCTCGGGAAAATTCTCTGCCGAAGAAATAATTCTCGCAATTGCCGTTGGATTTTTTTCTTCCAAATGATGGATCTCGTCATTCAATTTGTCGCCAATGGGATAATCCGATTGTTGCACCAAATCATTGATCATTCCCTGCAATCCCATCGCTCGACCATCGTCAGGCGAATAAATTCTGGTGATTCCATAGGCTTGTAATTCGGCTATTTCAGAAGGCAAAATTACTCCTCCTCCTCCTCCAAATATTTTGATTTGCCCGGCTCCTTTTTCTTGAAGCAAGTCGTACATATATTTGAAATATTCGTTGTGGCCTCCTTGATACGATGTTATTGCAATGGCATTGGCATCTTCTTGAATCGCGGTATTGACAACTTCCTCTACACTACGGTCATGACCCAAATGAATCACCTCAACACCAGTTGATTGAATGATTCTACGCATGATGTTGATTGCTGCATCGTGACCATCAAAAAGGGCTGCTGCGGTTACAATTCTTACTTTATTAACAGGGATATACGGTTTTACGGGTTCCATTTTATGAATATGATAATTTAAGTGTGCAATTTACGATTTTATTTTAAAAATTATTTAATGTCTGTCATAGTTGTTGATAAATAAGCAAGGATTTTGTTATTTAGCCCCGATGGTAGCGGCATCCCTCGCTTTTTCTGCGAGGATACAGCGTACAGCGGGACAACTGTTCCTAAATAAATACTAAAGTTTGTGCTCCTAAAAATAATTGTGGCTTTGTTTTTGAATAAGTAGTATTTTTACACAAGCCGCAGGGCAAACAGACAAATTAAACCTTTAAAAACAATTTACAATGAAGAAATTTTTAATTTTAATAGTAGCAGTATCTCTTTCCAGTTGTGCCGAAATGCAACAGGTTTTGAGTCAATTACCACAAACGCAGGGAATCGGAGGTGTAGATATTTCGGGTGGATTGAAGGAAGCGCTAAACAATGGAATTTCGAAACAAGTGACTAAATTGACCTCAGTAGATGGTTTTTATAGAAATGAAGCAGTGAAAATTTTATTGCCGGAAGAGTTGAGAAAAGTAGATGCCGGTTTAAGAAAAATTGGCATGAGTTCTTTGGCTGATGAAGGTCTGAAAGTATTGAATCGTGCTGCCGAAGATGCGGTGAAGGAAGCTACTCCAATATTTGTTGACGCGGTTAGAAACATGACTTTTATGGATGCCAAATCAATTTTGATGGGAAATGAAAGTTCTGCGACAAATTATTTACAAAATAGCACTTCGACTGCTTTGTACGGAAAATTCAATCCGGTGATTAAAAATTCATTTGCAAAAGTGGGCGCTGACAAAGTATGGGCGAACATTATTACTAAATACAACAGCATTCCTTTAATCAACAAAGTAAATCCTGATTTGACTGATTATGTTACCAATCAAGCAATGAACGGCGTTTTTAAAATGGTTGCTGTCGAAGAAAAAAACATTAGAACAAACATCGCTTCAAGAACTTCTGTTTTACTGCAAAAAGTTTTTGCAATGCAGGACAAAATATAAATTAAAATTCGGCTGTTTTTTTTTAAACATAAAACAGCCAAATCAAACTTTTTTATAAAAATAAATACATTTAGTTTTGAAAAATACTATTCATTACTAAAAAACAAAGCTGAAAAAGACCTCTAATGCAAAAAATTACAATCCTGATCCATTGCGAAGATCAAAAAGCAATTATTGCCTCAGTTACCAATTATATTTCCTCCATTGATGGTAATATTATCTATCTAGATCAACATGTTGATGCCGATGAAAATGTATTTTTCATGCGTTTAGAATGTGAATTCAGTGCCAAAAACTGGAATATTGAGGTCATAAAAAAGGACTTTCAAACTAATTTAGCGACTCCTTTTAATATGTCGTGGGAAATGTATACCCAAGACGAAAAACCAAGAATGGCTTTGTTTGTTTCTAAATACGACCATTGTCTGTATGACATTTTAGGAAGATACAGTGCCGGCGAATTACCGCTTGAAATTCCTTTAATCGTCAGTAATCATGAAGATTTAAGATCGGTTGCAGAGCGTTTTGAGATTCCGTTTTACTATGTTCCTTTTACCAAAGAAATTAAGGCTGATGGAGAAAAAAGGCAAATGGATTTGTTGAAAGAATATAATATCGACTTTATAGTTTTGGCGCGCTATATGCAAATTATTACTCCTAATTTGATTGCGCAATACAGGAATCAAATTATCAATATTCATCATTCCTTTTTACCGGCGTTTCCCGGAGCTAAGCCATACCATTCGGCTTTTAAACGAGGTGTAAAAATTATTGGAGCCACCAGCCATTACGTGACCGAAGGATTAGATGAAGGTCCAATTATTGAGCAGGATATCTCGAGAGTTTCTCATAGCCATTCGATAGACGATTTTATTATGAAAGGACGTGATCTGGAACGCTCCGTTTTGGCGAGAGCAATAAAATTACATGCAGAACGAAAAACGATGGTTTATAATAACAAAACGGTGGTGTTTTCTTAGGTTTCTCCCAAGAGGAAAAATTTAGTAATCCATTATATATAAAATGCTCACTTTTGGTGAGCATTTTTTTCAATCTGAAACTTCGATTTCATTCTTTTTTCCATTGTTTTCAAATACTACTTTGGTCCAGAATGATTTTGCTTTTTTATCCGTCGGATACCAATCTCGATTTTCTTCCACAAGGACAAAAAGTCCCGTGTCTGTTCCCAAAACGATGAACTTATCTAGTTTTGGCTGCTTTGAAAATACAGAAAGACCATACTTTTCACAAATTTCATCACTCAGCTGTGAAACATTTTTAGAAACAAAACCAATTTCACTAATTGATACAATTAACGAGCCATCAAATGATTTCTCCGATGCAGTATCCAAATCATAACGGGCAATGAATTCTAAAATATTTCCATTATTATCATAAAAATAAAAAGACTTTGCATTCCAATTATAAAAGTTCGCTATTTTATCTGGCGAAATTACGTCTAGAATTCCCGTCTTATTTTCTATCAAAAGAAAAGCCTCAATCAATTTATTATTTGGTATATCAAAAGCAAAATGATACACTGGTTTTATATTTTTAGAAATCCTAAATGTCAGTTTCGTGGAACCAGCTTCAAATGAAATACTCGAATTGTTTTTCGAAACAGTTTGCAATCCAATCACATTGTTGTAAAACAATTCTGTTTCATTGATAGTATCTGTTAACAATTCAAGTTCGAGAATCTTCATCTTTTTAAATTGAAACTGTTTATCTTTCCAGTAAATCAACGTCAACTCCCAGTCCTTCAGCAACTCCCGCTCCTATTCGGCCATCAGCTCTATAAAAATGACTCAATTGGCGGTTAATAATTTCCTCTTTTTTAGGCCCTTCAATACCTGACATATGTGCAATAATATTATTAATCGTGTTCTGTTGTTGCTCCGGAGTCATGATCTTAAATAAATTCCCGGGTTGTGTGTAATGGTCGTTTTCTCCTTCGCAATTTCTGTCATACCAGTCCGCAAAATCACTAAAAACTTCCATTGGTGGTTCTTTATACGCTTGGTCAATTTCCATGTTATCGAAACTATTTGGAAAATAATTCGGATTACTTTCTCCATTTCCATCTACACGCATTTGTCCGTCACGTTGGTAATTATTTACAGCAAATGGACAGCGGTTAACTGGAATTTGCTCATAATTGGTTCCCAAACGATAGCGGTGCGCATCAGGATACGACAATAAACGACCCTGCAGCATTTTATCTGGGGAATACCCAATTCCGTCCACAATATGAGCCGGTGCAAAGGCAGCTTGTTCAATATCCTGAAAATAATTATGTGGATTTTGATTTAATTCTAAAACGCCGACATCAATCAGCGGAAAATCACCGTGAGGCCAAACTTTAGTTAAATCAAATGGGTTCATATAATAGTCTTGCGAATTAGCCTGCTCTTCCGACATGACTTGAATTTGCAAATTCCATTGTGGAAAATTTCCTTTATCGATATTTTCAAATAAGTCGCGTTGGGCAAAATCCATATCACGCGATTTCATTTCTGCGGCTTCTTCGTTTGTGAAATTTTTTATTCCTTGTACCGTTTTAAAATGAAATTTTACGTAAGTGCGTTCGTTAGCCGCATTAATCATCGAATACGTATGACTTCCATATCCGTTCATGTGACGATAGCCAAAAGGAGTTCCTCTGTCTGACATTAAAATCAATACCTGATGTAAACTTTCCGGATTCAGTGACCAGTAATCCCACATCATCGTTGGTGATTTCATATTAGTATACGGATCTCGTTTTTGGGTGTGGATAAAATCTCCGAATTTTTTTGGGTCTTTAACAAAGAAAACAGGCGTATTATTGCCCACTAAGTCCCAATTCCCATCTTCGGTATAAAACTTCATCGAAAAACCTCTTGGATCTCTTTCTGTATCTGCCGAACCTCTTTCCCCACCAACCGTTGAAAAACGCATTACCATTTTAGTTTCTTTTCCAATTTCAGAAAAGATTTTAGCTTTTGTATATTTAGTGATATCGTGTGTCACTGTAAAAGTTCCAAATGCTCCGGAACCTTTTGCGTGTACCACTCGTTCTGGAATGCGCTCTCTATTAAAATGCGCCATTTTTTCGTGAAGTATATAATCCTGCAACAATAAAGGCCCGCGAGGCCCCACAGATTGGGAATTTTCATTTTCTACAAAAGGTCTTCCAGATGCTGTTGTAAGTTTTTCATGTGATTTCATATTTGCAAAATTTAATTGTTTCTATCAAAATTAGCATAGGTATAATCAGAAGCCGAATTGATAATTTCCTGTTTTGAAAACAAAAAACTAACAAATTGCGTTTTATACACAAAAGAAAAAAAATAGGAGAACTAAAGATACAATTTTTAAAAGAAAGTAATTGACTAGAAAACAATTACTTACAAATAAAGTTATAAAACTTAACTTATATACAACAAAGTAATAACATAATCTTAACAGCAAAACATTCAGTTGTTTCTGATCTTTGCAGAGTAATAAACTGGTTATTTATTATTTTGGTTTTGGTTAGTTAAAGAATTGCCTGCATCTATATGATGCAGGCATTTTTTATTTGGCAGTATTTATAAAAGAAAGTACGGCATCGTTGAATGCAACAGGTTGTTCGACATTTACCACATGTCCGCATTTTTCAATTACAAACAATTTAGAAGATCTATAATGGTTTTCCACTACTTTTCGAACAGAAGGCAAAAACATGTAATCCTCTTCTCCCATAACGTAAAGCGTCGGGATATTTAATTCCACTTGGCGAAACCATCTTAAAACCGGATTTATTTCGGCAGTCAGCTTAAACCATTTTATGAATTCTTTTTGGTATAATTTTTTAGCCTCATTGATAAAAAGTAATCGAGACTGTTTGTGACTTTTTTTAGGCATAATCACAAAAGCAAAAAATTTATATAAAACTAAATAAGGCAATACATATTTGAACATATTCCCCAATCGCATTAAAACTTGTGAACGGAAATTCATTTTTAAGATTGCTCCGCCAAGTATCATACTTTGTACGCGCGCAGGATACATTTCTGCTAATTGTCTGATTAGAATTGTACCTAACGAAATCCCAACAAAATGAGACTTTTCAATCTTCAGATGATCTAAAACTTCCAGAATATCATTGGCCAAAGCCGAAAACGTATATTTCTGTTTGAAAGCTGTTTTGAGTGTAGGCTTAGAATTTCCGTGACCGCGTAAATCCAATAACAAAACGTTATATTGTTTCTGAAAATCCCGAATTTGCTTGAACCAGATAGAAGAGCTTCCACCAGCACCATGAACAAAAGTTACCCATTGCTTGCTATTTTCGTTCTTATAAACGGAGTAATTGATCAACTGTTTTTTTTGCAAAAATAGGACATTAATTTTAAATTCAATTCTTAACAAATAATATTGCGGAATTATTATTTACAAAACGTAAATTTGCAAAAAATTACACCCATGATTGGATTATTGAACGAGAAAAGTGAAATAGAAAAGCTCAAAAAAGAATACCAAACACTTGCTGAGCAAAATTTTAATATTGAAAAAACAACCGCAGAAACTGTAATAGAAGAATTAGTGCTGGAGGAATGCGAATCATAATTTTTGATGCATTTTCTTGAAATACTCAAACGCTTTTAGCAGCCTGCTTCCATACCAGGAAAACATTTCACCGTCAACAAATACCGTTTTTGCATGATGCGTGTGTCTTCCTATTTCGAAAGCATCTTCCTCACTGAAAGGAAAAGGCTCTGAGGATAGAAATACCAAATCCGGATCGCCTTCTAAACGCATTTTTTTGAGTTCGATTTCCGGGTATCTTCCTTTGCTATCGTAAATATTTTGAAAGTGATTCAGTTTCAATAATTCATTGATAAAGTTATCGGAGCCAGCTACCATAAAAGGATTTTTCCAAATAAAATAAGCTGCTTTTTTAACTGGTTTATCTTTAATGAAGTTTTTAAAATCGCTCAAGGCAAAAGCCAATTTGTCGTTCCATTTTTGCGCTTCGGTCCTGCAATTGAAAAGCTGACCAAAGTCGGAAATCATTTGAAAATTATCTTCAATCGTAATGATATTCGTTACCCAAACCGGGCAAATTTTACTTAATTCCTCAACAATTTCGGCAGTATTTTCCTCTTTGTTACAAATGATAATATCCGGTTGCAACAATCGAATTTTCTCATAATGCACTTTTTTGGTTCCGCCAACGATTTTCTTGGTAGACTTAAAATGATACGGATGCACACAGAATTTGGTAATTCCAACAATTCTATCTTCGAGACCTAAATCATACAGTAATTCCGTTTGAGAAGGAACTAGAGAAACAATTCGTTTTGGAGACGTTTCAAAAGAATGGGAAGTACCCAGTTGATCTATAAAAGTTTTCATGTTTTTTGAGACTAAACCAATTTTAGAATCCCTTCCATTTCCTGCTGTATTTTCAACGCTTCTTCTCTTGCTTTTTCGGCAAAATCAGTTCCGTTTGAAGCGTAGATAATGGCTCGGGATGAATTAATCAGCAATCCTACATTGGCATTCATGCCGTATTTACAAACTTCGGATAAGCTTCCTCCTTGTGCGCCTACTCCGGGAACTAATAGGAAGCTATCAGGAACAATTTTACGGATTTCAGCAAAATATTCGGCTTTAGTAGCGCCAACCACATACATCAGGTTTTCGCTGTTTTTCCACGTTTTAGACGTTTTTAACACCTGTTTGTATAATTCTTTACCATCTACATTCAAAGTTTGAAAATCAAAAGCACCTTCATTTGAAGTCAAGGCCAACATAATCGTATGCTTGTTTTTGAAAGCTAGAAAAGGCTCAACCGAATCTTTCCCCATATATGGAGCAACTGTAACACTATCGAAATTTAAATCTTCAAAAAAAGCTTTGGCATACATCGAAGACGTATTTCCTATATCACCACGTTTTGCATCGGCAATGGTGAAAATATCAGGATATTTATCGTTGATATAATTGATAGTTTTCTGCAACGACATCCAACCTTTTATACCGTAGGCTTCATAAAAAGCAGTATTGGGTTTGTAAGAAACCACCAAATCATGAGTCGCATCGATTATGGCTTTATTAAATTCAAAAATAGGATCTTCAAATTCTAGTAAATGCTGTGGAATTTTATCCAAATCAACATCTAATCCTACGCACAGGAACGATTTTTTGGTTTGAATTTGTGTTTGTAGTTGTTGTGTAGTCATTCTTGTTTTTGTGTTGTTGGGCAAAATTACAAACATAGAATCAATATCGGTTAAAATGCTGTAATAAAAACGTAAAATTTCATAACAATTAAAAAAACATAAATAATAAATTTGTCTTTAAGATAATTCATACTCCCTTAAATAAGTATCGAATCCATCTGTATATAAAAAATTTTATACAATCGCCAAGTCAACAAAACGGGGTACTGAGATAGAAATCTATTAAATTTTTTATTTATAATATATTTTTTTACATTTAAAAAACTTAGAAAAGCCAATATGAAAGTACATTTAAAGTATAATTATCCACAATTAACAAAAAAAATTATCCAAGATAAACTATCCGAATTGGGATATAAATTTAAGATTATTGGTTTTGGTGAATTCGTTTTTTTAGAAAAAATTCCTACTGAAAAAATGATGGAACTAACGGAGCAATTTCAAGAATATGGAATTGAAGTGGTTGAAAACCAAAAGAGTGTATTGGTTCAAAAAATAAAAGATGTTATAGTGGAAATGGTGAATAGCGAAATTCCCCTGAATGTAAAAAGTTCAGTGCATATAGCCGAAAAATTAAACCTAAGCTATGTCCACTTATCCAGTATTTTCTCGGAAGTCACGTATACTTCAATTGAAAATTATATTATAATTCAAAAAATTGAATTGGCTAAGCAATTGATTATTAATACCGATATGAATTTAACGGAGATTTCCATACAATTAAACTATTCCAGTGTTGCGCATTTGAGCACACAGTTCAAAAATAACACAGGAATGACGCCATCAGCGTTTCAGAGAATAATTGCAAAAAGGAAAGAATTTACAAATAATAATAGCTAATCCTTCAGAATATGACAACAGAATATATAAACATTTGTCTTGCTGATGACGACCAAGACGACAGACTATTTTTTACTGATGCCTTTGACGAATTGAAAATAAAAACAAAAGTAAGCACCTTTAATGATGGAGTTGAATTGATGAATTATTTAAATGATGCTGATTCGGTTTTGCCAAACGTTTTATTTTTAGATTTAAATATGCCAAAAAAGAACGGCTTAGAATGTTTATTGGAAATCAAAAAAAATGAAAACTTGAATGATATTGCCATAGCCATATATTCGACCTCATCATCCGAAGAACATATCGAAGAGACTTTTATAAATGGAGCCAATATTTATATTAAAAAACCGAGTGATTTTGAAACTTTAAAAAAAATACTGGCAGAAGTGGTGACTATAAACTGGCAGTACCACACATCTGGTTTAAATAAAGACAATTTTTTAATGAGAATGTAAAATGAAAGATGTCCAGCTTCGCAATTCAACCATATTTTTAAAAATAATTTTTGTCATATCTGCAGCGGTAATATTTTTTATTGCCGGTATTACTTTTAAACACATCACGGTTTTAAAAAAATCTTCTAAGTGGGTGGAGCAGAGTCACAATGTAAATATGGAATTGGAACGGTTGATTTCCTATTTAAAAGATGCCGAAACCGGTCAAAGAGGTTACATTTTGACGAATGACAAAAGTTTCCTAACACCTTATACAGAGTCAAAAACATTAATTAGAGACTCCTACAAAAAGGTTTCGGCATTAACTGAAAATAGTAGAACACAGCAGGCAAATTTAAAAAATTTGTTGTTTTATATCAACAAACGACAAAACTACCTTTCTAAAACATTATATCTTACTCAACAGGAAAATTACGATAAAAAGATATTAAACAATTATTTGATTATTGGTAAAAGTGCAATGGATTCTGTTCGAACCAAAATAGAAAACATGATGAGTACCCAACAAAATCTTTTACAAAACAGACAGGAGGACTATAAATCAACTATGAATTATACTCCCTTACTCATTTACCTGACGCTTTTAGTAACCTTAGTTTTAATTACGATTTCATTTATTAAAATGAATCGGGATTTGGTTAAACTGAGAAAGACAATCAACACGCTTTCCGTAGCCAATGAAG
>Ga0209320_10001807_pt1 | contig 10988 bp, 10 predicted proteins | sample Rifsed13ft4_FD_184008 | JGI IMG/M metagenome (GOLD analysis project Ga0209320, IMG submission 184008) | Soil microbial communities from Rifle, Colorado, USA - sediment 13ft 4 (version 2) | ecosystem: Environmental > Terrestrial > Deep subsurface > Rock core/Sediment | place: Rifle, Colorado... | reverse complement strand
CCTGCGCGCGACGCGCGCCACCGCCGCCAGCCGGCGAGCCGCCAGCGGGCAAACCGCCCGCGGGCGAGCCGTCAACGCCTCGCAGCACGTCCTCGAGTTCCACGGTGCGGTCGAGGAGGGCGAAGCGCACGAGCAGCGTCTCCAGCAGGAGCTGCTGCTGCCCACTCCGCCGGAAGTGCGGCTCGATCTCGACAAGCATCGTGAGCATCCGGAGGAGGTCGGTCGCGTTGAAGCGGGCCTTCCGGCGCTCGAGCTCGCCCCTCAGGTGCTCCGAGAGATCGCCCACGGCCCCGCCGAGCACGAGCGCCAGTTCCGCGCGGAGGAGGTCGCCGAGCCCGGCGAGGAGAAGGCCGAAGTCCACCCCGAGGTCGGCAAGCCGCCCGACGGCGCTGAACACGTCGCCCGCCCGACGCTCGGCGATGAGGTCGAGAAGCGCGAGATACTCGTCCTCGTGCACGAGCCCCAGGGCGTCACGCACGCGCTCGGCCGTCAGGGCGCCCGCGCCCAGTGAGAGCACCTGATCGGTGAGCGAGAGGGCGTCGCGCATCGAGCCGTCGGCCGCGCGCGCGAGCATCCCGAGCGCGTCGGCGTCCACGCCGATCTTTTCCGACGCGAGCACCTCCGCGAGCCGCTCGCGCACGTCGTGCGGGCCGATGCGCTTCAAGTCGAAGCGCTGCACGCGCGAGAGCACGGGCGAGGCCGACTGCGCGATCTTCTGCGGCTCGGTCGTGGCGAACACGAAGACGACGCGCGGCGGCGGCTCCTCGAGGATCTTGAGGAGCGCGTTCCACGCCTCGCGCGTGAGCATGTGCGCTTCGTCAATGATGTAGACCTTGTAGCGGTCCTCGCCGGTGGGCGCGTACATCGCGCGCTCACGGAGGTCGCGGGCGTCGTCCACGCCGCGGTTCGACGCCGCGTCAATCTCCACGACGTCGAGCGAGGCGGAACCGGCCCAGATACGCGTGCAGGAGGCGCACGCGCCGCAGGGCTCGTGGTCCTGGCGCTTCTGCTCGCAGTTCAGGGCCATCGCCAGCACGCGGGCGAGCGTCGTCTTCCCGGTGCCCCGTGGCCCGCAGAGGAGGTAGGCGTGGGCGACCCGGTCGTGCGCGATCGCGTTCCGGAGCGTCGTCGCCACGTGCTGCTGCACCGCGACCTCGGCGAACTTCTTCGGGCGGTACTTGCGGGCGAGGGCGAGCGACATGAGTCGAATTTAGTCCGGCGCGTGGGGCGCCGTTAGAGCGTGCCCGTGCGACGTGCGGGAAGCGTTCGCGGGGGCATTCGTCGCCGAAGTGCCCCCGCGAAAGTGCTCCAGGCCTGACGAAGCAACGTGAGACACCACGTACCGTTGCTGCCTTTCGACCCTGGCGGAGTTGGCGGGCCCACGCCCTCCGGGGCCTGGAGCACTACCAATATACGTCCGCCGACCGGTCTTTTACAGCCGTGAGGCGTGCGGAGAACGGCGCTACGCCAGCGTCGTCCTGAACACCTCGAGCGCCTTCCTCATCTCCGCCATCGTGCCGAAGGAGAGCCGCACGTGCGTCGTGAGCGGCGGAAAAGCGCGCCCCACGGCCACACCCTTCTTCAGGCACTCCAACTTGAACGCCCTTGCGTCCTTCCGGATGTCCACCATCATGAAGTTCGCTTCGCCCGCGCTCATCGCATAACCCAGGTCGGCGAAGAACTTGCGCGTCAAGGCCTTCACTTCACGATTGCGCCGCACTTCCGTCGCCACGTGAGCGGCGTCTCCCAGCGCGCTGATCGCCGCGACAAGCGAGAGCTGGCTGATGTTCGACGCGAGCTGGTACGACATCATCTTCGCCAGGGTGTCCTTCTGGCCGATCGCGTAGCCGATGCGAAGCCCCGCCATCCCGAACACCTTGGAAAAGGTGCGCGCGACGATGACCCGCGGATTCGACGTCGCGAGCGGGATGACCGTGCCGTAGCCCGGCAGGCCGACGTACTCGAAATACGCTTCGTCCACGAGCACCGTCGCCTGGGGAGCGACCCGGCCCACCTGCTCGATGAATGCGACGATGTCGGCTTTCGCGTGCGCCGTCGCCGTGGGGTTGTTCGGGTTGCACAGATACACGAGCCCGGCGCCGCGCGCCGCCTCCGCCATCGCCCCGAGGTCCGCCGAGAGCTGCGCATTCACGGGTATGCCCTTCACCGGCGTCCCGATGAACTTCGCGAACTCTCCCGGCGACTCGAACGTGGGTGCCGGCGCGACGTACGCGCGATCGGGCCCGGTGAAGGCCTGCACCGCCGAGCGCAGCAGCTCACCGGAGCCGCAGCCGAGAATCACCTGATCGGCCTTCACGCCCTGGAGCTTCGCGATCGACTCCTTGAGTTCGTCCTCGGAGAGCACGGGATAGCGATTGGCGTCGGCGGCGCCCTGGCGGATGGCCTCGATGACCCGCGCGCCAGGGCCGACCGGGTTCTCGTTGCTGTCAATGCGGATCATCCCGGGCCGGGCGGCGAGCCGCCGATCGGCCTTGCGGTCCTCGACGCCTTGGAACGCGTGGAGCACGCGGCCGCCGGCCTCGCGGCCGCGCGCGTGAATCAGCGGCGCGGTGACGGGCGCGGCGAGGACGCCGGCGCCACCGGCGCCAAGGGTGGCGAGGAATGCGCGGCGGGACACGGGCATACGGACCTCCGGTGATGGCCCCAATCTAGTGCGGACGCGCCGCGTTCAGCGAACGGCTTGCTCTGTTGGAATGCTGAGTTACGGGTTCGCGGGTTCCTGCGTCTTCGAGGAAACGTCCTCGGAGGTGCGCGATGCGCGCGATGACAAAGTCGGCCGTCCGGCTCGCCCGCGAAGCCCTGACGATCGGGCGACGTGCCCTCCCGCGCTATTCGAGCCGGTTCTCGCGTCAGGACTTCACGCAGCCGGAACTGTTCGCCCCGCTCGCCCTCCGGCAGTTCTTGCAGACCGACTACCGCGGCGTGGTGGCGCTGGTGGCCGAATGGACGGAGGTGCGCCGCGTGCTGGCGCTGCGAAAAGTCCCACACTACTCGACCCTCTGCTACGCCGAGCGTCGGCTCCTGGCCGACGCAGAAAAGGAGGCACCTTTCGCCGGGCCCAAACGGCTGTCGTTGCGCGTGCGACGCGTGTAGGCCTCGTGAACCGTGCGCCGGTGGCGGCCGTGGATGCCACCGGGCTCGAAGCGCGGCACGTCAGCCTCTACTACCGCATCCGCCGGGAGGTCCCGAAACGCGCGCCGCATCGCCGCCGCGCGTGGCCGAAGCTCACGGCCGTCGCCCACACCAGCTCGCACCTGATCCTCGGCGCGGTCACCGGCACCGGGCCCACGCAGGATTCGCCGGACTTTACCCCGGCCCTCCGGCAGGCGAGCGCGCTCCTGCGCTTGGACACCGTGCTGGGGGACGCGGGCTATGACGCCGAGCACAACCATCGGCTCTGTCGCGAGGAACTGGGCATTGGCACGACCGTCATCAAGCTCAATCCGCGGAATCGGGGTCGCCGCTGGCCCACGACACGCTATCGCCGCGCGATGCGGCAGCGCTTTCCGCACACGCTCTACCACCAGCGCTGGCATGCCGAGAGCGTGTTCAGTCGCCACAAGCGACGACTCGGCTCCGCCCTGCGCGCCCGTCGCACGGCCTCGCAGCAGCGGGAGATCGTGCTCCGCGTTCTCACGCACAACCGCATGATTCTCAGTCGCCCTCTCCTCAGGTTTTCAACGGAGCAAGCGCGGTTTCACAGCCGGCCACGAGGTCATCCCACCTGTTTGAGTGACCGGCGACGGCGGCTGAAGCGCCCGCCGAGGTGGCTACGCAGTTGTCCGAGCTGTCTTCGCCGCCCGCCGCGTGACACGGCGTGCACCCAACTTCGTTGGCCGGCGAATGGCCCATGCCGGTCTTGGGGCGAGATCCCGGCCCGCTCGGCCCGAGACCCGCAGTGACCCGTCGTCGAGCCGGCAACTTGGCGGCCGCCTCTCAGAGTCCCATGGTGGGTGGATAGGCGGTGGTGTCGGCGAGCGACTTCGGTTGAGCCGAAACGAGGCCGGCCCACGCGGGGGACAGAGCAGCGCCAGCCGTGTCTGATTGAGCCGCGCTTTTCGGCGTGGCCTAGCCTGCGAGACCCGCCTGAGCCGAATTTCTGGTCGGCGCATTGGGCCGAACTGGCTCGCCCAGGTTCCCACTGATCAACGTATTATGGTGTCGGCCGCCGAATGCGGTAGAGGCGAACGAGCTGCACGTCGTCTTGCTCCGTGAGCCCGAGGATCAGCGTGTCGCCCACGAAGAGCGTCCTGGAATCCCGAGGGCGCGCAATCGATCCAAGGTACCGGCCGGTGGGGTCGATGACGCTCCACGTGGCGACCGAGTCCGTGATCGAAACATAATCGTCGACCCAGATGTACCCGCGCGTGTCGATGACAAAGTTCTCAATCGCAGGTAAAGCTGCTGGGAACGGCACCTTCCTGAGCCAAACCGGGTCGATTTCACGGGTGAGCTTCGCCGACGTCTTGTTCCCTCTTCCCTCAAGAGTCTGCGCGTGTCGCTCGATGCCGGCCGCATACCACTTCCTGAATGCCAGGCGCTCGCTCTCGCGCACTGTGCGAGCTTGCGCATCGCGACGGAAGATTTCCCGTAGTCGTCCGGCGGCATCATATCGCAGAATGTCAAACGACTGGCCGGTCGCGACATATACGCGATCGCCAAACACGCGAACCGTCGTGGTAGATGTGAATGGCAACACGTCCGACGCGTGCAGCCCGCCTACGAGGGTTGACCATCGATCTCCTCCAGCGGGGATCGGACCTACTCGCGCTACTTCTCTTCCCCCACGATCGACAATGGCCAACGCGGACGTGAAGTGGAACGTGGAGTCCCCGCCAGGACGGAGCATGAACGGCCCGAGAGATACAATGCCTACGAAGTGCCCGGATCGCATTCGTCCAACGGGCATCGGGTTCACGATGACACCGGGAAAGCGGAACAGCGGCATTCGAGTGCGCTGGAGCAGCTTTCCGGAAGCGCTCCAGATATCGGCTCCGAGTCCCGCGTTGCCGATCAGAATCGAATCGGCCGCGAGGAGTTGCATGTGCCCGATGGTCTGAAAGTCGCCGGGACCTGCTCCCTCCCTTCCGAACCGCCCGATCGGGTTCCCCGTCAAGTCGAACACCAGCGCTGCCTTAACGCTCTTGTCGCCGACCACGATCCGCCCCGGCGGAGCAATCACTGCGGCACTCACGATGCCGAGATCATCGCCCTCGACTCGACCACCACCGATCTCGACAAGCGGCTTCGCGTCTACCCGCCACACACTCGCCCCTTTCCATACCGGCGAAGCACTAGAGACGATTCGGACACCGCCGCTATCTCGAACCGCCTGGCAGTCGCCCGACGCAGCCGCAAGGATGGTGAGGACACCACATGCAGCGAACATGCGCCCGGACAGGCGTGCGATACGTCGTTGCGAGCGGTCAGGGCGCATTCCCGCTCCGAATCCGCTGGCGCACCGCCCCGGGAAGGTCCTTGTCGGGGTCGAGTGACGTGAAGCGGTGTCCATTAATAAAGAACGCCGGCGTTCCCGCCACACCCAGCTTGCGTCCGTCCTCGACGTCGCGACGAATGCGCAACCGGACCGATGCGCTCGACAGGCATCGGTGAAACGCCGCCGTGTCGGGTACGTTCACCGTGCGAGCGATCTTCATCCACGACCGGCTTCGAAGAAGAGTGGTCGAACCAAGTAACAAGGTACCGTGGTACTCACGAAATCGGCCCTGCTGATCAGCGCACAGCGCGGCTGCCGCAGCGCCGTTGGCCTGGTCGTGCGAAGGAAGCGGGAACTGCTTGTAACTTATGGCGAGGTGGTCGGGGAACTGGTCCGCGAGGCGCGCCAACGTCGCGTGAATTCGCCGACAATGGGGACATTCATAGTCGAGGAACTCGAGGATCACCACACGGGCAGCAGTGCTGCCTACGACCGTTCCAGAGGTTACGAGCTCGCTCCAGTTCGGGATTGGCGGCGGTGCATTAGTTCCGGGCCGTACATGCGTGCGGATTGCGAGGTATACCATCGCCGCCGCGGCCACATATAGCCCCGCGTCAGCGATTTTCCGGAGGCTCATGGCCGTTTGACAGCGGCACTTCCGGACTTCTCCGTCCGGTGGAGGGCGTCAGGAAGAGCATAGACATCGAATCCAGCATCTGCGCCGTCCCTGCTCACTATGAGTGCGTCGGCGTTTCCGGTGAGTGCCACTGCGTTACCCGGCCGAGGAAGAGCGATGACTCCCACAGGCACTCCTCCCCAAGTGAAAACGTGCACCTCCGTGCCGTGAATGTCACTCAAGGACGTTAGCTTCCCCGAGTACAGGGCGAAGATGTACGACGGCGAGACCGCCAGGTCGCGATACCCGTAACGCTGCTCTGGATCCAACACGTGAAACGGGGGGAATCCATCGCGCGCAGGATAACGGACGACCGGATCGAAGCACTCTCCGATGCAGCTCTTCGCGACAAGGTCTCCTGAGCGCGAGATGATCCTCACCTGATTCGCGTAGTAAAGCGCTTGCGCGTACGCCGATCCGTCCGGTCGCGACGCGACTCGACCGCGATTCGCCATGCCTCGGTTCACATAGTCAACTCGCGCATCACCGCCAGGATCCGGACCAAACGGTGAAACCGTCTTCGCTCCTACGTCCCATCTTGCAAGAGTTCCACCGTCGAGGATCGCGGACATCACCGCTGTCTTGCTGTCGATCCAGATTGGCGACTCCAACAGAATCGGACGACCCGCCGAGTCAACTGTCGGCAAGCCATGCACTTGCTCGGCAACGCATCGCTTGTTTGCTCGACCACTTGACACGAGCCGAAACAAGGTCCAACGCCTCGGAGTCGCCTCGTAGATCCAGAACGCCGATCCGCCAGGATGAGCGGCGATGCTTGACGGACGCATAGCCATCCCGGCGCTACCGTTCTTGATCCCAAACGCAGTTAGCAGGGTGCCCGAACGAATGTCAAACAAAGCGATCGTCGGTTCGGCGCGCTGAACCGCTACCAGCACATCGTCGACGAGTTCGATTCGAACCGTACTCTGAATCGCTCGATCCCCGAAGGAGCGGATAATGCTGGGCGACCATCTCGTCGGCCGGGCCTGAGCTTGCACTCCACTCAGTGGCGAGCACAGCATCGCAATTGCCGCGCAAAGCCAAGCGCTCGCTGCACGCACAACCGTCGCCTCCCTGACGCGCACAGCGCGCAAATGGAGCAAAGGACCAGCCGGCAGTCGGGGATGGCAAAAGAACGCCCGGTGAAGCACTCGTGGATACGGCATGCGTTTCCGCTGTGTGCTGTTCGAAAAGCCGTCCAGATCGCTCGGAAACCCGGATCCGAGACAAGTTTCGGAGTATCCGAGCTGTGTCAACCTCCTTCGCTACACCGTTGAGCGACCGCGTTCATTCGCACGCGATCATTGTTCACCTGCTCATTGGACAATTGCTGTGTCCGTTGTTGAGCATGTCCTCATACCACCAGCCCTCGGAATTGCACCAGTTCCCAGGGCCGTAACAGCAGGTCGTGCAATCGCCTTCCGAACAGTATCTGCTCCACGTGCACGGACCATAGCAGCAGCCCCCGTTGCCATATGAGCACGTAAAGGCCGCGCCCAAGCAGGGCACCCCGTCGCTGGCGGGGCGGGCCGCGATAACCCCCGGAGCGAGCGCGAAGATCAGCGCAAAGGCGACCCAACGTGGAAATGACTTCTTTGTAAACGACATGTCCGATCTCCTCCCGAACGCGTGGTTGATCTGTTCCGCATTGCCCCCGGCGAACTCTCCGCGAGCAATCCGCATGAGTGGGATGCGGGGCGTCGACGACTGGTAGCGTGGATGCCGTCGTGCGCGACACCATTCTCCGCTCGTACGAGCGCCCAGGCAAGCTCCCTAAACCCCGGAACTGATGCCCAGATCGCCGAACCCGTTGCGGGGCATTGCTCCGCCGCGAACTAGACAATGAGGGAAAACCCGCGACGCGGTTATGTTCGCTTGCGCCACGCGAACGGACGGCCGCACGTTCGGTTACGCCGCTCGGTCGAAGCGGCCGGTGCGGTCGCCGCGCCTTCCTCCCACCGGAGGGACCTTGGTGGTGAAGTTACTCGTCTGTTCACTGGATGGCGCGTTTCTGCGTCGCATGACTCCGACTCTCGACACCGACGAGCGCATCACCATCGTGCCGCGGCACTCCGACGCCCTAGCGTTGACGCGTGCGTCGGTATTTGATCTTATCGTCATGGACCTCCGCGGAATGCCGCGCGATGATGCGCTCGGCTCGCTGGCGACCGTCCGCACCGTGACGTCCAACTCAACACGCATCGTTGCCGTGACGACACTCGACGTTCCACGGGGCCTCGAGGTCGTCACTCGCGCAGGCCGCTATGACATCGATGTCCTCCTTGCTGACAAGGACCCCGTTCCGGAAATGATCCGGGGCATGGCCTGCGACCAATCTCGCACGTCTGCAGCTGCGGAGATACTTCACATGCTCCGGCGCGGCCTCAAGCCGCATGCGGCGGCGCTCGCCACGCTCGTCCTTTCATGCGGCTGCAAGATCTCCAATGTTGACCAGGCCGCGCGGGCGCTGAGCGTGAGTGCAGACACTCTGGAAATTCGACACGCTGGCGAGGGATCACCGGCGCCCAAACTGATCATCGTCTTGACACTGTGTTGTTACGCCGCCGCGCTCTTCCGGCGTGGCGGCACCACATGGAAGGAGCTCGCTCACTGGACGCGGTACAGCAAAGGTCGAACGCTGCGCGACAACATGAAGAAGTGCTTCGGCGCGAACCTGATGCGGCTCCGGTGGGAACGCCCCGGCGAGCCCGTGTCGACGATCTTAGGTCCTCTCGTTCAGGCATGGCGCGAGGCGCACTCGGCCAAGCCAAAACCTCCGAATCCCCGTAAGCAAGCAGTGGGGGCACCGCACCTGAGAATCCCGATGCAGGCTACTTGACCGGCGGAAACCCGCGCCCGCCTTCCGCGTGACCTACCATAAGCGCCATCATAATTGGAGTTGCACCGCTCGCCCTGTCCCCCAACAAGTTCAGTTCGTGCGCCGATTCATCACGACTCAGTCCACGATCCCCCGGTCGCGCGCCGTCATCATCGTGCCGAGCATCTCCAGCACCGGACGGGCGTCGCCCTGCGCGTCGAACGCGAGCACTTCGCCGCGGCACACCGTGACGGTGCGGCCCGACCGGATCACCCGACCGCGCGCGAGGAACCGCTCGCCCTTCGCGGGCGCGAGCATGTTGACCTTGTACTCGACGCTCAGCACCGCGGCGTCGGCCGGCATCAGCGAGAGGGCGGCGTAGCCGCACGCGCTGTCGGCGATCGCGGCGGTCACGCCCGCGTGCAGGAAGCCGTGCTGCTGCACGAGGTCGGGGCGGAAGGGGAGCGCGATGTCCACCTCGCCCGGCGCGACGTGCGCGATCTGCGCGCCGAGCAGGCGCATGAAGGTCTGCTTGCCGAAGCTCGCGCGGATGCGGCGTTCAGCGTCGAGCGTCATCGCTCACCCCCGTTCGACCGGCGCGCCCGCCGCCTGCCACGCCCGCCACCCGCCCGCCATCGAGAAGACGTTGGTGTAGCCCATCTGCTGCAGCGCGTCGCCGGCGAGCGCCGAGCGGAAGCCGCCCCCGCAGTAGAGGATGATCTCGGTGTCCTTGTCGGGGACCCGCGCTTCGATGTCGCGCTCGATGATCCCCTTCCCCAGGTGCACTGCGCCCGCGGCGTGGCCCGCGTGCCATTCGCTCTCCTCGCGCGTGTCAATGAGCACCGGCGCCGGCCTCGTCCCGAGGCGCGCGCGTGTGGCTTCGACGCTCACCTCGCGCACGCGGGTCTTCGCGTCGTCCACGAGCTTGAGGAATGCCGGTGAGTGATGGGAGGCCATGGGGAGTCGTCGGAGGTCGGGGGTCGGGGGTCGGGGGTCGAGCGCCGGAAGTCGAAGGTCGAACGCGGGGGGAGGAGATCGGTGCGTGGCCGTGCCTCTACGATAGCAGTTCTCGCACGACGTGAGCCGCATGCTCGACGTCCGCGCGGGTTACGTCCAGATGCGTCACCGCGCGCAGGCGGGAGGACGTCCACGCCTGGATCCGTACGCCGCGCGACGCCGCGCCGGCGGCAACCGACACCGCGTCGAGGCGGTCCGGGAGGTCCACCATCACGATGTTGCTCTCGGGCGGCACCACGCGCGCGTCCTTCACCTCGCCGACGATCTCGGCGAAGCGCCGGGCGTTCGCGTGATCCTCGGCGAGGCGCTCGAGGTTGTGTGCGAGGCCGTAGAGCGCGGCCGCCGCGAGCACGCCCGACTGGCGCATCCCGCCGCCGAAGCGCTTGCGCGCCTCCCACGCCGCCGCGATGAGCTCCTCCGAACCCGCGAGGGCGGAGCCGACGGGGGCGCCGAGTCCCTTCGAGAGGGAGACCATCGTCAGGTCGGCGCACGCGGCGAAGGCCGCGAGGGGCACGCGCGTCGCGGCGCTCGCGTTCCAGAGCCGCGCCCCGTCGAGGAACACGCGCACGCCCATTGCGCGCCCGACGGCCGCGAGCGCGCGCTGCTCGTCGAGCGGGGTCACCATGCCGCCCGAGCCGGCGTGGGTGTTCTCGAGACAGAGCAGCGTCGCGCGCGGCGCGTCGCGCGCGGGCTCGCGCACGGCCGCCGCGAGTGTCTCGCGCGTCACGCGCGGGGCACCGCGGATGAAGCGCGGCTGCACGCCGGCGAGCGCCGCGATCCCCGCCATCTCCCAGTTGGCGATGTGGGAGTCCTCGTGCACGAAGATCTCGGTGCCCGGCACCGACAGCGCCCAGACCGCGGCCTGGTTCGCCATCGTCCCCGTGGGGAAGAAGAGCGCGCGCGCCGTGCCGAGCAGCTCCGCCGTGCGCGCCTCGAGCCGGCGCGTCGTCGGGTCGCCGTCCATCACGTCGTCGCCGACCTCGGCCTCGAAGATCGCGCGGCGCATCCCCGGCGACGGC
>Ga0209320_10001804_pt1 | contig 10997 bp, 14 predicted proteins | sample Rifsed13ft4_FD_184008 | JGI IMG/M metagenome (GOLD analysis project Ga0209320, IMG submission 184008) | Soil microbial communities from Rifle, Colorado, USA - sediment 13ft 4 (version 2) | ecosystem: Environmental > Terrestrial > Deep subsurface > Rock core/Sediment | place: Rifle, Colorado... | reverse complement strand
GAGGGCTGCGCCATCAGCTCCACCTCCGTCGTCGACTACAACCTGAAGGCGCTGGAGCGCATGGGGTTCATCCGCCGCGACCGCGAGGTCTCGCGCGCCATCGAGTTGGTCGGGCGCACGCGCATGCGCAGCGTGCCCGTCATCGGCCAGATCGCCGCCGGCCAGCCCATCCCCGTGCCCTCGGCCGAGACGTGGGCGCAGGAGGCGTTTGAGGAGGCCGTCGAGGTCCCCGTCGGCGTCACCGGCAGCCGCGAGAACGTCTTCGCCCTGCGCGTGAAGGGCACGTCGATGATCGACGCCCTCGTCAACGACGGCGACCTCATCGTCATGGAGGCGGCGCAGGCGGCCGAGAACGGCGACATGGTCGCCGTCTGGCTCAAGGACCGCCAGGAGACGACGCTCAAGAAGATCTACTACGAGGGCGACCGCGTCCGCCTGCAGCCCGCCAACGTCACTATGCAGCCCATCTACGCCAAGGCGGCGGACGTGGAGGTGCAGGGCAAGGTCCTCTACCGCCTCGGGCGCGGGTTCTAGGCTGACGGCGGGCCTTCCACCTCACGCGAACTGCTATCATGAGAGGGCGCCGCGGCGCCTCTCATGACGGCGAACACGATCCTGCAGATCGAAGACCTCCGCACTCACTTCCACGACCGCAAGGTTGTCCTCAAGGCCGTGGACGGCGTCGACCTGCGCATCGAACGCGGCGAGATCCTCGGCCTGGTCGGCGAGAGCGGCTGCGGCAAGACGACGCTCGCCCTCTCCATCCTCAACCTCGTGCCGCACCCCGGCTACGTCGAGTCCGGCCGCATCCTCTTCGGAGGCCGAGACATCCTCCGCATGCCCAAGGACGAGCTGCGCGACCTGCGCGGCCGCCAGATATCGATGATCTTTCAGGACCCCATCGCCGGCCTCAACCCTATCCTCACGGTGGGCGACCAGGTGGGCGAGATCATCACCGCCCACTCGAAGGCCAGCCGCAACGAGGCGCGCCGCCAGGCCGTCGACCTCCTGGGGAGCATGGGGCTGGCAGAGCCGGAGCGCATCGCCGGCCGCTACCCGTTCCAGCTCTCGGGCGGCATGGCTCAGCGCGTGATGATCGCCATCGCCATGGCGCTCAGGCCCACCGTCCTCATCGCCGACGAGCCGACGTCGGCCCTCGACATGACGGTGCAGGCCGACATCCTGCAGGAGCTGCGTCGCCTGCGCGAGGGCGGCGTCTCCATCCTCCTGATTACGCACGACTTCGGCGTCATCGCCCAGATGGCGGACCGCGTCGCCGTCATGTACGCCGGCCGCATCGCCGAGGAGGGCTCGCCGGAGCTGCTCTACCGGCGGCCGCGCCACCCCTACACCTGGGCGCTGTTCGAGTCCCTGCCCAGGCTCAACGAGGATGTCAGCGGTCGCTTGCGCCAGGTGTACGGCCGCCCGCCGGACATGACGAAGCTGCCGCCTCAGTGCGCCTTCCTGCCGCGCTGCCCGAAAGCGATGAACGACTGCCGCAACCTCGACTCGCCGCCGCTGACGCAGATCGAGCCCGGCCACTACGTCGCCTGCTACAACCCCATCTACCACCGGGACGACAACGGCGACGAGGCCGAGTAGGCCTGTCGTCATCGCGAGGCCGCCGTCCTTCCAGGGAAGGATTCGTCAGGGGCGACGAAGCGCCGGGCCGCGGCGGCGCGCCAGCTCCGCCAGCTCGGCGATGAGCAGCTCCAGCGCCGTGTCAACCTCCAGCACGCCCCGCTTTACCGCTACGTCTGTCGCAAGCAGGCACCGGTAGGCCGCCTCCAGCCGGTCGGCCGGGTAGCGGCTCGCCTGGTCGATGGCCTTGCGCAGGGGGTAGCCCTGCACGCCGAGCTGACCGCCGATCTGCTCCGCGCCGAGGCCCTCACGCAGCATCGACTGGACGAGGATGAGCTGGCGATACTGGCGCGTGAGCATGAAGACGAGAAGCTGCGGCGGGTAGTCGTGGGCGTCCATGGCGCGCAGGACGGCGAGGGCGCGCTCGCCGCGCCCCTCGATGGCGGCGTCCGTCAGGTCCCAGACCTGGTACTGCACGGCGCCGCTCACCAGCTCGTCGACGTCGCTGACGCCCACTGTCCGGCCGGCGGCGTAGGTCGCCAGCTTGTCGATCTCCTGCGCCAGCTCGCCCAGGTGGTAGCCGTCCACGAGGGAGACGAGGCGCTCCAGCGCCGGCGGCGCCAGGTCGGCGCCCTGGGCGCGGGCCCGCTGCCCCGCCCACTGGCGCAGCGCGTCGCCGCGCAGGACGGCGAACTCGCGCGCCGTCGCCTCGCCCGTCAGCGCTTCCAGGAGCGCCGGCGAGGCCTGCTCGTCCAGCAGGACGACGGTCGTCGTGGGCGGCAGGCCCTTCAGCACCTCGACGAACTGGTCGAGCTCGTCGGCAGCCGAACCACGGGCGCCTCGCCCTTCGAGAGCCCCTTCGACCCTGCTCAGGGCAGGCTCAGGGCGAGCGGATGAGCGCTGGCCGCGGCGACCGCCGCGCCGGAAGCCGCCGAAGCGGCCTTGCAGCCCCTCGACGATGACGAGGCGGTCCTCGGCGAAGAAAGAGGCCGTGTGGCAGGCGGCGCGCAGCTCAGCGGGCGTCAGGCTCCGCCCTGAGCCTGACGAAGGGCCGCGACCCTCCAGGCGCAGCGTGTTGTGCGCCAGGTTGCCGTCGCGGTCCAGCTCGGCGCGGATGCGCCTCAGCTCTTCGCGGGCGCGGAACTGGTCCGGGCCGTATAGGACGTAGATCATCCGACCCTCACCCTACCCCTCTCCCTGCGAGGGAGAGGGGAAAGCGCTAGTGCCCTTCAAACTGGTTGGACCTCAATGGCCGCTGCGCATCCCTAGCGGTCTGCTCCGCTCCGTCTTCTAAGGAAGACAGTGTGGGGGACACCCCCACACCCCGGCAGGGCGCTGCGCCCCTGCACTCCGCTGACGCTTCGTCCAGTTGGAAAGCGCTAGTCAATCCAGCTCGATCTTCCAGCCCGCCCAGAGCACGCCGAGGGCGCCCAGGTAGAAGCCGACGCCCGGCCAGAGGAAGGCGAGCACTGCTTCGCGCAGCGCGTCGTCGTCCGCCGAGACGCCCTTCCAGGCCGCGAAGACCAGCGGCGCCAGCAGGGCAAGCAGCGGCATCCACCAGAGGATGATCGCTTCGTGCTGGGCAGCTTCGCTTGACTCCGTAGGCTCGCTCCGCCGGTCGGTCATCGCCCGCGCCCCGCCCTTTCCTCTACTGTCCGCGCGGGGATGCCGCCATGCCAATGGCCGCCTCGATGTCGTCGAGGTGGCGGCTGGGGTGGCCTCCGATGTAAGCGCGCATCTGGTCGGAGACGGGGAGGACCTGACCGCGGAAGTCCGGCAGCGTCTGCAGGAGGAACGCCTCGTCTAGTTGCTCGACGCGGTCGACGTCGGCGCTGAGGCCGTCCCGCAGCTCGCGTAGCACCTCTTCGATCGGCCTCTGCTTCCGCAGCGCGATCTGCCGCTCGTTGTAGGCGTCGACGTCGAAGCCCGGCGCGCGCCGCGGCTCGCCCTGGACTGCCCGCTGGATGCGCTGGACGAACGCCGGCACTGCGTTCGAGTCCGCCGCAAGGTGACAGAGGGCATCGTGCACAGTCCAGCTGCCGCTGAGCAGGGGCCGGTCGAGGTTGGCGACGATCCGCGCCTCGAGGCCATCCAGCCGCTCTCGCACCTGCCCGATGGCGGCGATGATCTCTTCCCTGGTGGCCAAGGCTCTCTTCTCCTGCTAGCCCCTGAAGCTCCGTGACGTTAGCATCTTAAGGCGTCGTCTTGAGCCACGAAAGGCGAAGTCCCGTTCGTCCTGAGCCTGTCGAAGGACGCGTGGTTCGACAAGCTCACCACGAACGGAGGTGAAGATGAATCAGCGAGACTGCGTCTTCTGCCGCGTCGTCGTCGGCCAGGAGCCGATTTCGCCGCTCGCCCTGAGGCTCTCGAAGGGCGAGGGGACCGAACATGCCTGACGATTGCATCTTCTGCCGCGTCGTCAGCGGCGGCGAGCCGACGAGCATCGTCTACGAGGACGACAACGTCGTCGCCTTCCTCGACATCCTGCCCATCAGCCCCGGCCACACGCTCATCGTGCCGCGGCGCCACGCCACCCACCTGGCTGACCTCGACCCCGGGGACGCCGCGCGGATGTTCCAGGCCGGCCAGCGCGTGGCCGCGGCGCTGCGGGCCAGCGGCCTCCGCTGCGAGGCCGTCAACCTCCTCCTCAACGACGGCGCCGAGGCCGGCCAGCGCGTCTTCCACACTCACCTGCACGTCATCCCGCGCTTCGTCGGCGACAACTCCCGCCTGCGGCGCACGGAGGGCGACGTGCCTTTGCGCGAGGAGCTCGAAGAGGTGGCCGACAAGATAAGGAGGGCTCTAGGCTAGGCGAGATGGAACAGGACTGCGTCTTCTGCCGCATCGCGCGCGGCGAATCGCGCGCCAGCCTTATCTACGAAGATGAGGCCGTGGTCGCCTTTCTCGACATCAGGCCCGTCACGCAGGGCCACACCCTCGTCATCCCGCGCCGCCACGCCACCTACCTGGCCGAGCTCGATGACGCCGACGGCGGCCGGATCTTTCAGGTCGGACAGCGGGTTGCCGGCGCTCTGCGCGGCAGCGGCCTGCGCTGCGAAGGGATCAACTTCTTCCTCGCCGACGGCGAAGTGGCCGGCCAGGAGGTGTTCCACGTCCACCTCCACGTCATCCCAAGGCACCTCAACGACGGTTTCGGCCTGCGCCACCCCCTCGGCTACGGCACGATGCGGCCGCGCGAGGAGCTCGATGATCTTGCTGGCAGGATCAAGGGCGCGCTCCTGTCTCGATGAGCGGTGGTCAGACCAGAAGGCCGTCCACGCGGGCGGCGATGACCTGCGCCAGCTCGTGCGGCGGCAGCTTCGCGTCCAGCACCAGCCAGCGCTCTGGCTCCGCCTTCGCCAGCGCGAGGTAGCCCTGGCGCACGCGATCATGGAAGGCGTCGTCCTCCTGCTGGATGGCGTCTTCGTCCGGCGGCGCCCGCCTGCGACCATCGGCGACCGGCAGGTCGAGCAGCACCGTCAGGTCGGGCGCGAGGTCGTCCGTCGCGAAGGCGTCCAGGCGGCGGATGAGGTCGAGGTCGAGGCCACGGCCGAAGCCCTGATAGGCGAGAGTCGAGTCCGAGAAGCGGTCGCAGAGGACCACGGTGCCCTCCGCCAGCGCCGGGCGGATGACGCGGCGCACCAGCTCGGCGCGCGCTGCGAGGAACAGCAGCAGCTCAGCCTCGGCGCTCATTCGGGTCGAGCGGTGGAGGAGCAGCTTGCGTAGATCCTCGCCCAGCTGCGTGCCGCCGGGCTCCCGCAAGCGCACCACCCGCCGCCCCAGCGCCTCCAGGCGCTTCGTCAGCAGCTCGGCCTGCGTCGTCTTGCCCGACCCTTCGCCGCCTTCGAAGGTGACGAAGAGGCCGCGCCGCCTCTCTGCCTGACCTGGACTCACTCTCCCGATCGCCTCGCTTGGCGAAAGGATATCAGCCCCACGCCTTAGCAGCGCGGGCTGAGCATCCGTTCGTCCTGAGCTTGCCTGCCCTGAGCCAGGTCGAAGGGTCGAAGGACGCTAAGTCTGACCACTGAGCCTGGTTCCCTTCGGCAAGCTCAGGGCAGGCTAGCTCACCCGAATGGCCCTTCAGCCGCGGGCCGTTCCTGAGGCGGCAGCGCCTGCCGCCACGCCGGTGGCCTACTCTTCGGAGAAGAAGGCGCCGCGGCCGCCGGGCAGGATGCGCACGCGGCGCTGCGGCTCCCGCCCGCGGCTCTGCGAGGTCAGGTTGAAGCGCTGCGCCAGCTCGTGCTGCAGGCGGCGGACGTAGGCGCGCTGCGGCGCCAGCTCCACCGGCCGGTCCTGCTGCAGCACAGTGTGGATCGCCTCCTCCGCCTCCGAGATCGCCTCCAGGACGGGGTCGCGGCTGGGGCCCCGCAGCGAGAGCAGCGCCTGCTGCATCTGCAGAAGGGTGCTGCTGCGCAGGACGTAGATGGGTATGCCGCGCGCCTCCGCCTCTTGCAGGGCCAGCGGCTTGCGCCGGTAGTAGCTGCGGTCCGTGAGGACGACATCCGCGTCCTCCAGGCGCTCCGCGATAGCGGCGCCGGAGCTCGTGTCGCGCACGGCCTGGAGCAGGCGCTTGCGCGAGATGCCGAAGGGGTAGATGCGCTGGCCGCGGGCCGGGGCCGCCGGGGCCGCCTGCGCCAGGGTAGGGCGCTCCGCCAGCGCCGCCTGCTGCGCCGCCGCCTGCACGTCCGCCTCGCTCAGGCGGCGCACCTCGCCCTCGCCGCCGAGCTCCCGCACCTCCACCGGCAGGCGGTAGCCGCGCAGGATGGCGTCGACGGTCTCCGCCACGCCGCGGTGGATGGAGACGCGGTCCCAGTTCTGGATCTCGACGACGACGGGGAAGGTCGGCGGCGCCTTGCGCTCGAGGATCGACTTCTGGGTGCCGCGCCGGCGCGCCTCCTCGTCGCTCAGCGTGACGGACTGGATGCCGCCGATGAGGTCGGAGAGCGTCGGGTTGGCCATCAGGTTCTCCAGCGTGTTGCCGTGGGCCGTGCCGACCAGCTGGACGCCGCGCTCGGCGATGGTGCGCGCCGCCAGCGCCTCCAGCTCCGTGCCGATCTCGTCGATGACGATGACCTCCGGCATGTGGTTCTCCACCGCCTCGATCATCACGGCGTGCTGCATCTGGGGCCGCGCCACCTGCATGCGCCGGGCGGAGCCGATGGCCGGGTGGGGGATGTCGCCGTCGCCGGCGATCTCGTTCGACGTGTCGACGATGATGACGCGCTTGTTCATCTCGTCCGCCAGGACGCGCGCCACCTCGCGCAGCATCGTCGTCTTGCCGACGCCGGGCCGGCCGAGGAGGAGGACGCTCTCGCCCACGCGGATGATGTCCTCGATCGTGGCGATCGTGCCGAAGACGGCGCGGCCGACGCGGCAGGTGAGGCCGACGATGCGGCCGCGGCGATTGCGGATGCAGGAGATGCGGTGCAGCGTCCGCTCGATGCCGGCGCGGTTGTCCTCGCCGAACTCGCTGATGCGCGAGACGACGTACTCGATGTCGCTCTCCGTCACCTCGCGCTCGCTGAGCGCCACCTCGCGACCCGGGAAGCGCGCCTCCGGCAGCCGGCCGAGGTCCATGACCACCTCCAGCAGCTCGTGCTTGTCGGGCCGGAGGCGAATGGGGTCGCCGATGTGCGGCGCCAGCGAGTCGACGAGCAGGTCGAGGTCGTCCGTGATCGTGCGGCTCAACTCAGGCTCCCACCGCGTTCCGGGCGATGGCGGGCGTGAGCTTCGGCAGGCTCTGCGGCCGCGTCGTGCGGCGCACGAAACAGACGAACTCGCCGCGCGCCTCGAAGCCGGCCTCCTCCAGCCGGGACGCGATGCCCGTCGCCGTCCGCGGCACGAGGGCGAACACGGGCGCTCCCTGGCCGGCGACAGCGCATACGGCCGCAGCGACTAGCGACGCCGTCTCCGGCAGCGCCTGCTCGTCCACCAGCAGGTCGACGGCGACGCCCGGGGGCAGGCGCGCCGCCCGCGCCCAAGCCCTGACCTCGCCGCCCTCTTCGCGCAGGAGCTGGGCGCCGTTCTTCAGCCAGCGCCTCTCCTGGGCGGCGTGCCACTCGCCGAAGGTGGCGGCCTCCGCCCGCCGCGTCGACTCCGGGGTCGTCGCGTTGTAGAGGCGGAAGAGGAGGTAGCTATCGGCGGGCTGCACGGGTCGCAGGGCGGTCAGGGCCGGCTCAGCTTCAGGACGGGCGGCGCGGGCGTAGAGCGTCTCCTCCTGGTAGGCGATGAAGCCCGCGTCGAGGACGACGGGCAGCAGCTCGCTGTCCGCGGCGAGGCGCAGGAAGAGCTTCTCGGCGCCGGCGCGCCCCACCTCGGCGACGGCGCACTCGAGCAGGCCGACGACGGCGTCCTGCGCTGGCGTCGCGTCGATGAGGTAGTCGACCTCCCAGGCCTGGCGGCTGCCGCGCCGCCTGGCGCCGACGAGGCCGCGCAGGCGCTGGCGCCGCACGCTGATCCAGGCGCTGCGCCCGCGCGAGAAGGCGAGGAACTTGTCCAGCACCAGCCCCAGCGGCCGCTGCGACTCCGCCGCGCCGACGCGCTCGCGCGGCCAGGCCTCGTTGCGGTAGCTGCGTCCCTGGTAGGTGACCAGGGCGAGGAGGTCGGTGGGCAGGACGGGCCGCGCTTCTTTCGTCATCGTCTACTTGACCGCGCTGCGCCCTGAGCCCGTCGAAGGGCTGGCCAGCGAGAGGAAGTAGCTGTGCAGGCGCGTGTCGTCGGTCAGCTCGGGGTGGAAGGCGGTCACCAGCAGGTGCCCCTGGCGCGCCGCGACGATGCCCTGCCCCTCCAAGCGGCCGAGCACCTTCACGGCGGGGCCGGCCTCGCGGACGAGGGGTGCGCGGATGAAGACGGCGTGGACGGGCGGGCCGGGCACTTCGTCGATGGCGATGTCCGTCTCGAAGCTGTCCACCTGGCGGCCGAAGGCGTTGCGCACCACCTCGATGTCCATGAGGCCCAGCGTCTCGCGGTCGAGGTCGCTCGCCCGCTTCGCCATGACTATCATGCCGGCGCAGGTGCCCCAGACGGGCCTGCGGGCAGCGAAAGCGCGGATCGGCTCGACGAGGCCGTAAAGGGCCATGAGGCGGGTAATCGTCGTGCTCTCGCCACCGGGGATGATGAGGGCGTCCAGGCCTTCGAGGTCGGCAGGCAGGCGCACCTCACGTGGTTCGGCGCCGAGGCGTTTGAGCACGGCCTCGTGCTCCGCGAAGTCGCCCTGCAGGGCCAGGACACCAACGGCGACCATCTATGTCAATTGTAGCGCAGGCCACTAGCGTGGCGGCTTGGGGTTGCGCTGCTTGCCCGAGCTCCCGTGCATCACCTCAAAGGTAGCAATGATTCCGGCGAACCGAGAAACATCCATCGATTTTGTCTATCAATTCGTAGGATGGAGGAATATACTGCGTGAGACAGGCATCCCCCAAGCCCAGATCTGCCAGCTTTCCTAAAGCCGACCCTTCTGTCCTTCAGGGCTACCTCTATGTTAGGTCAAGTCCGCGGCGAGCGGTCTCGACTCAGTTCGAGCGCTGGCGCAGCCGTGAGACCAGCCCGAAGGGAGCAGCAATGCAGATATGCCCCTATAGAACCGCAGGCTGCGGTCTCAGCTTGCCCTGCCGGAAATGCCGCGCCGCGTCCGTTCGAAGGGCACACCAATTCGTGCGAACTAGACCTTCCGGGAGGCGCCACCGTGCGTGATCACCGGCTTCCTACGACGGTGCCAGGAGAAAGGCAAAGAGAGATGACGGATCTCCTCCTAGTTCTGTTGCTTCTAGTTCTGCTCTTCGGAGCGCTCGGCTTGTTCGTGACCAAGGTCTTCCTCGTCGGCCTGGCCGTGGTGGTGCTCCTCGGCTTCATCGGCGGCCGGCGCCTAGGCCGGGCTAAGGCGTATCGATGACGCTGGGCACGGTGACAAAGTTGGTAACGTCCTTCGGCTCCCATTGGGGTCGCGTCCGCCCGTATGGCGATAAGCGTGAGTTGTTCTTCAACCCAGGGTCGTTGGTCAAGCCGGCAGACTTCGCCGCGATTCGGGAGGGCCAGGAGGTCGAGTTCGAGGAAGAAGCTGACCACGTAAACGGAGCCCACGCTATCAACATGAGAGGACACAACAATGAAAACTAATGACAAGCGCCATCTCCTGAGCAAGAAGATGGTCCGCGGCATCTTGACGCACTTCTCTCGCCTGGACGGCGTGATCTTGAAGGCCTACACCTTCGAGAAGCGCCATTCGGAGTACTCCGACACTAGAGCCGACTTCGACATATTCGATGAGCGCGGGAACCTCGCCTTCCAGGGCCGGGAGTTCCGTACTGGCCCCGCAGCCTATTGGCGGCAGTCACGCCTCACCGTCGCGCCGGGATGGGCCTAGGAGCAAACGCGCCGGCCAGCGAGGCCGGAAGGCAGCGTACCTGAGGAGTGTGACGACGTAAGGCGCGCTGGACTGCCGTTACGCGACCCAGTAGTACCGCGTGTGAAACACCAGGAACGCCGCCTGCACGAGCCCGAGGCCGCATAGCGCGCAGACGAAGACCGGCCCCCGTCGCCAGGCGCCTCCCGCCTCGAACCACGACCCGAAGGCGATGTACATCGGCACGGCCAGCGCCAGGTAGCGCGTGTAGCTCATGAAGCTGCCCAGCAGCGGCACCATGCCCATCAGCAGGCAGAACAGGAACAGCGGCCGGTCGACGCGTCGATAGATCAGCGGCAGCGCCGCGACGAAGCCCAGGAACGCCAGGCGGTCCCAGTACGTATGGACGATCGAGAGGTCCTTCGCCAGCAGGTGTCGAAGCAGGATGTCCGGCTCGAACACGTGGCGGATGCTCCAGTCGGACTGGTACAACCCCACCGCCTGGAACTGCGCCAGGAACTCGCCCGTCGTCAGCCGCATGTAGAGCATGTAAGCGCCCAGCCCGGCCAGCGGCGCCAGCGCCCACAGCAGCCGCGCCTGCAGCGCTCGAGACCACTTCTCGGCCGGCTGCCGGCTCGACCAGGCATCGGCCAGCAGGAACGCTGCCAGCGGCGCCGCTACGAACACGCCGACGACGCGCGTCAGCGGCAGCAAGAACGCAGCCATCGCAGCGAGCGCCAGCTGTCGCCGGTAGAGGAGGTAGAAGAACGCCGCCGTGAGCAGCAGGAACGGCCCCTCCGTGTAGATCAGGTTCAGGTAGAACGCCGTTGGGAAGGCGAGGAAGAGCAGCAGCGCCCGCCACGCCGTCGCTTCGCCGAAGCGCCGCCGCGCGAAGAGGAAGAAGACGAACAGCCCCGCGCCCGAGGCCAAGTTCGCCAGCAGCAGCCCGGAGACGACGCCGTCCCCCGTAACGAAGTTCAGCGCCCGGATCGATAGCGGGAACAGCGGTGGGAACGCGTCCGAGGCCGCGCTCTTGCCGTAGCCCTCGTCCGCCAGGAAGAGGTAGTGGCTCGCG
>Ga0209320_10001795_pt1 | contig 11034 bp, 9 predicted proteins | sample Rifsed13ft4_FD_184008 | JGI IMG/M metagenome (GOLD analysis project Ga0209320, IMG submission 184008) | Soil microbial communities from Rifle, Colorado, USA - sediment 13ft 4 (version 2) | ecosystem: Environmental > Terrestrial > Deep subsurface > Rock core/Sediment | place: Rifle, Colorado... | reverse complement strand
AACCATCGCGGCCGCGCCGAGCCATCTCATGAGCGGCCAAGTCATGAGCGTAGGGTCCCACGCCCGAGGTCGACCAGGCGCTCCGCCGCCGTCCTCAGCAGGCGCCAGGCCGGCTCGTGGCTCCGCGTTGCCTCGGGATCGTCATAGTAGGTGTCGAGCAGGACATAGGGAGCGCCCATGGCCTCGAGCGCCCGGAGGTCTCCGCGCACCTGCTCCAGGCTGCCCTGGCCGGCGCCGCGCTCCGCTTCGGGCAGCGGGCCGTCGGAGAGCTGGAACTTGATCCGCGGGCAGAGCGCCGGCACCGGTCGGCCTTCCTTCTCCGCGATCTCCTTGAGCTTGGGCAAGCCGGTATCGCGCAGCCAATCTATGCGGACCCTGATCGGATGCCACGCATCGCCATGGAGCACCGCGCGGCGGAGCGCGCCCTCGCTGGCGCCGCCTACCCATATCGGCGGATGCGGGGCGCGCCTCGGGCGCGGCGCCGTCTGCACGTCGGCGAAGCGGACGAAGCGCCCCTCGTACGAGGCGACGTCCTGGGTCCAGCAGGCCTTGATCGCGCCCAGGTAGTCGTTGGTCATGGCGCCGCGCTTCTCGAACGGCAGCCCCAGCGCCTCGAATTCCTGCCTGGCCCAGCCGGCGCCGACGCCGAAGATGAAGCGCCCGCCGCAAAGCTGGTCCACCACCGCCGTCGCGCGCGCCGTCTCGAGCGGGTGGCGGTACGGCACGATGATGACGGTAGTGCCGAGCTCGAGCTGGCGCGTGACGCCCGCGAGCCAGCCGAGCAGGGTCAGGGGCTCGTAGAAGGGCGCGGGATAGCGGCCTGCGACATCGGGCGTGATCGTCACGTGGTCGGAGGTCATGAGCAGGTGATAGCCCAGGTCCTCGACGAGGCGGGCCCAGGAGAGGAGCGCATCGGGGCTGGCGCCCGGACCGAAATTGATCAGGTTGACGCCGACCTTCACGACGCGGCCAGCGCCAAGCCGGGGACGACGCTCAGGTTGGGCACGCGGCGCAGGACGTCGGGGGCGACCTTGAGCTTGGAGGAACGGCTGCCGCCTCCCAGGATGACGTAGTCGAGCGCCACGATGCGCTCGTCGACGTAGATCGGCAGGTCGGGCGGGAGGGCGAGCAGCGTCACGCCGCCGATCATCATGCCGGTGAGATCCTTCGTCTCGTCCGCGGTGGCGAAGGAGGCGCGCGAGACGCCCATGAGACGCCGCACCGTGTGGTTGACGTCGAGCCGCGTGGTCGCCAGCACGAGGCATGCGCAGAACGTCTTCGGCTCCTTCTTCGAGGCGACGATGATGGTGTTGCCCGAGTGGTCGAGCGGGACGCCGTACTTCTCGCAGAAGGCCGCCGTGTCGGCGAAGCCGGGATCGATCCGGATGACTTCGTGCGTGGCTCCCAGCTTCTCGAGGGCGGCCGCGACCCGGGCTTCGATCTCTGCGTCGTCGGACATGCTGGTTCCGGACGGGGCCGCCGGGTCAGGCGGGAGCGATCTCGACGCGGCAGGTGTTGTACGTCGGCGCGCCGCAGGGCGAGGCGCGGTCCTCCGTCAGGACGTTGGCGCACCCGCGCGTGTCGGTTCCGGATGGGCCGGGAGTGAACCAGGCGCCCTCCTTGATGGAGACCACCCCGCGGGCGATGCGGTCCGTCACGCGCGCCGGCACGATCGTCGCGCCGCGCTGGTTGAACACGCGCGCCATCTGGCCGTCGGTGATGCCGCGGGCGGCCGCGTCCTCGGGGTGGATCCACACGTCCTGCCGGTCCACCCGGGCCAGCGCCTCCTGGTTGTCGTGGGTCGAGTGCGTCCGGGCGCGGGACTTGGGCGAGATCAGCTCGAGCGGATGGCGCGGGTCGGCCTCGTGAGGCGGGATCCACGTCGGAATCGGGGGGATGCGGCCGAGCCCGTGCGGGTCGGGGTTGGCCGCGATCGACGTCGAGTAGATCTCGATCTTCCCGGTCGGCGTCGAGAAAGGATGGCCCGCCGGGTCGCTCACCTCGTCCACGAACGCGACCGGGTGCTCGGGCGCCGGCAGCCGCGCCAGCCCCCGCTCGCGGAAGGCGTCGAAGTCGTCGACGTCGGTGCCTGCGCAGATCTCCCGCAGCCACTCGACGTCTTCGACGCGCCTGTAGCCTTCGAGCCCGAGGCGCTTGGCGAGGTCGGCGCAGATGTCCACGTCGTTCCGGCACTCGTACATCGGCTGGATCGCCTGGCGCATGAAGACGGCGTAGTGTCCCGCCCCGCTCCAGGGCGTGTGGATGTCGCTCCGCTCCCAGAACGTGGTCGCCGGCAGGACGATGTCCGCGTACCGCGCCGTCGGCGTCAGGAAATGATCGTGGACGACCATGAACTCGAGCCCCTCGAGCCCCGCCGTGATCTTGTTGACGTTCGGCGCCTGGTTGGCCAGGTCGCCGCAGGCCGAGTAGACCATCTTGATGTCGGCCGGGTAGCCGCCGGCCCGGCCGCGCGCGAGCACATCGGCCAGGAGCGTGGAGGCGACGCGCGCGTTGGCGGGGTTCGGCGGGGCGCCCAACCGCTTGATGCCGTGGTTGCGCGCGCCCCCGCTGCACCCCGAGTTGCCGCCCGGGATGCCGATATTGCCCGTGATGGCGCAGAGCGCGTAGGCCGCCCGGTGGAACTGCTCGCCGTAGCCCGTGCGCCCGGGCGCGTAGCCGCAGTGAAGCGCGGAGGGTCTCCGCGTGGCGAACTCGCGCGCCAGCCGCCGGATGGTCGCCGCCGGAACGCCCGTGAGCGGCGCGGCCCACTCCGGGGTCTTCGGGACGCCGTCAGAGAGGCCGAGGAGGTACGAGCGGTACGACGAGCCCGGCGGGGCGCCCTCGGGCAGGTGGGCCTCGTCGAACCCGAGCACGAGCCGGTCGAGGAAGGCCTGGTCGTGGAGACCCTCGCTGACGACGACCTGCGCCATCGCGATCAGCATGGCCGCGTCCGTTCCCGGCCGGATCGGGATGTGCTCGTCGGACATCTGCACGCTCGTCCGCGTCACGCGGGGATCGACCGAGACGATGCGGACGCCGCGCTCGTGGGCCCAGCGCAGGTACTGCGGGTTGTTCGTGCCGAAGGTGCCGTCGGCGGGGCTCCAGCCCCAGAGGATCATGAGCCGCGAGTTGACGTAGTCGGTGGGCTCGCGTCCCGAAAACTTGCAGTCCGCCGCAGGTCCATACGTGTGGCGCAGGGCGAAGATCTCGGCCTCGTTCGACAGATTGGACCACAGCTCGGTGCAGCCGCCGAAGAGGTGCAGGAGCCGCTGGATGGCGGCGCGGTTGTGGAGGACGGCCGTGTTGCCCGAGCGCGAGCAGTCGAGGATGGCCGCGGGCCCGTTGGCGTCGCGGATGCGCAGCATCTGGGCCGCGACCTCGTCGAGGGCGTCGTCCCACGAGACGCGCTCGTAGGCGCCCGAGCCCCGCGGGCCCACGCGGCGCATGGGGTAGCGCAGCCGGTCGGGGTGATTGACGCGGTCCGCGGCGCCGAAGCCGCGCGCGCAGGCGGTGAGCGGCGGCATCTCGAAGGTCCACTTGCGCGGGTCGGTGCTGATGCGCACGATCCGCCCGTCCTTGACGTGGGCGTTGACCACGCAGCGCCCGCCGCAGTTGTGACCGCAGGTGCTGGTGACGACGTCTTCGCCCGGGGCGCCCGCTTCGCGCGCTGCCTCGTAGATGGTCCTCGAGTCCGACTTCGGATTCATCGAGGCCTCAGTTGAAGACCACCACGCCGCGCGCGACCTGGCCGGTCCGCATGGCGGTGAAGCCCTCGTTGATCTCCTCAATCTTGTATGTGCGGCTGACGAGCTGGTCGAGCTTGAGCCTGCCGTCGAGGTAGAGGTCGACGAGGCGCGGGAAGTCGACCGGCGGCCGCACCGAGCCGTACATGGTGCCCTTGAGCGTCTTCTCCTGGAGCGCCATGAGATAGGGCGTGATCGGGGCGCGCACGGCCATGGCCGCCATGCCGACGATGACGGCCACGCCGCCCGGGCGGATCGCCTCGAGGATCTGGAGCGTGGTCTGCTCGCCGCCGATGGCGTCGAAGGCGTAGTCCACGCCGCGTCCCTGGGTCAGCTCGCGCACGCGCTCGACGATGTTCTCCTGCTTGCCGTTGAACGTGTGGGTCGCGCCGAACTCCTTCGCGTAGCCGAGCTTGCTGTCGAGGAGGTCGCAGGCCACGATCATCCCGGCGCCGGCCAGCCGCGCGCCCTGGACGACGTTGAGCCCCACGCCGCCGCAGCCGATGACCAGCACCGAGGCGCCCGCCTCGACCCGCGCGCAGGAGGTGACGGCGCCCACGCCCGTCGGCACGCAGCAGCCGCAGAGCGCCGCCTGCGGCCACGGCATCTCCTTGCGGATCGGCACCAGCATCTCGGACGGGCAGACGACGGATTCGGAGAACGTGCCGATCCGCGCCATCTGGTTGATGTTCTGGCCCTTGTGCGTGAGGCGATGCGAGCCGTCGAGCATGGCCCAGCGCGCCGACTTGTGCCCGTCGCAGAGGATGGAGCGGCCGAGCGAGCAGTAGAGGCAGTGCCCGCACTGCGGCCTGAAGGAGAAGATGATGTGGTCGCCGGGCTTGACGTTGACCACGCCCGCGCCGACCTCCTCGACGATGCCCGCGGCCTCGTGCCCCAGGACCATGGGCAGCGGCAGCTGCCAGTCCCCGTTCATGATGTGCCAGTCGCTGTGGCAGACGCCCGCGGCCTTGACGCGCACGCGCGCCTCGCCCGCCTGCGGCCCCTGCTGCTCGAGGTCCACGATCTGGAGCGGCGTGTTCGCTTCGTACAGGACGGCGGCTTTCATGGTGAGCCCTTTCTTATGGGTTGACTCTATCGCTTCCGGGATGTTGCGCTCATGGCGCCCCAGAGCTTGTGCGGCGTGAGCGGCAGGTCCACGTGGGTGACGCCGAGCGGGGCGAGCGCGTCCATGACCGCGTTGGCGATGGCGGGCGTCGACCCGATGGTCGCGGCCTCGCCGATCCCCTTGACGCCGAGCGTGGTCCGCGGCGAGTGCGTGCGGGTGTGGTCGTTCTGGAACGAGATCAGGTCGTCCGTCTTCGGGATCGCGTAGTCCATGAGGGTCGACGAGACGAGCTGGCCCGACTCGTCGAAGACCGCTTCCTCCCAGAGCGCCTGTCCGATGCCTTGCGCCAAGCCGCCGTGCACCTGGCCCTGGACCAGGAGCGGGTTGATGAGGAATCCCGCGTCGTCCACCGACATGTAGCGGAGGATGCTGACCCGGCCCGTGTCCTTGTCCACCTCGACCACGGCGACGTGGGAGCCGAAGGGGAAGAGCATGCCGGCGCCGGCCTTGATGTCCTCGTGCGAGTCGAGACTGCCCTTGGCGGCCGCGGCGACCTGCTGCCAGGTGACGGCGCGATCGGGCATGCCGCGCACCGCGAACCTGCCGTCGGCCAGCACCAGGTCCTGCGCGGCGGCCTCGAGCAGCGTGGCGGCGACCTGCTGGGCTTTTTCCTTGACCTTGACCGCCTGGCCGAGGGCGTGCATGCCGCCGCGCGCCGCCGAGCGGCTGCCGAAGGTGCCGACGCCGTTCCTGACGAGCGCGGTGTCGCCCTGGACGACCTTGACCATCTCCATCGGGATCTGGAGCTCGTCGGCCACCAGCTGGGCGTAGGCGGTCTCGTGCCCCTGGCCGTGCGAGGCCGAGCCCGTCAGCACGGTCACGCGCCCGTCGTCGGCCACGACGAGGTCCGACACCTCGTCCTCCTCGAAGCCGCAGATCTCGACGTAGGAGGCGAGCCCGATGCCCGTGAGCCGCCCCTGGGCGCGCGCCGCCTGCTGCTGCTGGCGGAGCTCGTCGTAGCCGGCCTTGACGAGCGCGTGGTCGAGGGCGCGCGCGTACTCGCCGCTGTCGTAGGAGTTGCCGAGCGGCGTGTCGTAGGGGAACTTGCCCGACGGGATGAAGTTGCGCCGCCTGACTTCGGACGGGTCGAGGCCGACCTTCGCGGCGAGCAGGTCCATGCCGCGCTCGATGAAATAGGCGGCCTCGGGCCGCCCCGCGCCGCGATAGGGCACGGTGCCCATCGTGTTGGTGAAGGCGCAGACGACCTCGGCCCGCGCCGTCTGGATGTCGTAGCAGCCCGTGATCATCTGGGCGCAGAGGACCGGCAGGAGGCAGCCGACGTGGTAGAGGCAGTAGCCGACGTTGCCGGTGATCGTCGCGTCGAGCGCCAGGATGCGTCCCGTCGAGTCGGCGGCCAGGCGCAGGTGGCAGCGCATGTCGCGACCGTGCCCCGTCGCCTGCATGTCCTCGCGCCGCGTCGCCGCCCAGCGCACGGGGCGGTTCAGGCGCTTCGCGAGCATCGGGACGATGGTGTCTTCCTGGTACACGGGCACTTTCGCGCCGAAGCCGCCTCCCACGCGCCCGGTCATCAGGTGGATCTGCTCGGGCTTGAGCTTGAGCCGCTCGGCGATCTGGTTCCGCATGCCGTGCGGGATCTGCGTGTCGCCCCACATGGTGAGCTTCTGCGCCTTGGCGTCCCAGATCGCGCTGCACGCGCGCGGCTCCATCGCGAGCGGGATCACGCGCTGGTTGATCAGCTTGACGTCGATGACCACCGGCGCCTTCTTGAAAGCCGCGTCCACGTCGCCCTTCTCGCCCTTGAACGAGACGCCGAGGTTGGAGCCCGTCTCCGGGTACAGGAGCGGCGCGCCCTTGCGGAGCGCCGCCTCCGAGTCCACGACGGCCGGCAGCGGCTCGTAGTCCACCACCACGGCCTCGGCCCCGTCCACCGCGGCCTGCGCCGTCTCGGCGGCGATCACGGCCACCGGCTCGCCCACGTGCCGGACGCGCCCCTCGGCCAGCATCGTGTACCCCTGCCGGTTCATCGACACGAACATCTCGGGCGGGATCGGGGTGTGGATGACGCCGACCTCGGCGTTGATGTCGGCGCCCGTCAGGACCGCGACGACACCGGGGATCTTCTTGGCAGCCGTGGTGTCGATCCGCTTGAGGACCGCGTGGGCGTGGGGACTCCTGACGAACGCCAGCTGCAGCGCCCCCTCGAGGCGCACGTCGTTGACAAAGGGGTCGGCGCCCGTGATGAGCTTGGGGTCCTCGAGCCGCTTGACCGCGCGGCCCACGAGCTGGATCGGCATGGCGTCAGTCTCCCTCGAGGGGTCAGTGGTGTGCGAGCAGGGGGCATGGTACCACGCGGCAACAATCGGCGGCATCCCGCTTCGGGTTGCGCTACGCTGAGCGGGCGCCCGGCCCCCGCCGGGCGCCGATCTGTCACCGGGAGGCGCGGGATTCTGACGTCGGCCGAAGCCGTACGAGGCAGTCTGAGGCGAGACGTCCGCATCATCGGCCTGGTGGGCGGGGCCCACTTCGTCAGCCACTTCTTCCAGCTGACGCTCCCGCCGCTCTTCCCGCTCCTGCGCACCGACTTCGACGTCACCTACGTCCAGCTGGGCCTTCTGATGAGTCTCTTCTACGCCTCCTCCGGCATCGGCCAGACGGCTTCCGGCTTCCTCGTGGACCACTGGGGTGCCCGCCGCGTGCTGCCCTCGGGCATGGCTCTCTTGGCCTTTGCCATGGCGCTGGCGGGGTTCGCCCCGTCGTATTGGGCGCTGGTGCCGGCGGCGCTCCTGGGCGGCCTCGGTAACAGCGTCTTCCACCCGGCGGACTACTCGATCTTCAACGCCTCGGTCAGCCCGTCGCGACTCGGCCGCGCCTACGGCGCTCACGGGATCTGCGGCAACCTCGGCTGGGCCGTGGCGCCCGTCGTTGTCGTGACGCTGTCATCGACGATAGGCTGGCGCCTTGCCCTCGTCACGGTGGGCGTCCTTGGCATCGCGGCAGCGGTCGCGCTCTCGACGCTGGGCGAGGCGCTCGACGACCGGCGCGAGACGGTCGGGCTGCGCGGCGTGCCGTCGTCGGGCTGGACCGCCAACGTGAGGCTTCTCATGGCGACGCCGATCCTGGTCGCCTTCGCCTACTTCGCGCTCTTGGCGACCTCGCTCATCGGCATCCAGACCTTCTCCGTTTCGGCGATGGTCGCGATCTACGAGGCGCCGCTCGGCCTCGCCACCGGCGCGCTGACGGCGTTCCTTCTGGGCAGCGCCGGCGGCGTCCTCGTCGGGGGCTTTCTCGCGGACCGCACCAGCCGGCACGACGTGGTCGCGGGCGGCGGCATGTTCCTGGGGGCCGCGGCGAGCCTCGTCATCGCGAGCGCGGCGCCGCCGCTGGCGCTGCTGCCGGTGGTGATGGCACTGGCGGGCTTCTGCCTGGGCGCGACCTCGCCCTCGCGCGACATGCTCGTGCGCGCCGCCACGCCGCCGGGCGCCTCGGGCAAGGTTTACGGCTTCGTCTACTCCGGGCTCGACCTGGGCTCCTCGCTCACGCCGCTCCTCTTCGGCTGGCTGCTCGACCGCGGCGAGCCGCGCATGGTCTTCGTGGCCTCCGCCGCCTTCATGCTGCTGACCATCGCCACGGTCATCCAGGTCCGTCGCCACGCGGCGCCGGCCGGGATGCGGGCGGCCGCCCAGCGCTGACGGATCGCCGCCCGATTGACGGGCCCGTTGACGGGCCCGTTTGACTGAACGGACGGCCGCGGGGTAGCATCCAACGCAATGGACCAGGTGGAGCGTCGCGGTCTGCCGCATGGCGTCGTCTGGCGTGAGCTCAAGACGCATGCCGATCAGCGGGGCGACCTGACGGAGCTGTTTCGCGCGGAGTGGCAAAGCGGCCCGGCGCCGGTCCAGTGGAATTTTGTGCGCTCCCAGGCGAACGTGCTGAGGGGCGTGCACGTACATCCCCGGCACGACGACTATCTGATCGTGCTCCAGAACCGCATGGTCCTCGGCCTCAAGGACCTTCGCAGGGATTCTCCGACCCATGACCTCGAGTCGCTGGTCGAGTTGACAGGAGAGCGTCTTTCTGTGATTCATATCCCGCACGGCGTGGCGCACGGGTTTTATTTTCCCTCGGACGCGCGCTATATCTACGCGGTCAGCAGTTACTGGGATCTGTCGGACGAGCTGCGGTGCCGGTGGGATGACCCGGAGCTGGGGCTGAACTGGCCGGCGGATTCTCCGATCCTGTCCGACGCGGACGAAGGGGCTGGAACGCTCAGCGCGATGAGGCGCGATCTCGAAGCCGGTACGCGAATCGCGTCAGGGCCCCGATAAGCGGAAGCGACAACAGTTTCTTGCCCGCGCGCAGTTCCGGAGAGCGGGTCATGACGTCCAGTTTGTTCCTCAGGTCGAACACGTCCTCCGCCTCGATCCGCGCGCACTCGCGCACGAAGCGCTCGAGCGCCTGCGTGGTGAGATCCGCGCTCGCGATGCGCCCGCTCCATTCCGCCAGCTCGTCGGCCCTTTCGGCAGCCGTCATGTCCTTGCGCGTCGGTGAAGGGAAAACCAGTACCGTGGGTCGCGCGGCGCTTTTTGCGCGGCAGTCCGGCTCGGCAAGGAACTGCTGCCACATGTGGAGGTCCGTCGCGGTTTCCGCGGGCGTCGTACGCCATCCGTGCGGCAGTCTGCGGTACATGCGCAGTGTATGGGCCGCGCAAGAAAGCGGGATGCGGTTGGTGCCGGACAGGATCAGCTGCCTGAAATAATCGCGTTCCAGAACGATCGTCCAGGAGCCCAGCTTCTGCCGCCTGTCCACGTACAACGGCAGCGCGTTCGCGAAATCGCAGTGTTCCAGCAGCGCGAGCATCGTTTCGACGTGGTCCGGCATCCACAGGTCGTCGTCGGAGAGATAACACACGGCCTGCCCGGCTGCGTCGCGCAGGGCCGCGTGCCTGAGCGTTTCGCCGTGCCGCGGGGCCTTGGGGTTGTCAAAGAGCCGGATGCGAGGATCCAACCGCGCGACCGACCGTGCGACGTCCCGCGCGGCGTCCGGCATGCCGTCGCCGACGATGAAGATCTCGATGTCCTTCACGGTTTGCGCCAGCGCGGTGGCGACCGAGTGGCGCAGCGTCGGACCGTGATCATGCGTGGGGATGAGAACGGTCGCCTTCACGGACGCCTGGTGTCCGGTGCCGCGTGTGCCATGGCCCTGAGCCGGGCGATGACGTCCACGACTTCGGCGCCTTCGGCGGCGCTGCTCTTTGGGGCCGGGCCGCCCGCGAGATGACCGACGAACGCCCCCAGTTCCCGGTAGAGCGGCATGGCGTCGCCGACGATCCGCTTTTCGAGAAGCGGCGCGCCGTCCGGGCCGCGCCGCGTGATCTCCACGTGTGTATCGTATCCGTCGGCAAGTACCACCGTGCCGTCGCGCAAGTGAAGACGCACCTCGCGCCGCTTTCTCGGGTACAGCTCCGACACCTCCAGCCGCAGCCACGGGTCCGATCCAAGGATTGCCGATAGAGAATGAAGGCGGCCGGCGCTGGATTCGGCGACCGCGGCGCGGGGTTCCGGGATATGCCCCAGGATCTCGAGCGCGATCGAAAGGTCGTGCGGCGCAAGTATCCAAACGGCGTCGACGTCGGCATGCGGGCTGGCCCAGTCGAGGCGCCAGGCACTGAGACCGATGACCGGCCCCAGTTCGCCGGACCGCGCAATATCTCTCAGTGCCTCGACGCCGGGGTGATAGCGCCACTTATCCATGACAAACAGGCGGCCGGACAGCTCCGCGGCCAGTTGCTTGGCTTCCTCGGCATCGGGCGTCATCGGTTTTTCGACGAAGATGGGAATGCCGCGCGGCATCAGGCGGCGGATGATGTCCGCGTGCCAAACTGTCGGGACGGCCACGACGGCGCCGCCGACCGCGGGCAGGTCTTCGACACGGTGCCGGAAGGAGGCGGCGCCGCCGGCGACGGCGCGCTCGCGCGACGCCGCGGACGCTGCGGCTACGTGCACCTCGCAGCCCAGCGAGATGAGGTCACGCAGAATGTGGACGCCCCAGCGACCGCATCCGATGAGCGCGAGGACGGGTCTTGGCTTCATGGGCGGGTCGAGCATACCAAAGCCGCCGTCGAACTGGACAGCGGTTCGGACGGAGGAACCGAGCTAGCGGTCTGCTAGGGAAGCGGCAGGCGGCTCAAAAAGGTCCAGATGCTAG
>Ga0209320_10001778_pt1 | contig 11076 bp, 13 predicted proteins | sample Rifsed13ft4_FD_184008 | JGI IMG/M metagenome (GOLD analysis project Ga0209320, IMG submission 184008) | Soil microbial communities from Rifle, Colorado, USA - sediment 13ft 4 (version 2) | ecosystem: Environmental > Terrestrial > Deep subsurface > Rock core/Sediment | place: Rifle, Colorado... | reverse complement strand
GGCTTCTTGTTCGTCGATCTCGAGGACGTCTCCATCGGTCAGCACAAACGCGTTGCCCTCCGGTACGCCAACCGACTCCGCGAGCCGCGCGTGCACCACCAGGTGGCGATATTCGCCGTGGATTGGCACGAAGTATTCCGGCTGCACCAGTCCCTGGACGATCTTCAACTCTTCGCGGCTGGCATGGCCGCGCACGTGCACGTTCGATATCCGGTTGTAGAGCACCTCGGCGCCGAGCCGGAAGAGATTGTCCACGTTGCGGTATACCGCCTGTTCGTTCCCCGGCACCGGCGACGACGACAGCACGACCATGTCGCCCTGCGTGATGGTGATGTGGCGATGGTTGCCGTTCGCCATCCGCGTAAGCGCGCTCGTCGGCTCACCCTGGCTGCCCGTCGTCACGACAACGAGACGGCTCAGCGGCGTGTTCCGCATCTCCTCCACCCCGACGATGAGGCCATCCGGCGCCTGGAGATAGCCAAGCTGGCGGGCCATGGCCACGTTGTCGATCATCGATCGCCCGGTGACGAACACCTTTCTCTCTGTGAACTGGGCTGCATCGACGACCTGCTGCACCCGCGAAATGAGCGAGGCGAAGGTAGCTACGATCACGCGCCCGGTGGCGTTCACCATGATGTTCTGCAGCGATTCGCCGACCAGTTGCTCGCTCGGGGTGTAGCCCTCTTGCTCCGCATAGGTCGAATCGGCGAGCAGGAGCAGGCATCCCTCCGCACCGACCTGGGCCAGCCGGATAAGGTCCGTGTGCTGGTCCATCACCGGCGTGTGGTCGAGCTTGAAGTCGCCGGTGTGCACCACCTGACCCAGCGGTGTCCGGATCACGAGCCCGCAGGCATCCGGGATGCTGTGCGCGACCTGGAAGAACTCCACCTCGAACACGCCGGCCGTAATCCGATCCCCTGGCTCGACCACGTGCAGTTCCGATTGCTGCAACAGCCGGTGTTCCCCAAGCTTCACGCGAATGAGGCCGTCTGTGAGCCTCGTGCTGTAGATGGGTACGTTGAATTCCCGCTGAAAGTAGGCGAGCGCCCCCACATGGTCTTCGTGGCCATGCGTCAGGAACACCGCCCGAAGCTTCTGCACGTTCTCGCGCAGGTAACTGAAATCGGGGATGACGAGGTCGACCCCGAGCATCTCTTCCTCGGGGAACATCAACCCCACGTCGATGACGATGATGTCTTCGCCGAATTCGAGAAGCATCATGTTGCGGCCTATCTCTCCGAGGCCACCGAGCGGGATGACCCGCAAAACCTGTCCGTTCATGTTTCTCCTAATCGAATAGCCGGATCTGTACGCCGGGCTCCCCGTCTCCCTCTACCCCCAATGGGGCCCCTCGCGCCGTTCTCCGTGCCCTCGCCTCTTCGAGCAGCGCCGGCAGGATGCGAAAGTCCTCAATGATGGTCGAGCGCAGCGCCGCCTGGTGCAGGGCCGCTGCCGGGTGGTACATGGGCACGATGAAACGCTCCCCGTCGTCCCGCACCTTGCCGTGAATGCGCGAAATCGTCTCACCCGGGAAGTAACGCGCCATCGAGAACCGCCCGAGCGTGACGATGATGAGTGGGTCCACCATCTCGATCTGCTCGTCGAGGTAGTCCCGGCATGCTTCGATCTCCCCGGGCAGGGGGTCGCGGTTTCCGGGCGGGCGGCACTTCAACACATTGCAAATGTACACCTGCGAACGCGTGAGGCCCGCCGCGTTGAACAACTCCTCCAGGAATTGCCCGGCCTGCCCCACGAACGGCCGCCCCTGGCGGTCCTCGTTCATCCCCGGCGCCTCACCGATGAACATGACTTCTGCGTCGAGCGGGCCTTCCCCGGGGACAGCATGCGTCCTCGTGCGAGCAAGGGGGCAGAGGTCGCATTGCCGCACCCGTCCGTAGAGGTCCGCGGCCCGTTCGTCGATCCCCATCATTCGATGCCGGCCTCCGAGGCCCGCAGTGGCTCGATCCGCCCCCGCCGGATGGCTCTTGTCCCCGAGATGACCATCTGCGCTCCGACAGCCAGGATCACCACCGCGAAGATGCGCTGGAGTACGTTCGCATCGAGCGCGCTCGCGATCAATCCGCCAGCGACCCCTGCCGGGATGGCTGCCGGCACCATCCAGCGCGCCGCGCGGAAATCGACGTCCCCGTGGCGGTGATGCGTGGCCGCCCCGACGATCGCCGTCAGCACGATGACTTCGAGCGACACGCCCTGGGCGGCGTGCTGGCCCGTCCCCAGGAGGATCACCAGACCCGGCACGAAGATCGCGCCTCCGCCCACTCCCAGCGCCCCGGCCGCGAGCCCGCCCGCGAGGCCGATGCCCGCGCCCGCGAGCCACTCGCTCGCCCCGGAGACGTCGAACATGGGGTCGAGGTCGCGGACGAGCAGGAGTCGCACCGCCACGATGAGCAGGAACACGCCGAACGCCTGGCGAAGGCGCATACCGGGCACGTGCTGGACAACCCGCGCGCCGGTGTAGGCGCCAATGAGCGAGCCGGCGAGCAGCGCCGCCACCAGCCCCCAGAGGACGCCCTCATTCGCCATGTAGGTCAGTGAGCCGGCAATCGCCGCGAACACGATGATCACCAGCGACGTGCCGTGGGCCGTGTGCTGGCGCATCTTCAGCACCCCGGTCATCAAGGGGACCATCAACGCGCCTCCGCCGACTCCAGTGAGGCCGCTGAACACGCCCCCAACAGCCCCGGTGAGGCTCATCGTTCCCGGGCCGGGGGCATGAGCCATTACTGGACCAGCTCTGGCTTCGGACGCGGCTGACCAAAGAAGTACGCCAGCACGACGCCGACGAAGTAGAGGCCAAGAAGTGGCCCGGCCACAAACGTTTGCGTGATCGGGTCCGGCGTCGGCGTCACGATCGCGGCGAGCACGAAGACAACAATGATGGCGTAGCGCCAGAATCCGAGGAGCGCCCTCCACGTGACCAGCCCCAGCCTCGCCGCCAGCGCCAACACCATCGGCAGTTCGAAGGAAAGCCCCACCCAGAAAATGATCCGCGTCACGAAGCTGATGTACGCCGGCGCGTGGATCACGTCGTCGAACTGGTCCTCGCCAAAGTCCAGCAGGAAGTCCAGCGAGACCGGCAGGATGACCCAGTAGGCGAACGCCATCCCGGCCAGGAGGAAGAAGATGATGCCGAACAGCCCCGGCAATAGCATCTTCCGTTCCTTCGGTGTCAGGCCCGGGATGATGAATGCCAGCACCTCGTAGGCGATCACCGGTGACGAAAGCAGCACGCCCCCGTACAGGCCTATCCGGAAGAGCACCCCAATTCGGTCGGTCGGCGAAAAGCTCGCCACTCGGAAGTTGGGGTCCTGCGCCCGCGCCGGCTCGAGCAGCCACCCCAGGATCGTCTCCCAGAAGAAGAAACAGACCAGCGTGGCGATGAGGAGTGCCACAGCCGAGATCATGACCCTGTTTCGGAGCTCCTTCAGGTGCTCCATCAGCGTCATTTCCGGCCCGCCTCGGTAGTCGCGGACCGTCTCGATGGGGGGTGGCAGTTCGGGCGCAGCGGTCATGGCTAGAAGAGAAGCGGCGGCCGCTCCGCCGGTTCCTCCGGTTTCGCTTCAGTGGCGGCGGGCGCAGACGCCGGAACCTCCGGAGCCTCCGTCGCGGCCGTTTCCGCGGCGCCCCCAGCGGCCTTCTTGGGCAGCCTGGCGCGCATTGCAGCGCTGGGCGTCTCCGATGGAATCAGCGGCTCGTTGAGCTCCTTCGTCGAATCGCGCATCTCAGTCTCGAACCGGGACTGCTGCTCGCGCAGGCCCGAACGCGTGGTGTCGATTTCACCCTTGACCGTCCGGTACTGTTCTTCGAGGTAGTCGAACTCGTCGCTGAATTCGCTGCGGACAGCGCGCGCATAGCGCTGCATCTGCCGCACGGCACGGCCAATCTGGTAGGCCATCGAGGGCAACCGTTCCGGCCCGACGACGACCAGCAGGAGGACGAGCACCAGCAGGAGCTCCTGGTAGCCGATGCCTAGGAATTCCAAAGGTTCGTGCCTCCTGGCCGGGGACCCGCCAGGGGCTCTCGGGCAGCTCCCCTACTTGTCCTCGACGCCGTGGTCCTTCAGATAGTCTACGGCGTCCTGGACAGTAGCGATCTTCTCCGCATCTTCATCGCTAATCTCGAGCTCCACGCCGTCCGAGGTGAATTCCTCTTCCAACGACATGATGAGCTCTACCAGGTCCAGTGAGTCTGCATTCAGGTCGTCCACGAACGACGCGTTCAGCACGACCTCCTCCTCCTCCACGCCAAGCTGCTCCACCACAATGGAGCGGACCCGTTCGAAAACAGTGGCCACGTGTTAATTCTCCTGATCTTCTGGGGTTTCAGATTCCGCCTCGGGCGGCCTTTTGGCCGCTCGCGCGACCTGGATGTTCGAACTTACGGTCCGCAGTACGCCATTCACGAACCCCGGAGAGCTTTCGCCACCATATCGATGAGCCAGCTCGACGGCTTCGTTGACTACCGCCGCGACCGGCGCCGAATTATCGGAAAGCAGCTCCCATATTGCAAGCCGCAGAATGTTTCGGTCAACGACGGCCAGGGTCTCGACAGGATACTGCGTGGCCGCCGATTGAATGTAGTCGTCGAGTTCGGCGCGTCGCTTCAGCACACCACGCAAGACTCCTCGCCCGAAACCGCTCGGCCCCGGCTCGGCCAGGTCGGGGTCTTCTTCCTCGATCTCCCGCAGCCGCCGATTGTAGGCCGTTTCCGCATCATGGTCGGAGGTTTCGGACTCGTACAGGGCCTCCAGGACGAGGTACCGTGCCCTCCGCATGACGCTGTCGGTCATGCCATCACCATGCCGCCGTCGACGTGGATAACCTGCCCGGTGATGTACCCCGCGCCTTCGCTCGCGAGAAACGCCACGAGCGGGGCCACTTCTTCCGGTTCGGCGAAGCGCTCCAGCGGCACCTGTGCCATCACCGCCTGCTTCTGGGCGTCTGTGAGGTCGGCCGTGATGTCGGTCTTGATGAAGCCCGGCGCCACCGCGTTCACGGTGATCGACCGGGATGCCACTTCGCGGGCCACCGCCCGGGTGAAGCCGATGAGCCCGGCCTTGGCCGCTGCGTAGTTCGCCTGCCCCGCGTTGCCCATCACTCCCACCACGCTGGTGATGTTGATGATCCGGCCCCCTCGCGCCCTGAGCATCGGCCGCATGGCCGCCTTCGTCACCAGGAACGCCCCTCGCAGGTTGGTGTTCTGCACGGCGTCCCAGTCCGCCTCGGACATCCGCATCAGCAGGCCGTCCCGGGTGATCCCGGCGTTGTTCACGAGGATGTCCAGTGCGCCCAGCCGGTCCACGGTCTCCTTCACGAGCCTCGCCGCCGCCTCGGGGACGGATACGTCCGCGCCGATGGCTATGGCCTCTCCGCCGGCGGCGGTGATCTCCTCCACCACCTGCCGGGCGGCGCCCTCACTCGACTGGTAGTTGACCGCCACCCTGGCGCCGCAACGCGCCAGTTCGAGGCAGATCGCGCGGCCAATCCCGCGCGAGCCTCCGGTCACGAGGGCAACGCGCCCATCCAGGTTTCCCACTTCGTGCTCCTACAGCTGCACGCGGACGGACTCGGCGTCGTTGACGTTGATGCAGTTCGACCTGCGCAGCATCCGCTTGATGATGGCCGTCAGCACCCGGCCCGGCCCGAACTCGATGAACGTCTCCACGCCCTGCGTGCCGAGGTAGTCTACCGTGCTGCTCCATTGCACGGGCTTGCACACCTGGTCCACCAGCTCATGGCGGATCGCCGTTTCGTTCGCAATCGGCACGGCCGTGCAGTTCGCAATCACCGGTACGGAAGGGTCGCTGATGCCCGCAGTGGCGACGGCCTGCACCATCCCATCGGCAGCCGTCCGCATGAGCGAACTGTGGAATGCCCCGCTCACGCTCAGCGGGATGACTTTCGCGGCGCCTCGCGCCTTTGCGTAGTCGAGCGCGCGGACAACCGCCTCGCGCCTCCCGCCGATGACGATCTGGCCCGGGGCGTTGATGTTGCAGATTTCGGCGCCGGCCTCACGGCAGACGTCCTCACAGTCGGAGATGTCCAGGCCGAGCACGGCTGCCATGGTCCCGGGGCTCTTCTCCCCGGCCGCCTGCATGAGTTCACCCCTGATGCGGAGCAGGCGGATCGCCTCGTCGAACGGGAGCGCCCCGGCGGCGACCAGCGCCGAGTATTCGCCGAGCGAGTGGCCCGCGACGAATGCGGGCCGCCTGAGCAGGTGTGGTGAGATCTCGGTCGCCACCTTGAGCAGCGCCAGGCTGGTGACGGCGATCGCCGGCTGTGCGTTACGGGTCTGCTGGAGGTCGGCCTCCGGCCCTTCGAAACACAGCTTGCTCAGCGAAAAGCCGAGCAGGTCATCCGCGCGCTGGTACACCTCGCGCGCCGTGGGGAACTGTTCGTAGAGTTCCTTGCCCATGCCGACGGACTGGGCGCCCTGGCCGGGGAACACGAACGCACAGTCCCGCCGTGGTGGGTCTTCGAGGGCGATGAACGCCGTCACCGCCGATATAGCCGGGGCTAGCCTTCCAGGTCGGGAGTCGGGAGCATGATCGCTTCCCGGCCCCGGTAGGTGCCGCAGATCGGGCACGCGTGATGGGCCAGTCGAGGACTCTTGCAGCGTGGACAATCGATAACGTGCGGCATCTTGATGCCGAGGTGGCTGCGCCGTTTCCCCTGGCGGGACTTCGGATATTTCCGCTTGGGCAGCGGTGGCATGGCGGGTCTCCTTTAACTCATCACCCATCATCAGATCGCATCAACGCCGCGAGAGCGCCCCACCGGGGGTCCACTGGAGTGCGGTCGCAGTTACAGCTTGCAATCGTCAGGTCCTGTCCGCACACGGGACATATCCCCGGGCAGTCCGAGCGACAAAGCGGCTGCATCGCTGCAGCCATCTCGCTATATTGCCGCACGGCTTCGGTAATGTCGATCGTGTGGTTCGCGTCGATGAGGAAGCTTTCGGCCTCCGCGTCGTCGCTCTGCAGCCGTCTGCCGGTCACCACGTCCACCTGCTGGTAGAAGATTTCTTCGAAGCTAATGTGCGCCGGGTAGGCGAATGGCGCCAGACAGCGGCTGCACTGGGCTTCTATAAGCACGTTGGCTTCGGCCCGCACCAGCACACCGTCCGGTGTACGGATCATCTCCACCGACCCGCGGTGGACGGGCGGTTCCGGCGTCAGCGTGTACTCGCGCGTCGCGCCGACGGATTCGCGCAGAAGTTGGGAAACGTTGAACTGCATGGGGGCACTTACCTCGCCGCTGGAGGTGCTTCCAGTATACCCTCTCGCGCCGGGACGCCCGCCGCCAACCATAACGACGGCCGTCCGTAACGATTCTGCAAATTCGGGCATTGGGGGCCGCGCGAGCGTTTACCCCATGGGAGGCGGTCGTTACGCTTCGCGTTACGGTTAGCCCTATGAGCCAGATTGCTGAACTCCTCGCCCTCCAGGAAATCGATGATGAAGCCGCCCGCCTGAAGGCGCGCCTTTCCGAGGTCGAACGCCGCCTCGAAGGTAGTGAGGAACTGGAGGAAGCACGCGCCGCACTCGCGGAGGCGGAGTCCCGGCGGCACGATGTCCACGTGGAACAACGGCGCCTCGAAGATGAGGTCGCGACACTCTCCGCGAGGATCTCCCCCGAAGAGAAGCGGCTGTACGACGGCTCCGTGAAGAACCCGAAGGAACTCACCAGCATCCAGCACGAAGTCGAGGTCCTGAAGTCGCAGCGCTCCCGCCTCGAAGACGAACTCGTCGAAGTGCTCGACCGTGCAGAGGCCGCCGACCGCGACCTCGCGGCCGCGCGGCAGGAGGTTGTGCGCCTTGATGAGGCGTGGGCTTCGACCCGCAAGGAACTGGAAGGCGAGCGGGAGTCGCTGCTCGGTGCCATTACCCGCGCCGAAGCGAAGTCCGCCGCCCAGAAGTCCGCCATCGACCCGCGCTCGCTCCGCACCTACGAGGACCTGCGCCGCAGGAAACCGGGCCAGGTCGTCGTCAGGATCCAGGGAGGCATCTGCTCCGGCTGCCGCATCGGCATTCCCGACGCCGTCCGTACCCGCGCCCTCGCCGGCGCGATGCTCGCCCGGTGCCCCAGTTGCGAGCGCATTCTCTACGTGGGGTGAGGTTGTGAAGGCGGTAGGCTACTTCGTCGAAGGCGCCCGGAGGGGCACCGTCAGGCGCTCCGTCGGGGAGCAGAACCGCAGTTTCCTCGAGTTCTGCACGTCACAGGGCTACGAAGTCGCCGCGACGTTCCTCGACACCGAAGACCAGCAACCCGAACAGACCGGATTCAAGCAGCTCCTCCACTTCCTCCGGCGGGCCGATCGTGGCTTCACCGTTGTCGTCGTCGACGGCCTGGCCGCGCTTGGCACAGACCTCGGACGGGCGGCGATGACGTTGTTGATGATCGAAGGCCACGGCGCGCAGGTCATTTCGACCCAGACCGGCCGGGAGGTCGCACGCGAGCTCGTCACCACGTGGGCCGACCGCGGCGATGGGACTCCCGTCTCGGAGAAGGTACGAAGCGCCATGCGCCGCAAGGCCGTTCGCGGCGAGGTCCTGGGGCGGCCGCCCTACGGCTATCGTGTCGGACCCCGTAGCCGCCTTGAACTCGTGCCCGAAGAAGCAGTCGTTGTCCGCTACATCTTCCGGCTGTACCTGCAGGAGGGCATGGGCATCCGGAAGATCGCCGGCCAGTTGAACGACGAGAACATCCCGACCCGGCGTGGTGGCAAGTGGAGCATGGTCACCATCCGCGACCTGTTGCGTAACCGGGCGTATCTCGGGACCTATAGCCGCTTTGGCGTGAAGGTACCGGGCAGCCATCCCGCGCTCGTCAGTGCCGACGACTTCCGCCTCGTCCAGGACCGCCTGCAGTCACACAAGGGCGCCACCACCGAGCGCAAGGTCGTGCCGTTCCTCCTCAGCGGTCTCGTCTTCTGCGGACGCTGCGGCAACAAGATGATCGGCGTGAGCCGCCGCCAGAAGTGGACGACCCGCGAAGGCGAGCAGCATTCCTCGTCCTACCGCTACTACCAGTGCGAGAGCCGCACGAATCAGAGCGCCTGCGGCTACAACACCCAGCGCGCCTCGGAACTCGAGGCGCGGCTGCACGAGATGCTTCGGGAAGACTCGCCGGGCGTCACGCGTGTCCGCCGCGCCGGCAATGTCGATTCCTACATCCTCGACATGATGAGCCAGGGCGAGCGCATCGAGAGCAAGATCCGGCGCAACCGGCGGCAACTCGAAGAACTGGTCGCCGATGCAGCTCATGGCCATATCAGTCTCGAGAGGATGAAGGCACTCGGCGCCGAGTTTGCCCGGATCCAGCAGGAACTGGAAAACGAACTGGACGACAACCGGGCGCGATTGGCAGCCCACCAGACCGAGGCCGAACGCCAGCGACGCATCGAAGGCCTGCGCCTCCACCTTTCGCGCGAATGGGACTCCCTCGGCTTCGATGAGCTCCAGTCCGCCCTCCGCGAAATCGTCGATCGCATCGAAGTCGACGGCGCCGAGGCGAAGCTGTTCATGCGGGTCTAAGGGTCGGCTCCTCCCGCCGTGATACACTGGACAGGTTCAGCGAGCCGGGCGGCCGCCCTTCACGGGGAGGAAAGTCCGGACTCCACCGGGCACGGTGCCGGGTAACGCCCGGGCGGCGCAAGCCGACGGAAAGTGCAACAGAAACATACCGCCCGCTTCGCGGGTAAGGGTGAAATGGTGCGGTAAGAGCGCACCGGCGTCCTGGCAACAGGGCGGACGTGCAAACCCCACCGGGAGCAAGGCCAAATAGGGGAGAAGGGCGCCCGGCCCGTTATCACTCCCGGGTTGGCCGCTAGAGCGGCGCAGCGATGCGCCGTCGAGAGAGATGGTCGCCACCACCCTCGGGTGGGACAGAATCCGGCTTACAGGCTCGCTGATCACCCCCTCCTGGTCCCCCAAACCCTTCCCCAGGGGGACGTAGCCGCGATCGTCCCGGCTGCCCTACGATCGAAGACACAACTTCTCAGGTTGGAGGTCAACCAGTGACAGCCGGCTCTGCCCTACGCGACGTGACCGACGAGACCTTTGCCACCGCGGTGCTCGAAGAGTCCAACTCTCGCCCCGTGGTGGTCGACTTCTGGGCCCCATGGTGCGGCCCCTGCCGCGTCCTCGGCCCGATGATCGAGCGGGTTGCCGCCGAATACGGCGACGAGGGCGCCGACACCCTGGTCCTGGGCTGCACCCACTTCGGGTACCTGGTGCCTCTCATCGAGCAGGTTGCCGGGCCGGCCCTCACCATCATCGACCCGGCGCCGGCGGTGGCGCGCCAGGTGGCGCGTATCGCCGCGGCCCATGCCGGCGAGGGGACGCTCCGCCTGGCCACGTCTGGCGAACCCGCGCGGCTGGAACGGGTGGCATACGACCTCGCCGGCATCGAAGCCGACCAGCCAGTCCTAGCCTGCACCTGGAATGACAGCTGAGGACCTCGCCTCTCATCTGCGAGATGCGCTCTCCCGGGCCCCGAACTCGGCCTGGATCCGCAGCGATATGGCCCTGTTCGGCTGGGGCGAGTCGTTACGCATCGACCCGGGCTCGGGCGCCGACCGCTTCGACCGGGCCATGCGCCGGCTTCGCTCCACGTCGGCTCCACTGGCACTGGCCAGCTTCACTTTCGACGAGAACGAGACCGGTTCCATCGTCATCGTTCCCGAGGTGCTGATCCGTATCGACGGCGGCGGCACCCATTTCCTGATCGGGACCGAGCAGGAGCTCCCCTCGCCCCGGCCACCCGCGGAGATGCCGCCGGGGAGAATGGGCGAGAGCGGGCTGGAGGGCTGGACCTCACTGGTCGAAGGTGCTCTCGGTGCGATTCGAGGACGTGAGGTGGAGAAGGTCGTGCTCTCCCGAAGGCTGACGGCCCGGTTCGGCGCCGACATCCCGATCCACCTGGTGCTGGCGAACCTGGCGGGCACCGAGCCGGGATCCCACACCTTCCTGGTCGACGGGTTCATCGGCTCCAGCCCGGAGCTCCTGGTCTCGCTGGCCAAGGGAAAGGCCCGCTCCATCTCGCTGGCAGGGTC
>Ga0209320_10001777_pt1 | contig 11080 bp, 12 predicted proteins | sample Rifsed13ft4_FD_184008 | JGI IMG/M metagenome (GOLD analysis project Ga0209320, IMG submission 184008) | Soil microbial communities from Rifle, Colorado, USA - sediment 13ft 4 (version 2) | ecosystem: Environmental > Terrestrial > Deep subsurface > Rock core/Sediment | place: Rifle, Colorado... | reverse complement strand
TGAGGATTGCATGGGCTGAAAAAGACATGCCTGTTCTGAGGCTTATACGGGAGAGATTCGCAAAACAAAAACCGCTTAAAGGGTATAAACTGGCTGCATGTCTTCATGTTACAACTGAGACGGCAAATCTCATGAGGACACTAAAGGAAGGCGGGGCTGATGTGTATCTGTGCGCATCCAATCCATTGAGCACACAGGATGATGTTGCAGCATCCCTTGTGAAGGACTTTGGGATACCTGTCTTTGCGATAAAAGGCGAAGACAACAAGACATATTATCAGCACATAAATGCTGTGCTTGACGCAAAACCCCATATAACAATGGATGACGGCGCTGACCTTGTGGCCGCAATCCACGGCGACAGAAAAGACCTCATCAAAAATATTATAGGTTCCACAGAGGAGACTACAACCGGTGTAATAAGGCTCAAGAGTATGGCAGCCAAGAATGTCCTTATGTTCCCTGTAATCGCAGTAAATGACGCTGACACAAAACACCTTTTTGACAATAGATACGGCACAGGGCAGTCAACCATAGACGGTATTGTAAGGGCAACCAATAAACTACTGGCCGGCGCCAAGTTTATTGTATGCGGCTATGGGTGGTGCGGCAAGGGCCTTGCAATGAGGGCAAAGGGCATGGGCGCTGATGTGATAGTAACAGAGATTGATCCTGTTAAGGGGATTGAGGCCGTCATGGACGGTTACAGGGTAATGCCCATAGCAGAGGCAGCAAAGATCGGCGATATATTCTGCACAGTCACAGGCAATATAAATGTCCTGCGGAAGGAGCACTTCAAGGCAATGAAAGACGGCGCCATAGTATCCAACTCAGGCCACTTTAATGTTGAGATTGACATAGAAGGACTAAAATCTCTGAGCATAGGTATAAGGACAGTAAGGGATTTTGTTGAAGAATATCTTATGAAAGATGGCAGGAGGATATGCCTGCTTGCAGACGGTAGGCTTGTAAACCTTGCCTCAGCAGAAGGCCACCCCGCCAGTGTTATGGATATGAGTTTTGCAAACCAGGCGTTATCTGCAGAATATGTTGTCAAGAACGCAAAAAAGTTGGATAAAAAAGTTTATAAGGTTCCAACAGATATTGACAAGGAGATTGCAAGACTGAAGCTGATATCAATGGGAGTAAAGATAGATACCCTGACTGCAGAACAGAAAAAATACCTTGCATCATGGGAGATGGGAACGTAAAAATACAATTATGAATTAAAAATTAAGAATTAAAAATTCGTAATTCATCATTCATAATTCGTAATTGTTTTCACCGGGCCGCTAGCTCAGCTGGTAGAGCAGCTGACTCTTAATCAGCGGGTGACAGGTTCGAGTCCTGTGCGGCCCACCAAAAAAAAATTGCAGAAGGCAAAGAAAACACCAAAAATAGATGTTGATTTTTGTGGAAGACAAAAAGTCCTTGTAATAAATTCAGAGATATGTTAAAAAATTAAATTCGTAATTATTGTTTTTATGTGCGGAGGTTGACGGTTATGTCAATGGTTTGTGAAATATGCGGTAAAGGCCCTGATTTCGGCAACAGTGTGAGTCACGCAAATAATAAGACCAGGAGACGGAGGAATCCTAATCTCCAGAGGGTAAAGGCTATCTATAACGGACAGGTAAAAAGGATCCGGGTCTGTACAAGATGCATAAGGTCAGGCGCTGTAAAAAAGGCAGCTTAATTACTCTTCTCTGCTTATAGCCACCACATCAATCTCAATATCAACATCCTTCGGGAGATTGCGCACCTCTATTGTTGCCCTTGCCGGAAAAGGGGCCATAAAAAACTCCCCGTATGTTTTATTCATGTCGTTGAATCTGCTTATATCTTTAAGATAGACAGTAGTTTTTACCACATCTCCAAGGCCAGCCCCTGCAGCCTCCAGAATACTTTTTATGTTTTTTAAAACCTGCCGGGTCTGCTCAACGATGTTTCCTTCCACAACATCATGGGTGTCCGGGTCTAAGGGTATCTGGCCTGAAAGAAAGATGAAGCCATTTGCCCTTACAGCCTGTGAATACGGTCCTATTGCCTTTGGCGCCTTCTCTGTGTTTATCGCCTCTTTCATCCAAAACCTCCGAATATCTTAGCTTAACAATGGAATATGTTGTTAAGGTTAATTTTTGCCCTGCACTTTACCTTTCTACAGGTTCCGCAGTTCATCCACTCCCATTATATTTATCTGGCTCAAATCCCTGCCCGGGAAAAAGGCCTTGAGATGCTGGAGCACAACATTTTTTGGGGCAAAGCTTGCGAGAAAAACATTTACCTTCTTATTGGACAATTTTCTTATTATCTCCAGGAACTTAAGCTGATGCTCCTTTTGTTTGATATAAACCTTTACCTTAACCTCGTAAACCTCTCCACGTTGTGCAATATCATCCCATACGCCGACATCAACCTTCTGCCCTTCCGCCTTTGTCCTGTGTATCCGGCTATCCCATTCATCTATAACCACAAAACATTCCCTTTCAACCTTAACTTCAGGCCTTGATGCGTACTTCTCCCTCATCCTGTGGTACACATAGGATTCTGGAATCACGCTTCTGTATTTGCCGAGCTTATCCCAACCTTCATAAGTCTGGACAAAACCTGAGTAAAGGGAAAAAAGGTGTTTAAAAAAGGTAAAATAGGCCGGATCCTGGTCAAAACTCTTTCTCTTTATCCACGCCTTGACCTTGTCAGGAATGTGCCTTACATCAGGCAGGTTCATAAGGTCTTGTTCTCTGTAACAGAAGCATACTATAGAGGCATAATTATAAAAGTCTTCTTTTCGTTTATCAAGCAGAATGGAGATGACGGCCTTTATGTCAGGATCGTCTTCCATAGTCTCAATATATCTCAGAGACTTCTCATCCACAGGAAATTCAACATGCAATGTCTTATCCCTCCCTTGGCAGGGGAAATTTAGGGGCGAGTATTATGGGGCCGAATCCCATTCTATCGGTAAGGTAAGCAACAGCGGCAGAAGAATGCGGCAGGCACTGATTGATAAGAAAGTTTTTATTCTCCTTATCTTTCAGCATTACCCTTATTGCGGATGTTTTCATATCCTCTTTAAGGAAGACAAAACCAACAACAACCACCTCTATATCAAACGGCCCTCTGCCCGGGCTGAAGGAAACCCTATCCCTGACAACTATAGAAAATCTTTTGTTATGGGAGACGGCAGGGATGTCAATGGAATGTTTTATCTCCCTCTTTATCTCAATGCCGCCGGACCTTATCCCTGAAGAGGAGATAGAATTCCTGTTTGCACATATCCTCTTCAAGAGGAAATCAATGCCTTTGAGTTTCTCCTTGATGTGCAAATTTTTAACCCTCAGCCTCTGGAGAACGGCCTTCTGTTTCTACCTTTTGATTTTATACAGGGGAAATAACCCTTATCCGTTGTGTCTGGTGAAAGGTGTGCATTAAGATTTACGCGATGGTCGGAATATATTTTTTCAAAGTGCCAGGACTCGGCAGGAATTTGCTCACTCCAGAGAGAAGGGGCATAGTTAACTGAGCCAAAAACTGAACTGTCTGCAAGCAGTCCAATGCCTGTTTTAATCAAACCGAGATATTCCAAATCTTTTTCATAATAATACGGAATTGAGGACAACCACAGTTTATACTCATCATGGCCGTAATCTTTCATATCCTTTAACGCCGATAAAAGGTAATCGCCTGTATGCGCCACCCTTGTTAAGTCCTCAAGGGTTGTTATGTTAACGGAGTCTATAATCTTTTTCAGCCGGCAAGCTGCACTTTTAAAAATAAGGGCAGCCTCTTTATTGTCGGAAAGTCTGGCCATGACATCGGCTACCAAGTCCTCATCAGACAAATCAGATGCCGAAATATTATCCTTTATTCCGGCCTTTTCTTTTATCAGGGTATGGATGTATGAAAGATATTCCAGGCAGAAGAAACCTACCACAACCTTTGAAGCTATCTGAGACATGAGTTTTTCAGATTCCCTGTCAATATGCCAGAGTGTTGCAACCTTGTCATAGACTTCTTTGGAGAGGCTGTGAACAAATCTTTCCTTCATAATCTGTTTAAGGGACCTGTCCATCCTCAAATCCTTCCTTCGCGGCATATACAACCTCTAAACTATCCAGGCCGAGAGGCATTTATCCCACACCAAAATCTTTTGTGTAAGGGTTTACCGGCCTTTTAACCAGAATTTAACAAATATGAGCATATTGTGTCAAATAGTAAATACAGACGCCCCTTAATAAAATCCTATTTTAAGATAGCAGGACTTACCGCAGCGCCATACTCGTATACCAATTGTCCGCCGTAGTATGCTGTTGTTAAGAGAAGCGCCACTCCAATGGTGGCAACAATAAGATAGTAAGGCCTTATTGCCTGGAAATTGTCCTTTTTCATGAATATGTAGCGGACAATGAGGATAATAACGAATAGTCCTGCTGTACTGATAGCAAGGAGTTCGTGGGTCTCAATTATGTCATGGATGCCGGGCCTATTTCCTGCGGCATCTTCTGCCAGTATACCAAAGACAATGGCAGCAAGGCTGCCAAGCACCCCCAGGGTCAAAAGGTGAAATGCCGTTCTTTCAAAACCCTCTTTCTTTGTCACAAGCATTAAGAAATCAAAAAAAAGGCTTGTAATCAAGAGTGCTATGGGAAAATGCACTATCATAGGATGAATCTTTTCTATTGCCACGCAACCTCCTTATTTTCAGTATTAGGATAACGTCTACGCAGGTTCTTTGCTATTTCAAGTTTTAAATCGCAAATTGTGAATCACTCTCCCCTGTCACCGGCCTTAGGGGCTGCTGCCTTCTTGCCTTCAGAGTTCACACCATTTATATCGTCTTCAAGTCTTACAGGCACATTCGCGCCGCCGGTATATTTTGCAACAAAATTGTATGTGTCGTTAACTTTAAGCTTGTTCAATAAAAGGCCAAACCTCTCTTCCAGCTCCTTTCCTATCTTTTCCCTTGTGCCTGCAGGCAGGCTCCAGAATTTTTCCTTGAAAGGCCCTAACCCTTTTTTTCTTGTCTTGTAGATAAACTGCTCGTCGGTCTCCCCTTCCTTCTTCTCCTTTGCCATATTCTCATGCAGATATTTATAAATCTCCTGTTTCAGGCTTTCAGGGAAGTTTTTGCTGTCATATATCATATTCTGGAAGCCTGTGGCAAGGTGCACCTCTGCCGCACCCCTTTTCTGGAAGAGGTCAAAGGCATCGTCAGGAAGCGTTGATGCACCGTGCTGGACAACGCCTGCAAGGCAGTAAGCCTTGCGCGCAACTCCTGTTAGTTTTTCAATGGTATCAAAATCCACCTTTACCTTGGCAATAGTGCCGTCAGGCAGGACAACGCCGCCATGGCTTGTGCCGGTCTGGATGCTCATCTTGCTGATGCCCTTTATTTTATTATCTTTCTTTCCAAGGCTTGCAAGATAGTTGTCCATGAATACCCTTAAGTCCTCTTCAGTGGAGTTCTTTCCGCCCACCTCCCCTATCTCGCCGCCAACAGATATGGTCACACCTTCGGGCTCCATATCCCTTATAAATTCAGTGAGCGCTGCTGTAGTCTCAAAGTTCGGCCTCTGCTGTTCCACAACAGGCCCTTTGCTCAGGTCAACTACTGTTGACGCATCAATATCTATGTTGTAAAAACCTGCGCTCACCGCCTTTTTTATCAAGTCTTTCAGGCCAGAAATCTCCCTTTCCCTATCCTGGCTGAAATTTTTGGGGTTTATCTGGAAATGGTCTCCCTGGATAAACACAGGCCCCTTGTATCCCTCCCTTAATGCCGCTGCAATAACAACCGTGGCATATTCATAGGGGCTCTGGTCTGTATAGCCCATCTCGCTCTTTGCTATCTCAAAGATGATTGCGCCGGCCTTATTCTTCAGCGCTGACCTGAATAATGCCCTTGCAGTGTCATAGGTAAGCCCCCTTATATTCACAGCAGGCACTGTAAAGCCGCTGCATTCTCCCCTGCCCATTGCCTCATAAAGCCCCTGGATGGAAGCAGACCTTATGCCCGATGCTGAAGCAGCAGCCTTTATGAGCCATCTGCAGTTTGCCTTTATCTCATTATTTGGATTGAAAACAGCATTATAGACAAGCCAGTCCACTGCATCCTTTAATTTCTTCTCATCAAGCACCGTTACTTTGTCTTCTTCTATCTTTACAATGCCCTTCAGTGAATCGTGGATATCAGAAACTTTTTTCTTAAGCTCCATAGTCGAACCTCCTTAATGTCTTTATACACAGCGACATAAATAGCGTCATGATTATACCCCATCCCCACCCTGACCCTCCCCTTGAAGGGGAGGGAATTAACAAATGCTCCCTCTCCCTCAGGGAGAGGGCTGGGGTGAGGGCGGGTTAATTTGGATTTATATCGCTGTGTATATAATTCTGTTATGCTTATAATTCCTCATGCCCCGCTTCATAGAATCATTACCTGCTCTTTTAAAATCCTTTCTTTAAGAAGAGGTTTGATAGTTTTGTATTCCACCAGGTCTACTTTATTCTCCAAAACTTCCTCAAGTTCCAACTTGAGCCCTACAAAATCAAGCAGGCTTATATTCTTTCCAATCTCCACCAGGATATCAATATCACTGTCAGCTTTCATCTTTCCCCTGACGCATGAACCAAACAGACCTGCCCTTTTAACTTCATAACGTTGCAATATTGGAAGAATCCTGTGTTTTATTTTTTCAATATAGGGTTTCATATTATTCACCTTTATCTGATATTTTTAAGGCATACATAATGTAGCTTTCCCACTTCCAAATAACCCTTTCCTCACTCCCCTACCCTATGCACCTTCATCATATTCGTTGCGCCCATTACAGCTGATGTCCCTGAAACTATAACAACAACATCGCCCTTATTCAAGAGCCTTCTTTTGATAAGCGCCTTCTCGCCGATGTTCAGCATCCTGTCTGTTGTATCTCCAAACTGGATAAGCACAGGCACAACTCCCCATAAAAGCGGAAGCCTGCAATAGACGGCATTTTCAGGCGTCAGGGCAAATATCCTGCATCTTGGTTTAAGTTTTGAAATGAACTGGGCAGTCCTTCCTGATATGGTATAGGCAATAATCGCCTTTGCGCCTGTTTCTATGGATGCATCCAGCGCTGCATAGGCAATGGCTAATGGAAATGTTGAGGATTCCCCGGAACCTGCATCGTAGCTTGAAAATATCAACTCAGACCTGCGCCGTCTGAAATCCGATGCTATAAGCCCGTTCTCTGCCTCTGATGCAATCTTTGACATCATATTAACAGCCTCCGCAGGATATTGCCCCACCGATGTCTCGCCTGAAAGCATAACAGCGTCTGTTCCATCAAGGATGGCATTGGCAACATCAGATGCCTCTGCCCTTGTGGGCCTCGGACTGTTAATCATGGACTCCAGCATCTGGGTTGCTGTTATGACTACCTTCCCTTTTTTATTTGCCCTGCTTATTATATCTTTCTGGATTAAAGGAACCCTCTGCGGCTCCATCTCCACGCCCAGGTCGCCCCTTGCCACCATAACCCCGTCGCTCTCGTCAAGTATGCTGTCCATATCTTCCACTGCCTCAGGCTTTTCTATCTTTGCTATCACAGGTATGGAAAATCCAAGCCTTTTAATGCAATCCTTGACTGCCTTTACATCCTTTGCGCTTCTCACAAAGGACATGGCAACATAATCTATCCCCCATTTAAGCCCGCGGCTTAAATTCTTTTTATCCTTTTCTGTTAAAGATGGCGTGCTCAGCTTGACACCCGGGAGGTTCATCCCCTTATGCTCTTTGAGCAGCCCGCCTGTTATGACCCTGCACTTTATATCAGCGCCTGATGAACTCAAAACCCTCAACTCCATTGTGCCGTCATCAATAAGTATCCTGTCCCCTTTTTTTACATCCCTTGAAAGGAATTTATAGGACGCGGCAATAAGGCCTTCGCTCCCATGCACAGCTTTAGTAGTTATGATAACTACTTCCCCTGCTTTAAGCCTTATGGGCTTCCTATCTTTCAAAAGCCCTGTCCTGATTCTTGGCCCCTGAAGGTCAAGGATGATGGAAACAGGCTTGCCTGCCTGATTAGAAGCTGTGCGGATTATTTTAACCCTTTCCTCATGCCACTGCACATCACCGTGGGAGAGATTAAGCCTGAATACATCAACCCCGGCGCTTATAAGCCTTTTTATAGCAGGCGCTGTTTCTGTGGCAGGCCCCAATGTTGCGATAATCTTTGTTTTACGCATAATAAAGCCTCTGCAATCTTTCAGGTGAAACACCTGCATAATAAAGTGATAAAAAAAACAGGTTTCTAAGTGTAGTCTTCAAAACCCCTCTCTTTTTCCACTGCCTTGGAGATGTGGAGACCTCTGCCTCAAGAGGCATAACTCTCCCAGCCTCCCTCAGCCTTCTTATCAAATCCACATCCTCCATCAATGGAAGACCTTTAAACCCCCCTGCTGACAAAAACGCATCCTTCTTTACAAATATGGCCTGGTCGCCGTAGATGAGGCCAAGATATTTTGCCCGCATATTGGCAACAGCCTCTATCATACGAAAAGAAAACCCCTTTGAATCTATCTTCAGCCTGAACCCCCCGCCAATAACCTTATCATCTTTTAAAGCGCCTTCAACATAATCCTTCCACCCCTCCGGAAGGATTGTATCAGCGTGCAGAAACAGAAAAATATCCCCTCCCGCCTCTTCTGCGCCCCTGTCCATCTGTAAGCCCCTTCCCTTTTCAGACATGATAATCTTGTCTGTAAACCCCTTCGCAATCTTTACAGTGGAGTCACAGCTCCCTCCATCCACAACAATAACCTCAACATCCCTGCCAACTGCCTCCAGTGTCTTCTTCAGGCAGCCTTCCTCATTCAGGGTCGGAATTATAACAGAGATTAGCATAATTCAAATTGCAAAGTGAAAATTGCAAAATTGTAGAGAACAAAGTCTTTAATTTTGCATTCTGCAATTTGCATTCTTCATTGTTTCTTCACTACCTCATCCACCCACTTTAAATAATCCTTAAGTCCGGCTTCTATGGGGATGGCGATTATCTCAGGGACTTCATAGCTGTGGAGTTTTTTGACCCTTTCCTCCAGTTTCTTGAAAACAGATGTCTTGCTTTTTACTATCAGAAGCGCCTCGTTCTCCTTGCACACCTCTCCCTTCCATTTAAACACAGACCTTATCCCAGGGATAATATTGCAACATGCGGCAAGCCCCTCTTCAACAAGAGCGCCGGCTATCTTTTCTCCTTCCTCCATTGAACTGGCGGTTATGAGCACAAGGATATAATCTTTCATAAATAATCCCCCTTTAATACGAACGCAATAAATGTCTTTATACTGCCCCCTGATTACTACATTCAGGGGCAGGGCTGAACTCCTCGGAAAACCCTCGACATACTACAAAGTATGCCTGCGGTTTTCCTCGTCGTCCGCTTTGTCTAAAACCATTTTTTGCGTTCGTATGATGTTTATTTATTTAAGGCGTTTGCATTAGCTTTTTCAATTCTCTGCTTAAGACCGCAAACTCCTCAAGGGTAAGCGTCTCCCCTCTCCTTTTTGAGTCTATATTTATTATATTAAACAATTCAACAAGTTGAGGGGTTTCTATATTAAGCGACTTCAAGGCATTTAACAGGGTCTTCCTCCTCTGTCCAAATGATGCCTTGACAACCTTTTTAAAAAAAGCGATATCTTCCACATCAATTCTGGGCTTATTGAGGATATTAAATCTTACAACAGATGAATAGACTTTTGGCGCAGGATGAAAACATGACGGCGGCACATCAAATTCTATTTTCACATCGGCAAGCAACTGAACCATAACGGATAAGACCCCGTATTCTTTATTATCAGGAGGAGAGACTATTCTTTGCGCCACTTCCTTCTGCAACATAAGAAGAAACATTGAAAAAATCTCCCTCTCTTCAAGGAGTTTGAAAATAATTGGTGTTGAAATATTATAAGGGAGGTTAGAAACGACCTTAAGTTTTTCTTTACGTTGTGCTGCAAGTTCTTTATAAGAAATCTTTAGAGCATCTGCGTTGATTATTTCAAGGTTATTCCTACCGTCAAATCTCTCCTTGAGCCCCCCTGCAAGGTCCCTGTCTATCTCTATTCCAATTACCTTTGCCCCGCTCTCTAAAAGCCCATCTGTTAATATTCCGAGCCCGGGGCCAATCTCTATGACAGCATCATCTCCCTTTAAACCGAGGGCATTAACAATCCTTGCAGCGATATTTCTGTCCGTTAGAAAATTCTGGCTGAACCTCTTGCGGGGTATAAGCCCGTAGGATTTGAGTATTTGCGATGTGCGATGTGTGCTGTGCGATGTGTGCTGTGCTTTGCAATTATCTCTCATCTCATATCCCGTATCTCATATCATAAGTTTGGCATAGCATTCATATCCAGTCCGCCCCTGGCGCCTTTCTTCAAAAGGTGATATGCTGTTGCCGCAATCATGGCGCCGTTGTCGCTGCAAAGTCCGGCATCAGGGAGGAATGGCCTTATGCCGTTATCCCGGGCCTTTGCCATAAGTTTCTCACGCAGCCTGCTGTTGCATGCCACACCGCCGGAAACTACCAGATCCCTCACATTATTTGCCCTGCATGCAGAAACAGCCTTGTCTGTCAGCACATCCACCACTGCCTCCTGAAAACCGGCGGCAAGGTCGTTTATTGGGATGTGAGACGCGGGATGCCTGTCCCCGAATGCTTGTATCGGGGGTGGGATATGGGATTTCAAACTCCTAACTCCTGACTCCGAACTCCGAACTACATTAAGGACTGCTGTTTTTATGCCGCTGAAACTGAAATCAAGAGAGTCCTTTGATATGTATGGCCTTGTAAACTCTATTTTAGAAGGGTCTCCTGTTTTTGCAAGCCTGTCTATGACAACGCCTCCTGGATAGCCGAGGCCGAGGAGCTTTGCAACCTTGTCAAATGCCTCACCTGCTGCATCATCCCTGGTTTGGCCCAAAATCTCGCAATCACAGAAATCCCTGAATTTAAAAAGTGTGGTATGCCCGCCTGAAACAACAAGGGCGATAAAAGGAAAGTTCGGAGTTAGGAGTTCGGAGTTCGGAACA
>Ga0209320_10001774_pt1 | contig 11091 bp, 13 predicted proteins | sample Rifsed13ft4_FD_184008 | JGI IMG/M metagenome (GOLD analysis project Ga0209320, IMG submission 184008) | Soil microbial communities from Rifle, Colorado, USA - sediment 13ft 4 (version 2) | ecosystem: Environmental > Terrestrial > Deep subsurface > Rock core/Sediment | place: Rifle, Colorado... | reverse complement strand
TTACGCGCGATGGTTTACTGAAGAAGCAGAGATTGGAGTAATGGAGAGATCGAGTGATGGGCTATACTCCAATACTCCAGCACTTGAAGGTGGCTTATTCTTACATTTCGGGCAAGTGCGATTAAAAAGCCCTACCGCCAAAAAAATTATCGAGGCAAAAAGCGCCAAAAAAGGATGGATCTTGCCTGCCGCGATCGCCCTTCTTTTTTTGTACGGATGTGCCCTGTCTTTTTCAATATCAATAACGTCATTAATGATATAAATTGCCGAAGTCACGACGGAGAAAATAATGAATCCTAGAATTATCAAATAAAGTTTTTCCGGGACGAAAAAGGCACCCTCAAATATTAAGGGGCCAAATAGGGCCAAATTTTTAAGCCATTGTCTGGGTCTTGAGGAAACAAAAAGCCAAAAAGGAAACCAAATTATCTTTGGCCCTTTTTCGGTAAAGTCAAATTGAGCCAAGTTAGTCCTCCTATCAGAACTGTCGCTAGGAAAAGGCCTGCAAAAAGCTTGCCCTGTGAGTCTAAACTTAATGCGACAGCCCCCAAAATAGCACACAGCAACCAATAAAACAAGGCTACCTGTCTTTGGGAAAAACCAATTTCCAAAAGTCTGTGATGAAGATGCAGTCTGTCGCCTTTGAAGGGAGATTTTTTGGAAACTATTCTTCTGGTTATAGTAAAAACTCCATCTACTAAGGGAACTGCGGTTACCAGAATAGCCGTGCCTACCTTTGCACCGGATATTATGGCGAGGGTAGCGATTAAAAAACCCAAAAAATAGGAGGCGGAATCACCGGGGAAAATTTTGGCAGGATTGAAATTGTAGAAGAGAAATCCTAAAGTTGCACCGGCGGCAATCAAAGAAATTACAGCTGATAATTGCTGATTGGGGTCATCATAAAAAAAGCGCAGGCTGGCAATGAAAATAACCAGGAACGCAATTAAAGCGATCCCCGGCATCTGGCCATCGACTCCGGCCGAAAAATTAATCATATTTACAACCCAGACGATCCAGAAAAGCGCAAATAAATCCGCCCAGACAAGAATTGAATGATCGCCAAAAAAATTAAAAGCAATTCTTGCAGAATCAAGTCTTATGACCTCGGCGGAGAACACTCCCAAGCCGCCGATTAAGTTAAAGGGATTTGTGATAAATGCAATCCCCACACCGAAAAATATGACAATTAGGGCAGCCGTAATCTGGGCTATAAATTTCCAAAAGGCAGGCAAATCGTATTTGTCATCGGCAAGGCCGACTGCAACCAGAACGGCTCCGCCCAAAAATATGCCTAACAGCTTTGGAGAAAGCGGTACTGCAAAAATCGCAGCTGTCAAAAAAGCCAAAAATATCGGTACGCCTCCGGCACGGGGAATCGATTTTGTGTGAATAACCGCAGGATGTTTATGTTTTTTCGGGTCATCAACAAGCCCGAATTTTTTGGCCAGGATTATGATAGGCGGCACCAATATTACAGAAAGAAAAGTGGCAAACAAAAAAGAGGCAAATAGACTCATACTAAAAGAGATATTATTTTTGAGGTATCCAAAAATGCGGCTATTGCTACAATTGCGCCGGAGATAAAAAGTGCCCTTTTTAAAAATTCGTCCTTGAAAAGTAAAAATCTTGAGACGAGCATGTTTAGAAGGTAAATACCAAGAGTGATTGCAGGCAAAATCCAGACGTAGAGTTTGGGAGCAAGCATTTGCCCCCCCCATGTTTTTGAATAGAAAAGGGGGATTTCGGGGGGGAGTTTTGCAAAAGCCGTTAAAATCAGCAAACTTTGTAAAAGTATAGAGAGCATGCAGAAAAGAAATATGAAAAACAGGATTTTGTCGGAAAACAGGCCGGAAGATCGATCGCGTGAATCTGATTCAAAAGAAGCCATTAGAATTTAGCGGTTTTTGACGAAAATTTCGGAAGTCTCCACAAAACCACCCGAAGTATAGCCTTGTGCAATAAACTTCTCAAGATCCGGGAAATAGCCGATCGATGATTCGGATTTAATGATATATTTTGGCGGATTTTTGACAAGGTTTCCGATGACCTCGCTTTGTCCTTCAGGAACACCGAAAACATGGAAAGAGGTCACATATCTTGAGGGATTTTTGAGATCGGAGATTGCATAAAGCCATGGATAGTCTCCCCAAATGTAGACACTTTCCCCATAGCCTTGATTTATCTTTAAAAAGTCGGCAAGAGCCATGATTGTATTTACATTGCGGTCAAAGTAATTGTTGTATTCATCAACACCCTTTTCCCCAGTGGAGTACTGGGCAAAATTTTGGAAATACTTGATTTGGTTTATAGGACCGCCTGAGAGAAAGTCGGTAAATAAAAGCTTTGTTAAGAAAATTAAAGGCAGAAAGAAAGTCAAAGCGAAGATACTTCTTATACGGTTAATCTGAGGTTTCAATGTAATCGAGGCCAATATCACAGAAAGAGCCGGAGTCGCCTGAACCAAATAATGGCCGTAGGTTCTGCCGGAAAAATAACTGCCCAGAAAAGAAAAAGCAGTCCAAAGCAAAATGAGGTGAAAGACGCCAACACCGCTTGTTGTTCGAGCTTGTCGAGAACTTAACTTGTCATGACTTCTCGACTCGCTACGCTCACTCGAAGCGTAAATTATCGAGTATTTTTTCCAAATACCATAGGCAATCGCGGTTACAATCGGCAGGAATTTGAGGATATTTATTAAAAGCGCATACTTGGGGCTTTCTCCAAGATAAATTCGGTAGTATGTATAGGCGGCAAAAATGTAGTCTGCGACAAGATTTTTAGGGGCAAAATAGGCAATTGTTGCTGCGTAGGGAATAACAAAGCCTAAAGATAAAACGGTTGCCTTTTTAATAAAATCAAGGATGTTTTTACTTTGGAAAAAAAGAAAAATACCCAATGCAACAGCTTCTAGTGCGCCAACCTGTTTATACAAAGAGGCGACGGCAAACAAAACGCCGGCTATCAAAAGCGAAAAATGGTCAAAATTGCGCTTGAGGGCAATCAGCATAGCCAAAGTTATTGGAAGAATCATAAAGATTTCTGTTAAGGCTAAATTGCCTTCGATTAATCTTAGCGAGGTTAGAATGCCGAAGATAAATGCAGAAAAAAGCGCCCTGTTTTTGCCGAAGATTTGGTTTGCGATTTCATAGACGGCGGTGGCTGTTGCCAGGACGAACACGACAGTTATAAGTCTTAGCCAAAACATCGAAACTCCAAAATACTTGAATATGACTTCGTAAGTTAGGTAAATCATCGGCGGTTTGTTATCCCAGGCGGTTTGGTAGAGTACGCCTCCCTGATTTAAGTTCCTAGCAACCGCCGCAAAGATCCCTTCATCTCCGTACCAAAAAGGTTCAAAAAGCGATGGAAATCTCAAGACAAAAGTCAGAAATAAAATTGAAGCTAGGAGAAAATAATGCTTTTTCATATAAATTTCTAATTACTCTAATTTCTAATTGATCTAATCAAGCACCAATTTTTTAATTTCTAATTTTAGTTATTGCTTAGAAATTAAGTCAATTAGATTAATTAGGTTAATTTACTCCGTCCTCTGGACGGAAGGCCCTGGTCTTAATTCATAATAGCGGCCTTTTGGGTAATCATCAATTGTGACAGTTCCTTTTGAGGCATATGCATCAAGCAGGCTTTTTCCGGAAAACTGCACCAATCCTTCCGACAAGACAACCAGCTCGTTTTTAAGTCCAAAACGGTTTCTATAATAAAGTACTTCTGCAAAAGAGGGGAGCACGGTAACCAGTTTTTCATCCGGTTTGACGTCTCCTAAAATTTTTTCCTCATAAACCTGTTTAAAGCCGTATGGATGTCTTTGAATAGTTGTTAAGTCTACGGCTAAACTCAAAATTATTAAAGTTCCGACAGTAGCCACCATTAAGTATTTCGGGAACTTTTGGGCAGAGTGGATCATGACCATGGAAAGGGGCACGGACGAGCCGATTAAATAGCGCCAGAAGAAAATTGGCCTGAATGGGAGTTTAACACCGTCTATCGATAGACCAGGCAGTGTTGCCAAAACAAAGGGAACAACGGCCCAGAGCCAGGTTAAAAGATAAGGTTTTTCGAATTTATGCCGCAGGATATGTTGTCCGATTCCAATGGTCAAAAGTCCAACCGAAAGACCAAACAGCCACGGCCGGATGACATTTTGGTGTTCACCCCCCAAAATCCGCAAAAGCGCCTCAAAGTGAGTTCTTTTGTCAATTCCGCCGATCCAGTAATCTCCTGCTACGGAATTTAGCTGTCCTGCCAAAAACGGGATCCACGGCAGATAAAGAAGCCCAACAACAATATATGTGCCAATCATCTTAAAAAGAATTTGTCTGTCATAAAGCATGATGTAAATTCCCTGCGCCGCTAAGACAAAAAACATATAGTAATGGGTGTAAATTCCAAGTGCAGAAAAAAGAATAAAGCCGATTATCCTCTGCCGGGTGAACTTTTTGGAAAGCTCGATCAAAAAATAAACCGATCCTGTGGCCGCAAAGGCAAACATGGTGTAGTTTCTGGCCTCAAATGCATAGGTAAAGAAAATTGGATTTGTGGCAACCACTAAAGCTGTCAAAAGTCCGAAAAGTTTCCCCCTGACAAAGCTTGCTAATTTGAAGACCATAAAAAGAGTCAGAAGATAAAAGATTATTGAAATTGAGCGGGTGGCAATTTCTGTCGGCGGCAAAAACTTGTAAACAAGCTCAACGACAGTGTAGTAGCCGGGGGGGTGAAAATCCGCGGCAGTTGTCTTGAGCATATCGCTGTACGGAAGTTGGGAGATCAGCGAAGTCCATGCCTCATCGCCCCAAAACCCGCGTGTTAAATAATTTTGGGTGAGGAAAAACATTATGAATTTAGTATATCTCAAATGCCTGCAAAAAATGCGGATTTGACAGTGCTTTCTAAAGAGAGTATATTTCCGCACTATGAGTAAAGCTGAAAGGGTCCCGGAAGCCGTAATAGAGATAATAAATAACCTCGAAGAAGAAAATTTGAGGAAGCTTAGCAAGGCTAAAACTAGGTTCCATAGAAAGGTTTCAGAAATTTTCGAACACTATGGAGAAAAAAGTCCTAATGTTATTTATACTGCAAAAATTCCAGTAGAAAACTCTGGAACAACTTACTATTTTTGGATGATAGGATCTCGTCACAATCGTGGAGCAGATGCAATTCTACGAATACAACCAGAGAATGATTCTCAATGTTATCAAGTGTTCGAAATAGCGAATATTACAAATAAGGGCCTAACTGTACATTCAAGAACTGGCGAGGTTCAGACCCTCGACGGTTTTTTGAAATTGAATACAGTTCTGGATTATCTGGAGCAAGAATTACAAAAATCAAAAGAAACTGCTCAGACAAAATATCCGGTAAACAAAAGTTAGAAAAGCATCCTGAATCAGTCCAAAAATCGTCCCGTTTAGAATTACATTTTTGTCACTCATACCATCTTAAAACCATAGCAAATTGTGGATTGGGTTTTGTGATACTATTGAAATATGGCCAAGCAAGATAACTTAAATTTTTCTATTAATCGCAACCTGGGTGTGGTTTTCATTTTTGTATTAATAATTTTAGGCGTGGTGTTTATTGGCACCAAAATCAGTACCCCTTCAGTCCAACCTCAACAACCTACTTCCCCTGATACTACATCTACACAGTCAGGCTGGAAGACATTCGAAAATAACAGATACAATATTTCTTTTAAATACCCTCCATCTTGGTCTATTAATCCATCCTCGCAAGTATTTGAAAATGGAGACTTGGTCGCAGTTCAATTTATTGGCCAGACGCAAACAGATCAGACGGAATTGTACGACGGCGCTCGGTTTATCGTGATGGTGCCGCAACAAACAAGCCTGAATCTAAATTCTTGGGTTAATAATAGACACGGATCAAACGTAAGCGGAACTCCGCCTCAAATTTCGAGTAAAGTTATAAATGGTGTATCTTTCACAAAAGTTTATGAATGCGGTCTTGGATGTTTTACGTATTACTATACGGTGATTAGGGGACAGGTGTATGGAGTCATGGTATCTGCCGCAGGTCCGCAACAAGTTGAGTTAGACGCTACGATTGAAGAGATTCTTCAAACACTTGTCCTGCCTAATTAAACTTCGTTTGTTGTCTAGCAAACTGCCCGAAAATCGTTTCAATTCTCAGATAAGGTTAGCGTTTTTAGGTCAAAGCCGATTAAAAGGTGATCTAAGTTTTACGGTGAGCCCTAGAGGATTTTGAAGGAGTGGGCTATCGCATCAAGTGTTGCTTCAAGTTTGGCCTTTCGTGATTCTTCCGAAAGAGAAGTTACGGTGTAGACTCTTTTATCATCAGCAGTTACATAAACGGTTCCTTTAAATTGTTCGCCACCTTCTGTGAGTCCGAGGTCAAAAGCATAAGCTTCTTTTCCGCCTAAAGTTGTGGCACGTGTTTCCGACGCTGTTGAGTTGGGCGACGCAACGACCTGTTTTTTAAGTTCCTCAACCAAACCGGACAGCTTGATTAAGTTTAGATTGTCCATTGCTTCTACTGTTACTACTACGGCTACTTTGCTCCCTTGTGATGAAGTTGCTCCCTCTCCGGTGTAGTAAATACTGGTGTTGGTGCCCTGTTGTTCCGGTTTCCAATCCTTAGGATGGCTTATTTGGAAATTTAAATTCTCATTGGTATAAGTTTCCGACAAAGTTGGACCCTTTGGAGATGGGCTGGTTTGAGATTCCTGTTCGGTTTGAACCGAAGTCTGCTCCTCCGTCGGTTGCGATTCTCCTTTATTGCGTGATATTGAAAAATTGCCTTTTAGAGCGCCTGTGGCAACCAGAATGATTATGATGATGACGATTACGGCAGAAATAATTAAAACAACAGGGGCAAATCCACGGCGATATGCAAGATAGGGTTGGACAGGCTGTTTCACAGTATCTATTAAAATTATTCCCCTTGTTCTTGGGTATTGTCAAATTCTGCAGTAATCTCACCCGTTTTTTTGTCGACGTTGTACCAGTTGAAGGTGGCGGTATGGCCGTTTTTTATTTCATAAACGTGAACCAAGTAGGTGTTTGTTTCTTCATCGGTTGAATCAACTTCAATTCGCGCATTTGGAATCTGTACAAGATAGCTTTTAACTTCGGCAAGTTCGCGGACTTTGGCAAGCGCTTCATTCGGGGAAATAGTTTGCTTAACTGCGGCCTGCGGGATTTGAGACGCTTGATTTGCGGTGTCGACCCTGTTTTTCGAAAAGTACAAAAAAGCCATCACCATCATAAAAATCACCACGGCAGAAAATAAAACCCGTGTGGCTATTTTTTGGAATTTTGCCTGTTTAACCATCAATCGGTAAATCTAAAGGAGCCAATAGAAGCTTTTAGGACTCCGACCCTGTTGCTCCAGGCGGAATCAAGGGCGTGCCCCGAAGCCTGCACGAGGTAATTATTTTTTATCGTAAAGTAAATAATCACGTGTTCTACCGAATATTCGGTGTCTGCAGTGAATTCATAAAACCTGCCGGTTTGATTGGCAAAGGTCGTTTCACCTTTTGCGATAACTTGATAGCTTTTTGTTCGTGCCTGCACGTACTCTATAATGCTTTCTTCGGCATCCACAAGCGTTGCGTCTGCAGGGATCTCTTCAAGATTAATTTGGATATTGGCAGGTTGAGTATAAACAAGAGGCGGTTCGGCATCTTCCTTATCTTTGTCAGGAGAGAAAAATGCCGCTTCACTTGTGGCAAAGTTTTCTTGGTTCCAGCCGCTTGGCGGGTTAATGGTAAATCCCGGCTGTTGCGTTTGATCCCCAGAGGTCTTTTCAGGTTCGTAATTGTATTGAACGGGAGCAAGTTGCGGTGTGGGTTCAGGGGAGGGCGATTCAAGAGGAACGGGGTTTTTTAACTGCTCCGAAATCTTCTTCTCGTCAAGGGCGGCTTTGCCGCTTTGGCCTTTTTTAACAAATTGCTTGCGGACGATATAAGTGCCGCCTGCTCCTGCGATGACGATTCCGGCGATAATTAGAATAATGAGGGGAATGATGCCGGGCAGCAGATTTCTCATAAAAGGCTTCTACTTATAGGATAGGCCCATTTCAACTTTTGTGTCAATTTTGCAAGATGTTTGGAACTTGACTTATAAAGCTCATAGTGCATAAATATATATGTATAAAGCTAGTTCCTGCCGGAGAAAGAAGGAACTAAGTGAGTGTAGAAGCCCTTTCAGGCATAAAATTAATACAAAGAGAGCGCGAAACCAGTCCGCGAGAAGCAGAACAGAGTTTTTACCCCCCAAATAACCACCACTTTCCCCAGAATCGAGACCAATATGCTGGCTATATTGTAGAGGAATTGCCGTATCTTGGGATTGATGTATACAGGGCCGGGCTTGATTTAGCCAGGGCCCAATTTGAGCTAGCCCAACTAAGATTGCGGCCAATAAACCATGACCCTGATATACCTCGCGGAGATGGGTCAACTGTGATTATAGGACCAGGTTTTATGGGGTGGGGGCGGCTTTATCAAGAAACAGTTAAAAATTTAAAATCAATTGGTTATCAGGCTGAAACTTACCCTTTTTATTACGGAGTTCATGTTGAGCCTACCGAAAGTATGGTAGATGACTTCTTGAGCTATTTAGCTTTAAAGAAAGAAGAAAGTGGTGCGAAGGTCAATCTTCTTTTACATAGCAAATTTGGACATCTAGGGTATCTTGCGCATATTACAGATCCGGATAAATTTGAGGATTCGGTTGACCAAGTAATCGATGTTGGTTCACCGATTCCAACAAGAGTCAATTTGGTAGTAGGTACCGGTTATTTGGCTACCCAATATTTTTTCGGCGGGAATGATTTTAAATTGATTGAGCGGGTCGGCAATGGAGAGTTTTTTCGAAGCAGGAATCACGTGAGGAGAACGGCAGTACGTATTAAAAATGACCCAATTATTGAGGGATGGTATCCGGTGCCTCTTGAAGATCAATATGATGCGGAAAGTTCTCACAGTGGGGCTTTAGTCTTTCGTAATAATATTCGTTTTTTTGCCCAAAGATTAGCCCGTCCTAGTCTAGCCAAAGCTGCTTGAAAAAACATGAGTGAGAGAGTGGTTGCCAACGTATATTTCGCAGACAAAAATGATTCGCTTCCACGAGGAGTCGGCGATTTGTTTCCTGGCACAATAGACGGATCTGGAAGTATTAGTGTTTGCGGTGCGCGCTATGCATATATAACTGGATTCAAGTCAGATTTTATCGACAGAAATAAAGTTGAACGCAACATTCACGACATTTTTGTTGACTATCGTGATTTTCCGGAAATAGCAAATGCTCTTTCGGAAAATGGAGTTGAGTTCGGACCCACTCGAGTGGATAGAGTATCCGATACTAGCACTCAGCGTTTGCCTCTTGCTGTTTAGATAGGATGAGTGAAAGACGCGTTCTATTAGGAATGGCCGACGGAAGTTACAAAACCGCATCTTGTGGAGAATCCAGCCTGACAGTTGACGGGAATACTACAAAATTTATTGGTTACGAAAGCCCCTCAGAGGTTGCATCTATATTGCAAGCAAAGGGGATAGAAGTTAATCAGATGTATGCTGAATATTTTGCGGAGGCTGAATTAGAGTTTCAGATAGTCACACCTTATACCCCAACCCAAACGCTCTTTGGAGAAGAGGTTTCAATCTAAGTTGATTTAGTTTCTGGTATTCTTTAAGATTAGTTTTTGTGCTAAGTTAGGCCTATGGCTGATATTGCAAAGCTCGAGAAACTGGCAAAACTTGTCCGCTACTATATTCTTTACATAACTACAAAAGCGGCCTCGGGGCATGCAACGTCTGGCCTTTCGGCAGTCGAATTAATGACCGCGCTTTTCTTCAAATATCTAAAATACGATCTTGAAAATCCAGATAACCTAAATAACGATAGAGTAATTTTTTCAAAAGGGCACGCTTCACCTCTTCTTTACCCTCTCTACTATGCCGCAGGTGCTATTACCGAAGACGATTTAGAAGACTACAGGCAACTCCACAGTACGCTTGAGGGGCACCCTAATTCGAGATTCAAGTACGTAGATGTGGCAACAGGCTCTTTGGGTCAAGGCCTTTCGGTCGGATTTGGAATGGCACTTGCCTCAAAACTTTTTAATAGAGGACGATATAAAATTTATGTTTTGATGGGGGACAATGAAGTGGCTGAAGGTTCAGTATGGGAGACGATGAACGTGGCTACTTATTATGATAATACAACATGTAAGATAGATAATTTAGTTGGAATTCTGGATGTGAATCGTTTAGGCCAAAGCGGAGAGACCATGTTTGGGTGGAAAGTTGATGAGTATAAAAAAAGAGCCGAAGCATTCGGCTGGTTAACGAAGATTATAGATGGGCACAATTTTGGGGAAATTTTTAAGGCTTTTGAGTGGGTAGAATCGCAGACGAAACCTGCATTAATCATCGCAAAAACCGTGAAGGGGAAAGGTGTAAGTTTTCTTGAGAATAAAGAAGGATGGCATGGGAAGCCCTTATCGAAAGAAGAATTCGAGCGAGCGGTTGCCGAACTTGGTAAAGTTGATAAGTCGGGTCGTGGTGAGATTGCAAAGCCGCCGGACTCACATTTGAAGTCCTCCACAAGATCGAACACTAATTATTCTTCGAGCAAGGTCGAGAAGTTTCAGCCTTATAAGCTCGGCGAAATGGTTGCCACGAGGAAAGCCTATGGAAGTGGACTTACGAAATTGGGTTTAGCAAGAAAGGATGTTGTGTGTTTGGATGCAGATGTTAAGAATTCTACGTATACGGAAAGGTTTAAAGAAAAAATACCGGAAAGATTTTTGGATATGTTTATCGCTGAGCAAAATATGGTTGGGACTGCCTTGGGGCTTTCTGCTCGGGGAATGATTCCTTTTGTCTCTACCTTTGCCACTTTTTTTACCCGCGCCTTTGACCAGATACGAATGACTGCCTACAGCCGAGGCAACGTCAAATTCATGGGAAGTCATGCAGGTGTTTCGATTGGCGAGGATGGGCCATCGCAAATGGGGCTTGAGGATATTTCTCTATTCCGTGCGGTTTTTGGAAGCGTGGTTTTGAATCCTTCAGATGCCGTCTCC
>Ga0209320_10001773_pt1 | contig 11095 bp, 7 predicted proteins | sample Rifsed13ft4_FD_184008 | JGI IMG/M metagenome (GOLD analysis project Ga0209320, IMG submission 184008) | Soil microbial communities from Rifle, Colorado, USA - sediment 13ft 4 (version 2) | ecosystem: Environmental > Terrestrial > Deep subsurface > Rock core/Sediment | place: Rifle, Colorado... | reverse complement strand
AAATTACTCGCTTGAAAGAGCCAGTACCGTTGAAAAGAATTTGAATACTAACTTTAAAAGTGTTTTCAACGGTAATCTGACGAATATTGTTTCTGTATCTATTCGTTATTTCATTGATTATAATGTGGTGAAAAATAAATTTTAACCCTAAATATTATCTTTATAAAATGAGATTGAATGCAACTGCGTTCAATCTCATTTTTTTATGCAATAAAATGCGCTTTAATTTTTTCTTAAAAAAACTGTAACAAATTTTTAAAAGCATAGTCTATTATTAAAATTCAATTAAAAGAATTTCATCAATCGTACAAATCAATCAAAATTTCATGAGAAAATTACTTCTTATAATCCTTCTCTTTTTTTCAGTTCTTGGCTATGGACAAAAAAAAACATTACAAACAAAATCTATTACAGAAAACATAACCATTGATGGAAAAATAGAGGAAGCGGCATGGAAATCAGCTCCAGTAGCGTCAGATTTCATCATGTTTGAGCCTGATAACGGCAAGCTAATTCCTGAAAACCGAAAAACCGAAGTAAAAGTTTTATATGATAATGACGCCATTTATGTTGCTGCATTAATGTACGACAATGAGCCAAACAAAATCATGAAAGAAATTTCACAGCGGGATAATTTTGGGGCATCAGATCTTTTTGGTGTTTTTGTGAATGGTTATAATGACGGACAACAAGATTTTCGTTTTTTAGTCTCCGCATCAGATGGACAAATGGACTGCTTGGGAACAGATACCAATGGCGAAGATTATTCGTGGGATGCCGTATGGAAAAGTAAAGCCTTAATCACTGATTTTGGTTGGGTCGTTGAAATGCGAATTCCATATGCTGCACTTCGTTTTTCGGGTGAAAATAAACAAACTTGGGGACTCAACTTTTTTAGAGAAATTAAAAGGGACAGACATAAATATTCTTGGAACTTTATCGATTCTAAGCTTGGAACTTTCACACAACAAACTGGAATTCTAGAAGGAATTCAAAACATAAAACCGCCAACCCGACTCTTTTTATTACCTTATTCTTCCTTTTACATAAATGCCGGCAAAGGACAAAAAACCTACGGAACAATTAAAGGTGGCTTGGATATCAAATATGGAATTAATGATGCTTTTACGCTTGACATGATTCTTATTCCTGATTTTGGACAAACAAAATACGATGACCAAATTTTGAATTTAGGTCCATTTGAGCAACAATTTAATGAAAACAGACCCTTTTTTACTGAAGGAACTGATTTATTCAGCAAAGGGAATTTATTGTACTCCCGAAGAATTGGAGGAAGGCCTTCAAGTTTCCCAACTATTTCCAGTAATGAGGAAATTATTGAAAACCCGTCAAGTGTCAATCTAATCAATGCGCTGAAAGTTTCTGGCCGAACAAAAGATGGCCTTGGAGTAGGGATTCTAAATGCTGTTACTGAAAAAACCTATGCATCAATACAAAATAACGATACTCAAGAAATAAGAAAAGAAGTTGTCGAACCTTTAGCAAATTTTAATGTTTTAGTCCTTGATCAGCGTTTCCGCAAAAATTCTTCTCTTTCTTTTATCAACACCAATGTGACTAGAAATGGAAGCTTTCGTGATGCAAATGTATCTGCATTAGTTTGGGATTTAAACACCAAGAAAAATACCTATAATCTTTCTGGAAATTTTAAATACAGTTACATAAATGATATTGAAGATAAAAAAGGAACAGCAACATCGCTGAACCTTGGAGAAACTTCTGGGCAATATAGATACAGTCTAGGAACCGAAATAATTTCAAAAAACTTCGACAATAATGATTTAGGAATCAACTTTGAAACCAATTATTATGCTGTTTATGGAAACGCAAATTATAGAATTTTAAATCCTACAAAATACTTCAATTCATTCCGTGTAAATTTGAATATGTATGCACAGTTTCAGAAAGAGACAGGAAAAAACCAAGGCAATAACATCAATATAAACATAAATTCGAATAATAAACAGAATCATTTTTTTGGTTTAGGCATAAACGTGAATCCACTCGAATCCTATGATTATTACGAATCCCGAACTGAAAACAGGTATTTAATTTTTCCAAAACGATTGGGTGGATGGTTCTACTTTTCTTCTAATTATAACAATAAATTTGCCATAGATATCAATCCATCTTTTGCTGTATTAAGCGAACCAGGAAGAAATTCTTTTGGTTTTGACATAGGCCCAAGATACCGTTTCAATGATAAATTTTCATTGAATTATCTTTTCCATTTTTTTAGACAAAACAATAACAAAGGATATATAGACAGTATAGATGATGATTTGAATTCTGCAACGCCAAACGCCATCGTTTTTGCGAATCGAAATGTAATTACCTATTCCAACTCACTTTCCGGTAAATATTCTATCAATAGTAAAATGACTTTTAATCTTTCCCTACGTCATTATTGGTCGTATGCCGAAAATAAAAACTTCTTGTCATTGCAACAGAACGGTAGGTTAACGGATTATAATAATTATACCGAAAACAAGAACTCTAATTTCTTCTCCTGGAATGGTGATATCTCTTACTCTTGGTGGTTTGCCCCTGGAAGTGAAATCTCTGTTTTATATAGGAATAACGCAGCTAATTTTCAAAGAGAAATAGACAAAGATTTTGGAAAAAAAGTTACTAATTTGCTTACTAACGATCAACTAAAACACGTTTTTTCTATAAGCGTTCGTTATTTTATTGACTATAATCAAGTTAAAAATAAATTTTAAGTTGCATTAATTTCAAAAAAACGCCTTTTCTGTGGTAAAATTGTTGTTTTTTGAGCGCCTTAATTCCTGAATACATAATAGTCATTTTGATTACTTCGAACATTTTTAGAAATGCTTTATCTTTGTATAAAATATTTTATAATGAACAAAAAAGTAATTCTAATGATATTAGACGGTTGGGGAAAATCTCCTGACCCGAAAGTGTCTGCAATCGACAATGCAAATATTCCATTTATAAATAGTCTTTACAAAAAATTTCCAAGCGCACAACTTAGAACTGACGGTTTGAATGTAGGATTGCCGGAAGGACAAATGGGAAATAGCGAAGTAGGACATATGAATCTGGGTGCTGGACGAATTGTATATCAGGATTTAGCCAAAATAAACCTAGCAGTCGCACATAACACTTTAGCGAAAGAACAAGTATTGGTTGATGCTTTTATTTATGCAAAACAAAACAATAAAAAAGTCCATTTCCTAGGATTGGTTTCGGATGGTGGCGTTCACTCTCATACTTCGCATTTGCGTGGTTTGATTGATGCAACACAACAATATGGATTACAGAATGTTTTCGTTCATGCCTTCACTGACGGTCGTGATGTTGATCCAAAATCCGGAAAAAATTACATTCAGGATTTACAAGATTATATTGACAATACGACAGTTAAAATAGCTTCGGTTATTGGTCGTTATTACGCGATGGACCGAGACAGACGTTGGGAAAGAGTAAAACTTGCCTATGATTTATTGGTAAACGGAACCGGAACTCATTCAACAAACGCCGTAGCATCAATAGAAGAAAGCTATGAAGTTAATGTAACCGATGAATTTATTCATCCAATAGTAATGGTTGACGAATCTGACAAACCTCTTGCTACTATTGAAGAAGATGATGTTGTGATATTCTTCAATTTCAGAACCGACAGAGGAAGAGAACTAACCGAAGTGCTTACTCAAATGGATTGTCATGAACAAAACATGCACAAATTGAATTTGTATTACGTAACGCTTACCAATTATGACGAAACCTACAAAAATGTAAAAGTTGTTTATAACAAAGATAACATTACAGAAACCCTAGGTGAAGTTTTAGAAAAAGCACATAAAAAACAAATTCGTATTGCCGAAACCGAGAAATATCCTCACGTGACTTTCTTCTTTTCAGGCGGAAGAGAATTACCTTTTGAAGGAGAGACCAGAATCTTGAAAAATTCCCCAAAAGTGGCTACTTACGACTTAAAGCCAGAAATGAGCGCATTTGAATTGACAGATGCTTTGATTCCCGAATTGGAGAAAGAAGAAGTAGATTTTGTATGTCTTAATTTTGCCAATGGCGATATGGTAGGTCATACCGGAATTATGAGCGCTGCTATTAAAGCTTGTGAAGCTGTTGATAAATGTGTGGAAAGAGTAATCACAACAGCATTAGCCCATAATTACACTACCATTGTAATTGCTGACCATGGGAACTGTGAAACCATGATTAATCCTGACGGAAGCCCTAATACAGCACACACAACAAATCCAGTTCCAATTATTTTGGTAGACAAAGATTTGAAACAAATATACGATGGCGTTTTAGGTGATATTGCCCCAACTATCTTAGAGTTGATGGGAATAGAAAAGCCAGAAGTTATGACGTGCCATTCTTTATTATAAGTCTGATTAACCCAAATATTCATAAAAAAGCTACTCCAATCGAGTAGCTTTTTTTATAAATAAAAGTTAAAATTTCATAATTGATAGTATTGCTATTATATTTGCATAAAATATAATTAATCATGAATACAATACTATCCAATCTAAAAATACAAGTCAACGAAAAAATCTACGTTAAAGATCCCGAAACGTCCGCTTTGGGAAAAAAAATAATAGAGCAAAGCATCCTTTTGATTGATGAAATTGGATTCGAGAATTTTACATTCAAAAAGCTGGGCGAAAAAATTGCCTCTAACGAAAGCTCTATTTATCGCTATTTTGAAAACAAGCATAAATTACTGGTCTATCTATCATCGTGGTATTGGAGTTGGATGGAATATAAATTGGTTTTTGCTACGACAAACATTACAGATCCGAAAGAAAAACTTCGAAAAGCAATTACCATTATTACTGAAAAGGTGGTAGATGACAGCAGCACTGAACATATCAATGAGGCAATTTTAAACAAAATAATTATTGCGGAATTCACAAAAACACTTCACACTAAAGAGGTTGATCAGGAAAATAAAGAAGGTTTTTTCCTGATTTATAAAAGAGTGATCAATAGAATTGTGAGTATTGTAAACGAAGTAAATCCAAGCTATCCTTATGCAAAATCACTGGTATCTACAATTGTGGAAGGAAGTTTACACCAACATTTTTTGACGGAACACCTAACTACAATAACCGATTGCAATAGTTCGGTAACTATCACTGAATTTTATTTGAATCTGACTGAAAACGTTTTACGTTAATATAAAAACAACAATTATGACTCCTTTAAAACGATTTTACAACTTACTTGAATTAGATAAAAAAGATGTTTATCAAATATTTTTCTATGCCATTTTTGCTGGATTAATCAGTTTGTCTCTTCCATTGGGAATTCAGGCAATTATTAATTTCATTCAATCCGGCAGAGTGAGCGCTTCCTGGATTGTGCTTATTATTCTTGTTGTTTTTGGTGTAGCTTTGGTAGGGATTTTATCATTAATGCAATTGCGAATTACAGAAAACTTGCAACAAAAAATATTTGTTCGTTCTTCTTTTGAATTTGCGGCACGCTTGCCTAAAATCAAATCAGAGCAATTATACAATACCTATCCACCTGAATTAGCGAATCGTTTTTTTGACACTATGACGATTCAAAAAGGAACTTCGAAGTTATTAATTGATTTTTCGGCAGCCTTACTTCAAATTGCTTTTGGAATTCTATTATTGTCATTGTACCACCCTTATTTTATTCTATTTGGTATTTTGCTGTTCATTCTTCTCTATTTCATTTTCAAATTCTCTTATCAATCAGGATTGGAAACCAGCTTAAAAGAATCCAAATTCAAATACAAAGTCGCTAGTTGGCTACAAGAAGTGGCAAGAAATAACTTCAGTTTTAAAAATGATCTTAATTATGATTTTGCTTTAGAAAAAAACAATCAAATCGTGTCTGATTATCTAAACTACCGCGAAAAACACTTTGATGTCATCAAAAGACAATTCAGTCAATTAATTATTTTTAAAATCATTATTACTGCCAGTTTATTATCGATAGGAGGATTTTTGGTATTGTCTCAGCAAATGAACATCGGACAGTTTGTTGCTGCAGAAATCATTATTTTATTAGTAATTAATTCAGTTGAAAAAATAATTATCGGATTGGAAACTTTTTATGATGTTCTAACTTCTATTGAAAAAATCGGGCAGGTAACCGATTTAGAATTAGAAGAAGATACAATTACTAAAAATGACACTTGCTACACAAATATCGTTTTGGAAACAGAGAATATTAAATTCAAATTTCCTGATTCAAAAAAAGAAGTTTTAAATACAATAAGTCTCAAAATTGAGCAAGGAGAAAAAATAGTTCTTGAAGGAGAAAATGGTTCGGGAAAAACAACCCTGATTCGATTATTATCAGGTTTATTACAGCCTACATCAGGCTCTTTCTACATAAATGACGACACTTTCAGAAAAATAAATTTAAAACAATACCGATCCCAAATAGGCAGTATAATTAATAGTGAAACTCCTTTTGAAGGAACAATACTTGAAAACATTACTTTTAAAGATGCTTCAATCCCTTTCGAAGATATAAAATGGGCAATTGATGGGGTTCAACTGAGTTCCTTTATTAAATCATTACCAAAGGGTCTGGATTCGAGAATTTTTCCGGAAGGCAAACAATTATCTTCTTCCAATGCGCAAAAGATTTTATTGGCAAGAAGTATTATTCACAGGCCTAAAATACTTTTCTATGAAGATCCGACCGATAGCATGGATGAAAAAGTAGCCAATGAAATTATTGATTTTATTACTTCTGATGCAAACAAATGGACCATTGTAGTTTCCTCGAAAAATCCATATTGGAAAACTAAATGCAGTAGAAAAATTATCATGCAAAATGGAGCTATTCAACTTGATTTAAAAAACAATTAGTCATGCTAAACATATCTGACAACAAAACAAAACTGCAATCGCTAGCTCGATACGAAACGGTAAAAAACTTGACCAACAGACCGCATTATAAAATCTTGAACAGAATAATAGCCGGAGTTTCAATAATTGGATTAATTGCGCTGTTCTTGCCTTGGACCCAAAACATTTCAGGAACCGGAGCAGTAACAACATTAAAACCAAACCAAAGACCACAATCTATTCAAAGTGTTATTTCCGGTCGAATAGAAAAGTGGTATGTTCAAGAAGGTGATTTTGTAAACAAAGGCGACACCGTTCTTTATATATCGGAGATCAAAGAAGATTATATGGATCCTAATTTGGTAGAAAATACTAAAAACCAAATGAATGCTAAGAAACAATCGTTGCAATCGTATGGTTCAAAAGTAAATACTCTTTCGGGCCAAATTCAAGCGATTGAAACCGAAAAAATGTTAAAACTGGAACAAGCTAAAAATAAAATCAAGCAATCGCTATTGAAAATAAAAAGTGACAGTATGGATTTAGTTGCCGTTAAAACGCAATTGAAGATTGCAAACACGCAATATAACAGGTCATTGCAATTGAACAAAGAAGGTTTAAAACCAGTTAGCGATACTGAAGACAAACGATTAAAATTGCAAGAGGTAGAAGCAAAAATCATCACACAGGAAAATAAATACTTAACCAGTAAAAACGAATTTATAAACGCCAAAGTAGAAATCAGCAGGATAACGGCTGAATATTCCGAAAAAGTCTCGAAAGCCAACAGTGATAAATTTACCGCGTTGAGCAATCAATTCGATACCGATGCACAAGTAAATAAATTAGAAAATCAATATGCTAATTACAGCATTCGAAACGGAATGTACTATATCAAAGCTGCGCAAAGTGGTTACATCAATAGAGCGTTGCAATCCGGTATTGGGGAAACCATAAAAGAGGGAACACCAATCGCCACAATCATGCCCTCGGATTATGATATTGCTGTGGAAACTTTTGTCAACCCAATTGACTTGCCTTTGATAAGCAAGGGCGAAAAAGTACGTGTTTGGTTTGACGGATGGCCAACTATCGTCTTTTCCGGATGGCCGGATATGTCTTATGGAACCTTTGGTGGTAAAGTCGTTGCCATTGAAAATTTCATCAGTGATAATGGCAAGTACAGAGTTTTAATTGCTCCCGACTCTTCCGAGGCTAAATGGCCTAAACAATTAAGCATTGGTTCCGGAGCACAAACGATAGCTTTATTAGACAATGTACCAATATGGTTTGAAATATGGAGAACGCTAAACGGTTTTCCTCCTAACTATTACAAAGCAGCAACAAAAACAACAAAAGAAAAGAAATAATGAAACAACTCCTTATCGCTTTTTTATTATTAGGTTATGCCGCTTTTGGACAAGAATTAGCCTCCAAAGAACTCACTTATACTGAGTTTTTGGGCTATGTGAAAAAATACCATCCATTAGTTAAAAATGCCAATTTAGAAATCAATAAAGCACAGGCGAATCTGATGATGGCCCGCGGTGGATTTGACCCAAAAATCGAAGTAGATTTCAGCAAAAAACAATTCAAGGACAAGGAATATTATTCCATTTTGAATAGCAGTTTCAAAATCCCAACTTGGTATGGAATTGAGATTAAAGCTGGATTTGATAACAATGAAGGAATTTATCTGAATCCTGAAAATACAGTTCCCAATCAAGGATTAACTTCATTAGGAATAAATGTTCCGCTGGGACAAGGGTTATTCATCAATCAAAGAATGGCAGATGTTCGCAAAGCCAAAATACAAATGCAATTAAGCCAATCCGAAAGAAAATTGCAGGCAATTGCTGTTTTGTATGATGCCTCCTTGGCTTATTTTAATTGGAAGAAAAACTTCAACGAAGTAAAGCTGTACGAGGAGTATAAAGAAAATGCCGGAATTAGGTTCAAAGGAATCAAAACTTCAATTGTACAAGGCGACAAACCGGCAATTGACAGTATTGAAGCCGGAATCCTCATCAAAAACCGAATATTGAGTTTAGAAGATTCAAAGCTTAAATTGGCTAAAGCCAAATTAGAACTTGCTAATTTTCTTTGGTTGGAAAACAACATTCCGCTTGAATTATCAGACGAACTGATTCCCGAGACGCAGTTAGAATTCACGATTCAGGAAAGTTTAAAAACAAATGATTTGTTGAACGCCGATTTCTCTATTACCAATCATCCAAAAATAAATGCGCTTCGAAGCAAAATTGACATCCTGAACGTAGAGAAAAAATTAAAAGCCAATATGCTTTTACCAAAAATTGACGTGGGTTACTCCTATCTATCGGAACCCAGCTATATTGATAATTACCAATTCAAGGACTACAAAATAGGTTTGGATTTTTATTTTCCTTTATTTCTTCGAAAAGAACGCGGAAGTTTGAAACTGGCGAAATACAAAGTTCAGGAAACTGAATTTACTTTGGATTTAGAAAAAGTGCAACTGACCAATAAAATTAATTCCCAAAAATTGGAAATTGCATCACTGTTTAAACAAATGGAATTAATCAAAGGCTTGGTTCAGGACAATGTTACTATGCTAAAATCAGAAGAGCGTTTATTTTCTTTTGGAGAGAGTTCGCTCTTTATAATCAACACTCGGGAAAACAATTTAGTTAGTGCTCAACTTTCAAAAATTACATTAGAAAACCGTTTTTACATCTCTAATTCGGAGCTTTTTAAAATTATGGCCAATCCAGACTAAATAATTTATAATATCGTACTTTTGCAAACTGAAAATTCAAATTATGATTATAGTAAAATCACGTGAAGAAATTGAATTGATGCGCGAAAGTGCATTGATTGTATCAAAAACATTAGGAATGATTGCTTCTGAAATTAAAGAAGGAGTCACCACTTTATATCTGGACAAATTAGCCGAAGAATTCATTCGTGACCACGGAGCTGAACCAAGCTTTCTTGGTTTATACGGATTCCCAAACTCACTTTGCATGAGTCCAAACGCACAAGTAGTCCATGGAATTCCAAATAACAAACCATTAGAAAGTGGCGATGTAATCTCCGTAGATTGTGGCGCTTATAAAAACGGATACCATGGTGATCATGCGTATAGTTTTGAAATTGGCGAAGTAGCTCCGGAGACTAAAAAATTACTACAGGTAACTAAAGAATCATTGTACGTAGGAATCCGAGAATTAAGAGTAGGAAACCGTGTGGAAGATGTTGGTAATGCTATCCAACGATATACAGAAGCTCATGGTTATGGCGTAGTTCGTGAACTTGTAGGACATGGTTTAGGCCAAAAAATGCACGAAGATCCCGAAATGCCAAATTATGGTAAAAAAGGAAGAGGAAAGCTTTTTGTTGAAGGAATGGTTGTCGCAATTGAACCTATGATTAATATGGGAACTAGAAACATCAAACAATTAAAAGACGGTTGGACAATTCTTACTGCCGATGGAAAACCAAGTGCGCATTTCGAACATGATGTTGCAATAATTGATGGTAAACCAGAAATTCTATCGACTTTTGCCTATGTATATAAAGCATTAGGAATCGTGAGTAATGAAGAGGATGAATTTAGAAAAACACCTTTGGTATTATAATGAAAAAACTTTTTAAATTAATACTCAATACCATACCGCGTCCTCTATTAATAAGATTGAGTTATGTAGCGCGTCCCGTTCTTGCCTTTGCTTTAAAAGGAACTACATTCACTGATCCTATTGACGGGAAAAGTTTTAAAATGTTCTTGCCTTACGGTTACGGAACGCAAAGAAACAACGTACTTTCGCCAAGTACACTTTCATTGGAAAGACACCGTTTGTTATGGTTATATTTAAATGAAGAAACTGATTTTTTTACTTCAAAAGCAAAAAAGAAAGTGTTGCATTTTGCGCCTGAGCAAGCTTTTTATAAATTGTTCCGAAATCAAAAAAATCTTGATTACACCACAACCGATTTGTTTTCGCCATTGGCTGATGTAAAAGCGGATATTTGTGATTTGCCTTTTAAAGACAATCAATATGATGTTATTCTTTGCAATCACGTTTTGGAACACATTCCAGATGATACGAAAGCCATGCAGGAATTGTATAGAGTTTTGAAACCAGGCGGAATGGCAATTTTACAAATTCCACAAGATTTGTCCAGAGCTACTACTTTTGCTGATGACAGCATTACTGACCAAAAAGAACGAGCAAAAATATTCGGACAATACGATCACG
>Ga0209320_10001768_pt1 | contig 11113 bp, 10 predicted proteins | sample Rifsed13ft4_FD_184008 | JGI IMG/M metagenome (GOLD analysis project Ga0209320, IMG submission 184008) | Soil microbial communities from Rifle, Colorado, USA - sediment 13ft 4 (version 2) | ecosystem: Environmental > Terrestrial > Deep subsurface > Rock core/Sediment | place: Rifle, Colorado... | reverse complement strand
GCGGCTGGGGATAGCCGTCGATGGTGATGGTGTTGCCGTCGTCGGACACCAGCGTGTCCAGCGCCTTGACCAGGCGCCAGGCGGGGCTGTCGACCATCGCCTTGAGCGAGGAATGCACGTCCTTGGCCGGGCCGCGGCCCCATTTCGCGCCGCTGGCCACCAGTTCCAGCTCGACCACGCCCTTCGCGCCCAGGTTGATGCTGACTTGGCCGTCGGGATCCTGCATCGCGAACGGCATGAACACACCCACCGCATCGCGCAGTGCCGCCTGCACTTCCGGCCGGTGCACGATCTGCTTGATGTTGGGCGAACCGATCTCCTCTTCGCCTTCGGCTATCAGCACCAGGTTCACCGGCACCGCCTGGTTGGCGTCGCCGATCGCGCGCAGCGCGGCAAGGAATGCCGCCTGCGGCCCCTTCTGGTTGACCGCGCCCCGGCCCATCATCACCGTACCGAGGCCGGGTTTCGCCACCAGCTTCGCCTCCAGCGGCGGCGAGCTCCACTCGGCCGGGTCGAACTGCTTCACGTCGTACATGAAGTAGAGGCCCACGGTCTTCTCCGCGCCGGCATCCAGGGTGGCGAACACTCCCGGCTTGCCATCGGTCTGGACGATCTCGACCTTGTGGAAGCCGGCGTCGCGCGCCAGCCGTGCCATGTACTGCGCACCCTCGCTCGAATTGAGGTCTTCGGCCGCGATCGACGGCAGCGCGATCCACTCCTGCAGGCCCTGGATGGACGCATCGTGGCGCTCGGCGACCTTGGACCTGATCGCCTCCATGTCCGGCGTCGCCGCCATCGCGAGCACGGGGGACATCAGCAAGGCCATCGCCGCAGTCAGTAGAGTTGCGCGGCGTCGCGGGGCTCGGGTCGGGTCGGGCATGGTCATGCGCGGATCTCCAGGAGTCATGGACAAGGCCTCGCTGGATCGTACGTCACCGCGGCACGGATTTCTTCCCGCCGGCCCCGGCTCGGCGGCACGAGTCGCCCACTCGACCTGCCATGCGCAGACGACCACCCGGATCAGAAAACCGACAGCCCGGTCATCCGGGTGAAGCGATGCAGGGCGTAGCGACCCAGCTGCGAGTTGCCCTTCTCGTCCAGCCCCGGCGACCACACGCACACGCCCATGACGTGCGGCACCACCGCGACGATGCCGCCGCCGACCCCGCTCTTGGCCGGCAGGCCGACGTAGAACGCGAAGTCGCCGGCCGCGTCGTAGGTGCCGGCGGTCATCATCAGCGAGTTGATCCTGGTCGCGCCCTCGGCGGTGGTGACCTGGGTGCCGGACGATGCGCAATGGCCGCCATCGGCCAGGTACTGCATGCTGCGCGCCAGGTCCACGCAGTCCATGCTCAGCGAGCACTGCAGGTAGTAGAAACGCAGCACCGCATCGACGTCGTTGTCCAGGTTGCCGTAGCTGCGGATGAAGTTGGCCATGGCCACGTTGCGATAACCGCTTTCGCGCTCGGACCGGGCGACCAGTTCGTCGGCAGCAACCTGCAGGTTGCCGGCGCGCGCGCGCATGAAATCCAGCAGCGCCTGCTCGGGATCGTCGTAGCTGGACAGGATCACGTCGGCGGAGATCAGCGCGCCGGCATTCATGAAGGGGTTGCGCGGTATGCCCTTCTCGTACTCCAGCTGGATCAGCGAGTTGAACGGGTCGCCGGACGGTTCGCGGTCGACGCGCTGCCACAGGTCGTCGCCGATCGCGTCCATCGCCATCGTCAGCGTGTGGACCTTGGACACGCTCTGGATCGAGAACCGCTCGCGCGCGTCGCCGACCTCGTGGACCTTGCCGTCCAGCGTGACCAGCGCCATGCCGAACCGCTCCAGCGGCACCTGCGCCAGCGATGGAATGTAGTCGGCGACCTTGCCTTGGCCGAAGCGCTCGCGGACCTCCGCGTTGATGGTGCCGAGGACGTCGTCCAGGTCGAACCGGCTGAGGTCACGCGGATTCTGCGGAGGTTTCTGCATGCAGGGCCCAAGGGCGGAGAAGGGTCCCCACTTTACGTGCCGACCGGTAACTTTTCGTCAGCGCGAGGCAATGTGGTGTCGCACCTGTTGACCTTCACTGGCTGCCTGGCGCCCTCGTTCTGCGCCAGGCGCGCTCATCCGTCATCCCGCCGGCAGCCCAGGTGCTCAGGCAGGACCGGCACCATGCGCCAGCGCGAAGTCGATCGCCGCGCACACCGCGGCCGCCTGCGCGGCATTGCACTGCTCGGCGGTGGCGCGGGGGCTGTCGGGGTAGACCTCGGTGGTGGTCCGGTATGGGGCTGCAGTGACGCTGGCGCACAGGCCCAGTTCGTTGACCGGATAGTTGATGACCCCGGGCGCGGCCACGGTGGCGCCGATGATTTCGCCGTTGTGGTCGGCCGGGGCGATGTGGGTGACCTTGGACACGGCCGCGATCACCGCCTGCTGGAACTCCGGCTGCGGATCCTTGCTGTCGCCCACCAGGTAGAAGCCGTCAGGGATCTCACCGGGGACGGATTCCACGCCGTCGCGGGCCGCCTTCGCCGGGCGGAACTCGGATTCGTCGCTGTCGGTGGTTTCGTGCAGGTCGACATGCACCAGCACGCTATCGCGCACAGGCGCGACCAGCTCCATCAGCGACGCCGCCTCCTGCGCCGGGCTGTCGGCGTGGAAAGAGCGGTTCGGATCGACCGCGTCGGGGTTCCAGCGGTTGATCCGTTCGTAGGCCCACGGGCTTACGCACGGTGCGACCAGCAGGTTCACCCGGCCCTGGTAGTCCGCCGCATGGCGCTCCAGGAACCGCAGGGCTCCGTGCACGCCGCTGGTCTCATAGCCGTGCACGCCGCCGGTCACCAGTGCGCAGGGCAATTCGTCTCGCCAGTCGCGGCTCCTGATCGCCCATAGCGGATAGTGGTCGGGGTGGTAGTCGAGCGCGCCGTATTGCACCACCTCGAAGCGCGAGCGCAGGCGCTCGACGACCGACAGCACATCCTCGGCATAGCTGCGTCGACCAGCCTGGCGCGAGCGCCAGGCAGCGATATCCTCCGCGTCCCAGGGGCGCCCCGGCGTGCCGATCGGATAGGAATGGTGACTCATCGGATGTCCTGTTCTGCGGCGGTATCGCGCGATGGCGAACAAAGTAGCATCACCCCGGACTCCGGGCAGCCTGGCGGTCGAGCTCAGCGCGCGTCCGCCGCCGGGCAGCGCGGTACGCCCGAGCCCACCACGCAGTGCACGCAGCATGCGGGCTCAGGTGGTGTCGGCAGCCCACGGCCCGCCAGCAGCGGAGGCGGCGGCAGTGCTGCGAGCGCTGCCGCTGGCTTCAGCCGCAGCAGCAGCGCCCAGTCCTGGCGGTTGAAGCTGCAGCCGGCCTCGTTGTCGGGCGAGCACGGCAGCCCCATGCCCGCGGCGGCGGGCCGGCGCCAGAACCGGCCAGCCCGGTTGAGCGGCAACAGCCGCATGGTCACGCCTTGCAGGAGGTTGCCGCCGATCAGGTACACGGTGGGATCGTTCCTCGTCTCGGCCGCTACCACGATGTCGCAGTGCATTTGCAGTCCATCGCCGCTTGCGCGCGCCGTCGCCAGCAGTCCGGCATGGCCGTAGCTCGTTCCCGGCACCCGCACGTAGCAGAACAGGTCGCCGGCCGCAGCGGAACCCAGGGCGGCCGGATCCAGCACCTCCCACGGACTGTCCCGTGGTTGCAGCACGGAACTGCGCACGTAGCCGATGTGGCTCGCCGACGGCCGGAAGCCAGGCAGCCGCGCACTGACCATCACCCAGGAGACAAACGCCGCCGACCATGGCTTGTCGATCACAAAGGCTCTACACGGGGGCGACGAGCGCGCTTCACTGCCTGCGCGGCCGCATTCGTTCGCGCCCGGGACTCGGGACATCTGCGCCAGCAGCCCGCTTTCCTGCCAGTAGGCCGCGACCCGCCGCCAAGCCTCGCTGCCGTCCGCAAGATGGGCCGACTCGGCTTCGCTGACGGTGGTGCTGGCCAGGCGCCCGCCGCGGTCGATGAAGGGGCGATGCCACGCGAGGTGTTCCCTGCAAGCGATCGCGACGATGCGCGCCGCCGTATCCGCTGCCTGCAGCTGGCCGCGCTGCGCCGGACACGGGTCGGCGGCATGGACCGGACCTGCCAGCAGCAGCCACGTCGCGAGCATCCAGAACCGAAAAAGAAACTGCACTGGCATCAGCCGATCGTCCCGCAACCCGTGACTGGACGGCGCGATGCGCCATGCACGGGTAAACGCTGTTTGCTGTGGGGCGTGGACGCAGCCCACGACGGATGGGCTGAGGGGACGCTGGTCAGCCTGGCGACGCCCGCCCCGGGGTCGGCCGGCGGACGCGACCTGGCCATACATGGATGTCTGGCGATCATGTCCCCCGGTGACGATCGCCAAGCCGACCCTGACGGCGGGAGGGAACGGGTAGCCGAGCCGCTGCTTGAGCAGGCGCGCACCGGGGGCAGGTAGGCGAGCGCCTCCAGCCCATCGCAGGGACGGGCGCACCAGCAGCCGGTTGGCATCTGGTCGGCCGCGGCTGTCACCAGCTCCGCCGGCCCGGGTGAAGACACCTTGGTCCGAGCGTGAAGCGAAGAAGCCAGCGCACGCACGTGCAAGAAGCCGGAAAGTCTGAAACCCTTGCCTGGTAAGAATCCGTTCCGACCAGGGATTTCCGGTGTTTTCGACCATGAACCCCCTTTGTCTACACAGGCATGGCCATACTGGACGTCAATCTGCATGGCAACACCGACCGGGTGTCGGAACCCGGCAAGCCTCATGATCCCGAAGTTGCCTCCCCTCACAGACCTGCTCGACCTGTTGCCCGACGCGATTTGCGTGGTCGATCCGCAGGGGCGCTTCATGTTCGTCAGCGCCAGCTTCCAGCGTATCTTCGGCTACACCCCCGACGAGGCGCTTGGCCTGTGCACATTCGACCTGGTCCACCCCGAGGATCGCGCGGCCACGATGGACGCCGCCAAGCAGGTCATGGCGGGCGAGCTGCAACGCCACTTCCGCAATCGCTACCTCCACAAGGACGGCCACACCGTGGATGTCCAGTGGTCGGCGCGATGGGTGCCCGACTATGCGGTGCGCATCGCGACAGCACGTGAGGTGACCGAACTGCGTCGTGCCGAACAGGCGCTCGAGCACCTCGCCGACCACGACCCGCTCACCGACCTGCCCAACCGCCATCGACTGCAACGCGAGCTGGGGCATGCCATCGCACACGCAGCGCAATCCGGCGACGGGCTGTCGCTGCTGTACATCGACCTCGACGGCTTCAAGGCGATCAACGACCGAAGCGGGCACGAAGCCGGCGACCGCCTGCTGCGCGAGATCGCGCAGCGCCTGCAGCAGGGGCTGCGACAGGGCGACCTGGTGGCCCGCGTCGGTGGCGACGAATTTGTCGCACTGCTGCCCGGCTGTCGCGATTCCGATGCGGCGCAGATCATCGCCGACGACCTGCGCGCGCGTCTGAGTCCTCCGTACCTGCTGCCAGATGGATTGTTCCGGCTCGATGCCAGCTTCGGGGTCGCCTGTTATCCGGCGGACGGCAGCGATGCATCCACACTTTTGGTGCATGCCGACCGGGCGATGTACGCGATCAAGCACCAGCGGCACCTCAAGGTAAAGCCGACCTGACCTGCGACGCGACGCTGCACGCAAACGCTGGCAGCCGTGGCAACGTGGCCGATCAACCGCCGGCCAGCCCGCCGCCCATCCGCCCCGGCAACGCACCCTCGTCCTCGACGGCGTCCGGATCCTCCAGATCGCCTACCTCGCGTTCCATGCCTGCCGTGGGATCCGGCGTTACCGGCGGGCCGGGGGCGCGACCCTTCGGCGCCAGGTCATCGGCTTCGGGTTGTTTCGGCTCGCGCTTGTCGTCAGTGGTCATCGCTGCTTCCTCGGTGATCGGGCAGGCCACGCTAAGGGTGCGGGAGTTAACGCGGCATGCACCCGGCGCAGCCTGCGCCTGTGCAGCAGTACGCGCTTGCTGCTGAGAACGCGCCTACAGGCCGGTCGCCGCCATACGCTCGGCCAGCGTGAGCACCCGCGGCTCCACGACCGGACGCGGCGGATCGGCCATGAAGAACGGGTTGTCGCGGTGGCGGTCACGCAGGCGCGCGCCCAGCACCCCGCGCATGATCCGCAAAACGCCCATGAACGTGCGTAGCGGAGTCGGTCGCACCGCACCTCTTGCGGATTTGACGTTCAGTGCGATGTGCGACGGTCCGACCGCGGCATCCAGCGCATCCGGATTGCTTTCGAGACAATGTCGCAGCACCCCCGCGTAGGCGAGGTTCGGGGCGCGCGGCGTGTTCGCGATCGGCGTATCGCAGCAGCTCGCGTACCAGCGCAACAGCCCCTTGGGGCCGAGCGACAGGCACGCGAGCCGGTCGAGGCCGCCGGTGAAGCGCACGCCCGCAGGCAGCATGGCGACGATGTCGGTACCGCCCTGGGCATCCAGCACCTCTTCGTGCCCCAGCGCACGGGCGAAAGCCTGGCAGTCACGGCAGTAACAGGTTGCGCGGACGTACACCGCGCGCGGCTCGATCTCGCCGCGCAAGGCCCCGCACCGGCAGTGAAAGGCGATCGCCATGCACTGACGATACTCGCTCGACGCCCGGCTCACAGCGCGCGCGGCCGCCTCGATCGCCGCGGCGTCCCGCTCTACAGACGACAACGGACCTTCTAGACTGCCGGGCCCTGTTTCGAGCAGACACCATGACCTTCTTCCGGCCACTGGCCGCTGCTGTCTGCTGTGCCCTGCTGGCCGCCACCGCACTCGCTGGCGAACCGCTGCTGCCGCAACTCAAGGCCTACACGACACGCGACAGCTGGCGGCAGCCGGTGCAGCCATTTCGCCTCGCGGACAACAGCTGGTACATCGGCACCGAAGGACTGTCCTCGGTACTGGTCATGACCGCGCACGGCGCGGTGCTGATCGACGGCGGCCTGCCGCAGGCAGCGAACCTGCTGCTGCAGCGCATGCGGGAGCTCGGCGTGCAGCCCGGCGAGCTCAAAGTGATCCTGCACAGCCATGCGCACATCGACCATGCCGGTTCACTGGCGGAGTTGAAGCGAGCCACCGGCGCGCGTGTGGTCGGCAACGCCGAATCGGCCGTGCTGCTCGCGCGCGGCGGCAGTGACGATATCCATTTTGGCGAAGGCCTGACGTTTCCGCCGGTGATCGTCGACCGCATCATCATGGACGGCGAAGCCGTCGAACTGGGCGGCGTGCACTTCACAGCGCACTTCACGCCCGGGCACACGCCGGGTAGCACCAGCTGGACCTGGGACGACCGTCGCGATGGCCAGGCACTACGCATCGCCTACGTCGACAGTCTCAGTGCACCGGGTTACCAGCTGCTCGACAATCCGCGCTACCCGAATATCGCTGCTGATTACCGCCGCACGTTCGCGCTGGTCCGCAGCCTGCCCTGCGACCTGCTGCTCACCCCGCACCCGGACAAGAGCGGCTGGACGCCCGCCGCCGCGGCTGCGCATCCGCAACCCATGTCGTGCCGGGCGTACGCCGACGGCGCCGAACGCGACATCGAAGCCCAACTCGAAAAGCAGCGCCGCGCGAAGCGCTGACAACGGCCACCGGCGGCATTTCATGGACAGCACCACGCGCCGGGCAGTGCTGTTTCAATGGCAACGGTCCATCAGCGCTAGACTGCCCGCAAGCTTCGATTGCAGGCTGTTGCTTTCACGATGCGTCAGCGGATCCACCTCACCAGTTCATCGGATAACGTGCGCATCGCCTGGACGAGGGCCGGATCGGGCCCTGTGCTGGTCAAGGCTTCCAATTGGCTGACCCATCTGCGCCATGACCTGGAAAGCCCGGTCTGGCGGCACTGGGTCGAGTTCCTCTGCGAGCACTTCGACTCCGTCCGTTTCGACGAGCGCGGATGCGGCGTCTCCGACCGGGAAGTCGAGGATCTTTCCGAGGCCAGCTGGCTGGCCGACCTGGAATGCGTGATCGACGCGGCCCAAATTGATCGGCCAATGATCCTGCTGGGCATGTCCCAGGGTTCGCTCGCGGTGATCCAGTACGCGGCCAAACATCCGCAGCGAGTCTCGAAACTGGTGCTGTACGGCGGTTATTCGCAGGGATGGGCGGTGCGCGATGCCAGCCAGGCGCAACACTACCGCGCGATCACGGAGATGATGCGGCTGGGCTGGGACCTGGAAAACCCGGTGTTCCGGCAGGCGTTCACCGCACGCTTCCTGCCCGCTGGCACCCACGAGCAGATCGACTGGTACAACGACCTGTGCCGCAAGACCGTCGCCCCTGAAATGGCGGTGCGCCTGCTGCAGGCCCGGGCGCATGCGGACATCACCGAACTGCTCGGGCAGGTGCGGGTGCCCACCCTGGTGCTGCATAGCCGACACGACGAGGTGGTGCCGTTTTCCGAGGGCAGAAAGCTGGCCTGCGGAATTCCCGGAGCGGATTTCGTGGATCTCGATTCTCGAAACCACATCCTGCTGTCAACCGAGCCGGCGTGGCAGGAGTTCCGGGAAGCAGTACTCGACTTCACCGACGCGCACCGCGCACCGGACCCGAGCGCGGAGCCTGGGCCGCTGACGCGTCGCGAACGCGAGATCCTGGGAGTGCTGACATCCGGCCTGAGCAACATCGCGATTGGCCAGCAGCTCTTCATCAGCGAGAAGACCGTACGCAACCACCTGTCGAGCATCTACCGCAAGACCGGCGTGAACAGCCGCGCCGAGGCAATCGCCCGGTTTGGGCACAGGGTATAGGGCCTCCCACCATTCCGGGACAAACGTCCCGGTTAAACGCGCCCCCCGACAAGATTGGTCCGCTTGTCCCATTGCCGCTGCCTGCGACCGGTCGATAGCCTTGGGGCCAACTTTCCAAGGGAGCGCAAGACGATGAAGCGCGTATCCATCCTGGCGTTTGGCGCTCTTGCCTACATCGTGTTCCTCGGAACCTTCCTGTACCTGATCGCGTTCGTAGGCAACCTGCAGAACACCGGCTTGGCGCAGTGGCTGCCATGGTTACCGGCCCTGGTGCCCCACTCCGTCGACTTCGGCCGCGACGCCGGTCCGCTCGGGCTCGCACTGGTGATCGATCTTGGCCTGATTCTGCTGTTCGGCATGCAGCACAGCGTCATGGCGCGCATGGGATTCAAGGCCTGGCTCAAGCGTCGGCTTCCGGAATCCGCCGAACGCAGCGTTTACGTGCTGCTGGCCAGCCTGGTGCTGGTCGTGCTGTTCTGGCAATGGCGGCCCGTGGCCACCGTCGTATGGTCGGCCGACTCGCTCGCAGGCCAGGCCGTGGGTTGGACGGTGTTCGCACTGGGCTTCGGCATCGTGTTGCTGTCCACCTTCCTGATCGACCACTTCGATCTGTTCGGGCTCAAGCAGGTCTGGCGCCAGTTCGTCGGCCGCCAGGCCGCTGCGCCGCATTTTTCCACGCCGCTGCTGTATCGCGTGGTCCGCCACCCCCTGTACCTGGGTTTCGTCCTGGCGTTCTGGGCCGGCCCGGTCATGACCGTTGGCCACCTGTTGTTCGCCGCCACCATGACCGCCTACATCCTCTTGGCGATCGGCCTGGAAGAAAAGGACCTCGTGCACCATCTAGGTGATCGCTACGCCCGGTACAGGCAGCAGGTGCCGATGCTGGTCCCCCGGCCGGGAAGGACGTTTGTCGAGCCCATCGCCAAGACTGATGCGATGGCCCCGAAGGCATGAGCGGACAGTGCTGAACCCTGCAGCGCCCTGGACCAGAAAGCCTGCGCAACAATCGATGTCCACCGCGTCGTTCGCGTCTCGTGCATCGAGGTGCGACATTGCAGCCGAGGCGAGCCTGGAGCCTTGATCGAGTCAGGACATTCTTCCGTCTGGATCCGATGCTCGCGCCGACGCGATTCGCGCGATGCAACGCAATGCGAAAAGATTTGAAGCCACATCAACCAGCGTGACGAACGACACCGGGCCTGACGGGCTATTTACCGACGCCCCGTCAGCCAAGGATCCTTCATGCCAACCAAGGGCATGGAGTGCACATGAAGCAGGTCTTCCGCGACCGCCACGGATCGCTGCGCAATGGCTGGTGGATCCTGGCGTTTCTCGCACTGTTCCTGGCGAGCCAGCCTGTTTACAAACTGGTTTCCGGCGCCATGCAGCTGCAGGGGCTCGATGGGCAATGGTTGGCGCCACTGCCGGTGATTTTCCTGCTTCTGGTGACTGGCGCCTGCCTCCGGTTGCGCAGGCAGCCACTGGCCGCAGTCGGGCTCCGGCTGGATCTCACATGGGTGCGCGAGGTGCTTTATGGCGCCGCGCTGGGTACTGCACTGATCGTGCTTGTGACCGGCCTCATCGCCGCCACCGGCGGCGTTGCCTTCCGTCTCGATCCCGCGCGCAGCCTTGGCGCATTGGCCATGGGCGCATGGGTGTTCACATGGGTCGTGCTGCTGGAGGAACTGCTGTTTCGCGGCTTCGTGTTCCAGCGGTTGTTGGACGGTATCGGTCCATGGCCCGCACTGGTGGCGATGGCGGTGTTGTTCGCGCTCGCGCACTGGGGCAATCCCGGAATGGATGGGACGACCCGCATCTGGGCGACCATCGATACCGCGCTCGGCGCAATCCTGCTCGGACTGGCTTACCTGCGCACCCGGCGACTGGCCCTGCCCATCGGCATACATTTCGGCTGGAACTGGGCACAGGGCGCCCTGCTCGGTTTCGATGTCAGCGGCCTCGACCAGGCCGGATGGCTGCTGCCGGAAATGCTCGGCAAGCCGCAGTGGCTCACCGGTGGCGCGTTCGGGCCCGAGGCGAGCATCTTCGCGGTGCTGGTCGATACCGCGGCCGTGGTGTTGATGTGGCGCTGGAAAGGCAGCGCGCAGGTGCGTCCGATGGTGCTGGCCCGGGCCGTGTAGCTGACGCTGGCGGCTGTGGGGCATGGCCCGGAAAAGGACGAGTCGTTTGGCGATGCCTGGCGTCGCTTGCCGGTGCGGTGAGCGCAGCAACGATCATCGGTGCTTTGCCCACGCTACCCCGTGAACCTGACGCTTACTCAAACGCCACGACCGCGACTAGCCGTAGTAATCCCCGCCGATGATCGTGCACACCTGCTCTTCGGTGAAGCCGTGGAAGCGGCG
>Ga0209320_10001766_pt1 | contig 11117 bp, 11 predicted proteins | sample Rifsed13ft4_FD_184008 | JGI IMG/M metagenome (GOLD analysis project Ga0209320, IMG submission 184008) | Soil microbial communities from Rifle, Colorado, USA - sediment 13ft 4 (version 2) | ecosystem: Environmental > Terrestrial > Deep subsurface > Rock core/Sediment | place: Rifle, Colorado... | reverse complement strand
AGGCCTCGCCCGAACGGCCGCGACCAACGAGGCCGGGAACTACTCCTTCCCCGAACTGCCCGTGGGAAGGTACCAGGTCGAGGTCACCTTCGCCGGATTCACGTCGGCGGTGAGGACCAGGATGGGGAGAAAGCTATCGCGAGGGATGAGATCCGCAAGCTGGGCAAGCACGGCGAAGCCATCGGGTGCCGGCATATGAAGGTCGAGGAGGATGAGGTCAGGTTGAACGGTTTCGAGCAGCGCGGGCAGATCGTGCGCATCACTGCGCAAGGTCAGACGCTCATGGCCGGCCGGACGCAGCATGGCCTCGACCAGCTTGAGGTTCGGAAGGTGGTCATCGATGACCAGGATGCTGGCGTCGGAAATGCTTCTCATGCTCCGCCTGTCTCTCCATAGAGGTCGTCCTCGGCGCTCAGGCGGCCAGCCGATTGCGGCCGGAGCGCTTCGCCTCGTAAAGAAGAGCATCGGCCCGCTCATACGTAGCGAGGAGGCGCCGCCGCGGGTCGGCGAGCACGCCGAAGTTTGCCAGCCCTGCGCTGATGCTCACCTGAACGGCGTCGCCATCGTTCAGGAGGATCGGATCAGAGCCGACGCTTGCAACCGCGGCCTCGACTTCGGCTCGGACATCAACGACCGGCTCCAAGAACACGACGCCGAACTCCTCGCCGCCGATGCGCCCAAAGTAGCGGCCGCTTGGCAGGGCATGCTGGAGGCGGGTGGCCACTTCCCCCAGGACCAGGTCCCCGGCCGGATGCCCGTAGGCATCGTTCACCGTCTTGAAGTGGTCGACGTCGATCACCGCCAGGGAGGCGGACGAGGCCTCCCCGGGGGCAAGCATCGCCTGCTCGAACCACGCGCGGTGCGTGAGGAACCCCGTGAGATGGTCATGATTGGCCAGGTACTCCGTCTGCTGGAGAAACCGGATGTTGTCGGCATGCGTAAGCCACTGACGCACCCGCAGGATGACGATCGCCACGGCCAGGCCGCCGAGGAGCACAGGTATGCCACCACGGCTCGAAGCGTCTAAGAGGGCGATCGCCGCGAAGGTGATAGTGGCGACGTAGGGCAGTGCAGAGCGGAATGAGCGGATCCAGGCACGGCTCTCGCCGCGGTTCGGGGTGGCCCTGTAGGCAAAGACGGCGCTGAGCAGTAGCCAGTTAGCGGCGAGCCAGCCGAGATCGAGCACTGATCGGTCCGGCAATGCGCCGCTGATAGACCAGAGAAGATACCCCACATCACTCCCAAGCAGGATGACAGCGGCGCCGGCGAGGAGCCCGAACGGCAGCCAGCTCTCGCTTGTCTCGCGCTGACAGAAGGTGAGGAGGAGCATGACGAGCAGACCAAGGTCGGCGAAGGGATAGCCGAAGATTGGGAACCAGTCGCCCAGACCGCCTCCATCGGCTGCGAGCGGCATGAACAGAAAGCGCCAGGCGACGGTTGCAGAAACCACGAAGATGACTGTGCCGTCGAGCAGTGCGTGCCAGTCAGCGCGGGATTCACGAGACAGACCGAAACGCGGGATAGCCAAAGCGAGCGCGAGGTACCCCAAGTAGCGCAGGCCCTCTGCTGCCGCCGGGGGATGCCCGGACGTAAGGGTGTGACTGAGGTCTTCCAGCATCCACAGGGCGACGGCAGCGGCCACGAGAGCGAGCCCGAGGCGGCCTCCCGGCCTCCCGCGGAACGCCTTCTGGAAGCTGACCAACGCAACAGCCACGGGGAGTAGGTAGTAGAGGAAGTTGAGCCAGCTGGCGCCGGGGCTGATTGCAAGCCCGGCTGCATATAGAGCGAGGTGCGTCGATGCGATCAGAGCGACTGCGACGAAGCGGATCGTCGGTTGTGTCCCAAGCGATAGGGCAGCAATCCGGGAAGACATGGTCGTGCTTAAAAGGTCCTCTGATCTCATAGTCGGCCGGTCGGCTCCGGTCGCGTACCTCGGTCGTGCTCCACACCGGTGTGAGGACCAGTGACGAGCAGGACGGGGAGAGTTGAAGAGCGCCCGAAAGAAGAGTGGGTGGAGCTGAGAACTGGCCGGTGGGGACGAAGGGCGAAACGGAGTCAGCGCTCCGCGACTTGCAGGCCAACGGCGTGGACGCAAACGCCGTCCGTGCCGGACTCCTCAACTTCCACCGGGTCTATGAGCAGCTCCGCCCCTTCGAAAAGCAGGAGCTTGTCCGCCTCGTGCTCCACCGGGCAGAGGTGGCCGACCACCAAATCGTTCTGGAACTCTACGAAGGCGCCTGCGCTTCGTTCGCGCAGGCGCCGGAAAGCGCTTCACGCACTGGGTCAAGAGGCTGGCTCCCCGGCGAGGACTCGAACCTCGAACCTATCGGTTAACAGCCGACCGCTCTACCATTGAGCTACCGGGGACCACGTTCAAGTTTGGTGGGCGCCGAATGAAGGCGCAAGAAGTCGCGCCGGCCCACGATCGTTCCGCTATCGGCTCTCAATTGTACCCCTCACGTCCCGGGTCTCGGGTTGACATGCCCCACTGGTGCGAGTACAACCTCCCGTGAATGGCGAGCATAGACGAATTGCATTCGGGTTCCTGCCGATGGGAGCAGGACCGCTCAACATCTCGTCCATTTTGTCATTGAGGGGAGAACAGATGTCTGACAACTACTGGACCCGACTTCAGAATTCCAAGACCAGCCGGAGGCGTTTCCTGAGCGTAGCCGGCGCCACCGGAGCAGGCGCCGCCGGCCTCGCACTCGTGGGATGCGGCGACGACGATGACACCGAAGAGCCGTCGGGCGCCAGCCCAACGGCGACGACCGCCGCGGGCCAGACCCCGGCGCCGGCCACCGTGAAGCGAGGAGGCCGCTACCGGACCGCCCTTTCGAACGACCCGCCAACGCTCGACCCGTATCGCAACCTGACCTTCCTTGCCCAGGGCCGCGCCGCGACCGTCTACAGCCGCCTGTTCAAGTTCAAGTCCGGCCCGGACACCGCGTACGCCGCCTACGAGATCGAGCCTGACCTGGCCGAGAAGTACGAGATGTCGGGCGACAACACCACGGTCACCGTCACGCTCCGAAGCGACATCAAGACGCATCCGGTCGCACCGCTCTCGGGGCGCCAGTTCACATCCGAAGACGTAAAGGTCTCCTGGGAGCGTTACCGCTCCACTTCGCAGAATGCCGGCGACTTCAAGTTTGTGGACAGTATCGAGACGCCGGACGCCACGACAGTCATTTTTAAGATGGCAACGCCGTCGGCCACCCTCATCCCGCTGCTGACATCGCCCCAGCACTTCTGGGTGATGCCGAAAGAAGCGGGGCTCGGCTTCGACCCGGAAAAGGTGATGATCGGGACGGGGCCGTGGGTCTTCAAGAAGTACGATGTTTCCCAGCAGCTTTCCGTCGACCGGTTCGCCGAGTGGCACGGGCGCGGGTCGGAGAATCTGCCCTACCTCGACGGGATCGACTGGTTCATCATGCCGGAGTACACGACGCGGTTGCTCCAGTTCCAGGGAGGAAACCTCGACGTGTCGGGGGTCAATGCGAACGACCTGCTGGACCTCCAGAAGGACATGCCGGACGCCAAGATCTCGGGTGAGTTCCGCGCCCTGATGAGTTTCCTCTTCATGAGCGGCCCTGGCGGCCAGGGCGCGCTTGGTGCCGAATCGCCGTTCAAGGACGAGCGGGTGCGTCGCGCAATCTCAATGGCGATGGACCGCGACACTATCAGCGACGTCGCCTACAACGTGAACAAGCTGAAGGATGCTGGCTTCGACGCACGCATCGAATGGAACAGCACGTTCATGCCGGCCGGCCTCGGCGTGTACTGGGTCGACCCGAAGGGCAGCGACATGGGCGAAGCGGCCGCCTATTACGAGTACAACCCGAACGAGGCCAAGAAACTGCTGAGCGAGGCCGGGTTCCCGCTCGACCAGAAGTTCCCGTTCCGCGCGACGCAGAACGTCTATGGGTCGGACTTCGACAGTACCAGGGACCTGACGCTGAACTATCTGAAGGCGGTCGGGATCCAGGCTGAGATGGAAGTCGAAGACTACGGCTCGAAGTACATCACCCAGACCTTCACCGGGAACTTCGACGGGTTCGCCTACGGCTACCAGACGCCGTTCACGGGCCCCGAGGGGTATATGACGAGGCCCTTCACCGAAAACCCGGCGAATCACAGCAAGATCCTGGATCCGGAGCTCATCGCCATGGTCCAGAAGCAGTCGCACGAGTTCGACGCAGAGGCCCGGCTGGATGTCATCCACGATATCCAGCGCTATGCGAGCGAAAAGATGTACTACGTAGCCGGCCAGGCGGGTGCGAGCCAGGACTGGATCGCCACCCATCCTTACGTGAACAACGTGGCGGATTACCTGACCGCCGGGTACGGGCCACCCACCGAGACCGACGTCCACATCTGGCTCGACAAGGCGTAGGACGTTGCGAGGCCGCCCCGGGTGTTTCCGGGGCGGCCTGACCGGAGTGTTGGGGGGGTAGGTCTATTGCAGGGCTACATTTTGCGACGCCTGGTGCTCGCGGTGCCGACGCTTTTCGGTATCACGATCGTCGTGTTCGTGATGATGAGGTTCATCCCCGGGGATGTCATCGACGTCATTTTCGGGGACTACGGTACAAATCCCGAACTCAAGCAGAAGATCCTCGATGACCTCGGACTCGACGAGCCCTGGCCGGAGCAATACGCGCGCTACGTAGGCCAACTCGTGAAGGGCGACCTGGGCCACTCGATGATCAGCGGCAGGTCCGTGAACACCGAGTTGAAGACACGGATCCCGGTGACGCTGCAAATGGGCCTGATGGCGATGGTGTTCTCGCTGTTGATCGCCCTGCCCGTGGGCGTCGTGTCCGCAGTGCGCCAGGACACGGTCATCGACTACATCGGCCGGACCTTCGCGATTGGCCTGCTCGCAATCCCGAACTTCTTCTTCGCGATCGTGCTGCTCATCATCCTGGCGAGGCAGTTCCACTGGGTTCCTCCGCCGAAGTACGTGGGCATTCTCGATAACCCTGTGGAAAACCTCCAGATCATGATCCTCCCCTCGCTCGTGCTCGGGGCGGCGCTGGCCGGTTCGGTGATGCGCTTTACCAGGACGCAGATGCTGGAGGTGATGCGCCAGGACTACATCCGAACGGCGCGAGCGAAAGGCCTGCAGGAGCGGGCGGTGGTGATCCGGCATGCCATCCGGAACTCGTTCATCCCCGTCATCACCGTCATCGGTATCCAACTACCGGTCTTGCTCGGGGGTACCCTCATCATCGAGTCGATCTTCAACGTGCCAGGCGTCGGGCGATATTTGGTCAGTTCGATAGCCCAAAAAGACTATCCCGTCGTCCAGTCGGTCAACCTGGTCCTGGCGGTTTTCATCGTCCTGATAAACATCGCCGTCGATGTCACGTATGGTGTCATCGACCCACGCATCCGGTTCCGGTAGAGGGGTAAGTAATGGCGCAGAACACAGTCGACGCTGGGGCGCACGGTTACTTCCGTCCGAGCACCGCGGACCGGGGGTTCCTGGTGCGCCAGGCGGCATGGGCAGGCCGTTTTGCCCGGAACAAGCCTCTCCCGGCCGCCTGCGGCGTTGGCGTTATCGTGCTGCTGCTCGTTGCGGTCTTCGCCGAGCAGATTGCCCCGCAGGCCTACGACGATTTCGCGCCGCGCGACCGCCTGCAGGGCGCATCCTCCTCCCACCTGATGGGCACTGACGACCAGGGCCGGGACATCTTCAGCCGGGTTGTCTATGGCGCGCGCGTGTCGATAGTCGTCGGTTTCGGCACCATCCTCCTCAGCCAGACCCTTGCGACGCTGATCGGCGTCAGTAGCGGCTACTTCGGCGGCTGGATCGATACGCTCGGGCAGCGACTGGTCGACACGGGGCAGGCTTTTCCGGGTCTCGTGTTCATCATCAGCCTTATATCGATATTCGGGCAGGGCCAGACCCAGATCATTCTCGCCCTGGGGCTTGTGCTGACATTCGGCTCGTCGCGGGTAATCCGCGGGGCGGCGATAGCGGTGCGTCAGAACGCGTTCGTCGAAGCGGCGCAGGCCACGGGCGCGGGGCACGGGCGGATCCTGCTCCGGCACATCCTGCCGAATGTGATGCCGGTGATCATCGTCGGGGCGACCATCCAGCTCGGCGCGGCGATCCTCGTCGAGTCCAGCCTGAGTTTCCTCGGTTACGGCGTCCCGCCGCCCTTCCCTTCGTGGGGGCGCATGCTGAACGACGCCCGCCAGTGGATGATCAATTACCCACACATGGCGATGTTCCCGGGGCTGGCCATCTTCCTCACGGTGTACGCGTTCAACATGCTCGGGGACGGCCTCCGCGACGTGCTCGACCCGCGCCTGCGCGGTTCCAGGTAAAGCAGAGCTGACGGAGCGACCGCGCTTCGTCGCCCCCGGCGGTTCGAGGTGATGGTAGGGCGCCGTGCGTTACCGCTACCATCAAGAGCTATGAGATCAACTTTGACCGGCGCGAGGCCCCTGCCCCTCCCTCGCCGCCTGGCTCGCTTTTTCACCGTGGGCTGGAACTTCCTGGCCGTCTACCTCAGCTACAAGCGCATTCAGCGCAACAAGAAGCTGACGAAAGAGGAGCGGGACCGGCGCTATTCCGAACAGCACTATCGAAACGCCGAGCGGATCTACCGCCTCGCGATCCGGATGGAGGGGCTGCTCATCAAGACCTGCCAGTTCATCAGCAGCCGGGCCGATGTAGCGCCGACCGAATACGTGACGGTGCTCAGCCAGCTGCAAGACAAGGTGCCGGCACGCCCGTTCGAACAGGTGGAAGCCCAGATTCGCCGTGAACTGGGGGCCGGGCCGGACGACATCTTCGACCGGTTCAACCCCGAGCCGCTGGCAGCGGCTTCGCTCGCCCAGGTGCACCGGGCCCGCACGCAGGATGGCCGCGATGTGGCGGTGAAGGTCCAGTACCCGGGGATCGACCGAGTGGTCGAGACCGACCTGCGCAACCTCTCGATTCTTGTCCGGATCCTGGCCCGCATCGAGCGAAACTTCGATTTCCGGATCCTGATGGACGAAGTGAAACGCTACGTGCCCCGCGAACTCGACTTCGTGCTCGAAGGGCACAGCGCCGAGCGGGTCGCCCGAGACCTCGCGCACCGGCAGGACATTCGCATCCCGGAAGTCATCTGGGAGCACACGGCCAGGCGCGTGCTCACCCTGGAGTTCATCGACGGCATCAAGATTTCGGACATCCCGGCGCTGGAGGCTGCGGGAATCGACGCGAACCAGGTCGCGCTCATCATGACGGAGGCCTATTGCGAGCAGATCCTGGTCCACGGGTACTTCCACGCCGACCCCCACCCGGGCAACCTGTTCGTCCTCCCCGGCCCGGTGGTCGTCTTTCTCGACTTCGGTCTATCGAAAGAACTGCCGGAGGACTTCCGTATCAACTACGCGCGCCTGACAACGGCCCTCATGTCACAGGACGAGACGGCGATGGTGCAGGCGTTCCGGGACATCGGCTTCAAGACGCGCTCCAACGATCCGCAGTCGCTGATCGCACTCGGGAAGTCGTTCTTCGACTCTGCGGGGCCAGATGGTAAGCCTTATGTCGACGCCGACGTGATGCCGGAAGTGAACGAGCGGCTTTCGCGGATCCTGCAGCAGAACCCCGTGACGGAGATCCCGGCCGACATCCTGCTGATCTTCCGGGTGATAGGACTGATGAGCGGGCTCCAGAAACGTCTCAACAGCCGCGTGAACATGCTCGAGACGATCGGGCCATACGCCCATGAGCAGGCGGGGCGGTTAGCGCCGTCGGTTTATCCCGAAACGTCGGCCCTCACGGGAGATGCGGCGATCTAGAAGCGGTCGCGCAGGGCCTCGAACTGTTCCTGACCGATGTAGGCGAGGATCCCGATCTGGATGAGCACGATGACGAATACGCCGCCGACGATCAGGTTCGCGACCAGTTTCTGGCGGCGTGCACGCCAGCGCTTGCGACGAGCGGCCCGGGCGATCTCCTTCTTGAGGAACACCTGGTCGTATTCGGCCCGGCGTTCGGGCGCTCCGAGGACAGCGAAAGCTTCATTGAGCCGTCGCAGGGCTTCGGCGTGATTATCGTCGCCGCTTTCCATCAGATCGCTCGAAAGACGCGCGTAGGCGTTCTCGATCCCCACGAGGTCGGCATTGGTCGGGACGTTCAGGATGGAGTAGTAGTCGACAATCCTTGTGTCTGCCATAGTCTGCCTCTAATTCAAGAGACGACCACGAGCACGCCTGGCACATAGCAGGCGCCAGCAAATTTACCGTAAGTTTGCAAGGCCGCAGATGTAGTAGCGCACCTGGTGAAGCGGCGTGTTGCGGTCGATTGGCGCCCCACCGAAGACGTGCGCGAGGATGAACATGTTGAGGATGCCCGTGATTGCCGTAGCGCAGACGGCCACATCGTCTTCCCGGAACTCGCCGCGCTCCATGGCCCGGCGCAGGATGTCATCGAGCGGCTGGCGCACGTGCGCGGCGAGTGTGTTGCCCAGGGTGGCCATGGGTACGCCGCCCAGTCCGAACACTTCCCGCAGGACGAGCGCGATGATGTGCTCGTTGGCGAGAAAGTGGTCCATGTAGCGTTCACAGAACGCGACCACCTGTTCGGCGGCGGGGGCATCGCCTGCGACGTGCGAACGGATGGCCTCCGCCATCTCCTCGAGAATCTGGCGGACGATGCTCGAATAGAGCCCTTCCTTCGAGCCAAAGTAGTAGTAGATCATCGGCTTCGTCGTCTGGGCGTCCTGCGAGATCTCGCGGAGGGAAGTGGCGGCGTAGCCCTTTTCCGAAAAGTGGCGAAGCGCGCTGAGGAAGATGCGGTCGCGAACATCGCCTTCAGGGGCGGTGGTAGTGGCGGACGAAGTCATACTGATGGGCTCCGAGGCGGGATCCGACGAAGGCTCAGGAGAGGAGCGGAGTCACCAGTATAGTGCACGGGCGGTTCACTTTCGCCATTGCCCGTGAGCCGTGGATTTGGTAGCTTAAGTGGAGCCCTTTAAGACGGTCCAGTGAGGCCGGCAAGGGAGGAGGTGCCGGTGTGACCGGCAAGCCTGGTAACGACCAAGCGTGCGCCTGCCCGTGTTCGAAGGGGAGGCGTTTTTCATGAGCGCGGAACCCTTCCTCGGCCCGGCCGAAATCGCCCGCAGCATTCGCCGCCTTGCCCATGAAATCGTGGAGAACAACCGCGGCACCGACGGGCTCGTGCTCGTGGGGGTACTGACCCGTGGTTATCCGCTGGCCCAGAGGCTGGCGGCCGCTATCCGTGAGTTCGAAGGAGTGAGCGTGCCCGTCGGCCGGCTCGACATCGGGCTCTACCGCGACGACGTGACCCAGCGCTCCGCGTCTCTTCGCCCGAGCGCGATACCGGTAGACATCGACGGCAAGACGGTCGTGCTCGTCGACGAAGTCATCTTCACCGGCCGGACAACGCGGGCCGCCCTCGACGCGCTGGTCGACTTCGGGCGCCCGGCGAAAGTGAGGCTGGCGGTCCTCGTCGACCGGGGCCATCGCGAACTGCCCATCCGCCCCGACTTCGTGGGCAAGAACATCCCAACAGGCCTCGAACAGTCTGTCCGCGTCCGTTTGCTCGAGGTGGACGGCGAGGATGCGGTCTATCTCCACGACGAGGAGGTCGCACGTGCTTGAAGTGAAAGAAGAGCAGGTGGCCCAGGCCGCGGACGGCGACTTCCAGGCGCCGGTTCGCTGGCGTTCGAAGGACCTGCTCGACACAGACACCCTGACGCCCGCCGAGATCGAACTCATCATGGAGACGGCCGAGGCGATGCACGAGGTTCGGACACGCCCGGTGGGCAAGGTGGCGACGCTTCGCGGGGCAACCGTGACCACGCTGTTCTACGAGCAGAGCACCCGAACGCGGGCCAGCTTCGAGGTTGCGGCCAAGGCACTGGGCGCGGACGTCGTGAACCTGACCGCGATGGGAAGCAGCGTCGAGAAGGGCGAATCGCTGATCGACACCGTCCGAACGCTCGAGGCCATCGGGGCCGATGTCATCGTCATGCGGCACGCGGCCTCCGGAGCGCCGTACCTCGCTGCTCGCCACACAGGAGCCAGCGTCATCAACGGCGGCGACGGGACCCACGCTCACCCAACGCAGGCGCTGCTCGACCTCTTCACCATTCGCCGGCACATCGGAAGCAACCTCGAAGGTCGCCGGGTGGTAATCGTTGGTGACGTGCTGCACAGTCGCGTGGCCCGTTCCAACGTCTGGACGCTCATGGCGGCAGGCGCCGAGGTGGTGCTCTGCGGGCCGGCGACCTTGCTGCCCCGCACACTGGCAGCCAGGGGCGAACGAGGCTCCTGCACCGTAACGCACGACCTCAATGAGGCCATCCGCGATGCGGACGTGGTAATGGCCCTGCGCATCCAGAAAGAACGCCAGGAAAAAGGCCTCATCCCATCGATGCGCGAATACATTCGGGGCTACCAGGTCAATGCCTCGCGCCTTGCGCAGGCCAGGCCCGGTGCGCTCGTGATGCATCCCGGCCCGATGAATGAGGGTATCGAAGTCTCGGCCGAGATAGCCCACGGAGTCGCCTCCGTCATCGAGGAGCAGGTCACGAACGGTGTGGCAGTCCGCATGGCCGTGCTCTACCTGCTCGCCGCGGGGAGGGCAGCGTGAGCGAACGAGTCCTCATTCGCGGAGGGCGTGTCGTCGACCCGTCGGCCGGGACAGACCGAATAACCGACGTGCTGCTTGATGGGGGCGTGGTCGGACGCATCGCGGACGGCATTGAAGCCGGCGACGCGAGGGTCATCGATGCTTCCGGGTGCGTCGTTGCGCCCGGGTTCGTTGACCTGCACGCGCACCTGCGAGAGCCCGGCTTCGAACAAAAGGGGACGATCGCCACTGAGACACGGGCGGCTCTGCACGGAGGCTTCACGACCATCTGCGCCATGCCGAACACCTCTCCAGCACCAGATTCCGCGAGCGAAGTCGAGTCGTTGCTGGAGCGCATCGCACGACACGCGGCAGTCCGTGTCCTCCCAATCGGCTGCGTCACCCGCAACCGCTCGGGGCGGGAGATGGCGGAACTCAGCGAACTGGCCGACGCCGGCTGCATAGCGTTCAGCGACGACGGTAACCCGGTAGCGGATAGCCGGCTCATGCGAAA
>Ga0209320_10001760_pt1 | contig 11142 bp, 12 predicted proteins | sample Rifsed13ft4_FD_184008 | JGI IMG/M metagenome (GOLD analysis project Ga0209320, IMG submission 184008) | Soil microbial communities from Rifle, Colorado, USA - sediment 13ft 4 (version 2) | ecosystem: Environmental > Terrestrial > Deep subsurface > Rock core/Sediment | place: Rifle, Colorado... | reverse complement strand
CCGCATCACCGTCAGGGCGACGGCCTCCGGGGTCACGTCGCCCCAGACGACGGTCTCGGTGCGGCTGCGCTGAGTGCTGCAGACTAGAAGGACATTCGCTGGACGAACCAGATGAGTCCCGCGGCCATCGCTCCGGCGGAGATCCAGTACCCGATTCCTGGCGACGTTCCGCCGCGCGGGCCTCCCCGGCCGACGACGCCGATCTTCCGCGGTACCATCTAAGTAGAAGGTCACTCCCGAGAGGTAGGCGTGTCGCACCGGTTCGCGATCCTGCGCCCTCTGAGCGCGAGGGATTTCCGGTTGCTCGGGATCGGGCAGTCGACGTCGATGCTCGGCGACGGCGCATTCTACGTCGCCCTCGCCTGGCAGGTCTACGATCTCTCGCCCCAGCCCACCGCCTTGGCTGTAGTGTTGGCCGCCCGCTCGATCCCGATGCTGCTGCTGCTCCTGGTCGGCGGCGCCATTACCGACCGCTTCCCCCGCCGCATGGTGATGCTGGCCTCGGATGTAATCCGCGGAGCGGCTGCGGCCCTGCTGGCCGTCTTGGCCGCGACCGGCGCCCTCGAGCTATGGCACGTCGTCGTGCTCGCCGCCGTCTTTGGTGCCGCCGACGCCTTCTTCTATCCCGCGTACACGTCGATTCTCCCCGAGATCCTGGACACCGACCTGCTGCTGCAGGCAAACGCACTTGAGTCGGTGGTGCGGCCGCTGGCGCTGCGCATGGCGGGGCCGGCGTTGGGTGGCTTCGTCGTCGCGCGGATCGGCACGGCAGGGGCGTTTGCGTTCGACGCGCTGACGTTCGGCGTTAGCGTCACCGCCCTCCTGGCGATGCAGGCGCGCGGCGCGCCCAGCGGTGCCCGCTCCGGGATCTTCGACGAAGTCCGCGAGGGGTACCGCTACGCCCGCGCGGAGCCCTGGATCTGGGTCACGCTGGTCGTGGCCGCATTCTCCGTCCTGTTCGCCGTCGGCCCATTCGACGTACTGATGCCGCTCATCGTCCGCGACCGCCTACGGGCGGGGGCCGACGCCTACGGCGCCATCATCGCGGCCAGTGGTGCCGGTGGGATCCTGGCCGCTCTGGTGGTCTCGCAGTTGGGCAACCCGCGTCGCCGGATCAGCGCCATGTTCCTGGCGTGGGGCATAGGCTCGCTCGCGTTCGGCGCCATGGCACTGCCGCGGCACCTGGCCTGGGCGGTGCTGGTGGCCGCGCTCACCGGCGTGGCGTTCGAATACGGCGGCGTGCTGTGGTCGACCATGCTGCAGGAGTGGGTGCCCGGACGCCTCTTGGGGCGGGTTCGCTCGCTGGACTTCCTCGTCTCGTTCGGCCTCATGCCCGTCTCGTACGCGCTCACCGGGCCTGTGGCGACCGCGGTCGGCCACACGCTAACACTGGCGCTCGGCGGCGCGCTATCCGGTGCCGTGTGGTTCGTCGGCCTGTTCTGGCCGCGCGTTCGCGAGCGGGAGAGGCGTCGCTGAGACCTTCAGTCAAGACCGATCAGAGAAGGACCGCCAGGGGTCTCGACGGACTCGTGTCGTTCCGAAGTCCGGAGGGACCCCTGGCGGTCCCCTCTTTCCCGCGGCCTTACTTGAAGTTGGCCTTGGCCTGATCCAGGATCAGCTTGGCCATCTGCGCGGCCGCCTTGGCCCGCCCGACGTCGTTGGCCATCCCCTTGGAGATCCCCCAGAGGGCGACCGTGCTCCCGATCTCGACGTAGGGCAGCGCGTGGGCGCCGGCCATGCCGGAGTCCTTCAGGTCGGCCAAGAGCCCATTGCCCATGCCCGCACAGACGTCGCCGGACGCCTTGAAGTAGTTCTTCCCGTTCTTCCCTTCGATGCAGTTGACGACGTGGTGCAGGTGCAGTTCGATCTCCTTCGTGTTGTTGTACCCTGCCGCAAGGTTGGCGTGGAAGATCGCGGTGTCCAGTTCCTTCTTCGCCGCGCTCGTCATCTCCGCGGCCAGCGCGGACGTCACGAACACCGTGGCTACGGCCACGGCCAACGCGAGCACAGACAGACGCATCCCTCGACCACCTCCATTGGATTGGGCTTTACTTCCTGACACGGACGCGAATACGGTGGTAGCCGCTGGCGCCGTCGGGCAGGGTCCCGACCTCCGTCGCCGTCTGCAGCACACCGGTGCCGTCGCGCGCCCGGACTTTCAATGTGTACTCGCCCGGCGCCGTCGGCTTCCACAGCGCCGCCCACAGGACCCAGGTGTACTTGCCGAGCGGGGGCTTGATCTGCGCCGGCTGCCAGGTCTTGCCGTCGTCGGTGGAGACCTCCGCCGCTTTGATCCCGCGGTCGCCGGCGTAGGCCACCCCGCCCACCCCGACCTCATCACCCAGCGTGGGCATCATGTGGCTGCCGCTGGGAGCGTTGAACTTGGACATGGTCTTCACGATGGCTGGCTTACTCCACCCGGACCGCTCCCAGTACCCCTGGAAGTCGATGTTGACCGCCTCGATCTTGGTGATCCACTTGGGGTTCTTCATGCCAAACCGCCCCGGCACGAGCAGGCGGACGGGGAAGCCGTGCTTGGGCGGCAGGGGCTGACCGTTCATCTCGTAGGCCACGAGGGTGTCCTGATCCAGCGCGTCCGCGATGGGGAGAGATTCGGTGTAGCCGTCCGCACAGCGGAAGACGATCTCTGTGGCCTTGGAATCGATGCCGCCCGCTTTCGCCATGACGTCCCGCAGGCGTACGCCGCGCCAGATCGCGTTGCTGATCAAGTCCCCGCCGACCTCGTTGCTGATGCACTCCAGCGTGTGCGCGCGGCGCACCGACGGCATTGCCTTGACGTCGTCGTAGGTCAGTGTCAGCGACTTGCCCGGCTGCGCGGCCACCTCGAGCCGCCAGCGTTCCGCCTTGAGGACCGGATCGAATCCCGGCGGGTTCTTGCTGACGGTATAGAACTGCTCATTGGGGGTGACCTCGGGCGGCAAGCCCTTGATACGGTCAAAGAGGGTCTGGGCGTATGCGACTGTTTCCCGACCGGCCACAGCGACCCAGTGGGCGAGCGCGGAGCCCGCGAGCGCCCCGGCAACGAGCCCGAAGGACCGGTCGAGGAACTTGCGGCGGCTCACTGCGACATCATCCTGCGGGGACGCCTCACCCTCCCCGGCCGCCCGCTCCGACGAAACCGCAGCCTGCGCCGGACGCCGGACAACCAGCAGCCCGTACACGAGCGCAAAGACCAGCGCGTACCAGGCCATTTCCAGCAGGACGCGGCCCAGCAGGTACGCCTGAGAGACGGCGGTGGACTCCGCCTCAAGCCGCGCCTGGAGATACCCGGCCGCGGGCACGAGGGCGACGATCGCCAGCGGGAGCAGCGTCACGAGAGATGCCAGCAGGATCGTCACCGCCAGCCGCCCCCGCAGGCGCGGCCACGCGCTCAACGCCGCACCCAGGATTGCCCAGCCGATCACGAGCGTCGCCAGCATCCCCCAGAATCCCAAAGGCTTGGCGGCGAACTTGAAGCGGACGATGAAGAAACCGAAGACCTGCAGCGGGATGAGCCGGGTCGCGCGCTCCCAGAGGGAGACCGCCACCACGGGGAGGCCGTCGGTGAAGACGCCGCGGAGCATCAGCACGGCGACGATCGTGCCGGCGATGCCTCCGGCGATGAATCCGCGCCAGATGACGGTGCGCGACCGGATCATGCTACGGCGCCGCCTGCAGCGTGGCCGTGGCGAAGACGACGTGGAACGGCTGACAGTAGATCACGACGGAGCGGTATTTGGCCAGATCCGTCCCCGCCGGGATCTCGTAGTTCTGCGCGCCGATGTTGCCCTTGAGTTTGCCCAGGCTGACATAACCCGGGGCGACGTCTTGCCGGCTGCGGGGCTCCGGGTGGACCGCCAGGTACACGTACAGGTCCGGCCCGTTCGTCACCTGGAAGTTCTCAAAGCGCAACCCGCGCTGCGTCCCGGCCCGCACGATGACCGCGGTCCCGGACCCCTTGTGGAAGTCGTCGGCGCCGACGAAGCTCCCGCGGGCCACTTCGCCCGCGCCGGCCACGGCCGCCTCATCGACCACGCGGTTCAGAAAGAGCGGGGAACCCAGATACCAGGCCAGCGGCGCGCCGACGATCACCACCGCGGCCAGAATCCACCACCACCGTCTCCGCATGAATTGCGTCACCTCGACTCCAGGGTGGCAGAAGACCGTTAAATGGCCACAAGGGTTCTGTAAAGAAGGTGTTAAGAAGGGGTCCCAGGCAGGGTGAGCCAGACGCTCGTCAGGCCGTCCCGGCTCTGTGCGCCGACCTGCCCGCCGTGCACGCGGGCGACCTCCTGAACGATGGACAGGCCAATGCCCGCGCCGCCCAGTTCGCGGGAGCGGGACTTCTCCCCGCGGTAGAAGCGCTCGAAGATGAAGGGCAGGTCCTCGGGGGCGATCCCCTCGCCGGTGTTGGTGACGGCGATGCGCACTCCGGCGCCCTCGGGGACGACCTCCACCCGCACCTCGCCGCCGGCGGGGGTGTACTTCACCGCGTTGTCAATCAGGTTGTGCAGCGCCTGGGAGAGCAGGTCCGGGTCGGCGCGGGCCGCGCCGTTCACCGCGGTCCGGCTCTGCAGGGTGATGCCCTTCGCGGCACACTCCACCCGCCGGAGGTCAACCAGGCGGCGGACCAGCGCCGCCATGTCCACGGGTTGCAACCGCGCCCGGGGCAGACGCGCGTCGAAGAGCGAGAGCACGTGCAGCGCCTCCACCAGTCGCACCAGGCGCAGGACCTCTTCGTGCAGCGACGAGATCGTCTCGCTGGAGGCCGGCGTCACGCCTTCGGCGATCGCCTCCAGGTAACCCTGCAGGTTGGCCAGAGGCGTGCGCAGTTCGTGCGCGACGTTGGCCACCAGGTCCTTGCGCAGCCGTTCCAGCGTCTGCAGCCCCTCCGCCATGCGGTTGAGGGATTCGGCCAGCCGGCCGATCTCGTCGGAGGCGCCGGCGCGCGCCCGGGCGGCGTAGTCGCCGGCGGCAATCCGCTCCGCCATGGTCATCATCTGCCGCACCGGATCAACCACGCGGCGGAAGAGGATCACACTCAGCAGCAGGCCGACCCCACCCGCGATCAGGCTGACCAGCACCAGCGACCGCGCCATCGCGGCGACGAACAGCCGGTGCATCACGTCCACCTGGATGTGAAACTCCTTCATCAGGTTGGCAAAGATGGAGTTCGCCAGGGACCCGATAGTCACGGCTGCCACCCCCACGGCGACGCCGACGACCAGGAGGTTGATCGCGAGCAGCTTCCAGAGCAGGGTCCGAGGCATTGGGTGGGCAGCCCTAGATCAGCTTGTAGCCGACGCCGCGCACCGTGGCGATGTAGCGGGGGCGGCTGGGATCGTCGCCGAGTTTGGCGCGGAGTTTCCCGACGTGTACGTCGATGGTCCGGTCCACAACGGCCGCCTCGTGGTTCGGATAGATGGCGGTGAGCAACTGGTCGCGGGAGAAGGCGCGCTCCGGCGCCTCCAGAAAGGCCTGCAGGATCTTGAACTCGATGGGGGTCAGGTGGATCTCCCGGCCGGCCGCGGTGACGCGGTGCCGCTCCACGTCCATCTCCAGGTCTCCGTGGCGCAGGACCTTTTCCCGCCGCTCCCGCCCGCTGCGCCGCAGGATCGCCCGCACCCGGGCCACGACCTCGCGCGGGCTGAAGGGCTTGGTCACGTAGTCGTCGGCGCCCAGCTGCAGTCCCAGCAACTTGTCCACCTCATCGACACGCGCGGTAAGCATCAGAATCGGCACTTCCGAGGTGGCGCGCAGCCGTTTGCAGACCTCATACCCATCGAGGTGCGGCAGCATCAGGTCCAGGATGACGAGGCTGGGGCGTGCCCGGTCCGCTACCTCGAGGGCGGCGCGGCCGTCCGCAGCGGTCACCACCCCGTACCCCTCGCGCTCCAGGTAGAGGCGGAGCAGGTTGACCATCTTCGCGTCGTCCTCGACGACCAGCACCGTCTGCGCCATCCCACCCTCACGCGCGAATCAGCGCGTCAGCGCCCGAATCGTGGTGACGAGTTCTTCCTCGCCGGACGGGCCGTAGCCGGTGCGCTGCAGCATTCCATACTTGTCAATCACGGCCCAGTACGGCTGGTAGGTGAACCCGTACAACTTGGCGACCCTGCCGTCGCCGTCGTAGCCGTTGGGGAACGTCAGTTGGTGCCGCTGCACGAAGCCCAGACTGGCCGCCCGGCTGTCCAGCAGCCCGATCCCCACAAACTCCATCCCTCGGCCCTTCCACTGCTGGTAAACACGCTCCCACCCGGGGGCGTCGCGGTTGCACGTGATTCACCACGGCGCCCAGAAGAGCAGGATAACGGCCTTGCCCCGCAGGCTGTCCAGCGTGAGGATCTTGCCGTTGAACAGCTCGAGCGAAAACGGCGGGGCCGGCCGCGGTGCCGCCTGCGCGGGCAGCAGCGTCAGGGCAACTGCCAGCATCACCAGGACCGGGATGCGCAGATCTCTCAGGCGCATAAACGTCCTCCCTTTCGGCCCCGCGGGCCTGTAGTCAGAACTTTAGCAGATGCCTCGTAAAGAAAGCGTGAAGAGAGGGCGGAGAAACGCGGGTCTGCGCGGGAGAAAGCGAAGCGGAGCAGGTCTGTAAGCCGGGTTCTGTCCGGACCGCGATCGGTCCGGGGCAGCCATCTCTCTGCGACCTCAGTTGCCTGAGGCCTGATGCGGCCTACCCGGGGAGTCGGCGGGCCACCTCATCTCCCCCTACCTGGCCTTGCTCCGGGTGGGGTTTGCCTGGCCAGCCTGTCACCAGGCTGCCGGCCGGCTCTTACCCGGCCTTTGCACCCTTACTGCAGGCGCTGATCAAACCGCCCGCAGCGGTATCTCTCTGTGGCACTGTCCCTGGGGTCGCCCCCGCTGGGGATTACCCAGCACCCTGCCCTGTGGAGCCCGGACTTTCCTCGAGCGCCTGACCGCGTGTGCACCCGCGGTGTACGCCCGCGGCTACCCGACCTGCTCCGCCACAAATGTTATCACAGCGCCGCGGGGGGCTCAAACGTCCGAGCCGCCGTTCAGGCGAATGCGGATGCGCTCCTCCCGCGGCCAGGGTTGCCCCCTGTCGCGCAGCCGGCGGAGATATTTCTCCACGCGGGCCTTCACCCGCTCGACCGCCTCCGCCCGGGAGGGCGCCGTCGCTTCGATGCCGGGGAGCGCCGGGATGATCGCCCGCACGCGACCCGGCAGTTCCTGCAGCAGCACGCTGTACTCGACCCAGTCCCGCGGCTGGACCAGGTCGAGGGCCTGATTCGCCAGTTCATCCGCCCGGGCATTGGCCTCCCGCGGAACGTGCTGGATCGCCCACCGGGCGAACTGGTCGAGCAGCGCGCTCACCTCGTCGTGCAGCGGGCGCAGCGCCGGACTTTTCACTTTGAAGGTCCCCTGCACCTGGCGGACGAGCAGCTCACTGTCGGTGCGGATCTCGACCTCGCTGGCGCCCTGGGCCAGGGCGGCCGAGAGGCCGCGGATCAGCGCCTTGTACTCGGCGACGTTGTTGGTGGCCTCGCCGATGTACTCGCCGATCTCTTCCACCACTTTCCAGCGGGCATCGGAGATGGCGATGCCGATCGCCGCCGGGCCAGGATTGCCGCGGGAGGCCCCGTCCACGTGCAGCACCCGTTTCACCGGTGGTCGCCTCGCTGTCTGGACGACGTCATTCGGGAAGCACCAGGATGCGGCCGCAGCGTTCGCACGTCAGGAGGAGATCTTCCTCTTCCTGCAGCCGGCGCACCCGCCCCTCGGGAATCGCCACGTGACAGCCTTCGCAGATGCCCTTCCGCACCGCGGCCACGGCGATCGGGCCCATGCGCTCGCGGATCCGATCGTAGCGCCGCAGCAGATCCTCGTCGACGGTCGCGACGACCTCCGGGCGCTGCCGCCGCAGGTCCTCGAGCGCCGCTCCCAGCGCGGTCTGCTCGCGCTGGTAGGCTTCCACCTGCCGCTCCAGGTCCATGCGCGCGGCGGCGGCGTCATCGGTCAGCGTGCGCCCGCGGTCCTGCAGCGCTTCCCCCTCTTCCATCAAGGATAGGATGCTGTCCTCTAGGTGCCGCGAATGGCGCTGCAGCGCGGCGACATCCTCCTGCATGGCGGCCAGTTCCTTGGGATTGCGCACGCGGCCGCTGTACATCTCTTCTTCCATGTGCTTGCGTTTCGCCACCGTGGACTGCAGTTCCAGGTCCAGGTCGCGGGTGCGCGACTGCCGGGCGGCGAGGTCCTTCTGCGCCGCGGCGAGGGTGGCCTCGGCCTCCTGCAGGCGCGCGCGCAGGGCATCACCGGGATCGAGCGCGCCGAGGCGTTCCTCGGTGCGCGCCAGGTCGGTGTCCACCTGCTGCAGGCGATAGAGAAGGCGCAGCCGTGAAGCGGGCACGGGCTGAGTCACGGACTCCTACACTTTGTTGTTGGGCGCCTGTAATCCTGTTATAAGGAAAACGGCGGCGCGGCCGCGGACGGGGAAGAAGCAGGAGGAGACTCTTGTGTAAACCTGTCTGCGGTGCGCCGCTCTGTTTGCAACGAACCTGGCCTTGCTGTGCGCTAGCGCCGGCGGGCTTTACCCTTCCCCTTCGCCGCCGGGCGCAGCGTCCGGCGGGCCGCCGGCCGGACCGTGACCTTGCCCTTCGCCGGCTTCTGGCCCTGCAACGGACGTGTGGCCGGCCGGGCCACCGGGCTGCCTACCATCCCCGCGGGTCGCCGCGCGAATCCGACCGCGGGCGCACCCGGGCGCGGCGGGCCCACCATGCCCGGCCGTCCAGGAACACCCGGACGGCCCGCAGGTTGCGGCCCGCGTCCTGCCGCCGGTACCGGCCGCGGCATGGCCACGACCTTGGGCTTGGCCGCCGGCGGCGGAGCCTCACCGGCCAGCTTCAGGCGCTTGCGCTTCTCCTCCCACCAGCGACGGTAGAGTTTCGCCAGCGCCTCGAAGTGGTCGAACATGTCCGCCCACTCCAGTTCGCGACGCATCCCCTGAATGATGGGTTCGACCTTGCCCCAGGGGACCGGGAAGAGCTCGAACGCCACGTCGGGCTCGATAACCCCGCCCTCCACCAGCACCCCCAGCCCATCGAAGAACTGGGCCACGCGGATCAGGTTGTTGAACCGGATGCTCCCCGGAGGCGCTTCGATGATGAACTGCTCGTAGTCCTGGAAATCGAACTGGAAGACGATATATTGCATCGCCTCCAGACTGTGGGGGGCGTCTGCCATTTGCATTAACCGGAGGAGCACGTCGGTCTCCCCGGGCTTGATCCTCTTCAACTCGGCCTCACCTCGGGTCGTTTAGCCGTAAGTTGCCCTTTCAGACCCAAATTCGCGCTTCCGGCGCGCTTTTCCTTGTCAGAAGGGGGTTTTGGGGCATTTCTGACGATGATGGCCGATTATCGGGCTGAAACAGCCTTAGATCGTGGCTTGGCGAGGGCTCGGAGGGGGTCTCCAGACGGGCGCAGGAGGCCTCTTGGGCGACCCCCGAAGTCGCCCGCCGGTGCTATACTCGGCGTCGGGCGAGTAGCTCAACGGCAGAGCGCCTCCCTTACACGGAGGGGGTCGCAGGTTCAACCCCTGCCTCGCCCACCAGCGTTCCGCTTGTCAGGACGCCGCTTCTTGACCTTCGATCCTTGCGAGACGCCTCGGTAAAGACAGGAAGAGCACGACTGGCTCGCCAACCCGGTCACCGCCGCCGGTTAGGCCGGCGGGAAGGGGTGAACGTGGCCGGATGGCCATCCGAGGTCTGAAACGCCGGGGGCTTCCCCCATGAACTGGCGCTTCATGGCCAGGCTCTGGTCGCTCCAGCGTAGCCAGTGGTACTCCGCAGAGAGGCTGCGGCTCTTCCAGGAGCGACGGCTGCGCGCGCTCATCGCGCACGCCTTCGCCCAATCTCCCTATTATCGCCGGACCTTCGACGCGGCCGGGATTACCCCAACCGACATCCATGGTCTGAACGATCTGGCCGCCTTGCCCGTCTTGCGCCGGCAGGACGTGCATGCGCACCACAGCGAGATTGTCGTGACCAACGCGCACCGGTTCCGTCCGACGCCGGGCAAGACGAGCGGCACGACAGGGGCCCGGCTGGAGTTCCTGCAGGACCGGGACAGCCTAAATGTGGGCAACGCCGCCCTCTGGCGATTCCGGGGCTGGCACGGGATTGGATTCCGGCACCGGGTAGCCGAGATCCGCGGCGCCGAGTTCTTCCGCCTTCCTTCCGGCGCTCTGGACTATGAGACGGTCAGCCGCCTCGCCCCCAACGCCCAAACCCTGCAGGTCAACTTGACCAGTCCCGATCCTGGGCGGCGGGCAGCCGTGGCTCAGGAGCTGGCACGGTTCAAGCCGGAGGCGATTCGCGCCGGTACGCCGATGTTGCTGGGCTTCCTGTGCCTGTACCTGGTGAAGCATCCCGAGTTTCAGATCCGCCCGCAGGTAGTCTTTGCCGGCGGGGAACGGATCTTCCCCGAACTGCGCCAGCTCTTCTCGGAGGCGTTTGCGGCACCGGTCGCCGAGAGCTACGGGAACTGGGAGTATGTGGTCTTTGCCGGGGAATGCGAACAGGGCCGCCTGCATATCGCCTCCGAGATGGGGATCGCGGAGATCCTCCGCGATGGGCAGCGCTGCGCACCGGGCGAAGCGGGCGAAATCGTGGTGACCAATCTGTGGAACCGCGCCTTTCCTTTCATTCGCTACGCAATCGGGGATATGGGGTACCTGGAGGCCGAACCGTGTCCCTGTGGCCGGGGGCTGCCGACCTGGCGCATTCTCGGGGGACGGCAGAAGGACATGCTGGTCACCCCGACAGGCCACCTCTACCTGCCGAATTCGTTCGTGGCGACCGCCCGGTGGCGCGACAAGATCGCCGGCATCCGATTCTATCAGGAACGCCGTGACGCCGTGGTCGCGCAGGTCGTCCGGGGCACCGGCTACACAGAGGAGGACGAGGGCGCCCTGCGCGCGGAGTTGGAGCAATTCCTCAACGGCCAGCTCGCCTTTTCGATCGAGTACTTCAACAGCCTGGAACAGACGCCTGGCGGGAAGTACCGCTTCGTCGTTTCCGACGTCCCCGCGGACCTTTGATCACGACCCGCCAGACATCCAGCGGCGCTGGCGGTAACTGGTACCTGCCTGTTGCCAAAGTGTAGGTCGAGAGGGCGTCGAAGG
>Ga0209320_10001755_pt1 | contig 11158 bp, 10 predicted proteins | sample Rifsed13ft4_FD_184008 | JGI IMG/M metagenome (GOLD analysis project Ga0209320, IMG submission 184008) | Soil microbial communities from Rifle, Colorado, USA - sediment 13ft 4 (version 2) | ecosystem: Environmental > Terrestrial > Deep subsurface > Rock core/Sediment | place: Rifle, Colorado... | reverse complement strand
CGTGGAGATCGCGATTTGCACGCCCAATTCCTTTGCAGCCTTGGCGGCGACGTCTGTCAAGTCAAGGCGATCGGGCTCGGCGTTAAGCTCCAGGCAGCAACCGCGTTCCTTGGCCGCCGTCATCACGCGATCCATGTCGATGTCATAGGGCGCGCGTTCTTCGATCAAGCGACCGGTCGGATGGGCCAAGATCGATACATGCCGATTGTCCATCGCCCGGATGATGCGCTCCGTTTGCTCGTCGCGCGACAAGTCGAATTTGTAGTGAACCGCGGCGACAACGATGTCGAGCCGCGACAAAACCTCGTCTGGCAAATCGAGACTTCCGTCGGCAAGAATGTCGACCTCGATGCCCTTCAGCACGGTAAAGCCGCGTAATTTGGCGTTGAGACGGTCGATCTCGTCGATCTGGCCAGCGCGAGTGAACGGCACATCCCGGTGGTCGTGACTCCCAACGCGGGCACGAACGCCGTCGCGGAGGGGGCGCTGGCCCTCATCCTGCACCTGGTCAAGCGGCTCGGGCCGCTCACGGAGCTGGTGCGCGAGGGTCGCTGGGCCGAGCGTGAATCGGTCGAGGTGGGCGACCTCGAGGGGACGACGCTCGGCATCGTCGGCTTTGGCCGGATCGGACGCCGGCTCGCCGAGCTGGGCAAGGTCCTCAACATGCGCGTCGTGGCCTACGACCCATATGGGGATCCGGTGACGGCGGCCGGGCTGGGCGTCGAGCTGGTCCACCTCGAGCGGCTGGCCGAGACCGCCGATGTGATCAGCCTCCACGCTCCCCTCACGACCGAGACGACCCGTCTCATCGATGACGCCGTGCTGGCGTGGGTTCGGAGAGGCACCGTCCTCGTCAACTGCGGGCGGGGCGGCCTGCTGGATCTGGACGCTGTCCACGCGGCATTGCTCGATGGCCGCCTGGCCGGCGTGGGTCTTGATGTGTACGAACCGGAGCCACCGCCGCCCGGCGGACATCCGCTCTTCCGGCACCCGGCCGTGGTCCTCACGCCGCACGTGCTCGGCCTGTCACGAAGAGCCAGGCGTCGCATCTTCGAGGAGATGGCCGCGGGTATGGCCGCCGTGCTTGCCGGTGGACGAGCCGCGCATATCGCCAACCCCGAGATCTACGAAGGGGCCTGACCCTCGGCTACATGCGTGGGAGGCGCGCCCGTCAGGGCGTGATGACGACCTTCGTGGCCTCGCCGGACCGAAGCCGTGCGACCCCGTCGAGGACCTCGCTCAAGGGCAGGACGGCAGACACGATCGGCGCGAGGTTGAGGCTGCCGCTCTCGACCAGCCGGATCGCGGCCGGGAAGGTGAAGTTCGAGATGTAGGAGCCGAGGATTGACAGCCCCTTCTCGGTGATCTCGATCTGGTGGATCGGTGGCCGCGCCGCGCCGTTCATCCCGAACACGATGATCCGCCCACCCATCGCCGCGGCCTCGATCGCGGGGCCGAGGACGCTGCCGACGGCGTCGACCACGATGTCGGCGCCCTTGGGCAGAATCTCCGCGCGCCGGGCCGCGAATTCCTCCGGCGTCAGGGCGAAGTCCGCCGCCACGGCACGCGCGACGGCGGCCCGGACCGCGTTGGGCTCGATCACGATGACCGGTCCGGCGCCCGAGGCCTTGAACACGGCAGCGAACAGGCACCCGATGGTGCCCGCGCCCATGACAACCACGGACTCTCCGGGCCTCGCGGCCGCCCGGTTGGTTCCGTTGACGACGCAGGCCAGCGGTTCCACGAGCGCCGCCATTTCGAGCGATACGTCTTCGGAGATCGGATAGACGGCGGCCGCGGGCGCAATGACGAGTTCGGCAAGCGCGCCATCCCGGTAGACCCCGAGGGCGCGGATGTTCTCGCAGTTGGCCGGCCTGCCCGCGCGGCAGGATGTGCAGGCATTGCACTTCGGATCCGGGTCAACGACGACCCGCTCGCCGACACGCGTGCTCGTGACCGCCTCACCGATGGCCTGCACACGGCCCACGAACTCGTGCCCGAGGATCGTGCCGGGCGTCGCGGGATGGCCCGGAGGCACATTGAGGACCTGCAGGTCGCTGCCGCAGATCCCGCACGCCTCGATGGCGATGAGGACGTCGTCGGCGTGCTCGATGCCCGGCTCGGGGCGGTCCTCGAGGCGCAGTTCGCCATTCCCGTGAAAGACGGCCGCACGCATCATCTCCCCCCTTGCCTCAGGAGTCGTCGACCGGCCCGCAGGACGAGGCCGGAGCCGAACAGCAGGGCGACCGTCGCGAGCAGCAGCACAGTCGCGACGGCGTTCACCTCGGGCGTGACCCCGAACTTGATCTGGGTATAGATGTACAGCGGAAGCGTGACCTGCGGGCCGACGGTGAAGAACGTGATGATGAACTCGTCGATCGACAGGGTGACGCTGATGAGGGCGCCCGCCGCGATTGCCGGCGAGATGAGCGGCAGGATCACGTGGCGCAGCGCCTGGCGTGGGCTGGCTCCGAGGTCCGCTGCGGCCCACTCGAGGCGCTGATCGAAGCCCTGGAGCCGCGCAGCGACGATCAGGACGACGAAGGGCGTCGTGAACACGAGGTGGCCGGCGATCACCGTCAGGAGCGACAGCTCGAGGTCGAGGACGCGCCGGAAGAAGATGAGCATCGCGATGCCTAGCAGGATCCCGGGCAGCATGATCGGCATCGTGGCCAGTATCCGGACGGAATCGGCGTGCCGGATGCCGCCCCGGACGAGGGGGAAGGCGGCCATCGTCCCGATCAAGGTCGCCAGGAAGGCCACAGCCACCGCGACGATGATCGAGTTCTTGACCGCCTCCAGGAGCAGGCTGTTGCCGGCCGCGACCTCGTACCAGTGCAACGTGAGATTGACGATCGGCAGGCCCGGGGTGCGTGGCTCGTTGAACGAGAACAGGACGAGGAACGCGATCGGCAGGTAGAGGAATACGAGGACGGCAACCGCCCAGAGCCACAGGACCCAGCGCGTGGGTCGGGCATACGGGCTGACCGGCATCGTCTCGAGCGCATCGATCTGCCTACTCACGAGCCACCACATCCTCGATCCGCAGGTACTTGCGGAAGACGACCAGGAGCGCCGTCACGAACACGGCGATGATGATCGCGAAGGCCGCGCCCTGTGCGATCTGGGCGCCTCGGAAGAAGTTCACCACGAGGTTCGCGATCAGGGAGCCCTGCACGCCTCCCACGAGCGTTGGTGTCAGGAACTCACCCAGGATCGGAATGAACATGAAGATGCAGGCGGTGATGATTCCGGAGCGGATCTGCGGCACGAGGATGTGCCGGAAGGCCTGGTCTGGCCGGGCACCGAGGTCCTGGGCTGCGTGCAACTGGCTGAAGTCGAACTTCTCGAGCGCCGCGTAGAGCGCCAGCGCGGCAAACGGGAAGTAGACGTAGACGAGGACGATGAACACCCCGATGTCGTTGTAGACGAAGAGGCGCGACGGCTCGTCGAGGATGCCGATGGCCTGGAGCGCCTGGTTGAGCGCGCCCCTCTCACCGAGAATCGCCTGCCATGCGTAGACACGCAGGAGATAGCTCGTCCAGAAGGGCACGATGACCGCCAGCAGGACCAGCCGCTGTCGTCGTCGGCTGACGTACCGGACGAGGAAGTAGCAGAACGGCAGTGCCGCGGCCAGTCCGGCCGCCGTGACGGCCGCCGCCATGAGCATCGTCTTGAGGAACGTCCGCAGGTAGGTCGGGACGGTGAAGAACTTCGTGTAGTTGTTGATGTTCCAGTCCGGAACCAGGTTGAAGTCGACGTCCGTCCGCCAGAAGCTGAAGACCAGCATGAACGCCATCGGGGCGAGGAACAGGAGGAACAGGGCGATCGCGCCCGGCACGGCCGGCGCGAGTCGGCCAAGGCCGCGCGAAGGTGCCGCCGGCCCCGGCTGGACCAGCGGCACCCCCTTCAGGCCCACGCCCGAGGGTAGGCTCATGGGTGAGGGCAGGTTCTGACTTCGACTAGGCGCCGAACACCTCGTTGAAGGCATCGATCGCACCCTGGGTCGACGACCCGGGGCCCTTGAGGGTCATCGTGTTGACGGTCTCAGGCTTGTTGTAGAGGAACCGATCCGCGCGGTCCTTGTGGCCCTTGTCCACGAGCAGCTTGTAGGCGGACTCGTTGAACAGCGGCCGGCCGTACCTGATGAAGTTCTCGGCGATGTGCTCGGCCTGCTCAGCGACCTCCAGGAACGGCTTGAGCAGGCTGTTGTTCTTGCCACCCTTGACAAGCATCTCCGCATCCATCCAGCCGACGGTTCCCTCCTTCGGGGTGAAGCCCATGATCTCGGCTCCGCCACCCTCCTTGACCCGTTCCTCGGCTCCCAGGTTACCCGTCGCGATCCACGCCTCTTCATTGATCAGCGAGGTGATCGTCTCCGTGTTCTGCTGGGTCAGCTTGAGGAGGTTCGGCTTGAGGAGCGTGAGCAGGTCCTTCGCCTGGGCAAGTTCCTCATCGGTCATGTTGTACGGATCCTTGGCGCCGGCGAACTTGGCCATGTAGGCCACGATCTCGACCGGCTGGTTCTCGACGACGATGTGACCCTTGTACTTCGGGTCAAGCAGCACCTCCCAGGAGTCGGGTGTCGTCGTGACGTACTTCGGGTTGTAGTAGAGCTGGACCGGGGACCAGCCGAACGGATAGCCCAGGTAGCCCTCGGGCTTCTTCCAGATCGAGAAATCGCGGGCGATCGAGTACAGCTGCTTCGCGACCTCGAGCTCGTTGATGTCCCAGGCCTCGATCAGGCCGTCCTCGAAGTACTTCGGCACCCACAGGGCGTCGCCGGAGATCATGTCGAGCTGGCCGCCGACCTCCTTGACCTTGGTGTAGCCCTCGGAGTTGTCGGCAAGCTCGGTGATGCTGGTCTTGATCTCCTGGTCCTTGGCGATCGCGGCGAGCTGCTCGTCGTAGTAGTGATCGCTCCAGGTCATCCAGTTGAAGGTGCCCTTGGTACTGCCGCCACCGCCACCGGTGGTGCAGGCGGCCGCAAGGCCCCCAAACGCCACTACGCCACCCATGGCTGCCGACGCCTGCAAGAAGCGACGCCGGCTGAGATTGCTGTTCCTGGCCATTTGATCCATCCCTATGTCCTCGCTTCCGATCCTGCCATGACGATCGCCGCTGTCGTTGACCACCAGACGCCTACCTCCTCGTCGACATGCCTCTCGGGATCCCCAGCCTGTGCGCCGCCTCCATGAAGTCGATGCACGACAAGGGCGCCCGCCGCCGTGCCGACCGTGACTCGTGTGTGATTTCCCAGGAACGCCACGCCCAGGATTCGGCCTTTGATCGCCGCCTCTGGCGCGTGTTCGATTGGCCCGATCGCGAGCGATTCGGGGCGCAACATCAAGGTTGCGGGTCCCTCGACGGCCGTATCCGGGGCGGGCATCCGTTCCCCGCCCTTGATGACGAACCACGGCCGCCCGTCCTCGCGCCGGATCGCGCCTTCGATGAAGTTGGATTCGCCGATGAAGTCGGCCACGAACCGATCCACGGGGTTGTAGTAGATGTCACGCGGCGTCCCGATCTGGCTGACGCGGCCGCCCGACATGACGGCGATGCGCGTGGACATCGAGAGCGCTTCTTCCTGGTCGTGCGTGACGAACACGAACGTCGTGCCGACCTGGCGGTGAATCCGGGCGAGCTCGAGCTGCATCTGGTGGCGCAGCTTGAGGTCGAGTGCGCCCAGTGGCTCGTCGAGCAGGAGCACGGCCGGCCGTCGCGCCAGGGCGCGAGCGAGAGCGACCCGCTGCTGCTGTCCACCGGACAGCTGCGATGGAGCGCGCTGTGCGTGGTCGAGGAGGCCAACGAGGTCCAGGTACTCCTCGACTCGCCGGCCAACCTCGGCCTTGTCGAGGCCGGCCATCCGCAACCCGAACTCCACGTTCTGGGCCACCGTCATGTGCGGGAACAGCGCGTAGCTCTGGAAGACCGTGTTCACGTTCCGCTTGTGGGGCGGCAGGTCGTTCACGCGGTGCCCCTCGATCCGCAGCTCGCCCGAGCTGAGCGGGATGAACCCGCCGATCAGGTTCAGGGTCGTCGTCTTCCCGCAGCCCGATGGTCCGAGGAGGCAGAAGAACTCACCGGGTTCGATCTGGAGCGAGACTCCGTCGAGCGCCACCACGTCGCCGTAGCGCTTCGTCGCGTCGATCAGCTCGATGGCCGGCTGCGGCTCAGTCAATCGCGTGCCCCTCGGCCAACTGCGGCGGCCGAGCGCGCGTGCTCTCCCGGACCACCAGCTCCACGGGCAGAACGACAGCCTCGGGCAACCGTCCCGACCGGATCGCTTCGATCAGCGATGAGGCGGCCAGCCGTCCGAGTTCGGTGAGCGGCGTGACGACCGTTGTGAGGCGGGGATTGGACATCTCCGCGAACGGGATGCCGTCGAAGCCCACGACGGCGACGTCGTCGGGCACGCTGATGCCGAGCGCCCGGAGTGCGTCCATCAGGGCGAGGGCCAGCATGTCGTCGTAGCAGATCAGGGCCTCCGGAAGGTCGGCGGCGATCAGCGCCGCGATCGGCCCCGGTGTCCGCCAACCGTCGTCCGGGCTCGGGTAGCGGTCCAGCAGATGGGTGATCCCGTGCTTCTTCAGCGCTCGCTCGACCGCCTCGCGACGGACCGTGCTCGAGACCAGGCCGCCGCTGCCGACATACGCGATGTCGCGGCGCCCGGTCTCCACGAGGTGATTGACGATGGCCTCGACGCCGCCGGCATCGTCGGTCAGTATCAACGCCGGCTCCGCGGGGCCCGTATGCGGTTCCATCAAGCGCTGATCGGGCAGCACGAAGATCATCCGATCGGGCCGCGCGTGCGACCGGGCTTCGTTCATCGTCATGACCCCGGAAACCACGGCGATCCCGTCAACGGCCTGTTCGGTGAAGACCCGGAGAACGTCCCGCTCGAGCGTCGCATCCTGCATGCCTGTTCCGACGATCACCCGATAGCCGCCGGCCAGTGCCTCCTGTTCGAAGGAGGCCGCAATCTGTCCGTGGAACGGGTCGCTGAGGTCCGCCAGGAGCAGCCCCAGGATCCGTGTCCGCCTGGCGCGCAGGCCGCGGGCGGCAGCGTTCGGGACATAGCGCAGCTCGATCGCCGCAGCCTTGACGGCGTTGCGCGTCGGCTCGCTGATGCGGGGGTCGTCCACCAACGCGCGAGACGCCGTCGACCGGGAGACGCCGGCCATTCGGGCGACGTCCTCGAGACCGATGCGGCGATGGGGCGCAACGTCAGCGATGGGCATGGGTCCGCGTCAGCTGTTCACGACAGGAGTCTCGCCGCAACCGAACGGAACTTCTCCGCCCGTTCACGCGCAACATCTTCGCCGTCACGCATCCGAAGGCCGAACGGCGCCAGGTTCGGATCCTGGACGCCGATCGAGAAGCTCATCGATCGCTCGAGGAGCCGGTCGGTGGCCGGGAGCATGCCGGCCCGGTAAGCGGCCGGCCGGTCATCGGTGCACGCGCAGTCGAAGGGACAGCCGCGCCCGGTGATGGTCCGTCCAGTCAGGACGTGCTCCATGTGGTTGTACACGTGCCAGCCGGATGCCGCCAGCGTGATCGAACCCAGCTCGGCGGCCACGGCGCCGGCGATCGCGGCGTCGGGAAAGACGACGACGAGATGCGTGGCGAGGTCGCCGTCCGGATCCGGAAGTGTCCGGAAGCCGATCCCCGGGATCGCTCCGATCACGCTCCGCACGATGTCCCGGTTGGCTCGCAGGTGGTCGCGAATTCGATCGAGCCTGCGGACCTGGGCGAGCAGGACGGCGCCCTGCAGCTCGGTCATCCGGAAGTTGAGTCCGAGGAACGGCCGGTTGCCGACCTCGATCCCACGGCGGTTGGGGCTGTGGCCCTGATCGTGCATCGCGAAGGCGCGTCGGTAGAGGCCCTCGTCGTTCGTGAGCAGCATCCCGCCGTCGCCACACGTGATCGTCTTGAACTCGTTGAAGCTGTAGACACCCGCATCGGCCTGGCCGCCGACCCACCGGCCCCGATACGTGGCCCCGAACGCTTGCGCGGCATCCTCGATGAGGGCCACGGAGTGGCGCGCCGCGACCGCCTTGAGCTCATCCAGCCGGGCGGGATTGCCGAGCATGTGGACAACGACGATCGCCCGGGTGCGCGAGGTGATCCGCGCCTCCACGTCGGCGGGATCGAGGTTGAACGATTCGTCGATCTCGGCCAGGACCGGCCGGGCCCGGGCATAGATGACCGAGCTGATCGTGGCCACGAAGGTGAACCCGGGCACGATGACCTCGTCCCCCGGCCCGATTCCGAGCCCGACGAGCGCCAGGTACAGCGCGCTCGTGCCCGAATTGAGGGCGAGGGCGTACTTCGTCTGGGATCGTTCCGCGACGTGCTCCTCGAACCGGCGGACCTTGGCCGGGAACGAGTCGTCTTCGGGGCCGTAGCGCGCGAGGTGCCCGCTGGCAAGGACTTCGGCCACCTCGGCCAGCTCCTCCGGCCCGAGGAGATCGAGACCTGGACCCGGCATTCCGTGCAGCCCCTCCGAATGCGCAACCGATTGCGCGGACGGTAGCATCCGACCGGATGGGCGTCAATACTCGGCGGCCAGCGGTGCCAGATGACACGGGGCAGGCAGCCGGATCAGACCGAAACGACGGTGCGACCGCCGTCGTACAGCGGCAGATGGCAGCGAGTCGAGTGCTCAGGAGCAAGGTGGGTGACCCCCGGCTCCTCGTGCGTGCACCGCTCGATCGCGTGCGGACAGCGGGTGTGGAAGCGGCACCCCGTCGGCGGATCGAACGGGTCCGGCGCGTCACCGCGGATCGTGCTCACCGACCCGCTCGCCGCCGGCGCGGCACCGGGCACGAGCATCGATGCCCGAAGAGCTGCCGTATAGGGATGTGCAGGGATGCGGAACGCATCAGCCGCAGGGACATCCTCGACGATCGACCCGAGGTACATGACCAGGATTCGAGCGGCGAGGTGCCGGACGACCTCGAGGTTGTGAGAGATAACGATGAGAGTGAAGCCAAGCTCGGCACGGAGATCGCCTAGCAGGTTCAGGATCTGCGCCTGAATCGAGACGTCGAGAGCGGAAACCGGTTCGTCGCACACGAGCAGGCGTGGCTCGACGCACAGCGCTCGGGCGATGCCGATCCGCTGCCGCTGGCCGCCGGAGAACTCGTGTGGGTGGCGCGTGTGGTCTCGAGTACTCAGTCCTACCAAGTCGAGCAGGCTCGCAACTCTCGCCCGTCGCTCAAGCGCCGAACCGATTCGGCCAATCTCAGCTGGCTCACCGATGATCTCGCCCGCCGTCATCCGGGGGTCGAGCGACGTGAAGGGGTCCTGGAAGACCACCCCGATTCGGCGCCAGATCGGGCGCAAGTCAGCCCGCTTGAGATGCGTGATATCCGTCCCGTCGAACAGTACTCGGCCGGCGTCAGGCTCGAGGAGCCGGACGATACAGCGCGCCAGGGTGGACTTGCCGCAGCCAGACTCCCCGACGATCCCGATCGCTGCCCCCGCGCCGACCGAGAACGTCACGCCGTCGACCGCACGAACCACCTGCGACCGACCCCCGATGAGGCCTTGGCGGACCGGGAAACGCCGGACGAGTTGGTCCACGGCGAGCAACGGGGGCGCAGACTCGTGTTCGTCCATCAGACGCTCCGTCCCGCCGCTGCGCCCGCTTCTTCGACAGCGCGGGCGAGCACATTGGCCTGGGCGTGGCGCGTCGGCACGCCGAGATGACACGCGAATCGGTGGGCTGCCTGGTCAATCTCCGGCTCGAGACGAGGCGCGACAGTGGCGCACATCTCGAGGGCGACCTCGCAGCGCGGTGCGAAGGCGCAGCCCTCGGGTTCGTGATCGAGACGCGGAGGGCTACCTGGAATCGGGCGGAGTCGGCCGGCCATCGCCAGTGACGGCAGCGATCCCATCAATCCCCAGGCGTATGGGTGGGCCGGACGACCGAAGATCTGGACGGTAGGCCCTTCCTCCACGATCCGGCCGGCGTACATGACGGCGACATCGTCACAGAAGCGACTGACGACGCCGAGATCGTGGGTGATCAGGATGACGGCCGTCCCCGACCCACGCGTTACGCGAGCCAGGAGCTCGAGGATCTGGGACTGGGTCGTCACGTCGAGGGCGGACGTCGGTTCGTCGGCGATGAGCAGAGCCGGCTGGTTGATCATCGCCATGGCGATCATCACCCGCTGACGGAGTCCGCCCGACAGCTCGTGCGGGAAGGCGCCGAGGCGCCGCTCCGCAGCAGGGAAGCCCACGTCGGATAGCGCCTTCAGGACGCGCTGCCGGAGGTCCCCGCGCCCGACCTGCTCGTGCACGGTAACTGCCTCACGCAGCTGATCACCAATGGAGCGAACCGGGTTCAGGGACGACATCGGGTCCTGGAAGACCCACCCGATTCGGCGCCCCCGGACGTGTTGGAGCTCGCGCTCGGGGAGGCTCAGCAGGTCGCGGCCCTCGAACCAGGCCGAACCGCTGACCGTCGCGCTGGTGGGCAGCAAGCCGAGTGCCGCACGGCACGTTGCCGACTTGCCCGAGCCCGATTCGCCGACGATCCCGAGCACACGGCCGGGCTCGACGGCCAGGGAGACGCCGCGCACGGCGTGCACGGCGCCTCCTTCCGTTTCGAAGCGGACCGTCAGGTCCCGGATGTCGATCGTCGGCATCAGGGATCCGTCGGCTCGCCCTCATGCCCAAGACTCATGGGCAGTGCCCGAGGGTCGTCAGGTCGAGCTGATAGACGGGGTGAATGAGAAGGCCGCAATAGCCTTCGGCCACCATGGTTACTCGAACGGCGTTCACGAGGGGCGCCCACGGGGCATGGTCGCGCATGATCTGGGCGTCCAGCTCATGCCACGCCGCATCGGATCCCGCGTCGAGCGAGGCTGTCAATTCGTGGATTCGGTTGTTGATCGACGGGTCGTCGAACATCGCCCGGTTCTGGTTGTTGGTCGGCGTGATCCGACTGCCATCGAGCAGCACGCCAATGAAGTTGTCCGGGTGTGGATAGTCCTGGAACCAAGGATCGATCCCGGACGGGACGCGATTGGCGACGGTCGTCGTGACCGAGTAATGCACGGAACCCGGCGCCAGCTCCACCGCGGCATCGATCCCGACAGCCTTGAGCTGCGCCTGGATCGTCTGGGCGGTGTCCGACAATGCGGAG
>Ga0209320_10001751_pt1 | contig 11165 bp, 10 predicted proteins | sample Rifsed13ft4_FD_184008 | JGI IMG/M metagenome (GOLD analysis project Ga0209320, IMG submission 184008) | Soil microbial communities from Rifle, Colorado, USA - sediment 13ft 4 (version 2) | ecosystem: Environmental > Terrestrial > Deep subsurface > Rock core/Sediment | place: Rifle, Colorado... | reverse complement strand
CACGACGGCACTGCTGCTGCTATGCGTGTTCACGCTCGTCAACGTCGCCGTGCTCGTGCTGCGCGCGAGGCCCGTCGAGCACGCGCACTACCGGGCACCGACGATCCTTCCCGTGCTCGGCGCCGTTTCGAGCGCCTACCTCGCGTCGCCGTGGTCGGGCCGCGACGGGAGCGAGTATGAGATCGCCGGCGTGCTACTCGCCATCGGCCTCGTGCTGTGGCTCGTCAATTGGCTGATCCATGGCCGCCGGCGCGCTTGACTCGATCTTGCTTCGTGCCAAACTGTAGGATCGCGAGCGAAGCTCGCTCTTACTGCAATAAGAATTCTGCTGCCCAACGGAGGTAGAACCCTATGGCACTCAGAATCAACGACGAAGCACCGGACTTTACCGCCGAGACGACGCAAGGCCCCGTGCGCTTCCACGAGTGGATCGGCAACGGTTGGGCGATTCTGTTCTCGCACCCGAAGGATTTCACGCCGGTCTGCACGACCGAGCTCGGCTACATGGCGGGGCTCGAGAAAGAATTCGCCAGCCGCAACTGCAAAATCATCGGCTTGAGCGTCGATCCCGTGACCAATCACGCAAAGTGGGCCAAGGACATCGAGGAAACGCAGGGGCACCGCGTGAGCTATCCGATGATCGGCGATCCGGAGCTCAAAGTAGCGAAGCTCTACGACATGCTCCCCGCCGATGCCGGCAGCACGTCGGAAGGAAGAACGGCCGCGAGCAACGCGACCGTGCGCACCGTGTTCGTCGTCGGACCCGACAAGAAGATCAAGCTCATGCTGATGTATCCGATGAGCACGGGACGGAATTTCGACGAAGTGCTGCGCGTGCTCGATTCGATTCAGTTGACGGCGAAGCACCAGGTGGCGACGCCCGTGAACTGGAAGCAGGGCGGCGACGTCATCATCGCGCCTTCCGTGTCGGACGAGGATGCCAAGAAGAAATATCCGAGCGGCTGGCGCGCGCCGAAGCCTTACTTACGCATCGTCCAGCAGCCTCGCTGACGCGGGTCGCCGGCCCGGCGGCGGCGTTCCGCGAACCGCGGCCCTTGCGGGGCAGCGGCTCGTCGTCCGCGCTAACCGCGGCGGGCGATCGCTGCGATCGCGGTACGTGCGTCCGCAATAGCTCTGCGAACACGTCGGGATGCCCCGGCTTGTTGAAGAAGTAGCCTTGAATTTCGTCGCATGCGTGGCTGCTCAAGAATTTGTATTGCTCCGCGGTTTCGACGCCCTCGGCGCATACGGTTACGCCGAGCTTTCGGCCCATCGCGATGATCGCTTCGGTGATCGCCTTGTCTTCCGTGTTCTTCGGGATCTCGCGAATGAACGAGCGGTCGATCTTCAACGTGTCTATCGGAAACTGCTTCAACTGCGCCAGAGACGAATAGCCCGTGCCGAAATCGTCGATCGCGAAACGCACCCCCGTTTTCTTGATGGCGTTCAAAGTTCTGACCGACCGTTCGACGTTGTGCATGATCATGCTTTCGGTGATTTCGAGCTCCAGTAGCTCCGCTGGCCAGCCGGTTTTCTCGAGGACGTCGGCGATGTCGTCGAGAAGATTGGGGTCCTTGAATTGCCGCGGCGACAAGTTCACGGCGAGGCAAACGGGAGGCAGGCCGCGGTCGCGCCACGCGACCGCCTGGGCGCACGCGGTTTCCAGCACCCACTTCCCGATCGGCACGATCAGGCCGCTCTCTTCCGCGAGCGGAATGAACCGCGCCGGAGAGACGGTGCCGAGGTCGTGACTCCACCAGCGCAGCAACGCCTCGACGCCCGTGATCCGGTCCGTCTTGATGCTCGCCCGGGCTTGGTAGTGCAACGAGAACTCGTTCTGCTCGAGGGCGCGGCGCAGGTTCGTCTCGAGAGACAGTCGGTCGAGCGACACGGATCTCATGTCCTTCGAATAGAAGCGATAGTTGTTCTTGCCTTCTTCCTTGGCGAGATACATTGCCATGTCGGCGTTTTTCATGAGCGAAGGCAAGTCCTCGGCATTGTGCGGATACACGCAGATGCCGATGCTTGCGGTCACGCGGCATTCGTGGCCCATGATCTCGATGGGCTTCATGACGGTGGAAAGAATATTGCGGGCGACGGTCGCGACGCGGCGCGGCTCGGCGAAGTCTTCCACGAGCACGACGAACTCGTCGCCGCCGAGCCGCGCGAGCACATCGCTTGCCCGCAGATTACTTCGGAGACGTGACGCCATTTCCTTGAGGAAGAGATCGCCCGCTTCATGGCCGAGCGAGTCGTTGATGATCTTGAATCGATCGAGGTCGATGAAGAGGATCGCGAGCTCCCGATCCTGTCGGCGCGCGGCCTCGATCGCATGATGCGCCAAGTGTCCGAACATGCCGCGGTTCGGCAAGGCCGTCATTTCGTCGTGGGTCGCGAGGTAGCGAACGCGCTCCTCGGCGAGCTTGCGCTCCGAGATATCGTCGACGATCGAGATGTGGTGCAGAGGCGTACCGTCCGGAGCGCGCTTCAACGCGACGGTTACGCGCGCCCACAACGTCGTGCCGTCCTTGCGCAGGTAACGCTTCTCCGCCTGGAAGGAATCGATCTCGCCCGCATGGAGCCGGGCTATGTCTCCATCCGTAACGTTCGTGTCTTCGGGGTGGGAGATCTGTTTGAGCGTGAGCCCCAAGAGCTCTTCCTTCGTATAGTGGAGCATCTCGCAGAACTGCTGATTGACGCGGATGAACCGGCCGTCCGGGGAGACGTGGCTGATGCCGATGGCGGCGAGCTCGAAGGTGCTCGAGTACAGCTCCTCGCTCTCCCGCAACTTCTCGACTGCGATGCTGCGCTCGTAAAGATTGCCGATTTGAGTGCCGAGGACGTAAATCACTTGCAGCAGCCGCTCGTCGGGCTCTTCGATGCACGGAGCATTGAAATCGAGCACACCGATGGGGCGGCCCTTGGAGAATACCGGGAAGAGGAACGCGCCGCGCCACCCGGTGCGATCCGTGATGTCCTTGCGCATGACGCGCGGATCCTTGGTCAGATCGCCGACCCAGAGCGGCTCGCCGGTGTCCCAAACCGTTCCGACGAGTCCGACGCCGCGCTCGAGCGTCATGTTGCGTGCCTCCGCCGCAAACCGCTCGATCGTCGGGTCGACGACGCTCCAGCCGCCGTGGAACCGCATAACGCCTTTGCTTTCGTCGAGGCGCCAATACTGTCCGGCTTCCCAGCCTTCGGATTCGCAAATCGCTGAGATCGCGTCCCGCAGCGCCGCGGCGAAGCCGGCCGAATTCGCGAGGACGTGCGTGACGGTGCGCTCGAGATTCAGGAGCCGAGTTTGCCGCTTCTCCGGCGTGACGTCCTTCGCGATGCCGCGATAGCCTCGGAACCGGCCGCTGGGATCGAAAACCGGCTGTCCACTGATGCTGACATAGCGTCGCCATCCGTGCGTGTCTGCGCGACGTACGACGAAATCTCTGAAGGGCTCATGTCGAGCGCGCAGGGCCTTGTGCTCGTCCCACGTTCCTTCCTCGGGGGTACCGCCGAGCTCCCAGCTGGTTTTGCCCAGAAAAAGCGCCGGATCGTTGTCCGGGTCTTCCATGTCCCGATGGCGAATCAGCGTGAATCTGTGGTCCGCATCCTGTTCCCAGTAGTAATCGGACGACAGCTCGAGGATGCATTGCAGCTGCTCCTCATGAGCCGCCGACACTTGCTTCGCATGCGCGGGCGCGCCCGACGCTTGGGTTTGGCCGGGCCGCTGACTCGGTTTCATGGCTTCCCCAGCGAATGAGATTACTGTGACGGTGACAAGGGACATGCTGCATAGCCGCGGCATGGGCATGAAGCAAGGCCGTCACAGTATCGAACGGGATTGCACCGCCGCGCCCGCCAACTGTGATCGAGCGCACAGCGGACGGCGCCGTAGGAGGTGACGTCGCTATCCCCGGTCGGGTGGCGCCAACAGAGGCTGGCGGCCATATCGGGCGCGCAGCCAGTTAAGGGCGGGCAGCACGTGCGGCCGGCGCACGAGCCAACGCTCGAACTCGAACTTGCCGGGGTAGTTCATGATCATGAGCCCGGCGAACAACGTGATGAGCCCTTGGCCGGGCAATACCAAGAGAGCGAACCCGGCGACCAAAAAGACCGCTCCGAGCAGGTTCTTGGCGCCGGTCAGCACGACGTGCACCAGCGGATGTGAACCCGTGGTTGCCAAGACGTGCCGGCGCTTGTAAACGAAGTAGTCGGTCGGGATCCTCAAGATCAAGAGGGGTACCAAGACCAAGCCGACGATCAAGCTCAGCACCGATCCCACCACGAGCCAGGCCGCGTGTTCGGCGGCGAAGTCGAGAATTGACCGCAGCAAAACGACTCTCACTGATCGGCGGAACGCGCAAGGTTGCAGTTCGATGCCCGGCGGTCAAGTCTCATCGCGCACCCGGGCTCGCCGCACGCGCCGTGTCCTGCTTGAAGAATGCACGCAGTTGTGCATACAAGGCCGGGTACTCGGCGCGGAGCTCCTCGGGCACGTCGAAGAACATCTCCGTGCACACGGCAAAAAACTCCGCGGGCTCCTCTGCGGCATAGGGATCGAGCCACGTGTCCTCGCCGCGATCGAGGCGCGCCTGCAAGTCGTCGTACGCGGTTTGAAAGGCAGCAATCCAATCGGGAGCGCGCATCTCGCGATGCAGAGGCGGCATGCCGTCGATGCTGCCGTCGAGTAAGTCGAGCTTGTGCGCAAACTCGTGCGCAACCACGTTGAATCCGTCGCCGCGGCCGCTCGCTGCGACGTCCTGCCAAGCCAGAATCACGGGACCTCGCTCCCAAGCTTCGCCGCTCAAGACGTCGTCCCCGGAATGCACGACGCCGTCCTCGTCGACATACTCGCGATCGCGCACCAGAAACTCGTCCGGGTAGACGATGACCGACACGAATCCGTCATAGCAGTCGAGCCCGAGCTCGAGGATCGGCAGGCAGGCGAGCGCGGCGATGTGCACTCGCATTGCATCATCGAGATGCATGCCGCCGGCCGGCTCGATGCGTTTATCGTGTAAGAACAACGACGCCAATTCGTGCAGGCGGTGCAGCGCATGTCCGTCGAGGCGCCGCAGGATCGGTATGTCGGCGATCACGCCGTCCCAAAGCGCGCCGGGAATGGACTTGCGCGCCAGAATCCGCCGCCGGCGACGTTTGCGAAAGAGGCCGAACATGCGCTGATATTAGCGAAGTATCGGAAGGCGGTGCCGCCTTCCGGCGGCGCGAGCGCCGATCAGCGCCGCCAGGTCATGCCGAGCACGGTCTGCGCCCGCGTGTACGCGATGCGTGCGTCGGTCGACGCAACGTCGTCGGTCGTCAGGGCTGCGAATATCGTGAACGCGCCGTTCAAGCGAACCTCGGCGAGCAACTCGGCGGCGAGATCGTCGATTTCCTTGGGTCCGGCCGTAGGCTCGTTGAACGCGAACGCTCGGGGGAAGTCGTAGACCCTCGACACGGCGCCGAAAGACATCGAGAAACGCGATCCGGGCCGAAAGCGCCCGTGCAGGCGCAGTCTGTCTTGCGTGAAATCGTGATAGCCCAAGTAACGATCGGTGCGGTCGATGCGCGCGTAGCTGAGCTCGAGCTCGAAGTCATCCCAGATGCGGCGCGTGACGCCGAGCTCCGCACCCCGGTAGTCGTACTCGAGAGGCGGGTTCGTGGCGAGCAGCGCGCCCGCGAGATCGCGCGCCAGGCGCTCGTCATACAGCCGCTGATAGGTATACAAGTTGAGCGACACTTTGGTTGCGGCATTGAGCGAGTAGTCGACCGCGGTGCTGACGACGTGAAGCTCGTTGTCATAGTCCGCGACAAGCGGTACGCGGTCGTGCTGCCGGCGCTCGAAACGCATGTCGAGACCCCAGTGCCATTTGCCGATGAAATGGTCGAAGTCCCCTCGAACGCCGGCTCCCGTGTAGGTGAAGCGCCGTGAGATATCCTCACCGAGAATGTCGCGATCGATGCCGGTATCCGGGTCGAAATCCCGCTGATAGTGTTGCACGATGAAGAACGCCGACCGAAGCGTGCGCTTACGGTTCTCGCTTTGCCCGAGGACCGAATCGGACCCGATCTCGAGGTGCTGCGTCGACTCGTCGTTCGTGAAGATGTCCGAGTAGTAGTACCCGTCCCACCGGTAGCCGAAGCGAAAATCCGTGTCGCCGGCTTCGTTCGGAATCACGTAGTCCGCAACGATCTTGATCGGAATGTAGGTTGCGGCGACGGGTTCTGGAACTACCAGCGGCTGGCCCGGTTGCGCGAGATCGACGTAAGGCTCAGCGGGGCTGCGGTTCGGGTTGTCGTCGTTCCCGTAGGCGGCATCCACTGTCAGATTGAACGACGGTGCGCGTGCCTCTGTGCGAGCGCCGCTCCGCTCCCTTCTTCCCCGGTCCGACTCGACGATGGCCGTCGGGCTCTCCGCGGCATTGCGGGCGAGCCTGCGCAGCGTGCGATTCGAGGTCGATTGCGCCGCCGTCGCGAACCACTCGCGGGCTTCCATGGGCCGGCCGGCCGCTCGTTGCATGAGCCCGAGATTGTAGGCGGCTAGCGCGGCGAGATTGGGGTCACGTCGCGCCGCCGTCAGGGATTCGGCGGCGGCTGCGTATTCACCGATCTTGTAGTAGGTGATGCCGACGTTGTAATCGAGTAACGCCGAGTCGAGGCCGCGTGCCCGCGCTTCTTGATAGCGCAACAGAGCCCCGCGATAGAGCCCGGATCTAAACAGGGCGTTGCCTTCGCGCATGAGCGCAGGACCGTCGAGCTGCGCACGCGCCTCGACGGCGAGCCCCGACAACAGCAGCAACGAGAGCAATGAAAAAGCGAGGCGGCGCATCGCATTTGCCGGATACCCAATTCGGCTCACTGTAGGTTTTAGCCCGACGATCAACCAGGACACCGTTCACAGCTTTGGGAGCCCCGGAGGGCCCCCAAACGTCAGCCGGTGCCGCCCGGCATCCAGGTTCCAAAGGGTATTAGACGTCGGGTTCCTCGGGCGCCTCGGGCGCCTCGGGCTCCTCGGGCTCGACGATTTCCGGAACGTCGAAATCCTCGACGCCGCCTTCGCTCCCGTCCTCGCGATCGAGCTCGCGATCGAGCTCGCGATCCGGGGTTTCGTCCGTTTCCTCTTCCTCGCGAGACGCGCGGTCCTCGGCACCCGCCTGTTCCTGGGCTTCGGCATCGCCGGTGTCGGATTCGGACTCTTCCTCGATCGACAAGACCACACCTTCGACATCGCTGACGTCGTCGAGGACTTGTAAAGTAACCTCGACGTCGTCCTGCTGTGCGAATGCCGCCGGGCATCCGAGCACGGCCGCGACCGCCAGGAGTACGTGCACTCTGTTCATCGCTCTCTCCTCCTTTGAGCTCTACTTGCAGACACGGCATTCGCGGGCGGATGGTTCCCTGACTCACCATAATGCAGGTTACACTGCACGGTGCTCGACGAACTACGGAGGAATCCGCGATGATTTGCCGAAAGCTCGCGCTCTTGCTGGCGGCCCTAGAGCTCGCCGGTTGCGGCTACAACACGTTCCAGAGCCAGGACGAAACCATCACCGCCGCATGGGCGGAGGTTCTGAATCAGTACCAGCGCCGCGCCGATCTCATTCCGAATCTCGTCGAGACTGTGCGCGGCTTTGCGCGGCAGGAGCAGGAAGTGCTCATCGGCGTCACCGAAGCGCGGGCGCGAGTCGGCAGCATCCAAGCGGGCCCCGAGCTCATCGACGACCCGCAAGCGTTCCAGCAATTTCAAGCGGCCCAAGGCGAGCTTTCGAGTGCCCTGTCGCGTCTCATGGTCGTGGTCGAGCGCTACCCCGAGCTCAAGTCGGATGCGAACTTTCGCGACTTGCAAGCGCAGCTCGAAGGCACCGAGAACCGTATTACCGTCGCGCGCAATCGCTACATCGAATCCGTGCGCGACTATAACGTGACCGTGCGCAGCTTTCCGAGCAATTTGACGGCGATGTTGTTCGATTACGATACCAAACCGAGCTTTACAGTCGAGAATGAGACCGAGCTCGCACGTCCGCCGCCGGTCGATTTCACGCCTGATGCCGAGTAGCTCCGCCGCTACGCGGCTGTTGTTGACGGCGGCGGTCGGCGGCATTTGGTTCGCTTCCGCGACTCTTTACGCACAGCAGCCGATTCCGCCCTTGACCGGCCGGGTCGCCGATCTCACGGGCACGCTCGCGGCGACCGAGCGCGAATCCCTCGAACAGAAGCTCACCGCATTCGAGGCACGCAAGGGCGCGCAGATTGCCGTGCTCATGGTGCCGACGACTGCGCCCGAAGCGATCGAGCAGTACGCGTTGCGCGTCGCCGAAAGCTGGCAAATAGGTCGCGGCGAGATCGACGACGGCGTCGTGCTGTTGGTCGCCAAGGACGATCGGCGGCTGCGCATCGAAGTCGGCTATGGGCTCGAAGGGGCGATTCCGGACGCGTCGGCACGGCGCATCATCGACGAGCGCATCGTGCCGCGGTTTTACGTCGAAGACTACGCGGGCGGTATCGCGGCCGGGCTCGACGCACTCATCGCGCTCATCGATGGCGAGCCGCTGCCGCCGCCCGCGGGTGCGTCAGGTACCGAGTCTGCGTGGGGAGCACTGCCCGTCGTCCTGCTCATTGCGCTCTTCGTTGCACCGATCGTGCGCGGCATCTTCGGCACGTTGTTCGGATCGCTCGCGGTCGGCACCGGGGCCGGCGTCGTCGCTTGGGCTTTGAGCGGTGGTCTCGTTGCGGCGCTCCTGATCGGCGGCATGGTGTTCGTCTTTGCCTTGGCCGGCATCTTTGGGAGGCCGGGTCGCTGGGCATCAGGCGGCGTGCCTTGGGGAGGTTCCATGCGCGGCGGCTTCGGTGGCGGGTTCCGCGGAGGCGGCGGTCGCTTCGGCGGCGGCGGCGCGTCGGGCGGATGGTAACGGATGAACGCGCTCAAGCACTTGCTGTTACCGCGTACGGTGCTCGGCCGTCGATTTCCGTCGCACGCGCTCACCGCAATCGAAGAGGCGATCGCGGCTTCGGAGACCCGGCACCGCGCCGAGATTCGCGTGGCGCTCGAAACTGCGCTCGACTTGAGCTCGTTGTGGCGCCTCAAGACGCCGCGTGATCGAGCGCTCGAGGTGTTCGCCGAGTTGCGCGTTTGGGACACCGCCGAGCGCAACGGCGTCTTGGTCTACGTGCTCCTCGCGGAACAGGCCGTCGAGATCGTCGCCGATCGCGGCTTCGCGGATCGGGTCGCTGCCGGCGAATGGCAGCGCGTCTGCGACGTCATGGAGCGCTCGTTCGCGGACCGGCGTTGGCGGGAAGGCGCGGTGGCCGGCATCGAGGCACTGACCGCGCTGCTGGTCCGTGAGTTTCCGGCGCAAGGCCCGAACCCCAACGAGCAGCCGAATCGGCCCTCGATCGTCTAGGCGAGGGCGCCGCAAGCCGCGCGCCGCCTGAAGCGGCCGGGGGAGTTTACATAACCGACGCGAACGCATAGACTCGCGCTTACCATAATTCGATTTCTCAGAAGTCAAGAATAAGTTGCTGTAACTACGGAGAAAACAGCACATGGCAGCCGAGGCGGGATACGTGTCACCGGCAAGGGTTTTTGCGCGGTCGACAAGTGGAGTCATCTGGATGGGGCCGAAACAGGAAGCGGCCCTCTATCATTTCTCGGGCAAGGCGCCGCTCAAAGTCCTGTTGGGCCCGGCGTCGAGCGGGAAGTCCACGCTGCTGCGCGAGTTCCGGGCCCGGGCCAAAGACGCGGTCGTGCTGCCGGTCTCGGGGCCGCAAAGGACGGCGGCGGGCGTACTTTCGACTCTCTTGAGCGCCGCAGGGCTCGGGCCTTGGAACCTGTCCGAGGTCGAGCAACGCAACCTGTTCACGGTCTTCGTTCAACAGCGAAGCCTCCAAGGCAAGCGCGTCGTGATATGCATCGACAATGTCTCGGGCTTTGCCGAGCCGGCCTGGAGCGAGATCGAGCGCCTGCGGCTTCTCGAATTCGCGGGCAAGCCCATCGTCGAGCTTGCCGTCGTCGGCACGGAGGCGGACGCGGCTCGCTCGCCGCTCATGGAGTTGCTGCACGCAAGCGCCACGAGCGCCATCGAGGCCGTGCACTTTTTGTCCGCGCCGACCGATCACGATATCGCGGGCTACATCGATTGGCGGCTCGCGCAGTTCGGTATTGCGAATACTTTCTCGGACGATGCGTGCCGTCTCATCAACTGCTTGACGCAAGGACGGTTGAGCTTCGTCAACATCGTTTGCCAAGTGGTGCTCATGGAGCAGCAGCGCGACCCGGCCGACGTCATCGATGCCGGCATGGTGCAGAAAGCGGCCGCGGCGCTCGCTGCGTTGAAAGAAAACGTGTCTCTGTCCGATACCGTCAAGCTTAAGCCACTCAAGGAAGAGGGGCCGTTCGCGGCACCCAAGCCTGGCCGGCTCGTCGTGTCGTGCAACGGCAAGCTCGTGCGCACGATGGAGCTCAACGGCCGGATCCTGATCGGGCGCAACAGAGACAACGACCTCTTTCTTCCGAGCCGCTACTTGAGCCGCCATCACGCCGCGATTCTGCCGATGTCCGAGGGACACTATTACATCGTCGATTTGAACAGCGCCAACGGCGTGCTCGTCAACGGCAAGCTCGTGGACCGCAGCCTCTTGTACAACGGCGACGTCGTGAGCTTGGGGCAGTTCCGCCTCAAGGTGGAGCTCAACGAGGTGCCCGCCGAAGAGCCGGCGCCGCCGGATCACATCTCGGTAGAAGAGACGGAGATGATGCCGATCCCGACGTACGAAGCGCCGGCCGTGCGCATCGTCAAGAGCTGAAGAAGCGCGACAGACGACGACACAATGAGCATCGCCGCAATGTCAATCACGAAGCTCGCGGGCCGCACGCGACTGTTGCCCGTCGCAGCGAGCATCGGATTCGGCGTAACGCTCTTGGTCCTGCCCGTAAGTGCGCAAGGTCCGGATGCGTCCGCCGCCGGCCGCCCGTTGGTCACCATCAAGGAACTGATGGAGAAGACCATCACGCCCGCGACCAATACGTTGTGGAACGCCTTCGAGCCGCCGACCACGGACGAGCAATGGACGGCGCTCGAGGAGGCCGCCGTCACTTTGCTCGTAGCGGCGAACGTCACCGCGCTCGGCGGCACGGGACCGATGGACAACGAGTGGGTCAAGCAGCCTGCCTG
>Ga0209320_10001749_pt1 | contig 11166 bp, 10 predicted proteins | sample Rifsed13ft4_FD_184008 | JGI IMG/M metagenome (GOLD analysis project Ga0209320, IMG submission 184008) | Soil microbial communities from Rifle, Colorado, USA - sediment 13ft 4 (version 2) | ecosystem: Environmental > Terrestrial > Deep subsurface > Rock core/Sediment | place: Rifle, Colorado... | reverse complement strand
AACAAAGAAGAATCTGCTATACTTAAGCTTCTCCAGAACCAAAACTTCACAGCAACAGAGCTAGCAAACAGAGTGGCGGGAGATCCTATATTCAATTGGGATTACTGGCACAAGGTTCACTCTACGGTATTTGACATGGCTAAGAGGGGGTGGATTAGGAGAACAGGTAATAATAGAACGGAGTTTAGTAAATGACACAAATCACAGATAACGCCAGAACAGTTCTTGAACGACGCATATCTATCAAAGATGAGGAAGGTGAACCGCTTGAGACAGCGGAGGATATCTTCATCCGCGTAGCGTCAAACATTGCCTTGGCAGAGGCAAACTATTGCAAGTCAGAAGATGAGTTTGCACAGAAGGCCGCTATTGCGGAAAAGAAATTCTACACCCTTATGTCCAATCTTGACTTTCTGCCAAACTCACCTACGCTTGTAAACGCGGGCAACGAACTACAGCAACTTAGTGCTTGCTTTGTTATTCCCGTAGAAGATAGCATGGAGAATATATTTGAAGCAGTTAAACAAGCGGCCCTTATCCATAAGACTGGAGGCGGCACCGGATTCAGCTTTTCTAGGCTCCGCCCGGAGAACTCAACGGTTAGTGCGACTTCTGGAATTGCGAGCGGACCTGTGTCTTTCATGCAGGTATTCGATAAGGCCACAGAGGTTATCAAGCAAGGGGGAACTCGTCGCGGAGCTAATATGGGTATCCTGCGGATTGACCACCCCGACATCCTTTCGTTCATTCATGTCAAGGATGGTAAAGACAGTTTATCGAATTTTAACATATCCGTGGCGATCACTGACACGTTTATGGAGAAAGTTGAGCACGATCAGGATTACGATCTCGTAGACCCTAAGACTAACGGGGTTGTTCAAAGGATCTCCGCTCGCAAGGTTTGGGGTGAAATCATCGAAAGCGCATGGAAAACTGGTGATCCAGGAGTGGTATTCATTGATAGGATTAACGCATCTAAGGCTAATCCCGTGCCCGCTAGAGGGCCAATTGAGAGCACTAACCCATGCGGGGAACAGCCGCTTTATCCTTGGGACTCATGTAATCTTGGATCTATCAACTTGGCAAACTTTGTTGAAGATGGTAAGGTAGACTACCCAAGACTTCAAGAGGTAATCCACGACTCAGTTCACTTCCTCGATAATGTTATCGATATGAATAAGTGGCCAAATGACAAGATCGCAGAAGTGTCGATGGCAATCCGCAGGATTGGCCTCGGTGTCATGGGATGGGCCGACATGTTGATTAAGATGGGAGTTCCATATGATAGTAGTGAAGCTTGCTACTTAGCCGAGCAGCTATCTTCATTCATTCAGAGAGAAGCTGACGCTGCGTCAAGGAAGCTTGCAGTAGAACGTGGGCCCTTCCCTGAATGGGATAAGTCAATCTACAAGGATGATGGAATTATTAGAAATGCAACACGAACAACGATTGCGCCTACCGGAACTATTTCTATTATTGCTGGTTGCTCCTCTGGTATCGAGCCGGTGTTTGCTTTGGAATTTAAGAGAAGTCACTATCTTGATAAAGACCCGAATAAGCGCCATGAGATGGATGAGGTTCATCCAGAACTTAAGAACTGGAGGGAAGTAAATGGATCCTCGCCAATCCCAAGTTATTTTCGATCTGCTATGGAAATTGATGCTAAATGGCATATTGCACATCAGTCAGCGTGGCAGAAAAACACAGACAATGCAGTATCAAAGACTATCAACCTCCCAAGCGCGGCTACGGTAGAAGATGTCAGAAGTGTCTATGATCTTGCATGGATTTCAGGATGCAAAGGGGTAACAATTTACAGAGATGGATCTAAAGAACAGCAAGTTCTTTTCACAGAACAGACGACGGCAAAGGAGGCTCTTGAAGCTAGGCCTGCGCCTATTAGAAGAAAGTTACCCAAAGAGCGAAACTCAATTACCCATAGAGTCGACCTTGGGGAGACTGAGACTTTTATCACTGTTGGACTATATGAGGAAGGGACACCAGGAGAAGTATTTATCGTTGCTAACCGAGTTGGATCCTCTACTAGAGGATATCTCGATTCATTTGCAACAATGCTTAGTTACGCATTGCAGTATGGTGTGCCTCTTGAGAGAATCTGTGACAAACTTATTGCTACTAGATTCGAGCCCTCAGGATTCACTGGAAACCCTGACATACCTGTTGCGACTTCTATTATCGACTACATCGCGAGATGGCTGCGTAGAAGATTCACCGAGAACCACGATAATGCTGAATACATCTCACGGCCTACTGGAGATATGTGTCCCGAATGCTCTAGCGCAATGTTTTATGGAGAAGGGTGTACCACATGCGCGTCCTGCGGGTACAGCAAATGCGGGTAAGTGCGACAGGGTAGAAGGATGTACGCAACCAAAGGGTCACTGGCCACACAATATGACAGAAAAGGAGTTTTGGGACTGGTGGGCAAAGGAATATGAGTAAACCAAAGAAAGTAACAATTAACTTAGTCAGTCAACACAAAGATCTTGGCCAGCGTTTCCTAAAAGACGCACAGGCCGCTAACCATCTACCAAAGAGGTTCTCCGGGTTTATCACCCCTAGGTTTGGAGATATGGTATTTGTTTACCAATATAGAGACAACGTACTTGTTGGTGTTGTAATTATTCATGTTAACAACATAGAAAACTTTGCTAGCAAGATTGTTAAGTCGTCTAGGACATTTGATTTTCTTACAAGCAGGAGGATAGACGAAGATGGAGAATCAGACACCGCTAGTGCCGTTCGACTCGGAGGCGGAGAAACGAGTGATAGGGGCGCTATTGCTGAACAGGAGTCAGATCAGTGATACAATGCTCAAACTGCTACCGAACCACTTCTACACTGTATTCGGGAAAAACGTTTACGAGGCTATGTGCGCGCTGTTTATCGACGGAAGTCCCGTTACGCCAGAAACTATCGCAAACTATCTACAGGGAAGGAAGGTTGACGGAAGATCCGTCCTCGAAACGATTGGTGGCGCGAAAAGTATCGTCGGAGCACTGGAAGGAATAGAAGAAACCGAGCTTGACTATTGGAAGGGCGCGGTAATAAAGAAAGCTGAGGAGAGGGCTTTACTTGAATTCGCAAGTGAATGTCGAAGAATGGCCCTCTCCGACCCTGCTGATGTTGCGTCTGTTAGATCTATGCTTGAGGAGAAACTAATCTCTTTATCAGGAGGGCGAGAAGGTGCGTCTGTTGGTATAGAACAGGCCGCTGATGAGTTTATTCCTAGAATGGAGAGATATGTCAATGATCCAGATGGAATCATTGGTTACGAAACAGGGTTTGGTAAGCTAGACAGGGCACTAGACGGACTCCAGCCGGGGAACGTCACTATCATCTACGCTCCTTCATCAAGATTCAAGTCACTATTTGCTACTAATATTGGTTGGCACCTAGCAGAACAGAACATCCCCGGCCTGTGGTTTACCACTGAGATGCCAAGGATTCAAGTGTTTGAGAGAATTCTACAACTAGAATCCGGGTTAAACATCAGGTGGCTCAGGAGAGATGGGTTGCTGTTTAAGTACGGCGTCGAGATTGAATCTGCACGAAAACGTCTTTCTCATATGCCTGTGTACTTTTGCGATACATCATCCGTAGATGTTGGAGAGCTTAGATCTGAAGTGTCCAGACACATCAGATGGCATGGCATCAAGTATATCATCGTTGATTTAGTTGATCATGTTAGCTCATCTAGGTATCGCGATGAAATGGTTAACAACCAACGGGTGGTCATGGCCAGTATGAAACAAATAGCTAAAGACTTTAACATTCACGTCATGTTGGTTTCACACGTAACAAAGGGAAACCAGCAAACCAGAGAGAAGGCAGACCTTGATGTTGAAGAAATGATTGGCTCAGCAGCCAAATATCAAGATGTTGACGCTTCTATCTCAATCGGGCCAGTAACATACAAAATGGACGAAAGGTCTGGTGAAATGCGTCTTGTCGCTATGAGTAGAGAAGATATTATCTCACACATGGAAAATCGTTCTAATATGGAAGTTCTTTTGTCAATCACAAAAAACAGGCACGGAGAGTTAATTCGTGACATTATTGAATTAGATCTCAATCAAGGTGGTAGATTCTTAGATCCAACAGGTGGATTTATGTATAACCGCTTGACATATCAAGATTCATTAGGTATACTAGAGGAAGATGGATGAACTAAACGAAACACTTTATCCCCCTTGTTTTAACTCGCTAGAGCAATTTAGCGAATGGGCCTCCCTCGCCGAAGAAACCGGTGTAGGGAGGTTTCAATTTTGTCTTGATTGTACTAGAAGCTACCAAGCAAAGATGGTGTATGAGGGTAGGTGTGAGTTTCCCGAAACGCAATTTACGGTTATCACTAACGAAGATGGAGAACAGGAGGAAGTTGGATGTGATAATATTATGTTGGAGGATTCATGGGAAATAAAGCATACCTAAGCCAGCGAGCCAAGAAGGAGCTTATAGAATGGGTTGCAGCCAACGGGGAAAATTACAACCTATATCGAGAGTTGTGCGAAAAACGCGGATGGACTCCTTATACGCCAAAGTATTTCCATACTTGGATCTACAGGAGAAAAGGAAAATTAGATCTAGCGAGGGCGGATCATGCAGAAGAAGTACGTAAGATGTCTGTATACAGTAGAGAGAGGCGCGTCGAGGAACTGGAACAAGATGTTGGCCGTATTAACGCAGTTATTATCGCTTTTGAGAACGAGAAAATGCACATTTGTTCACACTGCGAATTACTGCATACCACTACACCTGACACTCTCATTAAGCTTTCTGAACAAAAGAGGAAGCTATTGGAAGCAATTGCGAAAGAGAGAAACGAGTGGGGTAGGGAACCTAGGGAATCTGAGGAGGTTTCTGTTGGAGAGTCAGCTAGAGCAATTGCTTTGGCGAAACTTAATAAGGCCACAAAAACAACGATTATCGACGTGTAGAACCCCTTGGGATTCTATTAAAGAATACTACGGACACAGGTGTGCATATTGCGGGGCTAGAACAAAACTTACAAGGGATCACATGGTTCCACGGTCTCGCGGAGGAACAATGTCAAAGGACAACATTGCACCAGCGTGCGAGTCCTGTAATATGAGAAAGGGAGATCAACCCATTTGGGTTATGCTAGGAGGGTAGATGGATAGATTAAGCTATGAGGTGTGTAAACCTTTTTACGACGCCCTAGGGCTAGAGTTTGAGGAATACAACCCAGCTCAGTTTGCAGTGGTATCATCAAAGGACAGGTTCCCATTGGTAGTTGGTGGAGAAAGAGGGGGAAAGTCTTTTGCTACTGCCGCTGTCTTCGTTCCGCATATAGAACTACTCCCACAGATTAGACCGGCAAGGTTTCTTAATAGCGATGGAACTATCAAGTTCAATCCAAAAGATAAGAAGCCTATGGTGCCGGACTTTGTGCTTTTTGGCCCTAGCTATGCCGAACCAAGGGTTGAATTTTCCTATATCGAGGATTGGTTAAGAGACCTTGACGATGTTCAGTTTGTCTCTAAACCACAAGACGGCCCATGGAGACTACTCACAAAACATGGCGTGGTGCTCTCTACGTGGTCAACAGATAACCCAGGAACCATTAGAGGTATCGACCTTGAGGCTGCCGCTGCTGTTGAGTGCGGCAATATGGAATGGGATGCTATTGAGCGCATACAGGGTAGAATCGGGGCCAAGAGGGGCTTCTGTGTGTACTCAGGAACCATGGAGAACGCTAAGAGGTGGTATGTCAACTGGAGTATTGAAGGCGAACGGGAGAATAAGTTTCGCATCAAGACATATAAGATTCCATCTTGGAGCAACACAAAGGAATTCCCAGGCGGGGAAATGGATGATGAAATCCAGCGATGGAAGCAATTCTACGGGCCAGATTCATACACATGGTTTACGCGCGTGTGCGCTACTCCTGTTCCACCAAGAGACAGGGTTCTCGGAGAATTCACAGACAGGCATATTAGAAAGGTGAAGATTCCTAGGAAGCCAGACGGCTCTTATGATGCAAGAATTGAGATCTGTATTGATCCAGGGTACCTACCGTCGGCATACGCTGTGTTGTGGGTGGCCTCATGGGACACGCCAGAGGGAAGGTTCTGGTATGTGTTTGACGAGCTATATCAACAGATGACCAACAATGAACAGGTTATCGATTGGATTAAGAACCATAAGTTCTACAAGTACCTAGGCCCAACTGACATGACAATTGATGTATCTGCAAAAAGACACGCTGATGGCAATGAACCCGCTATTGAGAAGTATAAGAAGCTCACCAAGCTTAAGTCTCCATATTTTAAATACTGGCATGAGAATGCCCTTATTGAGCGACTAAGAACAACTGCACACCAGAACATGATTGCTGTCCACCCTAACTGCGAAGGCTTTATTGCCGAGCTAGGCCTGGGCACCGAGGTGTTTCAGGATATGCACCCATGGAAGTACCATGCGGCAAAAGATGGTACTATATTAAATGACAAGCCTATTGATGAGTGGAATCACTCCGCTAAGGCTCTTGGTTATCTTCTCCTTAGGCATCTGAATATTGTGGAAAGGATGGGTGACTCCCCTAAGCCACTAAGTAGATTCAGGAGAGGAAGATCTGGTAATAACAGATTCTATAAAAGAAAAGAGGTATACGCTTAATGCTGCCGCCTAAGACAGAAGATGAAGCTCTAGATCTAATTGACTACGCAAGAGGGTACTACGCAACCCAGGTAAGCGAGTTTAAGGTTGACGAGGAGTATTACGAAGGGGACTTCGGTAACACAGTAGAGGTTCCAGAGGGCTTCGAGGTTACGATTCCGACCACAGGCCGGGCTATTGTAGACGAGGCTGTTGACAATGTTGAGCCCTATGAGATCTTTGTGAGATATGCACCCAGGGGCTTTGGTAAGAAGCCACAGGAAGACGCAGATGAAATCATGCGATTCCTTAAGAACATGTGGATCTACTGGAGGCAGTCTAACTCTGACATTGATGTTCTAAGAGACTTCATTAAGAACCTGTTTATTTACGGCAAGGGTGTGTTTAAGTGTGTACCAGAGCAAACCCTGTGGCCTACCCTCTCAAGTAAAGACGAGGGTGAGTTAATGGCTAAGGGTGGTAAAGAACTCGTAAAGGAAAAGAGTAGGATTATCAAGAAGCTCAGGGCACAGAACTTCCCTGTTATTATTAGAAGTATGAACCCTAGGCACATCATGGAAGATCCAACAATGGATGCCAGAAAGCTTTGGGTAATTGAGTATTACGAGATTTCTAATGATGAGATTAGAAATAGATTTGCTGGTGAATATAAGTTCTTTCGTGAGATTTGGCCTGAGGATGTACAGGTGTACGAGGTCTGGACAGCCACATGGGTTGACTGGAACGCGCGTGTACACCGTGGTAAGCATTGGGTGTTTATCCAAGGTGAGAAGATTGTTGAGGAAAATAACCCTTACCACGACGTTCCGTATGTCATCAAACACTCAGGGTTCGGAACTGAGACGTATGACGGCAAGCCAGAACGTAAGGCCGTAGGGTTCTTCACAAAGCAGATTAGGTCTCTCCTTGACGCTGAGAAGCGAAGGATCACGAACATTGATGCCCTGATGCAGCAGTTCGCGTTCCCAATCGCCTTGCTGCCAATCTCAATTGAGGGACAGGACTTTGACCTGTCTCCTGGTGCCATCAACTACGTTGACGAAGACGTGATGGCTCTTTCTAAGAATATATTCCTACAGGCTCAGCTTCCTGCACCAGAGTACATGCAGTCTCTCAATATGATTCAGAATCAGATTGAAAGAGGTACTACACAGAGAGCTATTCGAGGTGCCGGAGTTCCTGGAACAGACTCAGCCGCTCAGCTTTCTATGATTACCGCACAGGCCAAGCTTAGGCTTGAGCCGATCAAGAGGGCAACAGAGGAAGCTGTTGACATGATCAACTCTCTGGTTCTCAGATATGTTGATGATGTACTAGAAGATAGCGTTAGCGTGTTCGGTGCCGAACCAACCGGCCCTGATTCGTATACGCTAAAGCCATCACAGATTAAAGGCAGATACAGAACAAGAACATCCTTTATGCCTAATGAGGAGCAGGTAAGAGAAAGAAAGCTTGTATTGGTCACTGATGCAATTTCCAAGGCGGGCCTAAACCCCTACGACGCATTTACATACGCCGGATGGGATAACGCAATGGAAGTTATTCAGAGGAACCTTGCGTATAAGATTATGGATCATCCGTCAGTGCAGCGCCAGCTTGCTAAGATGGCTCTTGAGGAATGGGGCCTTGATGCCACAGAGCTTGAGATGGCAGAAATGTCTGACAACACAATGATGCAGCAATACCAAGCCATGCTACAGATGCAGCTTGCAGGACAGATGCAACCTGGAGGAGATGCAATGATGGAGGGTCAGGGGCAACCTCAGGGTGGTGGCGGTGGTGGTATACCTGCCGCCCCACCACAGGCAGCCGGATCTCCATTAGAGCAGGTAGACCAGATGCCAGACGTTAACCAGATGAGAGGTATGATTCAATAATGAATGGAGATCATATCCTAAACGGTGCCATGAAAGAAACCAAAAAGATCATGGAAGGAACTTATGATACACTAAGAAAGATGCAACCCGCCAGGGTTGGGTTTGAAAAGAGATCTCCAAAGGAAGTAGCGAGACTTAGAAAACAACTAGAGGGGATGGATGACCCAACCAGAATGGTTAAGATGGCTGAGTTAGCTAACCTCGCAGGACACCAAGGTAAAGAAATGGATAACTGCGAGATGTGTAAGTTTATGAAAGAAACAAATAAATAGGGGGAGTAGCAAATGGCACGAGTAACAGAACCAGGTGGCAGTGGCCCAATTGGTGGATCAGGCCCAGGGGTGTTTCAGCCTCCTCGCCCGGAGTTGGATTGGGGTAAAATAACACCTAACTACAACTTCGAGGATGGACGACTAGTCACGCCAGGCAACTCCCAGCCACCAAGCACCACTGGAAACAACTTTAATCCCGGAAACTTCTACGATAGGGTGAGGGATATTGTTTTCCCATGGCGTGAAGGAGATAATCCAGCGCAGACACAGCAAGGCGGAATGGATCCGGGGCTTGCTGCTTTACTTGAGAGCCTTGGTGTTGGGGGCGGCGGTGGTGGAGGCGGAGGTTACTCTGGCCCATCACAGTGGGAGATGGACTTTCAAGATGCTCAGTTCCAATGGCAGAAGCTACAGGACGAAAGAGACTACGCGCTTGCGCGCGGAGACCTTGAGCTTGCTAGAAAAAAGCAAGACGATGCTAACTTCTGGCAGGAGAAGATGGGACAGATCCAAGCTTTCGGCGCTGAAACAGAACGCGCTGTAGGTATGGGGAATATTGCCCTACAGAACAACCAGTTCCTTCTTGATAAGGCTACAAGCCCCAAGGATCTATTTGGATTGTACTTCCTCCAGAGGGGTATTAACCCTGACTGGGAAGCAATCCAGGCTGGTACACCAGAGGGTGGAGACGAGTTGAAAGTGAAGGATCCATTTAGTGCTTATACTCCTGTCACAGAAATGCCGGATGTGACTTATGTCCCAACAGAAACCGAGCCAGTGGAGGAGATTACTTCGCTTGCAACCGGGACAGATTACCCTGTTAGTAGGTACCCGGATGGTACTGATAAGAAGAAAAGAAAAGCAAAAAAGGTCAGTAACAATGATCTACTGAACATGCTTAGGGGAATCCTTGGTCTCGACGGAGAGGGAGGGCAATACTCTGGAACATGGCTTAGGGGAGAGCTAGATAGACCAGAGGGCCCCTATGCGATGAATGGGATGCAACAGCCTATGACGCAAGGCCCATATACAATGCCGGACGGGACAGAGAAAATGATGAGAAGGATGAGACAGCCTATGCAACGTGGCCCGCTTGACGATATGGGTATGATGGTTCCTGATCCGCAATGGGCAGCCTCGTCTGTTGATCCTATGGGGAACGAGTCTATGACAAGCGGTGGTGGCACACTGCGAGGCGGGAGAATGCCTAGATATCATGGTGGGACTGAGTTTCCTCAATTCTCTAGAGATAATATGTATAGACCGCCTATGGCTCCTCCTGACTTCCCAATGAGGAGACCGCCTACACAGATGCCAACTATCGACCCTGGATTCCAAAACTTTGGGCCTGAGTCTATCAGAAAAGCACCATATATGCCAAAGATGGGGATGGAAGACTTCCAGCGTCAAATTGGAGGGATGGGCAACATGCGCCCACCCGGACGAAGGGCACCTTACATGCCAAGAATGGGAATGGACGACCCTAGGTTTGCGAATAAACAGCCATTTGACCCAAGCAGGCTTAGAACCCGTGGGGGTGGAGCGCCAACCCTGGGGTTTGATAACAGTATGGACACCAGGATGCAGATGTACGCCGACGGAACTACACCAGGATACACTACCGAGTCAATGTTTATGACCGGTGATGCTAGGTCTAAGAACCCTTGGAACGGAGGAGCTAAGCCTGAGCTTATCTACAATCCGACTGGAGCACCAGTACGCGTGCTTAATACACAGCAAACAAGGCGTGCGCTTGACTATCCTGTGAAGCGATATAGCCTTGGAACACCTGGGGATATCTACGGATACGCTCCGCCTAGCGACAATAACCTCCAGATCCCAGGATCTAATAACTCACACATCGACCCAGCAAAGGCTCCTTCTGCCATCAGGGGGATGCTCGATGACAAGGTGCCGATTCCACCAGCCCTATATGGCGCTGTTACAGGACAGAGTATGAACAGGGGCGCTGGCCTCGCGAGTGCGTTTACCAAGAGGGGAGGAGGTGTTCTCCCGTCTATGCAGCAACTCAGGCTTATGAGCCCTGGTGAAAGAGAGAACTTTATCGAGGGATACTCTCAGGGTATCGTTGGTATTCCAAAGGAAGACCTTATGGACTACATGGGTACAGCCACACAGGGACTAGGACGCTCCGCCGTCGCTAGAGGGGGTACGTGGTATTAATGGACTTGGTGGATCTGGATGGATTCGATCAATGGAATAGCACACAGATAGTATTCCAGTTGATTTTTGCTGGATTACATTTTGCCGCTATTCTTCATGCACTAGCCACAGCCTATCACCTTAGAAAAGCGTTGAAACATATGGTACAATAATCTTATGGGATTTAAAAG
>Ga0209320_10001744_pt1 | contig 11183 bp, 10 predicted proteins | sample Rifsed13ft4_FD_184008 | JGI IMG/M metagenome (GOLD analysis project Ga0209320, IMG submission 184008) | Soil microbial communities from Rifle, Colorado, USA - sediment 13ft 4 (version 2) | ecosystem: Environmental > Terrestrial > Deep subsurface > Rock core/Sediment | place: Rifle, Colorado... | reverse complement strand
AATAAATACCCACGCCCCCGACTTTCTCTTGCTGACAAAAGAATTAGATGCTGATAAAATGAAACAAGTGCCGTATTCCACGATAATTGTTGATATCAGGATTTAGAAATGAAAAAGGCATTAATAACAGGCATTACCGGACAAGACGGTTCCTATCTGGCAGAATTTCTGCTGTCAAAGAATTACGAAGTCCACGGTCTTATCCGCCGTTCCAGCACCTTTAACACTAGCAGAATCGATCATCTCTATCAAGATCCTCATGACCCTAATGCGCGGCTTTTTCTTCATTATGGCGATCTCTCAGGAAAAGCGAAAGGGATCACATCTTAATTCTTAAATAATTGGCTAGAAATCGCTATAATAACTCGATAGAAAATATTAATATTTATTTTTTAAGATGTGATCCTTTCGATAGTCCAGTAGTAGTGAAAAGTTTATAGAAAAAATAATTTTTTTAAACTGTGACGTACGTCACATACATCATCTTAAAATCAGATTATATTTATGCAATAAACAAGTGAAAAAATTTATATCAATGTCATCATTTTTAAGAACAGGGGGTTTGTTATGAAACTTCTAACCACACTGTTATTACTGCTTTGCTTTGTGTCACCACAGATTGGCGCTAGTACCTATAACATAGGTCCAGGCCGGACTTACACGGACGGCAATGCTTTCGATGCCTCGGTCGGCTGGCATACCTTGCAAGCGGGCGATATTGTGCGCATCCATAAGATGTCTAAGCAAGAGCATCTTGAACTTGGAGATAACGGGATAATAGGAAGAAATCTTTTCGTCAGAAGATTTTTTGAAGATCGTACGAGAAACAGACACATTGGGGTTTTCCTCAAGGATGTAGTTCAGGAAAGAGAAGTCAAAGAAGGCAAGAATAGCTAAGGGATAATGTTTCTCCAGTTGCTTCGGGGAATGAAAGAGCCGTCTGAATCACGCATCATCGTCAATGTCGCTAAAGGTACGCTGTTTATAGGATGACCGGAAGTTTTTAAAATGGAGAGGTGCTTGAGAAAGAAACGATTCTGGAATCTTTTTGATTATGGATTCAATTTCTTGTGCCGTTTGTGAAAGAGTAGATTCGTCATATACTGAAAGGTTGAACCATTCATTGATTGGTGTATGAGATTTCAAATCAGACAGAGAATTATAAATGGGGTCTTGCGCATTTCTGGCAAAGAGCACGTGTTGGGTCTCCTTAAAGTTTCTTGGGAAAAAATACTAAACGGTATTATACCAGACGTAAGGAGGATTTTAAAGATAAAAATAGCTTGAATACGGCTATTTGCAAGGCTTTTCAAGCCTTGCAAGGAACTCACGTCAAAAGAAGGAGGGAGAAAAAATGAAGAGTAAAAAAGGGATGTTTTATGAATTTGCGCTTAGTATTATTTTGCTGTTAGTCTTAACCAACAATATGTACGCAAGCTGGGAGTCACGTGGTGTTGGTGGAGGTGGCTCATTTTATTCAGCCTCTATAAGTCCTTACAATTCGCAGGTCATTTACATCGCCTCCGACATGTCAGGCGTCTATCGCACCAGCAATTTCGGTGCAAGCTGGGAGACTATTGATTTTAAACAACTCGGGGGCGGCATTAATACCAATGTTTGCTTTACCTCAGACCAGTCTATTCTCTACGCCCTGCAAGTCACCAAAAAAGATATACGCATGCCTGCGAAGAGCATAGACGGAGGCAAGACATGGACGAATCCCATGGCTAGCGTTTCTCAGTGGGACGAGGGATATATTTCACTCCGCGCCGACCCTAACTCAACCGGGCATCTTTTTATAACAACCTATTCTGAACTATATTTTTCAAACGACGGCGGGACAAACTTCAATTTAGTCTACACAAGCCCAAATGCAAATGGCTTGTTTATTGCGGGAGTGTTCTGGGACGGTAATAACATCTTCATAGGAACCCTAGACGGCTTACTCATCTCGTCTAATGGGGGAACCAGCTTTACTCTTTTCCCATACAATGGTATCCCACCAGACGAGAACGTTGTTTCCTTTGCTGGCGCAAAGGAGGGTAACGTCATTCGCTTTTTTGTCGTTACCAATCTTCTTGGCTGGGTAGGCATAGAAACCAGTGATTTCTTATGGGGTTATAAAAACGTCTATCGTCTTGATTGGGGGCAAGGAAACTGGGTTAAAAAGATCAACGGCATCCTCCCTGATTGTGACCAACCGTACCTTGTCTCTATGAGCCTCAATGATGTGGACGTAGCTTACTTAGCAGGAGGTGGCATAAATAATTGTTTTGGACACAATGGACCCATTGTTTACAAGACTACTAATGGCGGTAACACCTGGAATAGAGTTTTTTTAACCGACAACAACCAGAACATAGCTACTGGCTGGCAAGGTAGTGGTGGTGATAAAGAATGGTCGTATGACGAGTATGTGAATAGCCTTGCGGTTTGCCCTAACAATCCGAACCTGGTCGTCATCACCGGCCTTGGTTTTGCGCACGTAACAGATAATGGCGGGGACAACTGGAGACAGGCATACGTTTATCCTGCTTACGAGAACCCTGCGGGCGCCCCTACGCCCAAGGGTAAATACTACCGCGGCAACGGCATCGAGGACACCACTTCATGGTGGCTTCACTGGTTCGGACGGAGAACTATCGTTGCCGGCTTCTCAGACATTAGCGGAATCCGGGGCATAAATAGCGGCAAGACCTGGTCCACAGGTTTTAGTCTCGGCTTACCCTATAACACTACGTACTGCATCACCGAACACACAAAAAGCGGTAGGCTTTATGCTGCAACTTCGACCGAACACGACCTGTATGAAAGCAGCGCATATCTGATCGACTACCATATCGACAACGGCTCCGGCTCCATAGTCATGTCTGACGATGGTGGCCAGACCTGGCAAACCATCAAAGAGTTTGGCCATCCTGTGGTATGGCTGGCCATCGATATAAATGACGAAGAGACTGTGTATGCCAGTGTAGTTCATAGCACCCTGGGAGGAATTTACGTTACACACAATCTTAGTGACGGTGACTCTGCTACATGGACCAAGCTTGGCAATCCACCCCGAACCGAAGGACACCCCTATAACATTCGCGTATTGAAAGATGGCGCCCTGGTTGCGACCTACTCCGGCCGACGCAATGCGTCTGGCGCCTTTACTATGAGCTCAGGCGTCTTCATCAGCACCAATGGGGGTAAGAAGTGGCGGGACCGGAGCGACCTAAACATGAGGCGCTGGACCAAGGACTTGATTATTGACCCCAACGACTCAAATCAAAACACATGGTACGTTGCTGTATTCAGCCACTGGGGAAGTCCTCCCAATGAGGTAGGAGGCCTCTACCGTACAACCAATCGGGGTAATACCTGGCAGCGCATCAGCGATTCCTATAGAGTGGAGTCTGCTACGATTCACCCTGACCGCCCCAATGTATTGTATTTCTCTACTGAGATGGAGGGTCTGTGGCGTACAAATAATCTGAATTCCAACAATCCAACATTCACACAGGTTGTGGACTACCCATTCCACCATCCGATTCGCATCTTCTTCAATCCGATTAACCACTACCACAACGAGGTCTGGACAACCAATTTTGGAGGTGGGTTGTGGGTGTACAGATGATAGGAAATTGCTTTTCTTCAATCAGGTGGCCACTTTAGCAAAAACAAAGAAAATTGCAAGATTTTCTTATTTTATCAGCTCTATTGAACACCAAAGAAGATAGAAAACGAAAAGGACAGCACGAAATTATGATGGTCATTTCACAGGTCGAGACCTCTCCCCATTCCCCGTTTTCACGAGGGCAAGTTTTATTCATCATGTTTCGCCTGTTGCTGGGGACTGTGCCGATACCAGGGCACAAGGAGCCCGTGCCGCTTCCCATTGAACCCTTCGGAACCACCGCCGAAGGTTGCACGCCCACTCCAATGAGATAATTTTGCAGACGTGTTTTGACCAAGCTGAGGAAGAACTCAGCGCGTTTGCGTACGGCGGCGGGAACGGGATAAGCGGGGTTGTCGAAGATCTCTCGCAGGGACGACTTGACGGGAGCAGGTCCGGGTGTGGGACAAAGGCTCACAAGCACTAAGTTGTTTTTGATATTTTTTACAAGGAGTCCAATATCGAATATCGAAGTATAAGAGACTACGCCTTTCCCAAGACTGCGCTTGGAAACGGTGTCCCTAAAGGGCAGTTATAACTACAGCAAACTGTGACAGTTCAGACGACTCGGAATACATCCAGAATTACAACCCCCTTGCCCCCTTTTCTAAGGGGGATTTCGTAGAGATGCCCCCGGCGTGGCATCTGCACTCCCCCTTAGAAAAGGGGGATTTAGGGGGTTGTCTATGCTATTAAACCCATATACATGAACTGTTTCAGCAAACAAATATATCACAAAACATCGACAAAAAATTGTCGATGTTTAGGCGCTAAGCGCCTAAATTCTGCAATGAACCACAGATAAACACCGATAAAATAATGATTTAATTTTTTCGCTATCTCACCCTGCGGATGAGATACAATTCTTGTATTTCTTTTGAAAAATCAGTGTTCATCCCTGTCTGCGTGCGCCGCACAGGCAGGCGTGGCCAATTGCAATTTTTAGGTAGAATAAGGGGGTGTAATAATATAAGTTTTACATAATTAACCTATAATTCAAGCTATATAAATGAAAATACCAGGCAAGATGTTAATGTTATTCTATTACACCCCCTAATTCCCAATATTTTTAATTTTCATGAATCATATTACCCAAAGACATGGGCAGTATACAAACAAAAGGTATGGGTTTAGGAATTTGGTAAATTTTAATAATTTTTGACGTTACGGGAGATAATATCATGGGTGCGATACATGTAACAGTAACTTTATCATGGCCAGAGGCGAAAGAATCTTTTGAATCGGTATTGTTATTGACCCGGTTAACCGTACTTTAAAAAGACTTCCAGCTATTCCTTTAAAATGCGTATTGCAATAAATGCCTTATCTGCTGTTGATACACATTCATCTGGTAGTCATTCAAGCTATATTGGAAATTTTTTGAATTGAGATATACTTCTCTGCAAAATATCCTGGTAAATACAGGCTGGCTCTTTGCTGACCGTATCCTACGGATGGGGGTTGGTTTGTTCGTTGGGGTCTGGGTTGCTCGTTATCTTGGGCCTGAACAATTTGGACTTTACAGCTATGCAATCGCCTTTGTCTCGTTATTTGGTGCATTTGCCACGCTTGGGTTGGATGGGATTGTGGTGCGGGATATTGTGCGTGATCCTGCTTGCAAGTATGAGACACTCGGTACTGCTTTTGTACTTAAGCTCATAGGTGGGTCGTTAACATGCTTATTAGTAATAATAGCAATTTCGTTATTACGCCCTCATGACAGATTAACCCACTGGCTAGTTGGTATTACAGCGGTAGGAATGATTTTTCAGGCGTTTGATACGATTGACTTTTGGTTTCAGTCGCAGGTTAAATCAAAATACACGGTATATGCTAAAAATACAGCTTTTTTACTTATTACCCTTATCAAGATTGTTCTGATGCTTATGAAAGCCCCGCTCCTTGCCTTTGCCTGGGCAGGATTTGCAGAAATTGTCGTTGGCGCAATTGGTCTTATAATAGCCTATCAGATAAACGGACATTATATAAAAGCCTGGCGAGGCAGCATTGCTCGTGCAAAAAGCCTATTTAGTGACAGTTGGCCACTGATATTGTCAGGTATTGTTATCATGATTTATATGCGGATTGATCAGGTTATGCTTGGTGAAATGGTCGGGAACCAGGAGGTTGGAGTTTATTCAGTCGCAGTGCGCCTTGCTGAGGTATGGTATTTTATTCCTATGTCTTTTGTTTCATCAACGTTTCCAAGTGTCGTCGAAGCCAAGGCAATCAGTGAAGACCTTTTCTATGAACGATTGCAAAAGCTTTACAATTTGATGGCGTTAATGGCCTATGTTGTTGCTATCCCTGTAACATTTATTGCAGGATGGGTAATAGAAATAGTATTTGGTGTGGCATACCGTGGGGCTGGTCCTATGCTTGCAGTTTTAATATGGGCTGGGTTGTTCGTGAATCTGGGGGTTGCTCGAAGTTCTTTTTTGACTACCTTGAATTGGACAGGAGTTCATTTTATGACTGTATTTCTGGGTTGTCTCGTAAATGTGGTTTTGAATTATCTGTTAATTCCTCTTTATGGAGGAATGGGGGCGGCTATTGCTTCGTGTTTTGCATATTGGTTTGCGGTTCATGGGGCATGTTTCTTCTATAAGCCACTGTTTAAAACTGGCTATATGCTGACGAAAGCAATGATTTATCCAAGAATATGGTGATAAAAAGAATCAATAAGGAAAAGATTGATTTTGAAGGGATGTGACCTGTTAATAATTATTCTTGGTGTACTTCCATATTGTATACGGAGAGAAATTGCCTTGAAATATAAAATCAAAATCTTTTTAACCTATGGTCCTCAAAGTTAGGTAAATACTATTGCTTTTGGTATTGTCAATCTTTATCCATCGGCGTTTTTAAAAATTGTAAGGATAATGAAAGAAGTAATAAAAAAATTATTACCTGGCGCAGTATTGCAAGCATATAGGTATATAAAGCTTGACATGCTTAATGGATATGCGATGAAATCTTACTCTCAAGAAGGTGAGGATATGGTTCTTTATAGGATTTTCGAAAAACAGGAATCTGGGTTTTATGTTGATATAGGCGCATATCATCCCAAGTGCTTTTCTAATACCTATTTTTTTTATAAGCGTGGTTGGAGGGGAATCAATATTGAACCTAATCCTGAAGCTATTAAACTGTTTAAGAAGTATCGCGTTGGTGACATAAATCTTGAGATGGGCATATCAGAGCAAGAAGGAGAGTTAACTTATTTTATGTTTGATGAGCCCGCATTAAATTCATTTGATAAAAACCTGACCGAAAAGAGGGTGATCAATACAAATTATCAAATTATTGCTGAGAAAAAAATAAAAGTGAATCGACTCGATGCGATACTTACTGATTACATACCAAAGGGTATAAATATTGACTTCATGTCTATCGATGTGGAAGGGTATGACCGAAATGTCCTCAAATCTAATAATTGGGAACTCTATAGACCAAAATGCTTATTAGTAGAATCGCTGGAATCTAGCCTTTCAAGCGTTTTTGATTGTCCAATGTATCGTTATTTAACTGATCGCGATTATGAACTCTTCGCCAAAACATTTAACTCGTTATTTTATATGGATAGACGCAAGCAGGATTAATAACGGCTATGAAATTAAAGAATGTGTGGGAAAAGGTTCTAGCTCCAATTGTTTTATTTGTTTACAACAGACCATGGCATATGCGACAAACTATTGAAGCATTACAGAAAAATGAGTTAGCAGAGGTTAGTGAACTTTTTATATTTTCAGATGGCCCAAAATCTGAAGCTGATAAAGAAAAAGTATTAGAAGTGCGGGAGTATATCAAAACAATACCTGGCTTTAAAAGTGTGACTTTAATTAAGCGTGAACGAAACATTGGTTTGGCGCAATCTATAATCACAGGAGTCACCGATGTCATTAATAGATACGGCCGGATAATTGTTTTAGAAGACGATATGGTTACTTCTCCGTACTTTTTAAAATTCATGAATGAAGCCTTGGAATTTTATAAAGACGCGGAAAAGGTCGTATGTGTACATGGCTATATTTACCCTATTGAAGCTAAGCTACCGGAAACTTTTTTCCTAAGGGGGGCTGACTGCTGGGGATGGGCTACCTGGAAGAGGGGGTGGGATTTGTTCGATCAGGATGGTTTTAAACTTTTAAATGAAATTAAAAAGAGAAAACTTCAAAAGAAATTTGATATAAACAGAGCATATTTCTATACAAAAATGCTGGAAAATAAAATCCGCGGGAGAAACAATTCCTGGGCAGTACTCTGGCGTGCTTCCACTTTCTTAAAAGAAAAGCTTACACTTCATCCAGAAAAGTCACTAGTTCACAACATTGGAAATGATAATACCGGAACCCATTGCAGAGTATCAAATATATTTGATACTGAAATCTCTAGTAAACCTATTTCAGTAGCCGAAATTCCTCTTGAAGAAAGTAGTTTTGTCTTTCAAGAGATAGAAAAGTATTTGAAATCAAAAAACTTATCTTTTGTTACTTTGATTATTGAGAAGATGAAAAAGCTAATCAAGATACCATGAATAAACGAATTAAAGAAATCATGAGAGATTTTATACCACCCTTATTTTTAAAGATGTATCTAAACATAACAACAAAATACGGCTTTTTTGCCAATTATTCAAATTGGGAGGAAGCTAAAAAGGCATCTACTGGATATGATTCAGATCTGATATTAAATAAAGTGAGCGACTCACTGTTGAAAATTAAAGCTCACGAAGCCGTTTATGAGAGGGATTCAATACTATTTGATAAAATAGAATATTCGTGGCCTTTACTGACGGGATTAATGTGGATAGCTGCCAATGAGGATGGTAAATTGAATTTGATCGATTTTGGTGGATCACTCGGAAGCAGTTATTATCAAAATAGATTATTTTTACAAACACTAAAAGAAGTCAAATGGAATATTGTCGAGCAAAAGCATTTTGTTGAGTGCGGTAAAAAGTATTTTGAAGATGATACGTTGAAGTTTTATAAGAGTATAGAAGAATGTTTAAGAACGCAAACGCCAAGTACAATGATACTTTCTGGCGTTATACAATACATTGAAAAACCATACGAGTTGATTGATTATATAATAAAAAAGAATTTTAAATATTTGATTTTTGACCGAACAACTTTTAATAAACGTAATGTTGATAAGTTAGTTGTACAAAAAATTAATCCCACCATATTTAGTGCAAGCTATCCTTGTTGGTTCTTAAACAAAAACAAATTTGCACAAATGTTTGATAATAAATATGTATTAATTAATGAGTTTAAAAGCTTTGAAAATTCCGAGGATAGAAATAGTCCTCTTTTTAATGGATTTATTTTCATATTGAAACAAGTATATAAAGAAGGCTAATTGTGCAAAGTTTTAAAGCAGTCTATTTCGATATTGTTGGTTTTTGTAATGCAAAGTGCCCTTATTGCCATAGTGGAATAAACAGAATAGGGGGTGGCAATAAAATAAACGTTGAAACATTTAAGAAAACCTTAGCAAGCCTTATAGATAAAAATATAATTAATAGAAGGACTGTAATAAGTTTATATAGTTGGGGTGAGCCATTTTTGCATCCAGAAATACATAATATTATCAATAGTATTAACGAACTGGATTTAAAATATGCTATCAGTACAAATGTTTCTAAAATTCCTTTAATTGATAGAAATTTTGTAAAAAATCTTAAGCAGATAATATTTTCTATGCCCGGATTTTCACAAAAATCCTATAACAAGATACATGACTTTAATTTTCCAAACATCGTACATAATATAGTTAAAATTGTTGAGGACTGTCGAAAGCTTGATTTTAAAGGTAATTTTATTATTTCATACCATGTATATAAGTTTAACGTTGATGAGATTAAAAAGTGTGAGCTGTTTGCTAATGATTATGGGATTGTTTTTCGTCCCTATTATGCGATACTAAATCACTGGTGGATGCTTCAGGATTTTATAAATAAGAGACTCCCAAAGGAAGAAGGTGACAAAGTCTTAAGGGATTTATTTAATTCAGAAAACATTGAAAATAAAATGAAAGAATCACCAAAAGACTATGTTTGTCCTCAATTTAATTTTTTAATTATCGATGAAAATTCTGATGTGATTACTTGTTGTCAATTAGCCAGAAATCACAAAGAGTATTCATGTGGAAATATTTTAAAAGAAGATTTTGAAACAATTTTTAACAATAGGAAAAATCGCCAAGTATGTAAAGAGTGTATGCGTTCGGGATTAGCTTTTTATTTAAACAATTCTATGGTAATGCCTGATTTTTATAGAAGAAGTACCAAACAAAAAGTTTTAGCTTTGAGGCAAAGAATTAAAAAACTAAGAATTTCGTCTTTGAAGAAATTTTAAATTTTTCTGGTTAAAGCGCAAATGCTTAAGACGATTAAAAGTATTATCCAAAGAGAACAATTCTTTCCGTGGTTTTTGGGGTTTTGGGTAAATCCCTTTTATTTTGCCAGAAAAGGACTTTATGAAAATATCTCGATACTCTCAAATTATATTAGAGGCGATATGCTCGATATAGGTTGCGGACAAAAACCTTACGAAAAACTGTTTAATTCTTCTCGGTATGTTGGTCTTGAGATTGATACTATTGAGAACAGAAAAAATAAAAATGCCGACTATTTTTACGATGGTATTACCTTCCCATTTCGAGATAATGAATTTGATAGTGTGATTGCCAATGAAGTCTTTGAACATGTTTTTAACCCTGCTGCTTTCCTGAACGAGATATATAGAGTATTAAAACCGAATGGAATGTTACTTATGACAGTCCCATTTGTCTGGGATGAGCACGAGCAACCGTTTGATTATGCACGATACTCTTCTTTCGGTTTGAAACATCTATTAGAAGAATCTGGCTTTGAAGTAATTGAACATAAAAAAAGTGTCTGTGATATTAGAGTAATTTTTCAACTATTCAATTGCTATATTTACAAGAAAACCGTCACAAAAAATGTGTATGCAAATCTTTTTATTACAGCTTTTCTACTGTCTCCATTTAACATTCTAGGTGAGTTGCTTTCCAAGGTATTGCCAAAAAATGAAGATTTATACCTGGATAATATAATTTTAACAAAGAAGAAAATATCAGGATGAGAAATTTCCAGAAATTTGTTAACACAAAAGTGCTTGTTACAGGTGGCATTGGTTTCATTGGTTCATCGCTTGCCCGACGATTGGTTCACCTTAACGCAAAGGTCACCTTAGTTGATAGCCTTATCCCGCTCTATGGCGGTAATCTATTTAACATTCACGATATAAAAAACCAGGTGACGGTTAATGTTAGTGACGTGAGAGATCCTTACGCCATGGCTTATCTTGTTCAGGGGCAGGACTATTTATTTAATCTGGCAGGCCAAACCAGTCACATAGACTCTATGACTGATCCGCAAACCGACCTTGATATTAATGCATCAGCCCAACTATCAATTCTTGAAGCCTGCCGTAAATATAATCCAGGCGTAAAAATCATTTTTGCCAGTACTCGCCAACTTTATGGTAAGCCAGAG
>Ga0209320_10001743_pt1 | contig 11187 bp, 12 predicted proteins | sample Rifsed13ft4_FD_184008 | JGI IMG/M metagenome (GOLD analysis project Ga0209320, IMG submission 184008) | Soil microbial communities from Rifle, Colorado, USA - sediment 13ft 4 (version 2) | ecosystem: Environmental > Terrestrial > Deep subsurface > Rock core/Sediment | place: Rifle, Colorado... | reverse complement strand
CATCCAGCAAGCCAGCGCCTGGACGCAGGCAGGCCTGACAGGCGAACTGATCTCCGCCGGGCTGGAACTTGCTCTCGAAGATCTGGATGACACAGACCCCAGCGAAGTCGAGGCGGTGGAACTGTGCATTTCCTACAACCACCGCGAAATGTCTTCATCTGACTTGCCCGGCAACATCGAGCGCGGCATTATCGGCCTTCGCGCGAGTTACAAGGAAGAGATTATTTCCCTTTCGCCAACTGAAATGATCGCCAAGAATCTCAGCTTCGAAAACGCGGTCGGGCGCATGGCAAATTCCTTTGACGTCCCGGAAGAAGAATTGCTAGCGAAGGGAACGTTTGAGGTTTTTGACTGTGAGCAGGTGCTTGTATTTCTCGAGGGCGATCTCGCAGCAATCCCGCTCTTCCGCGGGAACCAGATCGTTCCGATCGAGGCCGTCACGCTGGAAAGCGCGGCTGAGTTCGCGCGGCTCGCCTCGGACTGGCTGGTACGACAAGTGCAAGACGATGGTCGTATGCTTTACCTGTATTACCCCAGCCGCGGCGAAGAATCGACCGGCAACAATATGATCCGCCAATGGATGGCGACGCTGGCGCTGGATCGCATCGCAGCCTTCAACGCCAACGATGCGGCGCTCGTCGAATTGACCAAGAAAAACATCCGCTACAACCTGCAGCACTTTTACGTAGAAGAAAATGGTTTGGGGCTGATCGATTATCAGGGAGAGGTGAAGCTTGGCGCTATAGCGCTGGCCGCGCTGGCGCTTCACGAGCACCCAGACTCGGCGGAGTTTGCGGCGCAGATCGACGCGCTCGCCGAGGGAGTGGAATATCTGTGGAGAGAAGATGGCTCCTTCGAAACCTTCTACCGGCCCGAGAGCCGCAGCGGGCAAAACCAGAACTACTATCCGGGTGAGACTTTGTTGTTTTGGTCAGCGCTATACGCCGAAGAGCAAGACCCGGCGCTGCTGGAAAGGTTCATGCAAAGCTTCGCTTACTATCGCGATTGGCATCGCGAAAATATCAATCCTGCGTTCATCCCCTGGCACACGCAAGCGTATTACAACGTCTGGAAAGTAACCAAAAACGAAGAGTTAAAAGACTTCATTTTCGAAATGAACGATTGGTTACTGGATTTCCAGGAAATCGAAGGGTCCCCTTACAAAGATCTGCCAGGCCGGTTCTACGACTCAACACGCACCTATTATGGCCCGCCGCACGCGTCCTCAGACGGCGTTTATCTGGAGGGATTGGTGGACGCATACCTGCTGGCAAAGGAAACCGGCGACCGCCAGCGCCAGGAAAACTACGTTCGCGCCATCCGCTACGGCATCCGCTCGCTGATGCAGCTGCAGTTCGCCGACGAGATCGACATGTACTACGTTTCCAAGATCGACAATGTGCTCGGGGGCCTGCGCACCACGCACTATGACAACTCGATCCGCGTGGATAACGTGCAACACGGTTTGATGGCGGTGCTAAAAATGCTCAGCAATCCGGAGGCGTTCGATATTTTCGATGGATGAAAGGCAAGCGGTTAATCCGTTAATCGGTTAATCGAAAACCTGATCCAGCCCAAAACAGCTTGGGGATTGCTTTCCCTCGTCGCCGCCCATTCGCTTTGCTCAGGGTAAACTCCGCGGCTCGCTCGGGACAGGCTCCTGCTCCGCGCCTCGCAAAGACGGGCGGAGTGCTTCTGCTTGGCTCTTGCACCTGTCAAGCGAAGCCCTACTTGCCTTGACAGAAGGGTGTACAGCAGTAGAATTCGCCGCGTGGCCCGGCGCCGCAAACCGCATCTGGCGCCGCCCATCGAGAGGAGTATTTCAGCATGGCAGATCGTGAAATGGGTACGGTGAAGTGGTTCAATGGCGCCAAGGGGTACGGCTTCCTGGAAAGGGACGCCGGCGGCGACATCTTTGTCCATTTTTCCGCCATCCAAGCCGACGGATTCCGCACGCTCAAGGAAGGCCAGCGCGTGGAGTTCACCGTAGCCCAGAGCGAGAAAGGCCCCCAGGCGCAGGACGTAACCGTCGTTGCAGCAGCCGCCTGAAGACCCACCAAACCTAGCTCATAAACAACAAGACCGCCATTTGGCGGTCTTGTTGTTTTATTCCGGGTAAGACCCTAAAGGTTGCCAAGGCAAATCGAAAATAATGGGAGCCCTAACGAACCTGGGCAGATAAGGAAACCGGCCAGCAATGAAACCCTTCAGGGTCCACTTGACTTTTCGATGGAATGGCCACAGTTGCATTGTGGCCTATCTAAACGCTCCGCACGGACGTAGATTCCGAATGATGGCGCAGAGCGCCAAAAAAGGCCATGCCCACGCTGAGCGTGGGCACTAGGATTAGAAAGAATCTCCGTGTTTCCGTGCCGGAGCCTGCCCTGACCCTGCGCGAAGTGAAGGGGAACGGGTGGTTTTCCTTTTACTGCGCCGGCTCCGCATAAACGGCGAAGTCGTCAAATAAGATAGTGGTACCTGCCACCTCTTGGGCTCCGGCGAATATCCCCGGCTGTCCCCTGGATATATCGTCATCTGTGACCTCAACCATCTTTTGGTCATTTACGAACAATGCCAAACGAGGTCCTGAACAGATTGCAGTTATTTTATTCGTTGCCTCACCCTGATTGATTGCACTACTAAATAGCAATTTGCCTTCAAGATCCGGAGTACTGTCGGGAGGATCGATTAGGATGAGATCTCCACTATTAACGCGCTTGGCAATGCCGTAAAAGCCGTCGCTACTAATGATGAACATATAGAAATCTGCACTACCACTTGGGTTTGTGATCCTGCACATCAATCCAAATGTATTGTTGTTGTCACCTGATGTCTTTGTCGCCAAAACCTCGATTCGAATATCGTCAAATAACCGGCCTGGCATCGCCCAAACCGCGTAGTTAGGTTGCTTTTCCTGAAGCACATATTCGCCTCCGGAATACAGCCCCGGGGACGCGGGGTCGCCGTTGGTGTACCAACCGCTTCCGGGGTCCGAAAAATCATCGAAGAAGAGCACGCCTTCGGGGCTGGCGGCCGCCAACGTCAACGCCTGCAGCTCGGCGATCTTGGCTTCCACTTCGGCGCGATCAGGCGCATTGGGGAGCAGCGTAATGTAGATCTGCAGGTCCAGCGCGGCGGCCGCGGTATTGCCGGCGGCCAGCTGCAACTCGGCGCGGTTGCGATAGGCCGGGCCGTACGTGGGCGAGATCTCAATAGCGCGGGCGAAATCTGCCAGCGCGGCTTCGGAGTCGCCGAGTTGTACGTAGGTTAGGGCGCGGTTATGGTAAACGGCAGCTAAATCTTCGTTGAGAACCAGCGCCTGGTCGTAATTGCTTAATGCCTGGTCGTAATCTCCCAGTTCGCGATATGCGTTGCCGCGCAATAACAGCGCCTGCGTGTCCTCGCTGTTCTGCGCCAAGGCCAAATCGAGCAGTAGGATAGCTCCCTGCCAATCGCCGCGATTCAATGCGTCCTGCGCCAGCGTCAGCAACTGCTCCGGGGGGAGCGTGGCGGTCCCGGTCGGCTCCGGGATGGCGGTTGGCAAAGCGGTCGGGGCCGGAGTTGCGGGCGCCTGGCAGGCGGACACCGCGAAAGCGAAGAGCAGAAAGCTAAGCTTCTTTGTCAAAGACATAGGGCTTACTGTACAGCAGATTGGCATCCGTCGCAACCGGCAGCGGCATTGGCATGGATCAAAAAAAGATTTACCACAAAGACACGAAGGGCACAAAGGATTCATTTACTTTTTTCTTGTATTAACCTGGGAATTCATCATGGCCCAAAAACGAATTTGCATCTTTGTGTCTTTACGACCAACGTATTTGGGTAACAATCCTTCTGTTTCGAGATTGCTTCAGTCGGCCTCATTTGCATTTGGCCTCCCTCGCAATGACTGTAGGGCATTGCCGTCTAACACCTAATGGCAAGCCGTGGCCACAACTCGCCCGGCCCGCAACTATCACCGCGTTCATCACTTTACTTATTGAAACCGTCCGCACCAAATACGCGTATACTATTGAAAGCGAACGCCTGAAGCGAGGTTTACATGGAAGAGCAAAACAAAGAAAGGCACAACGGAGATTGGAACTGGGGCTGGCGCCGCGGCCGATCGCCCTGGATGCCCGGTTTGTTGCTGATCCTCATCGGCGGTTTCTTCTTACTGCGTAACTTCACCGGCTATCAGTTAGAGAACTGGTGGGCGCTGTTCTTGCTGATTCCGGCGGTGGGCAATTTTTCAGGCGCCTACGAGAGCTTTCGCTCCTCGGGCTTCAACCGCCACACCCGGAACCAGCTCTTCTGGGGATTCTTCTTTACCTTGCTGTCGGGGTCACTCTTGCTGGCCGTCGACCTCGGACTGATCTGGCCGGTGTTTCTGATACTGGGTGGATTGGGGATGTTGTTGGGCGCGTTGTAGATATTAATCCTAATAGCCCGACAGTACAACTGTCGAGCATCTAATTAGATGAAGTTCTCGCGCAAAGCTACACTGGTAAAATGCAGAGTTAGGTAATTTTGAGGGGCCACAGTTGTACTGTGGCCCTATTAAATAAGCCCGACAGTACAACTGTCGGGCATCAAAAAGCATACGAAGCAAACAATTTCGGTTTGAGTCGAAGGCGAGGATTAAAAAGAGCGGCTAATGCCGCTCTCCAACTTGAGATCAACTGATTCCGATTAACCTCGCACTACAATCTCGATCCAGATGGGTAAATCGAAATCGGGACCCACCCCAAAGGTTTCCCCACCTTTGGTGCGCAACATATACTCGCCGCGATAGGTGCCGGGTTCGCTGGGCGCTTTCATATTGAGCGTGAAGTTGATGTAACCCTCGGCCGGCACGGTCACAAACATAGTGACGGGTTGATTGATCCCCATGCGGTCGCCCGCCACAAAAACCAGCTCATACTGCCCCGATACCCAGTTGCAGGTGCCTACATTCTGCAGGCGCCAGGTCTTGGCCATGGCCTGGCCGGGATCTACGCGGGTGCCGTCTGGATAGGACTCATCGTAAACATAGCGGGCGCCATAGCAAGCGGTCACCGTCGCATCGGGTGTAGGCGTTTCAGTCGGTTCCTCACCCTCGGGCGTTACCTCGCCATCGACCTGGGCCGTCAAAGTGGCCGCCAGCTCGGTCAGCTGTGCGCTCTCCGGCGTGGCCGTGGCGGCTACCGTACTCGTCGCCGACGGGGTCGCCGTTACGGCGCTTTGCACGGTGGCAGAGCCCAACAAGGCTTCCAGGGTCAATTGGATGCCGGCATCTTCGGTGTCTATTGCGGCTTGCGAGGCTGCCGCCGCAATTTCGGCATCGGAAGGAGCCACAGATCGGGTGCAGGCGGCTGAAAGCAAGGCCAAAAAGACCAGGCTTGCCAGCCAAGTTCTATGCGTAGGAGTAATGGTGAATTTCATGGACATGATGGAAAACTATACAAGATGCGTGCCAGCTCTGCAACAAAAACAGCTATTAGCTATTAGCTTTTAGCTAAGCGCGGAAGATAAGTTAGGGAGGCACCTGAGGCGGCCACTAATACAACCTCAGGAAACTCGATTTGAGCAGGCGTCGCTCAAGTATCGAAAACACGTTGACTGCTGCAACTTACCTCCTGTTTGTCCAGGCGCCGCTAAAACAAAAGCGGCTTCCCGTTTGAAGCCGCTCTTGTTTTGTTGGATAGCCGCGCGGAAGCTTATTCCTCGACCCAGATCACGAAGGTGAAGATCTTGTAACCGCCGCCGAAGTCGCGCACGTACAACGATTCGCGAGCGTTGGAGCTGACCACGGCGCCCCAATTTTCCTGGGCGTGCACATCGGCATTGGCCCAACCAGCCGGAGCACCCGCTGGGACGGAGGCGCCGACGGTGGTGAAGCGGTCCTTGTGCCTGTAGATCTTGGCTAACTGATCATAGTCATGTTGGTTGGGATGCGTGCTTAGCGTGTCATCGTCGCTGACGTTGTGGTAATAATCCATGCAGGTATTGAGCGATTCGCCGTTCTCGGACTGGTGGTCGAGTCCAAAGATGTGCCCAACCTCCTGGCATATGACATGCTGCATCTCAGCCGTGTTGTTGTATTGATAGGATGAGCTGCCGAAGTAGTAATCGTTATTCTTGACTACACCCTGGGCAATATGGGAACCCGTGGTGATCCAAATCTGCGCAAGCCCCAGCCAGCCGGTGTTTCCGTAGTCCGAACTGCAGACCTCAGCCCGGCCATAGGTAGGCGCACAGGTTGATCCCGTGGTTCCACCTGCTACGATCGCGGTGTCCAATACGGTCGATTGACTCCAATCCGCGGAGGCAATGTCCAGCATGCCATCCCACAGGCCGGAGACATTATCTCCCAGCTTGATAGTGAAGGGGTTGCTGGTCCGCGCCCAATGGTAGTGACCCCACGAGTGGCTTGCCCCTGCGGAGATAGGCAAGGCCAGCAAGGCCACCAACGCCAGAGAAAGGGCGGCAATCAATAACAGTTTTTTCCTATTCATCGAACGAACTCTCCTTTTTGTTTTAACTGTGGCGAAAGAAGGCAAGGCATATGGAAAATGGCACCTCCACTTCACATTCAGGGACAAAGAAATACTTGGGCTAATTTCCTCTGTCAGTATAAACAGATAGGTAATGGAGTCAATAGTACTTCACTGGACAGAGGCGCATTTGAGCTTTACAACTTTGTTTAGGCGTCCAACCTTTGCGGACAGGTTGATCGCTCTTGCTGAGACAAAATGGCAGCAAGGAACCAAACCTGTCCCTACGGGTTTGCTGCATTGGGCCTTGGTTACTCGAATACCCAGTAGTCGAATGTAACTCCTGAAAACGGTATGGCGCCCAGATAACTTCGCACAACCACAAAGCCTGCCTGCCCTTCGTTGGTGATGAAACACATAAACAAGTCCGTTTGGAGCGCCAGGTCTCCGGGCTCGTAGCGGCCCTCCAAGCAATAGGTGCGGGTGGGCGCAGTTAAGGTGACGTAGCCCGAAACCTGCGCGTCGTTCATCTGGCGGAAAAGAGCGGGCTCCACCAGCCAAACGTCGCACTCGGTGTCAGGCGCCGTCACCTGCCCATCGTCGAAATTGAAGCACTCGCCGTTGTTGAGGATCACCCCCGTGTTGGAGGCAGGCAGCGGGTCTGGCGCCGTTTCCGCGGGCGGCGCTGCGGTGTCCGTGGGGAGGAGAAAGCCAGTGGCTTCGGGTTGCTCGGTCGGTTGGTTGCCGACGGCCGCAGCCGTTTCCAATTGGCTGATCTGCAACGTCTGGGCGACTGCAGTCTCAATGCTCGATTGGTTAAAAACGCAAGAGGCTAAAACGAAGGAAAATAAGAGGATTACCGCAAACAAGACAGGCGACTTCATCATCACACCTCCAAATTTTGCTTGCGGGAAATTCAGTATACTTGAAGTCAAACCGAGCGGCATCTGCCGCTCGGTTTTTGCATTAGCTACTCTTAGCACCGATTTATGGCCACTCGCACGGGTCGGGCAAAGAAGCCCCGTTCTTGGCAGCGCAGAATTCATAGCTGCCGGAGCTGAGGTTTCCAATAATTTGATTGGTGTTGCCCGACTTAATTCTCCAATCAAAGGTGCCGGAGCCGCCTCCCTGCAGGGTCCAGTTGCCATGCGCCTCTTGATGGGAATCATTCAAAGTTCCGGTAAACGTGTAGTTCAGCCCGCCAGGGTTCAATGTGAAAGAGCCGCTAATTGCGTCGCCGCTTTCCGAAAAGCTCCCGGTTCCGGTCCAGGTTGATCCGCTCATTACCTTGATGCTCCAAGTCGCCTCCCAAATATACACCTGCGAAGTGGGCGTATAAGTCGGCGTTGGCGGCTGGGTTGCCTGGGGTAAGTTATACCCAGAGAAATTTTGCTGGTTGGCATATTGCAGCCACAACCAGCACTCCCCCGACCCGTGAGGGTTCCTTACCACGGCGTAGTCGAAGCTGAATGTTTTGAGCACTTCCACCTGTTCGCCAACGTTGACAGTGGTGACCCAGTCGTAAAAGACGGCGGGGCCAGTGCGGCAGTTGGTATTTGTGGACACTGATACGTATGGGATCGAAGATGTGGATGTGAACGCCGGGGTTGGTGTGTCAGAAGGTAATGGAGTGTCGCTAGGCAAGCCCGGCTCGGGCGTCGCCGAAGCCGCTTGCCCTCCCCCGGCCGCGGCCGTTTGCAGTTGGGCGATCTGCAGCGTCTGGGCTATCCCTGTTTGAATGGCTGCCGCGGCGTCAGTACCGCCGCAGGCTTGCAGAAGCAACGCTGCCGCGGCGAAAACAAAAATCAGAGTCTTACGCATAACCATCTCTCCTCCGCACTGGCGCACAAATGGTTAGGCCAGTTATCGCCAGTATACAACAAAGATTAGGCGGAGAAGTTCTCCGCTTAAATGATTAGATGCAATTGAACTGCAAATTCTTCAGATGTTAGGCAATGTTTAAGGCGTGGGCGACGGAGTCCAGGTTGGTGATGGCGTGTAGGAAGGGGTAGGCGTTCGCGTTGGCGTCGAGGTCGGCGGCTGGGTGGCTACCGGCAGGTTGTAGCCGCTGAAATCCGTTTGATCCGCATAGCGCAGCCACAGCCAGCAGTCACCGCTTCCGCCGAGCCGCTTCACCACGACATATTCAGGGAAGGCCGAAACCGCCACCACCTCAACTTTTTCTCCGATCAGGATGGTGGTGAGCAGTTTGTAATCAATGCGCGGGCCGCTGCGACAGTGGGTATCCACGCTCACCGATACATAGGGAATTGAGGAGGTGGCGCTTGATTGAGGGGCCGGCGTACTGGTATCGGCCGCGGCGGTGTCTATGGCCGCCGGGGTGTCCGAAGCCGCCGCGGCGGTCTGCAGTTCGCTGATCTGCTGCGTTTGCGCAATCCCGGTGGCGATGGCGGCATCGCTGCTGCCGCAGGCCGCCAACAGCAGCGAGCCAAGGGCAATGACAAAAAGGATGTGGCGAATGTTCATTTTCTCCTCCGAAGTTACCTATGTGGATCGGAATTGCTTATTTCTATTCCCGACACGATAACAAGTAATAATGCAGATAGAGTTAACAACTTAGAAAGTTGGGCCAAAAGGGAACCCAGACCTTCTCGTGAATCACAACGAATCCAGGTATCAATGCTCACACGCGTTTATTTGGACTGAGTGCTCCGCCACGGCCACACGATGAGGGCCACGATCGCCATAACGACCCCAATGACAGCCCAGGTGGGATCGTTGTTCATGAAGCTCGGAATCGCAGTGAATAGCCCGGTGCCCTGGGCAAACCATCCAGCGCCCAACAGACCAATGATCACGGCCAGTATCTTGCGCCAGCGCATTCCGGGTCAGCCCGCTATACCTTCCCTTGCGGCGGAGGCGGCGAGGCTAAGGTTTCCCGTTCCACGCTGTCGCCCTTACGCAGACCGCCCGTTTTCTGAAACGCGGTGAGCTCGCGCTGGCGGCGGCCATAGCATTCGTTGCACTCCCAATTGCGGTGCGGGTCGCCGCCGTTGCCGGGCCGCTCGAATTCAGCTTCTGGCCTATATTTCTTGCAGGTATAGCATTGTCGCAAGATCACGCTGGAATAGCCAGGATTCTGTTTTGCGGCTTCCAGCTCGATGGGCAACGCGCGCTTCGGCAAACCCACAATACGGTACCAGCCATCCTGGCTGCGGCCAATGGTCTTAGTGCTCACCAAAGTCTTCCCCAGGGACCAATCGCCGTTGATACCGATCAATGTACGCGCTTCGTAATGGTCGTCTTCGAGACGATAGGCGTATGCGGTGCTGTCGCTGAGCCGGTAGACGCGGATGGCGCCTTCGGCAACTACTTTTTCTATTATTTCGTCAAATGTCATGGGTTTGTTCGTCCTTGCTTGGAGTTTGCGATCAAGCTCTCAGCCATCAGTGGTCAGGCGTCAGTTCTAGCTGTGGCTAGTAGCATTTTGCTTTTTTTCATTATAGCCGCTAGTCTCGCCTGCTAGTGAAGCTGCCTACTGGTTCAGTTCCTTGTAGTAATTGGTCATTCGGCCGCGCGACAGCAATTCGCCCGTTTCCTCCAGCAGCACATCCACCTCGTGAACGATGTGGGTGCGGCCGCGGCGCACGACGCGGGCGACGACGCGCACAGTACCTTCGGTAGCCGAGCGCAGATGTGAGGCGTTCACCTCAATGCCTACGGGCTGCACTTCGGTAAGGTCGACGCCATAGGCCGCATGGCTGCTGGCGGCTGTCTCTATAAGGAAGAGGGAGATACCGCCATGCAGGAGGCCGTAAGGCGTAAGCGTCTTTTCAGTGATGGGCAGGCGCAGCACCAAGTGCTCGTCGTCCACCTCGATCACTTCGCCGCCCAGCAAGCCAAAAGACGTGCTTGCATGCGCGGCGCGCGCCAGGCCGAGCCAGGTTTCCTTGTCGACGAATTTCCCTTTCATGCCGGCGATCTAGGATCGGTTTTGTTTTTCAATGCGCCTTTGCAGATAGGGAGAAAAATACCCGGCATAACGCTTTTGGAGTTCAGGCAGCTTCCAATCGCTGCCGGTAACCGTGTGCCGGCAGCGCGGCGAGCCGCACAGGCATTCAAAATCGTCGCGCGGGTCACCATCTACCATTGCATAATCAATAGTCATTTCTTCGCCCGGTTCGATGTCGCGCATGGCGCGGATGGCGATTTGCCCGTCCATGCCGGCATTGGGATCACAGGAGTGGTTGATGAAATCCCCGGGCCCCGGCTTGCTGGAAACCAAATAAAAATCTTCTTCGATCTGCGCGCTCTGTTTTTTCTGATGCTCACCTAGTTTTTCAAAGCGCTCGCGGTCCACGACATCCCCACCCCATAGAGCAATCAACTCGCCTTTATAGATCTTCTCGCGGGCAAACATGCCCCTGCCTTCGATGGTGTTGTCGTTATGAATTTCCGCTTTTGGAAACAGGTACGAATTCGGGCCTTGGATGGAATAGTCTTCAGGCATTTTTGGATGCAGCCGGTGGCTGCGAGTCCTCCAGAAAACGGGAGTTATAACATAGAGCGATTTGCTATTAGCTAATAGCTGTTAGCCTTTAGCTCTAAGCGATAAGCTATAGAAGAATGAAATACTACTCACCTGGAAATATCAACCCCCATTGTCTTCTTAGACGATCCAACGTTTGCATGATTTGTAACGATTCGTCCAGCGGCATGATGGGGCTTTCCAACAGGCCAGCGTCCAGGCAACGCATGACCTCGGCGGCCT
>Ga0209320_10001738_pt1 | contig 11207 bp, 5 predicted proteins | sample Rifsed13ft4_FD_184008 | JGI IMG/M metagenome (GOLD analysis project Ga0209320, IMG submission 184008) | Soil microbial communities from Rifle, Colorado, USA - sediment 13ft 4 (version 2) | ecosystem: Environmental > Terrestrial > Deep subsurface > Rock core/Sediment | place: Rifle, Colorado... | reverse complement strand
TTTTTGGCTTTTGTATTTTTTTGTATTGAATCTAAATCCAGGTTTTTTGCAGCGCTTTCAAAGGGATTTAATAATGATGCACCTATTGTAAACAGCGATCCGTTTCTTAAGAATTTCCTTCTTTCCATTTTACGTATTTTGCGGTATTGATATTTTTTTCAAATGTATGAAAACTTATGTTTCTGGAATGTTAACTAAAAATATTTATTAAAAAAAGCTTTTTAAAAGTTACGATTGCGCCAATCTGATAGTTAAGATAATATTAATTTATAACCAATAATCATTCCTTCTATTCCGTTTCTAAAAATCTAATATGTATTTTTGTATAAATAAAAAATGTACTATGAAAAAATTGTTTTTGTTGTTGTCATTAATCGTGATTATTGGCGTTCAAGCACAACAACGCCCCAAATTAGTTGTTGGAATTGTTATCGATCAAATGAAAATGGAGTATTTATATCGTTTTTCAGATGATTTCTCTCCCAATGGATTCAAGCGTTTGATGAACAAAGGATTTGTTTTTCACAACGCCCATTTTAATTATATGCCTACTTATACTGCTCCTGGACACGCCTCTATTTATACCGGAACAACACCGTCTGTAAACGGAATAGTCGGGAACGATTGGTTCAGCAGAAAGTTGGGAAAATCAATGTATTGTACCGATGATGCTTCCGTAAAAACAATTGGAAACGGATCCGAAAAAGAAGGAGCAATGTCTCCAAAAAACCTGTTAAGTACTACCATTACTGACGAATTGCGATTGGGTACCAACTTCAAAGGAAAAGTTATTGGAATGAGTTTAAAAGATCGTGGAGCGATTTTGCCAGCGGGACATTTTGCCAATTGGGCTTTTTGGTTCAGCAGCACAGGAGCGTTTATTTCGAGTACATTCTATGGTGAAAAACTTCCGGATTGGGTTACGGAATTCAATAATCAAAAAAACTATTTGCCTTATATCAATAAAGGTTGGAGTTTATTGAAACCAGCCGCTGATTATAACGAAAGTCTGCCGGATGACAATCCGTATGAAGGCAAACTGTACAATTCTGAAAAACCGGTTTTTCCATATAATCTCAAAGAAATGTATGAAAAAAACGATGCCGGAGTTATGCGATCCACGCCATTTGGAAATAATTTATTGGCTGATTTTGCCAAGAAAGCCATCGAAAAAGAAGCATTGGGAAAAGACAACATAACCGATTTCCTGACCGTTAGTTTTTCATCAACAGATTATGTGGGGCATATTCTAGGACCAAGATCAATGGAATTACAAGACACTTACTTGCGGTTGGACTTGACTATTGCCGACTTTTTAAATTATTTAGACAAGACTGTTGGCAAGGATAATTATTTACTTTTCTTGACGGCCGATCACGCTTGTGCAGAAAATGCAGTTCATTTGAAAGACCATAAATACGATGTTAAAAATGTTCCATCGAAAGATATTTCTAAATCTTTAAAAGATTTTTCTATTGCTACTTTTGGTGTAAACCTAGTTGTAGACTATTCTAATTTTAATATTTATTTGAACAAGGAATTAATCAAATCGAAAGGTTTGGATTTAGCTAAAGTAAAACAAGATTTCAAAGCATTTTTACTGACGCAGGAACAAGTTAAAAAAGTCTATACCGAAGAAGATATTTTGGCTTCGACAGGGAATGATTTTTACCTGAATTTAATTGCCAATGGTTATGATGCCACACAAAACGGTGATTTGGTCGTGTTGGACAAACCTGGTTATATTGAATACGGCGCAACGGGAACTTCTCACGGAACGCCTTATGCTTATGACACTCACGCTCCTTTGCTTTTTTATGGTTGGAAAATTAAACCCGGAGAAAGTTTCGATAAAAAAGAAATTACCCAGATTGCACCAACATTGGCTTTAAAGCTTAAAATCGAAATGCCAAACGGTACTGAAAGCCAGATTTTGGAAGAGATTTTAGGAGAGAAATAATAATTTTTTTTGCATTATACAATATTTCAAAAGTTGTTTAATCTAACATAATAATTCCTCCAAAAAAAATCCCATTTCATTTTATTGAAATGGGATTTTTTAATTTATATAATTCCGAAGATTAGAATTTTTAACTTATTTTACAACAACAGCATCTTCAATAAGAATATCGTATTTATAGCCTGAGCCTAAATCTTTATTTAAAACAACCGTTCCTTTTAGAGAAACTATGTCGTCAACTTTTACCTTTTCCAAAGAGGTAATTGTAATGTCATTGAATCCGTTGTAGCTTGTTCCGTCTTGTAAGTGAATCCAATTTTTAGACATAATATCTGGCATAAATTTTATCACTTTTCCAGTTAAAATTACGGTTTTGCCTTCTAACTTATCTCTTCCAGAAAACAAATCGTACAATGATATAGCGCCTTTGGCCAAAGTAATTCCTTTTGACAATTTGGCGGTATCTGGAATTATATTTTTTGGACTAATAGCAGTTTCTGTTGCTGCCGGTGCGTCAGGGTCTATCAATCCCTCAACAAAAAACACGGAATCAAAAGTTCTTTTTAGATCTTTGCTTTCAAATTTTTTCATCTCCATTCCGCCTTCATAGGTGTAAGTTTTTCCAACTTTCACATCGGATTTAGGAACAGCAATCCAAAATTCTTTTTCGCCTTCTGTTACCAAAAGATAGGTGTAAGCGTTTGCATTTAAAACCTCCTTAACCGTAACTTGATGTGAATTCGTGTTTTCCTTAACTGCCTCCACAGCCTTTACAGGTTCAGTCTTTTTACATTGAACCAAAACCAATAGCGCTACCAAACTTGCTGCGCTCCAAATTATCAATTTTTTCATTTTTATGGAATTTATTTTTCGAAGTAAATTTAACTAAATAATTAGCTAATAAATATGATAAATCTCACTATTTAAAATGAATTGAGAATTAGCTTAAAAGCTTCTAAAAATTGAATTTTAATTTCTTAAAAATTAATAAGAGACTATATATCCAAAAAAAATCCCATTTCATTTTTCATTGAAATGGGATTCGGTATTTATTACACTGTTGCCGTTTCAACCGGCAGCGGAATTTGATTTTTTAGTAAATCTTCAAAGGTTTCATGCGCTCGTATCAAGTGTCCTTCGCCTTTGATCCATAATACTTCGGCAGGTTTGTAACGAGAATTGTAGTTCGATGCCATCGAGAAGCAATAGGCTCCTGCATTTCTAAAACTTAAAATATCGCCTTCGTTAATTTCTGCAATTCTACGGTTATTGGCAAACGTATCCGTTTCGCAGATATATCCAACAACGGAGTAAAACCGCTCTTTTCCTTTTGGATTTGAAATATTATCAATATGATGTTGTGAACCATAAAACATTGGACGAATCAAGTGGTTGAAACCACTGTCAATTCCAGCAAAAACAGTTGATGTTGTTTGTTTTACCACATTTACTTTGGCCAAAAAGTAACCTGCTTCGCTCACCAAGAATTTTCCCGGTTCAAAAATCAAGGTTAAATCTTTTCCGTATTCGGCACAAAAAGAATTGAATCTTTTGGACAATTTTTTGCCTAATTCTTCGATGTCGGTTTCGATATCGTCTTTTTTGTAAGGTACTTTGAAACCGCTTCCAAAGTCCAAGAAATCAAGATTTTTGAAGTTTTTGGCTACGTCAAATAAAATTTCGGCAGCGTATAAAAATACTTCGATATCCAAAATATCAGAACCCGTGTGCATGTGGATTCCAACGATGTTCATTTTCGTGTTTTCAACAATGCGCAATAAATGCGGTAATTGATGTATCGAAATTCCAAATTTACTATCGATATGTCCTACAGAAATATTGGTGTTTCCACCAGCCATTACGTGTGGATTGATACGGATGCAAACCGGAACGTTTGGATATTTGGTTCCAAATTGTTCCAATATCGACAAGTTGTCAATATTGATTTGAACTCCCATAGCGGAAACCTCTTCAATTTCTTCAAGAGAAACACCGTTTGGAGTAAAAAATATTTGATCGGGAGAATATCCAGCGTGAAGTCCAAGTTGTACTTCCTGAATGGAAACAGCATCCAAACAAGAACCCATTTCTCTCAATAATTGAAGAATGGCTATGTTTGAAAGGGCTTTCATCGCATAATTGATTCGCAACTTTTCTACTTTCGAGAAGGCTTTGGTCAATCTTGTATATTGTGATTGGATTTTTTCTGCATCATAAACATATAATGGAGTTCCAAATTGTTCGGCTAATTGTACTAATTCTTTTGATTGCATCGTGATACATTTTTGGCAAATTTATTATTCTTTATTGATACACACAAGAAGAAAATTCAAAAATAACAAAATATAACAAAATGTTTGAAAAATAACATTAATTGCCATTTTTGAGATTTTTTCTAAATAAAAAACCCTTGAAAAATAATTTCAAGGGTTTTTAAGGATTTTGTTTTTAAACTATAAACTAGGTAAATCTCCGTTCCCTTTTGTTGGCAAATTGGTGAATCCCATCAAATAATTATCCACTTCTCTTGCAGCTTCACGCCCTTCGGAGATAGCCCAAACAATCAATGATTGTCCTCTTCTCATATCACCGGCGGTGAATATGTTTGGTACGTTTGTTTGATAATTGGTTGCTTTATAGTTGGTTCTCATATCAATTTCCAATCCTAATTGTTCTGCTAATGTTTTCTCTGGACCTGTAAATCCAAGAGCTAACAAGGCCAAATCACAAGGCCAAATTTTCTCTGAACCTTCTTTTTCGATTAGTTCAGGTCTTTGTCCAGGTTTCAATTTCCATTCTACTTCAACGGTTTTCAAACCTACCAATTCGCCTTTTTCATTGGCAAGAAATTCTTTGGTATTGATCAACCAGTTTCTACCACAACCTTCTTCGTGTGAAGAAGACGTTTTTAATTGCAAAGGCCAAAAAGGCCATGGAGTAGTTTCGCTTCTTCCAACTGGTGGTTTTGGCATAATCTCGAAATTGGTAACGGATAATGCGCCGTGTCTGTTTGAAGTTCCCACACAGTCAGAACCAGTATCTCCACCACCAATAACTATTACGTTTTTACCGGTTGCTTTAACTTGGTTTTCAATTTTTTCACCGTACAAAACTTTTGTTTGTTGCGTCAAGAAATCCATCGCTTGAACGACACCTTTGCTGTCAGCACCTTTTGTTGGCAAACCTCTTCTTTCAGTTGCGCCACCGCATAATACGATAGAATCAAAAGCTTTTAAATCTTCAACGCTGTAATTAACGCCAACATTTACGTTGGTTTTAAAAACAATTCCTTCGGCTTCCAAAATGGCTACACGTCTGTCGATAATCCCTTTTTCTAATTTGAAATTTGGAATTCCGTAACGCAATAAACCACCAATGGCATTGTCTCTTTCAAAAACGGTAACGGTGTGACCCGCGCGGTTTAATTGTTGTGCAGCTGCTAACCCAGCAGGGCCAGAACCAACAACGGCAATTGTTTTTCCAGTCCTGGTTTCAGGAATTTGTGGTGTGATCCATCCTTCGGCAAAACCTCTTTCGATAATACTTTTTTCAATATTTTCGATGGCCACAGGGTCTTTTATAATTCCCAAAACACATGATTTCTCACATGGAGCAGGGCATAAACGGCCTGTAAATTCTGGAAAATTATTTGTTGATTGCAAAATATCCAAGGCACTTTGCCATTCTTCTTGGTGCACCATGTCATTAAAATCAGGAATCAAATTCCCTAACGGACATGCGCTGTGACAAAAAGGAATCCCGCAATCCATACATCTTGAACCTTGTTCCTTAATTTTATCTTTTGATAACGGAATCGTAAACTCATTATAGTTGACAACTCTTTCTTGAACAACTAAATTACTTTCGTCAGCTCTATTATATTCTTTAAATCCACCTATCTTGCCCATAACTATTGTGCTATTAGTTCTTCTAATTCTTTCTCTTTTGCTAATCTCAATAATGCTTTTTTGTAATCTGTAGGCATCACTTTGATAAAATGTTTTTGTTGGTTTTCCCAGTCTTCAAGGATTCTTTTTGCCAATGGACTGTTGGTATACATAGAATGATTTTTTATCAAACGTCTTAGTTTTGTTAAATCCTCTTCTTCCAATGTTTCCAATGCAACCATTTCCATATTGCACAAACCATTCTCGAATTGTTTTTTCTCGTCGAAAACATAAGCAACTCCGCCACTCATTCCAGCCGCAAAATTTCTTCCTGTTTTTCCTAATACAACTACGGTTCCACCGGTCATGTATTCACATCCGTGATCCCCAATTCCTTCGACAACTGCTGTAGCTCCAGAATTTCTAACACAAAAACGTTCTCCGGCAATACCATTTATATAAGCTTCACCAGTTATTGCTCCATAAAGCGCCACGTTACCGATGATGATATTGTCTTCAGGTTTGAAAGTCGCACTAGGCGGAACTTTAATGATTAATTTTCCACCAGAAAGTCCTTTACCTAAATAGTCATTACAGTTTCCGTGAATCTTGAATGATAATCCATTTGTTGCAAAAGCTCCAAAACTTTGTCCCGCAGAACCTGTAAAGTCAACTAATATGGTGTCTTCAGGCAAGCCTTGTGCGCCATATATTTTTGAAATTTCGTTACTCAAAATAGCACCAACAGAGCGGTCTGTATTTTTGATGTTAAAAGTAACTCTCGTTCTTTCTTTTCTGTAGATAGATGGAATTGCCGCTTTTATGATGTCAAAATCAAGTACGCGTTCTAATTCATGGTCTTGGGTTGTTGTATTGCAATTTGGAACTTCTTTCGCTTTTTCAGGTTTGTAAAGAATTGTCGATAGATCCAATCCACTTGCTTTATAATGTTTGATGGCTTTGTTGACATTCAATTTTTGTGATTGTCCCACCATTTCTTTTAGCGTTCTAAATCCAAGTTGTGCCATAATCTGTCTCAATTCTTCAGCAATAAAATACATGAAGTTGATAACGTGTTCTGGAGTTCCTTTGAAATTTTTTCTCAATTCTGGGTCTTGAGTAGCGATACCAACTGGACAAGTGTTCAAGTGACAGGCTCTCATCATAATACAACCAGAAGCTACTAACGGTGCTGTTGCAAAACCAAATTCTTCAGCTCCAAGTAATGCAGCAATAGCGACATCACGTCCAGTTTTCAATTGTCCGTCACATTCTAAAACTACGCGACTTCTTAAATCATTTAAGATTAAAGTTTGTTGTGCTTCGGCAAGTCCAAGTTCCCAAGGAATTCCTGTATGTTGTAGTGAAGTTAGTGGTGCAGCACCTGTTCCTCCGTCGTATCCTGAAATCAAAATCACGTCGGCTTTTGCTTTGGCAACACCGGCAGCGATTGTTCCAACACCAACTTCAGAAACTAGTTTTACGTTGATTCTCGCTTCACGATTGGCATTTTTTAAATCAAAAATCAATTGTGATAAATCCTCGATAGAATAAATATCGTGGTGTGGAGGTGGAGATATCAATCCAACATAAGGCGTTGAATTTCTTACTTCCGCAATCCAAGGCACTACTTTTTCGCCAGGTAATTGTCCACCTTCTCCAGGTTTTGCACCTTGAGCCATTTTTATTTGAATCTCTTTGGCATTGGTCAAATAGTTGATGGAAACACCAAATCTTCCCGAAGCAACTTGTTTTATAGCACTATTTCTAGAATCACCGTTAAGGTCTTTTTGGAAACGTTTTGGATCTTCTCCACCTTCTCCAGAATTACTTTTTCCGCCAATTCTGTTCATGGCTATGGCCAAATTTTCGTGGGCTTCCAAGCTGATTGAACCATAGGACATGGCGCCAGTTTTGAATCTTTTCACAATTTCAGTCCAAGGTTCCACTTCGTCAATAGAAATTGGATCGAGATTGTTGAATTCAAACAAGCCCCTAATGGTCATTAGGTTTTCACTTTGGTTATTGACCATATCTGAATATTCCTTGTAGCTTTCCGGACTGTTCAATCGAACGGCTTGTTGCAATTTTGCAATTGTCGTTGGGTTAAACATATGTTTTTCTCCTGATCTTCTCCATCTGTAAATACCTCCAATTTCCAATGGTAATAAATTGGCAATTTTTGATTTTGGAAAAGCTTTTTGGTATCTTTTTTTGACTTCTTTTTCGATTTCCATCAAACCGATTCCTTCGATTCGGGATGGAGTATAAGGGAAATATTTAGAAGTGAATGCTTTATTTAATCCCAAGATTTCGAAAATCTGTGCCGCTCTATACGAATGTAAAGTAGAGATACCGATTTTGTTCATAATTTTCAGGATTCCTTTTGCAATGGCCTTATTGTAATTTTTGATGGCATAATCAGCATTTACATTGGTGATAACACCTTTGTCTACTTGGTCACGAATAATTTCATTGACCATATAAGGGTTGATGGCACTTGCGCCATAGCCAAATAATAAAGCAAAATGATGTGGTTCACGAGGTTCTGCAGACTCAATAATGATTCCAAATTTCGAACGAACTTTTAGAATATTCAATGAATGGTGAATATAAGAAGAAGCTAGTAACATTGGGATTGGCGCCATTTTTTCGCTCACGCCTCTATCCGAAATGATCACGATATTGCAACCTTCATTGACTGCTTTGAAAGTGGCATTCACACATTTTTCCAAGGCGCGTTCTAAACCATTAACCCCTTTTTCTATATTATATAAGGTAGAAATTGTAACTGATTTGAAATCAGGATGGTCAATGTTTCTTATTTTATCCAAATCTTCCTTGGAAATAACTGGGTTTTGGATTTTTAATTTCTTGCAATGTTTTGGAACAACATCAAAAATATTGTAATCGCCACCAATTGCCAAGCTGATATCAGTAATAATTTCTTCACGAATACCATCCAAAGGCGGATTGGTAACTTGTGCGAATAACTGTTTGAAATAGTTGTATAAAAGTTGTGGTTGGTCTGATAAAACGGCTAGCGGAGTATCGTTACCCATGGAACTAATGGCTTCGTAACCAGTTGCTCCCATTGGGTTTATTATGGTTTTTAAATCCTCGATAGTATAGCCAAACAAGCGTTGACGGGTTTCAAAATCTACATTTTCAGTAGGAATAACATTGTCGGTATATGGAATTTGGGCTAAGTGTAATAAATTTTCATCTAGCCATTTTTTGTAAGGATGCTTGGTAACAACAATATTTTTTATCTCGTCATCTTCAATGATACGTCCTTCATTCATGTCTACAAGAAACATTTTTCCTGGTTCTAATCGGCCATGCTGGACAACATCTTCCGGTTTGATGTCAAGAACTCCAATTTCTGAAGACATAATTACAAAACCACCTTTTGTCAAGGTGTATCGTGAAGGTCTCAATCCATTTCTGTCCAATAAAGCACCAATCACGTTTCCGTCTGTAAAAGGAATAGAAGCTGGACCGTCCCAAGGCTCCATGATACAGGCGTTGTATTCGTAAAATGCTTTTTTGTCTTCCGACATGGTTTGGTGTTTTTCCCAAGCTTCGGGAACGACCATCATCATGGCTTCTGGTAGGGAGCGTCCTGTCATCAAAAGCAATTCGACAACCATGTCCATAGAAGCAGAATCGGATTTTCCTTCTAATATAATTGGAAATAATTTTTTGATGTCATCGCCAAAAACGTCACTTTTCATCAATTCTTCACGAGCACGCATACGGCTAATGTTACCACGAAGCGTATTGATTTCTCCATTATGACACATGTATCTAAACGGTTGTGCCAATTCCCATGAAGGGAAAGTATTGGTAGAAAAACGTTGGTGAACCAGCGCCAATCTTGTAACCAAATCATTATCTAATAAATCAGTATAATAAGGACTGATATCTTCGGGTCTCAAAAGACCTTTATATATTATGGTAGTGGTTGAAAAACTCGAGAAATAAAATCGGTGACTTTCTGAAATTTTTGAATTGATTACGGTGTGTTCGGCAATTTTTCTTGCAGCAAACATTTTGGCATTGAATTGCTGTTCCGTTATATCTAAACCATTTTTACCAACAAAAACCTGTTTTACGGTAGGTTCTTTCTCTGCCGCAATTTGTCCTAAATTAGAAGGGTCAACAGGAACGTCTCTCCAGCCTAAAATCTGTAGGTTTTGATTTCGAATTGAATCCTCAAAAGTTGTTTTGCAAAAAGCAATCTGGTTTTTGCTCTTTGGCATAAAAACCATACCCACTGCATATTCTCTAGGTTCTGGAATTTCAAAATCACATACTTTCTTAAAAAAATCATGCGGGATATCAAATAATATTCCTGCTCCATCACCAGTTCTACCATCAGCACTTACAGCACCTCGATGGTCTAAATTTATTAGGATATCGAGTGCTTTATGAATGATGTCATTCGACTTGATTCCGTTCAAATTGCAGATAAATCCTGCTCCACAGTTGTCATGTTCAAATTCCGGCAAATAAAGGCCTTGTTCTTTAACTTTCATGCTTGATAATTTTTATGCAAAAATAAAGATTTCATTGAATATAATGGATTGAAAATGTTTCAACACTCTTATTTTTGTTGGAATAACAGAAATTCGTTTAATTAATGACAATAATTCATTCTTAAACATTCAAATTGACAAATTGATAATTCATTTTGCTTTTAAAACTACAATTCGGAATTAAATTATTAAAATTCTTACTTTTAATTAAGATATTTCAATCGATGTAGTAATTCAGAATTTAATATTTCTCATAAAAAGCTTCTTCTATTTGCTGTTTTGGCAATTAATAAAAACTGTGAATAGAAATTTTTGAAGTGTTTGTGATTTCTATTTTTTATATAAGAAAAGATTTTAGTTTTAAGATGTATTTCGCTATTTTTGTCCCACATTATTTCAGGAATAAATTCTGGGACTTGCCAAAAACTTCAATATGGATATACACGAATACCAAGGAAAGCAAATATTAGCCAGTTATGGCGTAAAAGTGCAACGTGGCTATGTGGCCAACAACCCACAAGAAGCCGTTGCGGCTGCAAAACAATTGACTGCCGAAACCGGAACGGGATGGCATGTTATCAAGGCACAAGTTCACGCTGGTGGACGTGGAAAAGGTGGTGGAGTTAAGCTTGCCAAAAACCTTCAACAAGTTGAGGAATTAGCGGAACAAATCATCGGAATGAATTTGATTACGCCACAAACTTCGGCCGAAGGTAAAAAGGTACATAAAGTTTTGGTTGCCGAAGATGTTTATTATCCAGGCGAAAGCGAAACTTCCGAGTTTTATATGTCGGTTTTATTGAATAGAAGTAAAGGTCG
>Ga0209320_10001729_pt1 | contig 11229 bp, 11 predicted proteins | sample Rifsed13ft4_FD_184008 | JGI IMG/M metagenome (GOLD analysis project Ga0209320, IMG submission 184008) | Soil microbial communities from Rifle, Colorado, USA - sediment 13ft 4 (version 2) | ecosystem: Environmental > Terrestrial > Deep subsurface > Rock core/Sediment | place: Rifle, Colorado... | reverse complement strand
GTCGCGCAGGAATCAAGCGGGCAAGCGCTGTTCGGCATCGTGCAGGGCGGCGCCTACGCCGACCTGCGGCGGGAGTGCGCGCGGCGCCTGGTGGAGATGGACTTCCCCGGTTACGCCATCGGCGGTCTGGCGGTGGGCGAGCCCCCGGCCTTGAGCTACGAGATGACCGAAGCGTGCGTCGCCGAACTGCCCGAGGACAAGCCGCGCTACCTGATGGGAGTGGGCTACCCGCTCGACTTGATTGAGTACGTCCGCCGCGGCGTGGACATGATGGATTGTGTCCTGCCCACCCGCAACGCCCGCAACGGGTACTTGTTCACCTCGACGGGGAGCCTGCACATCCGCAACGCCGCCTATGCCCGCGACTCGCGCCCCCTGGACGCGCGCTGCCCCTGCTCCGTCTGCCGGCGCTACTCGCGCGCCTACCTGCGGCACCTGTTCAACGCCGGGGAAATCTCCGCCGCCATCCTGGCCACCCACCACAACCTCTACTTCTACCTCGACTTGATGCGGCGGATCCGCGCCGCCATTCGCGAAGGCACGCTCGATCAACTGGCAGGCCAAGTGAAAGAGGCCGAAACGGCGGAGTGAAAGCCTGTCATGCTGAGCGAAGTCCCTCGTCTGTCGCTCGGGACGGTGAGCGAAAGTCGAACCGCGAAGCATCTCAGTCTGAGATTCTTCGCCCCGATGGAATCGGGGCTCAGAATGACAAGACGGAGGCGACCGGCACCGCGGCGAGCCTTGACAGCAGAGCGCGGGTCGGGCATTCTAGCCGTTTCGGGGAGTTGCCGGACCCGTCCCGAAGGCCGTGGGATGGGATTTTCATTCATCGTCGCGGGAGGGGGAACAGCTTGCTTGCCGGGTTCGACGCGCCCATCCTGGCGCAGGCGCAGCAGCCGAGCGGCTGGACGGCGCTGCTGCCCTTCCTGGTTGTCCTCGTCATCTTTTACTTCCTGCTCATCCTGCCGGCGCAACGCCAGCGGAAGCGCCAGTCGCAGATGCTCGGGGCGCTCAAGACCGGCGACAAAGTGATCACCAGCGGCGGCATCTACGGCACCATCGTGGGCCTGCGCGACGAAGTGGTGCAGCTGCGCATCGCCGACCAGGTGCGCATCGAAGTCTCCCGCAGCGCCATCGCCGGACACCAACCCCAGAAAGAGGAGACGCCCAAGAGCTAGGCGCCCACCCCGATGACCTCCGCCCTGCGCTGGAAAGCCACCATCATCCTGGTCGTGCTGCTCGTCTGCCTGCTGGGGCTGACCGGATTCCACAAGGGGACGGACGGTAAGACGCGGTTCCGCTTCCCGAGGAGCCTCACCGACCTGCGCGAGAACGTCTCCGGGCGCATCAACCTCGGGCTCGACCTGCGCGGCGGCATGCACCTGATTCTGCAGGTGCAGGTGGACGAGGCCATCAACAGCGAAACCGACCAGGTGGTGGAGCGCCTGCGCACCCTGCTGCGCGAGCAGGCCATCGGCTACCAGGCCGTCCGCAAGCCCGACGCGACCCACGTGCAGATCACCGGCATCCCGGCCGAGCAGCTCGAGGAGGCCCGCCGCGTCCTTCAGGAGAACTACGCCGGCAGCGCGGTCTCTCCCGCCTACGTCGTCGGGTCGCTCCCGGCCGAGCAGAGCGGCTTCGTGCTGGAGATGAGCCCGAGCCTCCAGGCCCAACTCCGCCAGGAGGCGCAGCGCAACTCCATCGAAACCATCCGCCAGCGCGTCGACGCCCTGGGGGTGAGCGAGCCCACCATCGCCGAGCACGGGCGCGGCGAGTGGGAGATCCTGGTGCAGCTGCCGGGCGTGGACGACCCGGCGCGCGTCAAGAGCATCCTGCAATCCACCGCGATGCTCGAAATCAAGCTGGTCGAGGACGGCCCCTACTCGAGCGAAACCGAAGCCCTGGCCAAGACGGGCGGGATTCTCCCGCCCGATTCCATGCTCCTGCGGGAAGCCCCCGGAGCGCGCGGGGCGCAGGCGGGCGGGCTGCAGTGGTACATCGTCAGCCGCACCTCGGTCGTCACCGGGCGCGACCTGCGCAGCGCCCGCTCCGAACCCAACCCGGAAAGACCCGGCGCCTACCAGATCTCCTTCAGCTTGAGCCGCGACGGCGCCGCCCGCTTCGGGCCCTTCACCGAGCGCAACGTCGGCCGCCCGCTGGCCGTGGTGCTCGACAACCGCATCCAGTCGGTCGCCGAAATCCAGAGCCGCATCGACGACGCCGGGCGCATCACCGGCACCTTCACCCTGCAGCAGGCCTCGGACCTCGCCCTGGTCCTGCGCTCGGGCTCGCTTCCCGCCTCGATCCGCTACCTCGAAGAGCGTACGGTGGGCCCCTCGCTCGGGGCCGACTCCATCCGCGCCGGGCTGACGTCGGCGGTGGTGGGAATGCTGGCGGTCTCCGTCTTCATGCTGTTCTACTACCGGCTGTCGGGGGTGAACGCCATCGTGGCGTTGGCGCTGAACCTGCTGCTGCTGCTGGCGGCGCTGGCCTACGTGGGGGCGACACTGACGCTGCCCGGCATCGCCGGCGTGGCCCTGACCATCGGCATGGGGGTGGACTCGAACGTCCTGGTCTTCGAGCGCATCCGGGAAGAACTGCGGCTGGGCAAGGCGGTGGTGGCGGGGATGGAGGCCGGTTTCGACCGCGCCTTCACCACCATCCTGGACACCCACGTGACCACCATTGTCTCCGCCATGTTCCTGTTCATGTTCGGTACCGGACCCATCAAGGGGTTTGCGGTGACGCTGACCATCGGCCTGGTGGCCAACCTGTTCACGTCTATCTACGTTTCGCGGGCCATCTTTGAAACTCTGCTGAGCCGGCAGGCGCGGCCGACGGGCTTGAGCATTTGAGATGATCGAGTTCTTCCACAACCCGAACTACAATTTCCTGCGCTGGAAGTGGCATTTCATCATTCTGTCGTGGCTGCTGATCCTGGCGGGGTCGGCGTCGCTGTGGGTGAAAGGCGGGCCGCGCTACGGGATCGATTTCAAGGGCGGCACGCTCGTGTACTTGAAGTTCGCCGCCACGCCCGACCTCGACCGCATCCGCGCCGGGCTCGACCGCGAAGGGCTGGGCACCAGCACCATCCAGAGTTATGGCCGCCCCGAGGGCAACGAAGTCATTATCGGCACCGAGCAAGTGGGCCGCGAAGAGGAAGCTCTGGATACCAGCCGCCAGGCGATTCTGACCGCCTTGCGCACCACTTTCCATGTCCCCGCCGACAAGCTCGACCTGAACAACAGCGGCACCGACTCGCTGACCGACGCCCTGCTGCGCTTCGACCCGCTTGGCCTGGCCGGCCAGCCCGGCGAAGCCGCCGCCCGCTACCGGGAGATTGCAGAACGAATCACCGATTTCCGCGATAACCAGAAAGGAGGGCTGCTCGGCAGCTTCGCGGAGCTGCGCGGGCTGGAGGGGGTGCCGCCGGTGGTGGCGCAGACGCTCGAACAGCAGGCGTATCTCTCCCCCGTCGTCGTGCGGAAAGCCGAGGTGGTGGGGCCGCGAGTGGGGCGGCAGCTGCGGCAGCAGGCGTTGCTGGCCACCGGGCTGGCCCTGGCGGGGATGCTGATCTACATCGGCCTGCGCTTCCCCAGCGAAGGGGTGGTGCCGGCCCCGGGCCGCGTCGGGCTGCTGACCGGCCTGGGGCGGTGGTTCCTGCGGCAGGTGGACAAGCGCATCTACGGCGTCGCCGCTGTCATCGCCACCTTCCACGACGTGCTCATCACGCTCGGCTTCCTGTCGCTCTTGAACTACGAGTTCAACCTGAACATCGTGGCGGCGCTGCTGACGCTGGTGGGCTACTCGGTGAACGACACCATCGTCACCTTCGACCGGATCCGGGAGAACGTGCGGCTGCTGCGGCGGGAGCGGTTTGCCGACCTGGTCAACCACAGCGTCAACCAGACCCTGAGCCGCACCATCCTCACTTCGGGGTTGACTTTCCTGACGGTGTTGGCACTATTCTTCCTCGGAGGGGAGGTCCTCCACGGCTTCGCCTTTACCCTGGGGGTGGGGATGATCGCTGGGACCTATTCCACGGTATTTATTGCCAGCCCCGTTGTGGTAGGATGGATTGAGCGCCGGGGGCATATGGGGGCCAGCGGCGCCGGACGAAAGGGGTCCTGAGATGTTCGAGCAGCTCCTCGAGTCTTCCACCACGAAGAAGCACGCTCGCAACCCGTTGGCCTACGCGGTGTCGATCACGGTGCAAATGATTGCCATCGGCGTCCTCATTCTGATTCCTTTGCTTTACACCGAGGCCCTGCCCCAGCAGCAGATGCTGAGCTGGCTGGTGGCGCCCCCGCCGCCCCCGCCGCCCCCGCCGCCGGCCCCGGAGGCCGTGCGTCGCGTGGTGAAGCGGGTCAGTCTGATGGACGCCGGCAAGCTGCGCGCCCCGCGCGAAATCCCCCGCGAGATCATTATCATCAAGGAAGACCCCGTGGAAGACATGGGCGGGGTGGTGGGCGGGGTCCCGGGCGGAGTCCCCGGCGGCCAGATGGGCGGCGTGCTCGGCGGCGTGTTGGGCGGCATCCCCGGAGCTCCGCCGCCGCCCAAGCCGGAGGCCCCCAAGCGCATCCGCGTGAGCTCGGGCGTGCAGGAGGCCAAGGTCGTCCACAAAGCCGAGCCCATGTATCCGCCGCTGGCCAAGCAGGCGCGCATCCAGGGCACGGTGCGGCTGGAGGCGGTCATCGCCGCCGACGGCAGCATCCAGAACCTGCGGGTGCTCGAAGGCCACCCCCTGCTGGTGCAGTCGGCCTTGCAGGCGGTCCAGCAGTGGCGCTACCAGCCCACCCTGTTGAGCGGCGAACCGGTGGAAGTGGTGACCTTCATCGAAGTCGTGTTCCGGCTCTACTAGGGGACTAAGATTTCGCAGATGAACCGCAATCGCAGGCAGACTCTTCGGGAGGACTAGAGAACTATGCTCGCCAACCTGTACCTGTTGGGTTTCTGGCTGTTGCAGGAAGCCGCGCCCGCGGTGGGGTGGGACCTGCGGACCATGTGGAGCCTGATGGGCTGGCCCGCCCGCACCGTGGTCGTCATGCTCTTCGTCATGTCCGCCTGGTCGGTGGGGGTGATGATTGACCGCGGCATCACCTACGCCGCCGCCCGCAAACAGTCCCGGTACTTTGTCCAGGCGGTCGCCGGCGCTTTGCGCGAGGGCAAGCTGGACGAAGCCATCCGCATCGCCGAGCGCAACAAGAAGAGCCACATCGCCAAGGTGGTGGCTTCGGGCCTGGCCGACTTCCAGGCCACGACCGGTCTGCCCGAAGACGAGATCATCGAGGCCAGCAAGCGCGGCCTGGAGCGCTCGGTGGCCATCACCCACGCCGAGCTCAAACGCGGACTCGGGGGCCTCGCCACCATCGGCGCCACGGCGCCCTTCGTGGGCTTGTTCGGCACCGTGGTGGGCATCATCAACGCCTTCCACGGCATCTCGGCGCAGAAAACCACCGGGCTGACCGCGGTGGCCGGCGGCATCGCCGAGGCGCTGGTGGCCACGGCGCTCGGCCTGTTCGTGGCCGTGCCTGCCGTGTGGGCCTACAATTACTTCACCGGCAAGATCGAATCCTTCGACGTGGAGATGGACAACAGCTCCAAGGAGCTGATCAACTACTTCATCCTGCGCCGCAGGAAGTAGGGGAGCCGGCCATGGCCTACAAGCCCAAAGCCCCGGAGCTCATGCCCGACATCAACGTCGTGCCCATGGCCGACATCATGCTGGTGCTGCTGATCATCTTCATGGTGATCACCCCCATGATGCAGAAGGGCTTCAGCGTCGACCTGGCGCAGACCAACAACCCCCGGGAGATGCCGGACGCCGACAAGGAAGACGCCGTGTTGCTGGCCGTCACCCGCGACGCCCGTATCTACCTGGGCTCCCAACAAATCCCCCAGGAGCAGATCACTGAAAAAGTGCGCGAGATGATCCAGCCGCGCCTGGACAAGACCGTCTACATCAAGAGCGACGCCCGGGCCAAGTACGGCAGCGTGGTCAAGGTGGTGGACGAAGTCCGCGCCGCCGGGGTGGACCAGATCGGCCTGCTCACTGAGAAACAGCAGCAGGCGGGCGGCCGCGCTATGCCCGTCCCGGCGCCGCCGGGCGGCTAGGCACCGCCGCAGGAGGTACACACCCATGGGAATGGCCGGAATCGGTGGCCGCAGCAAAGGGGCGATGGCGGAGCCCAACATCGTCCCGCTGATCGACATCCTGCTGGTGCTGATCATCATCTTCATGGTGGTGACGCCGACGATGCCGCTGGGACTGGACGCGCTGGTGCCGCAACCCAACCCCGACGCCACGCCGCCGGACGAAGCCACGCTGGCCCGCACCATCGTCATCCAGATCGAGTGCCCCAACCCGCCCACCTGCGCGCGCACGACGCTGAAGATCAACCAGGAGGATGTGACCTGGGATAGGCTGGGGTTCCGCCTGGAGGAGATCTTCAAGACCCGGGCGGAGAAGGTAGCCTTCGTCAAGGGCGCCGACGACCTGGACTTCTTGGAAGTTGCCCGCGCCATCGACATCGCCAGGGGCGCAGGGGTGGACAAGATCGGGTTGATCACCGCCAAGGTCGAGGCGGGTGAGTAGCTCCGCACCCCTGCTGGCTCACCCTCATCGGCAGTCACCAAGGAGCTTGTTCATGCGTCCTCCTGCCAAGCTGGCTCTCGCTCTGGCGCTCCTGGCCCTGGTGTTCCTCGCCGGTTGCGGCAAGCTCCGGGCCCGCGATGAGCTGAACAAGGGCGTGCGCGCCTACAAGGCCGCCCAGTTCGAAACCTCCATCGAGCACTTCAAGCGCGCTATCGAGCTTGACCCCGACCTGCTGAACGCCCGCATCTACCTGGCCATCGCCTACGCCAGCCAGTTCGTCCCCGGCTCGCCCTCCGAAGAGAACAAGGAGCTCGCCCGCAAGGCCATCGAAGAGTTCGAGCGGGTGCTGGAGAAAGACCCGAACAACCTGGTGGCGCTGGGCTACATCGCCAGCCTCTACTACGGCCTGGGCGGCGGCGAGAAGACCTTGGACGGCATCCGCGCCAACTTCGACAAGTCGAAAGAGTTCCGCCGCAAGCTCATCGAGATCGACGCGCAGAACCCCGAGCACTACTACTCCATCGGCGTGCTCGACTGGGCCCTCTGCCACCGCGCCAACGAGGAGACGCGCGTCGCCAACAGGGTGGCGCGCCCGGACGAACCCCTGCCCGCCCGCGTCCGTAAAGAGCTGGCCGAGAAGAACGGCCCCCTGGTCGAGGAAGGTATCCAGATGCTCGAGAAGGCCATAGAGATCAACCCCAAGTACGTGGACGCCATCGCCTACCTGAACCTCATCTATCGCCAGAGGGCCGACATCGCTGAGACCCAGCAGGAACGCGAGCATTACCTCGACCTCGCCGACCAGATGTTCGACCGCCAGAAGCGTATCCGCGAAGAAGCCCAGGGCGCCCCCGCCGGCGCCCGGTAGCCCGCTTTCTGTTACAATGAAGCCTGCCGAGAGGCAGGCTTTTTTCTTAATGCGTCATGGCCCCGCCCCGCTCCAGTGTCAATTCCGACCTCAGCACTCACCCTGCCACGGCTGCGCGCTTCGCCCAGCTGCTCGAAAAGGCCGAGCAATACCACCTGGGGGGCGACCTGGGCCTGCTGCGGCGCGCCTTTGAATTCTCCGCCCGCGAGCACGGCGCCCAGACCCGCGCCTCCGGCGAGCCCTTCCTCTCTCATCCCCTGGAAGTGGCGCATCTGCTCGCCGAGATGCGCCTGGATGCCACCACGCTGGCCGTAGCTCTGCTCCACGACGTCGTCGAGGACACCCGCGTCCGCGGGGAAACTCTGGAAGAGCTTTTCGGCCAGGAGGTCGCCCACCTGGTCGAAGGCCTGACCAAGATCGGCCGGCTCGACTTCTCCCCCCAGGAGGAGCAGCAGGCCGAAAACCTGCGCAAGATGCTGCTGGCCATGGTGGACGACGTGCGGGTGGTGCTGGTCAAGCTGGCCGACCGCCTGCACAACATGCGCACCCTGGGCTACCTGCCGCCGGAGAAGCGCCAACGCGTCGCCCGCGAGACCCTGGACATCTACGCCCCCATCGCCCACCGCCTCGGCATGGGCCGCATCCGCTCGGAGCTGGAAGACCTGGCCTTCAACTGCCTGGAGCCGGAGGCCTCCACCCACATCCGCCAGCAGCTCGAAGAGCAGCGCCGCCTGAACGAAAGCTTCCTGGCCGACGTGCAGAAAGTCATCGCCGGGGCCATGACCGCCAACGGCGTCGGCGCCCAGGTCGAAGGCCGCATCAAGCGGATCTACTCCATCCACCAGAAAATGGTCCGCCAGGGCGTGACCCTCGACCAGATCTTCGACCTGCTGGCCGTGCGCGTCATCACCGAGTCGGTCAAAGACTGCTACGCCGCCCTGGGGGTCGTCCACCAGCTCTGGCGCCCCGTGCCCGGCCGCTTCAAGGATTACATCGCCATGCCGCGTCCGAACCTCTACCAGGCGCTGCACACCTCCGTCATCCACTCCACCGGCCACCCCTTCGAAGTCCAGTTCCGCACCCAGGAGATGCACCGCGTCGCCGAGCAGGGCATCGCCGCCCACTGGCGCTACAAGGACGGCGACGCCGTCACCCCGGAAGACCAGCAGCGCCTCGCCTGGCTTCGCCACCTCATCGAGTGGGCCCGCGAGATGCAGGACCCGAGCGAGTTCCTCTCCACCCTCAAGGTGGACCTCTACCCCGAAGAGGTCTACACCTTCACCCCCAAAGGCCGCGTCGTGGTCCTGCCCCGCCAGGCCACGCCCATTGACTTCGCCTACGCCATCCACACCGAAGTGGGCCACGCCTGCATGGGCGCCAAGGTGAACGGCCGCCTCGTCCCGCTGCGCTCCCACCTGCAGAACGGCGACATCGTCGAAATCCTCACCCAGGCCGGCCACACCCCCAGCCGCGACTGGCTTTCGCTCGTGCGCACCTCGCGCGCCCGCAACAAGATCCAGCACTGGATCCGCTCCCACCAGCGCCAGCAGGCGGTCGAACTCGGCCGGCGCCTGCTGGAGAAAGAAGCCCGCCGCCTGGGCCTCTCCCTCAAGAAAGTCACCGAAGAGCAGTGGGAGGCCGTGGCGCGCGAGCACGGCTGCCAGAAGCCCGACGAGCTCATCGCCCGCGTCGGCTTCGGCAAGTACGCTCCCCGCCAGGTGCTCACCCGCCTGATTCCCGAGCCGCTCCCCGAGGAGCGCCGCGCCCCCCGCCGTGAGCGCCCCCTGGCCCGGGGCCGCCTGGCCGGCCTGCGCCAGACGGTGCGGCGGATGTTCCGCCTGGAAGACAAGGGACTCCCGCTGCACGACCGCGACCTGATGATGTTCCGCGCCCGCTGCTGCAACCCCATCCGCGGCGAAGAGGTGGTCGGCTACATCACCCGCGGCCGCGGCATCGCCGTCCACGCCAAGGCCTGCCCCAACGTCCAGAACCTGCTCTACGACCTCGAGCGTCGTATCAAGGTCACCTGGGCGGAAAGCGAAGGCGAGCCGGAAGCCTATCCCGTCCACCTCGCTATCCGCACCAACGACCGCCCCGGCCTGCTGACCCAGATCAGCGGCGTCATCGCCAACCACAAGTGCAACATCCGCTCCGCCGAAGCCCGCAGCGACCCCGGCGACGGCACCGCCGTCATCGAGCTGACCTTCGATGTCCCGGAGATAAAACAGCTCGACCGCATCCTGGCCGCCCTGAAGAAGGTGGCCGGCGTCCGCGACGTCACCCGCCTGCTGCGCGCCCGCTCCGCGTGAATCCCGCGGCCCCGCTTCCGCCCGGGCTCCGCGGCGCGCGGCTGCTCCTGGCCGGTGTCCTCCTCGGAGTGCCCCTGGCCGCCGCGGCCCAGGTCGAAATCGAGCGGCTGGAGCTCGATGCCCGCCTCGAGCCGCAGGCCCGGGCCGTCTATGCCCGCGCCACCTTCTTCCTCCGCAACCGCTCCTACAGCAGCCCGGACGTGCTCGAGTTTGACTTCCCGGCAGCGCTCGCCGGCCGCGTGCGGCTTCGCGCCGCCGCCCACAGGCGGTGCGCCTGGCGCCCTACCCAGGCGGCTGCCGCCACGGAATGAACGGCGAAGCAGGCCCAGAACGCGCTGGTCACCCACAGCCCGACGAGTCCGATGATCCCGCCGTTGCAGGGGTTGCCGCCCAGGTCGCTACAGCCTACTTTTTCATTGGCCATGACTATGACCACGGCATAGGTTTTGGTGGTGCCAAAGGCATCCGCCTGATGCACGCCGCCGGTAGTCCCGCAGCCGGCGAGCAATGCCAAGAGGAAAACACCAATCAGCGTGAGACCGTTTCGTGGATAGCGCCCCATAGTTCCTCCCTAGAAGTTGATTTCTTGTTCCCGACTTCTTCGGCGGATCGTGCTCCGGGGCTGCCGTGCTGGGTGAACAACTAGTTCACGACATGACAATCTTTCGCTTGCTTCGTTCTAACGGCGCTCGACCCACCACATCATCAGCATGGCTGCCGCCAGAAAGGCGGCGCTGGGGACGACGGCGGCGGAAAACGGCGGCCAGTTCTGCAACAGGCCGATGTGGGAGAAGAGGCTGTTGAGCATGTGGAAGAAGATGCCGAGCATGATGCCGAGGAAGACTTTGATACCCAAGCCGCCAGATCGCGCTGACATGTAGGCGAAGGGCAGCGCGAGCGCCATCATGACGAGGGTGGCGAGGGGGTAGACGATCTTTTTCCACATGGCGATCTCGTAGCGCTCGGTCTTCTGGCGGTTGCCGGCGAGGTGCTGGGTGTACTTGTGCAGCGCGAAGGCCGACATGCGCTCGGGGCGCACGATCAGGGCGTCGAGCATGTCGGGGCTCACCGCGGAGCGCCATTCGCGCTCGGCGAGGCGCGCGGTGCGTGGCCCCCGGGAAGTGAACTCGGTCTCGACCACCTTCGCGAGCTGCCAGACGCCGTCGCCGCGGTAGTCGCCGCGCTCCGCGGCGGTCATCTTGCGCAGGCGGTAGTCGGCGTCGAACTGGAAGATGCGCACGCCCTGCAGCACATTGGCCTGCCGCGCCTCGCGCACGTTGATGAACGAGCCCTCGTCCTTGAACCACAGGCCGGACTGCAGGTCCTGGCCGATGAGCGCGCTCATGGCGCGCAGCTTCACCTTCTGCGCCTGCTCCTCCGCGGCGGGCGCCACCCATTCGCCCACCATGAAGGTGAACACCACGAACGCCAGGCCGATCTTGCCGAGCACCAGCGCG
>Ga0209320_10001727_pt1 | contig 11236 bp, 10 predicted proteins | sample Rifsed13ft4_FD_184008 | JGI IMG/M metagenome (GOLD analysis project Ga0209320, IMG submission 184008) | Soil microbial communities from Rifle, Colorado, USA - sediment 13ft 4 (version 2) | ecosystem: Environmental > Terrestrial > Deep subsurface > Rock core/Sediment | place: Rifle, Colorado... | reverse complement strand
CGTTCTCCGGCAATCCTGATGTCTCTCAGCAGATGTTTGCTGTTACGTATCAACCATTTCGCCAGATCGACGCAGCATCGCGCTCTCTCCCGCACGTTCAGCGGCGCCCGGAACACGGAAGACAGGTGGGCATGAGACATTCGCCATGCGGGGAATACAGTCTTTCCCGCCTTCAACGGCCCCCACCATGTAATGTTTTCATAGGGATTGCGTGCAATTTGTGGCCCCACGCGGTGTTCGTGATTCCGTTGAAGGAAGAGAACTTCGGGTATTTCACGGAATTTCCCGTAGAGAGCCAGTTCCGCCAATAACGCAATGTCCGAAGCGGCGAATCCACCAAAAAGACGAGTCTTTCCAAGGACGTTCGCTCTTACCACTCCGAATATGGGAAGCGGTAAGGAATCTTTCCGCGGGGCAAGCGCTTCCCGGAATCTTTTATGCGGAAGGTCTGAGCCCAGATCCTGTCCGGCACCCCAGTCTTTGGTGCTCCTTCCTCTCCCATGGATCGTCACGGCCCTTGCATAAGCCAAGACAACCGATGAATCCCGGTCGAGGGCCTGAACACATTTCCGGAGAAATTCCGGCTCGTGAAGATCATCGTGGGCCGCCCATTTGAAGTATTCGCACGAGGAGAGGCGAAAGGTCTGGTTAAAATTAAAATCGCCGCCGATATTCTCACTGTTTCGTACGTACCGGATACGCGTGTCGAGGGCAGCGTATGCTCGGCAAATCTCGTCCGTCTTATCCGTCGAAGCGTTGTCGGAAATAATGAGCTCGAAATCCTGAAACGTTTGCGCAAGAATCGATTCGATCGCCTCACCGAGAAATTCTTCCCCATTGTAGACGGGCAGACCGATGCACACTCTCGGACGTTTCCCGGAGGTCATCTCTTTTTTTCCCCTGGAGCGATCAATGTCGCTGCATTGTAGGACTTGATTTGCCCCGCACGAGTCAAGGTTGTTCCCTCCGGAGCCGAAGAAGCCGTACTATTCATTGCGCGCTCGATCAGACGCGTGAGCACTTTCCGGGCATCGAAATATTCCTCGGCGATTTCCCTTGCGGCCCTGCAATTATCTCAAGTCGAATGCAACTAACCGGCTGTTCTGCAGGAGGCAACGAAACTTCGAGCTAAGGTAGTCGTGAAAATCCACGTAATGATCAAGCCACCAAAAGGCCGGCCATGCGAAGACGATAAATTTCACTCCGGACTCCCGCATCCGCTCGAATTCAGTAATTGCTACTTTATCGTCTGCGGGTGGCCCCCAGTATTGTCCATGTTGTTCGAGAAAAGGAAAGGTGTCCCAGCCATCAACCACTTCCGAGAACCAAGTAGAATCGTCGACCAAAATGATTTTCTCTCCGGGCGGTATAAGTGTCTTAAGATCCTGTTTCGCAACGTATAACTGTTTCATCCACGGGTCGTGTTCGTTCTGCCTCTTCCAGGTATGTTCAACGAGAGAAGTCATATTTCCAATATCTGGAAACCAGTGGCTCTCCTTAAGATAGTAAAAGAAACGCCCCCGAGCTGGTTCTCTACATATAAAATGCCAAGGTTTGATCCGCAAAGTAAAATGTATGATATACGGATCACGGAGAAGTTCGGCACAGGTCTTTTGGGTTTCTAACTCAGATAAATCCGAGAAGCGTTTAAGAAACCGTCCATAAGCCTCGACTCCCGAGAGCTGGACGTTCCATTTAGGATCAAGCAGTCCCCAGGCTCCCGCAACGACAATGTTGATTGCGTCCTGATCGCCCTCTGGAAGGGAAACCTTGCGCGCCACGTCTAGGGCCTTGGCTGCAATACGCTCCGCACGCCATCGCTTTAAGTTCATTAACAGCATGCCAGTGTTGCAAAAGGGTGTGTCTGGAGACAATCCAAACGACGCGTAAATCGGATTTTTCTCCACCTTATAGCCGAAGGAAGGTGGATCGAAGTTCGGCACTCCATAGACAGGAAAATCATCTGTTGCCTCGTCCCAGAGCTGCCCCAAATCTTTCTCTACTACAAGATCGCTGTCCAAGTAGATGGCTTGCTGGCAATCCTCGGGTAGCAACTCTGGAATAAGAAGCCTGAGGTAGGTGGCTTGCGTGTTCCACGCAGCGGGTTTTAATCCGTTTAATCGGGATAAATTAGGCTCTACCCACTCAAGCTGGACCTGAACGTGCTGCATGTCCAGCACCTCGGTTAGCCTACGTCTGTTCTGTTCACGGATACCACCGTCGATAATGTAGAGACTCACGGCATTGCCCGGTGCTAAGTTCTTCAAGGCTGAGTAAAGTGTCACCCCCATGGGCAATGCGAAAGCATCGTCACTACCCGCTACGATGTTCAAGGTAACCTCCGCGCTAAACAGCGTCGTGGTCGGAGTTGACGACCGAAGCTTCAGTCATAATCTCTGCTATTTTGGATAAACTCATTGTCATTTAGGTGATATTTAGTGCCTTGATACGGAGTTGCGCCGCCGGGGAACCGCCTGGAGACCGCGTTTAACAGCGCAGGCCATCCGCCGCCGGGCAATTCATCGACGGTCTGTAAATCCTGTAAGCGTTTTCTGTTCCGGTCCACGATAGCGATGCACTTGTCGGTCGATCCGTTATCTAGAAATACGATCTCCCAAGGACGGGGCTGGTGCTGAATGGTAAGCACGTTGAACTCCGTTTACGATAGTCCTAGAACCATTGAATCCATCGGTATAATTAAACTAAGCCGCATGAATGCTGATTAACACCACACAGTCGTATCTCCGGTGATATAATCCATAATTCCGGGTTCCAGGACGAAAAATCCCCCGTTGACCCAGGCGCCATCCCCCTTGGGTTTTTCCCTGAAGCTTGAAATATGGCTTTGGTTCTCTTTTAAGCTTATCGTCCCATATCGTCCCGGAGGTTGAACAGCCGTCAATGTCGCAAGGCATTTTTGCCTACGATGAAAGGCGATCAGATCCGTGATGTTCACATCGCTGACTCCGTCCCCGTAGGCGACACAAAACGTTTCCTTCCCGATAAAGTCCTTCACCCTTTTAATCCGTCCGCCGGTCATCGTCTTTTCCCCGGTATCGACCAAAGTAACCAACCAGGGTTCGGTGGTGTTTTGATGAACAATGGTTTTGTTGTTTCTCAAATCAAACGTCACGTTGGACATGTGAAGAAAATAATCGCTGAAGAACTCCTTGATCATGTACCCCTTATATCCACAGCAGATAATGAAGTCGTTAATGCCATGGGCGGAATACATTTTCATGATGTGCCAGAGGATCGGCATACCGCCAATTTCTACCATGGGTTTGGGGCGGATGGCCGTTTCCTCGCTCAATCTTGAGCCGTAACCGCCTGCCAGGATGACTGTTTTCAATGAATCGCCTCGCTCCTTTCCGTATTCATTATGCCTCCACGGTCAAACCGATGCTGATCCTGGGTCGTTTCCCGGAGGTCATCTCTCCTTTTCCCCTGGAACCTTCAAGGTACTTGCATTGTTGGATTTGATTTGCACCGCATGAGTCATGTGGGTTCCATCCGGAGTCGAAGAAACCGGAAGATTCATCGCACGTTCGATCAGCCGCGTGAGCACTTTCCGGGCATCGAAGTATTCCTCGGCGATTTCCCTTGCGGCCCTGCAATGAAACTCATATCGGCTATTGATGTCCTCGATTCCCGCCAACGCCTCCTCGAATGTGCTGAAAGGAATGACCCCCGCCCCTGTCTCCATCCATTCGGAGAAACCGGTTTCCTGGACCACAACCGGCAGGCCGCTGGCAAGATAAGAGGCGCTTCGCTCGCTGAACCAGCCGCAACGGCTGGCTGCGTATCCGTGCTTGGCAACGGTAAACTCCGCTTTCGATCGTCGAATGAAATCCCGATATGTCCAGGGGGTACGCGAGACCTTGAGCGGGTCGCTCAAAATCCATCCCTTGTTCCGAAGAAGATCGCGCGGGGCCGACGGGCTCCCGACTGCCAGGTTGAAGATGCTTCCGGCCTTTCCTGGCAAATCGATGAAGGGAGTGAAGGAATCGGATTTCATCCCGTAACGGCGTCCATTGTATTCGCGAGGCGGGTAACTTTCCCACTGCATGACCGTCGTGAACCTTCCCCGGGGACGTCCTGCCGTGGCCGGCCATGCTTCCAGGAAGATCGGGTGCCGGGTCGTCTCCCAAGGCAATCCGTCGTTCGGGAGAAGATCCTTGCGGTGCCTGAGATTCTCGGCGAACGTGAAGAATGCCGTATGCAGGTTCGCCCTGTTTTTCGCTTCAGGCTCGTCAATATGCCGGATCTGAGTGAAAACCGGGTCCTTGTCGATGAATACCCGAACGGCAATCTCCATCATCCAGGGACGCACGGGGTGACTGATCCCGGCAAGATTGAGGAGGATGTCGCTCGATTCGAAAATCTTCAGGATGCGGTCTGCGCACGGTCCATGCCAACACGAGTTGTGGGCATCGTAATAGGCCCAGCGGCGTCCGAGTCCGACCCTATCGAAGGTGCGATCGATGAACCTGAGACCGTACGTCGGGTCGGTATCGGTGACGCATCTGCTGGGGTCGTAGCAAGAGGGATAATCGTCACTGTCTTCCACGAAATACACGTCGTATCCCATCTTTGCCAAACCCATGAGGTAATGCAAATCGCACCACGCCATGCCACCTACCGGACCGCGTACCAGAAAACCCAGCGCGATGATTCGAAGGCTCCCGGTTCCTGTCATACCCTTTTCGCTATGCATCGCTGCGGAACGCATCCTCGATCAACCGGGTCAATACCCGGCCGGATTCGAAATATTCCTCGGCAACGGCCCGTGCCGCTCTTGCGTGACGATCGTAGTCCGCTTCCACGTTCTCCAAGGACGCCGCCGCTTCCTCCAGATTCGTAAAGGTCAACAGGCCTTCCCCTGTGGGAAAAATATTGGAAAACCCGGTGTCCTGTACAACCACGGGACGACCTGCTGCCAGGTAACAAGCGGAGCGGTAACTGAACCAGCCGGTGCGCATCGCAACGTAGACATGCTTGGCGATGGAAAACTCGCCTTTCGAGCCCGCGATAAAATCCTGATACTGGATCGGGGTGAGAGTGGCTCGTGGCCCGTCCAGGATTTCCCATCCGTGGCTTGCGAGTTTCTCCAGTGGCGCATGGACCCCTCCCACAGCGACTTTAAGCGGATACCGGACGCGTCGGGGCAGCCCGATGAGTTTCTCGAACTCCCTCCCCTTGCTCTCGTACTCGACCCCATGGTATACGAGCTTCCCCTTGAACGCGTTCCAGGTCATTACCGTGGTCCAGGGGGCGGTTTTCGCCGGCCTGATGTCCGCAAACACGTCCCACAATCGCAACAGGACCGGTCTTCCCGTCGGCTTCCACCGGATATCCACCTGGGGGACGAGGCAGTCCGGGGAATTGATGTTCTCCGCGTTCGTAAGGTGGCGGTCGTGACCTCTTACGATTTCGCACCACCGTTCCACGTTCTCCGACCAGGCAAACCTCTCGCTGAGCATGATCTGGTTGTAACCCGGGTCCGTGTCCAGAAATACCTTCACGCATCTTTGGGATAGACGGTCGGGAATAAAGCAATCTCCGCTCACATTGATGAACAGATCCGCTGTCCGCGCAACCCCGTCGAAATCGGACCGGTCCATCCCGAAACTTTTCTCGTGAAGGTGAAGATAATGCCATCTCTTTTCCATATCCTTCGCATATTGGCGAAAGAAATTGCCGATGAATGTTGCCGAGTAATCCCCTTCCGGCGTGTAGCGGTTTTCGACCGGATGGTAGGGCCAGCTCCATGTGTCCTCATGATAGTAGACATCGTGTCCCAGTCGCGCCAGACCGATCACATACTGGAAATAATCCCATGCAACCCCGCCTAGGGGGTACAGCCCGACCAGGCCGGTCACGATGATGCGAAGCCGGGAAGTCACGGAATACTCCTGCAACGATCCCCCCGGTTGCCATTCCGGAAGAATGTTTCCTGTCTGAACACGATCGAACATTGTATTGCTTTAGGCCGCCTTCTCTTTCCGCTCATTTCTGCTCCAACTCCGTCCTCAAGTCGGTGTCCGGTCCCATCGCCACTCGGTTCAGGCGATAGGTGTCGGCGACCGGCAACGGATTCGGTCCGCCTCCGTAAACACAGGCGGCACGGAAGCCGACCTTTTCCAGTGTCTTTGCACTCTCTTGTGGATTCCCCCCATTGTCCCCGTACGGAAAGGCAAAGACCTCGACGCGCCTTCCCAAATGGGTCTCGAGTACGACCTTGGACCGCAAGAGCTCCTCCTCCTGTTCCACCGGTCCCAGGAGGGAAAATCCCCGATGCGTGACCCCGTGCGACTGAATGGAAATCCCTTGCCGCTGCAGTTCCCGCAGGTCCTCCCAATCGCAGATCGGTTCTTCGGGCTCGATACCGCTGTCAAAGGTGCTTAACCCTCCTATGTATCCGGTCGATACGAAGCTTACGGCCGGATAGCCGAACCGGCGCAACCACGGAAGGGCGACCTCACGGACCGATCGGTAGCCATCATCGAACGTAAGAAGCACTGCCCTCTCCGGCAGTTTTTCAAACGCACGGAGGCCGGCAAGAAAGGCGGGAACGTCGATCACATTCCAGTCGTTATCCTTGAGAAATCTCAAGTGGCCGGTAAACGTCTTTTCCGGTATGTAGAACCAGCTGTTCCAACCTCCGGGGCCCGGATCGCCGATTTTGTGGAAGGAAAGGATCGCCAGCACCCTTTGGATGATCTTCCCTTCTCGGCAAGGATGCATCATCTTTCTCCTCTTTCAAATCGGTTCCTGCGCCAATGCTCTCTCCAATACGCGTTTCACGACCTTCCGGGCATCGAAGTGTTCCTCCGCCAGTGCACGGGCCAGCCTGCAATGATGTTCGTAATCTTCCGCCGCCATCTCCAGACACCGCGCCGCTTCGTCCAGATCGCGAAACCGGAACAGGCCCTCAGAATCGGGAAGAAATCGACTTGCCCCCGTGTGCTGGACCACGGCAGGCTTGCCGCTGGCCAAATAGCACAAGGTACGGTCGCTGATCCAGGCATTCTGGAGGCGAACGCACGATGGCTTCACGCAGCTGAATTCCCCCTTCGAGCCATGGATGTATCGTTGATAGTCCCATGGGGTGGAAGTGACCTCCCAGGCGTTGCGAAGACCCCAACCTCGGCCGGGCAACAGGTCCCACTCCTCCTCATCCGCCTTAAGGCACAGCGCAAGTTCCAGGGCCTGGGACGTATGTTTTGGCAATTCCAGAAACGGCAGAAACCCGCTGCGCTTGTCGTTTCTGTACCACCCGTCCGCGTCCTCGACCCACTCGTCGATATACCAGTTCGAGACCGTGGTGAACGGTGCTCCAGCGGGGGCCGGATGCATCGGCCACCGGTCCAGCGCCACGCACGGGGGGGTATGTTGCCACTCGAGCCCGCAGTCGGGAAAACGGGATCCCGGCTTGCCTACAGTCTCGCCGATGGTAAAGTACAGGTCGTGCCGGGGAACGCTCATTTGCCCCTTGCTGATCCAGATCTGCGTCAGGCCGGGGTCGATATCGAGCAAAGCCGACCGGCGGAATCGGCGGACTACCGAGGAAGGGAGACCGTAGGTCAGATTCAAAAGAAGGTCCGCGTCGGCGATGGCTTCCAGGTCGATGTTCCCGGCCGGCAAGGCGGGGGAGAACAGTTCGTCCGTCCAGGGACAAAGCGCCACACAGTCAGCCAGGCCATACGGCTTCAGCCTGTTCTTCAAGGATGCGACTTTTTCCGGCACCTCATGGATCGGAAGGGTCGGGGGTACGGGCTCCAGCCAGACCAGATCGCAGCCGTTTGCACGCAACCCCTCGGCCCAATTGAGGTAAACCCAGAAATGGCCTCCCGCGTTGGGATGGTTGAGCGTTCTCGCCGCAATCCATACCGTGACGCTCATCAAAGTCTCTTACCGTGGCGTACCGAACCCGGCCGCCCCTTTTTCCGCGAGCCGCTTTGCCATCGGCATGTTCCTTCCTCTTTCCGAAAGCTCTTTCTAAAACAGCGCATAAATGAACGGAGCGATCGCGCTGCTCTCGACAAAAACAATGAAAGCGCTGAAAAGGAGGAGCAATAACACGATCGGGAAGAGCCAATAGCGCTTCCGAATTTTCAGGAATTCCCAGAATTCGCCGATGAGGGATGAGCGTTTCACCAAGATCTCCTTCCTGATCCCCGTTAATACCGTTTGAAAAACCGTTCCTTGGGTTGCACCGGTTCGGGCCGGGCCACCCAGTAGGAAGAAACCCCTTTATCATGTCTGACGGGAAGGACGGTTTTTCCAAAGAATCTCATGACGAGTGCGAAAGGAGTGATCACCAGGTAGTAGGCCAGAGAAAGAATAAACGCGGTGAACAATCGGCCAATCAGGTGGGTCGCCTTCATCCAGACGTCGTATATCGGTGCGAACTTGGCCGGCGCAATCAGGAACCCCATACACAAAAGAGCGAGAAAGGAAAAGAAACCGGCGGGTACCGCCTTTGCGCCCCAAAATCCCAGGCCGCCGAGCAGACCGAAGACGACTCCCCCCGCGAGGCCGAACCTGCGGATCCGCCGGGGGTCAGTCGAGAACGAGGTCATTGCGCCAATCCCTCCCCTCTTTCCAGGGGGGCTGTTCCTCCTTGAAGAGCATGACATCCTCGATCACCAGGACATCCATCTCCGTCCGCATGAAACACCGGTAGGCATCCTCCGGAGTGCAAACGATCGGCTCGCCCCGCACATTGAAACTCGTGTTTACCACTACCGCGCAATCCGTAAGTTTCTCGAACTCGGATATCACGGCATGATAATCGGGCTTATCTTTTCGATTCACCGTCTGAAGACGCGCGGAATAGTCGAGATGGGTCACCGCGGGGATGTCGCTTCTTTTGAATTTGAGGCGTTCCAATATACCCCTTCCGTCCGGGGAAGGCTGCGGGAAGCACCGGTCCCTCTTGACGTCGGCCACCAGCAGCATGTACGGGCTGGGCCTGTCGATTTCAAAATATTCCGCCGCCCTTTCCTCCAGGACGGTCGGAGCAAAAGGCCGGAAGGATTCGCGATACTTTATTTTCAGATTCATCACGCTCTGGGTCTCCTCGCGGCGGGGATCCCCGAGAATGCTTCTTGCCCCAAGAGCCCTCGGCCCATACTCCATCCTCCCCGCCATGTATCCGACGATTTTGCCGGATGCAACCTGTTCGGCAATCGTCCTCGCCCTTTTTTCCGGAAAGAGGCGGTGGAACGGATATTTCCCCGTTTCAAGAAATTGAATGACCGTGTCGTTTGAAAACACGGGGCCGAGGAAGGAACCCCGCTGGATGTCATCCTCCCCCGTGTTCCTCCTCTCTTTCTCGAGAAAACGATGCCACACCGACAATGCCGCCCCCAGGGCGCCGCCCGCATCGCCTGCCGCAGGCTGGATCCAGATGTTTTCAAAAGGACCTTCGCGAAGGATGCGTCCGTTCGCAACGCAGTTGAGAGCAACTCCACCTGCAAGGCAAAGATTTTTCTGCTTCGTCTCCCGGTACACTTGATTTGCCATCCGGAGAAGAATCTCTTCGGTCACGGCCTGGATGCTGGCCGCGATATCCATTTCCCTCTGGGTAATCTCGGTTTCGGGTTTCCGGGGAGGTCCCCCGAAAAGTCTGGCGAACCGTTCGTTCGTCATGCGAAGGCCGCCCAAAAAGTCAAAGTAGGAAATATCCAGCCGGATGGACCCGTCGTCTTTCAGGTCCACAAGTTCCGACAGGATGACCTCTTTGAATCTTGGCTTGCCGTAGGGGGCAAGACCCATGAGCTTGTATTCCCCGGAGTTGACCCGGAATCCGGCGAAGTAGGTAAAGGAGGAATACAGCAACCCCAGCGAATCGGGGAAGTGAAGCTCTTTCAGCAGAACCATATCCTTCCCTTTCCCGAATCCGTAGCTGGCGGTGGCCCACTCCCCCACACCGTCAACGGTCAGGATGCCCGCCTCGTAAAAGGGCGAAGGATAAAATGCAGAGGCCGCGTGGGCTTCGTGATGCTCCGTGAAGAGGACCTCCCCTTCGTAACCCGTTTCCCGTTGAACGATCCTGGGAATGTGGAGCTTTTGTCCCAGCCATAGAGGCATGGCTTCCAGCCAGGACCGAAGACCCTTCGGGGCAACCGTGAGATAGCTCATGAGCAAACGCTCGAAGGTCAGAAAAGGTTTGTCATAAAACACGACGTAATCCACATCCCGGATCGAAATGCCCGCCTCCTCCAGGCAGTATCGGACGGCATGTCTCGGAAATCTCGGATCGTGTTTGATCCGCGTAAACCGCTCCTCCTGAACGGCGGCCAGAATCTCGCCGTTACGCACCAAACATGCCGCGCTGTCATGATAGAAACAGGATAAGCCGAGGATATGTGTTCTCTCGCCCGTCGCCTGTTCCTGCATCGACACTCCTTACCCCTCCGTCCCGGTAGACCGCATATCGGGATCTCTCCGGTTGAATATTGCCCGGCGTCCCGTTTGGGCAAGATATCGATTCACCTTCCCGTCATTTTTCAATTTCTCGAGTACCGCCCTGGCAATGAGCTCATACCCTGCCGCGTTGGTGTGCCATCCGTCGGCCTGCATGTACATTTTCCCAAAGGATTCGACGGGCCGGTAGACTTTTGCTTTCCCCTTTTCTTCCCGGACCGTAAACCGCCGGATCTCGGGTATATCGAGGCCGGTCCACCGGCCTATCTCTCCGCTGTTCGTATATACATAGAAAAGCCTCGTTCCGGGGGAAAAGGTCGCTGCGTAAGACCATACATGGTCCCCCGCTTTCTGATCTCCTTGCGTCCCGTCGTCCTTCATGGCGACCAGATTGGGAATCCCGTCCCCGAGTTTCGGATGGATGCCGCAAATGAATATCGCCCGAGGGACGGGGTGATCCCCCGAGTACACCCGAAAGACAACTTCGACTTCGCCGGCTCTTGCTGCCTCAGACTCCGCATGCGGAACTAGGTCCAGTGTTTCCTCGAGAGTCCGCTCGATCCCGGCGCGTGCCCGGTCGATCAGGGTATTGCTGTCGACCAGCGGCACCTCCATTTCCCTTGAAACCTTCTTCAACACGGTTCGATAGGGAGTGTCCCACAACTCGTTATAGAGAAGGATCACTCCTGCCCCATGGGCCCTGGCATGACGGATCATGCTGACGATATTCTTTCCGTAGTCGGAAGGCGACACGCGTGTATACTGCTCCAGTTTCTCATAATCGGCCGTTTCGTTCCCCCTT
>Ga0209320_10001721_pt1 | contig 11249 bp, 7 predicted proteins | sample Rifsed13ft4_FD_184008 | JGI IMG/M metagenome (GOLD analysis project Ga0209320, IMG submission 184008) | Soil microbial communities from Rifle, Colorado, USA - sediment 13ft 4 (version 2) | ecosystem: Environmental > Terrestrial > Deep subsurface > Rock core/Sediment | place: Rifle, Colorado... | reverse complement strand
AATTCATTGTTCAGGAGCAAAGTACAAATGATAAAATTTGGTGGGGAGTTTACAATCGTCCTTTCAGCTCTGAAAAATTCAATCAGCTGATGGGCAGAGTACAATCTTTCTGTCAAGGTGAAGAATTGTTTGTGCAGGATTGTTACGCAGGCGCTGATCCGGATTATAGAATGCCTATCAGAATCATTACCGATAAAGCCTGGCTCAGCTTATTTGCGAGAAATATGTTCATCACGACTGATAATAAAGATGAACTGAAAAAATTCGTCCCCGATTTTACCGTAATCACGTTATCAGGATTCAAAGTAGACCCATCAATTGATGGAACGAGAACTGAAACAGGAATAATATTAAATTTTGGGCAGCGGACTGCATTAATCGCAAATTCACTTTATGGTGGTGAAGTCAAAAAATCAGTTTTCACTCTCCTTAATTTTTTGCTGACGTTTGAAGATGTTCTGCCAATGCACTGCTCTGCTAATGTTGGTAAAGATGGTAATGTTGCATTATTCTTTGGTTTAAGCGGCACCGGGAAGACTACTCTTTCTGCTGATCCTAAAAGAAACTTAATTGGCGATGATGAACACGGTTGGAGTAATCAAGGTGTGTTTAATTTTGAAGGCGGATGTTACGCAAAAGTAATTCGTCTATCTGCAGAGAGTGAACCTGAAATTTACGCAACCACAAAACGATTCGGTACAATATTAGAAAATGTTGTTTACGATCCTGTCAGCCGAAACATCGATCTCGATGATGATCATATAACCGAAAACACTAGATGTTCCTATCCGCTTGAGTTTATTCCGAACGTTGTTCCGGAAGGATATGTTCGTACACATCCAAAGAATATCATTTTCTTAACATGCGATGCGAGCGGAGTTCTTCCTCCAATTGCAAAATTAAATCCTGAACAAGCACAATATCACTTCATCAGCGGATACACATCCAAAATTGCCGGAACAGAAATTGGTCTTGGTATCGAACCACAAATAACTTTCTCAGCATGTTTTGGAGCGCCGTTCATGGTTCGTCATCCATTTGAGTATGCAGCAATGTTAAAGCAAAGAATGCTGAAACACAAAGCTAATGTATGGCTTGTCAACACTGGCTGGGTTGGCGGAAGATTCGGAGTTGGGAAGCGAATCAGTATTCGTCACACAAGAAATTTATTGAACGCCGCATTAGAAGGTAAACTCGACAAAGTTAAATATAGAAAAGATAAATTATTCGGATTTGAAGTCCCGATGAGTTGTCCTGAAGTCCCTGAAGATGTACTCGAACCATCAAACTCATGGGGAAATAAAGATGAATACTGGAAAAAATACGATGCACTCGCAGCAAGATTTATCGAGAACTTTAAACTTTTCGAAAAGGAAACTTCCGAAGAAGTAAAGAAAGCCGGACCGGTAAGGTTGAAGTAGTTTTTAGATATGCCAGATTTCGATCGCTATTAGCTTCGCAAAATCTGGCATATCTATATCAAGTAAAAATATGAAAATAGATTACCATACTCCGTTTTATTCAAATCAGTTTTATCACATTTATAATAGAGGAAACAACGGGGAGAAAATATTTTATACTTCTGAGAATTACTTGTTTTTTCTTAGTTATTCAAAAGCAATTAATCAACAGATCAAAAGAACAGGGGGCTTATTCCAAAAAAGATTTAAACGAACAATAATTGAAGATAAAACTTCACTAGTCAGATCAACTTTATATATTCATTCAAATCCGGCTCATCATAAGTTAACTTCCGAATTTCGAAACTATCTGTATAGTTCTTATTTACCCCTATTATCAAGTAAAGTTACTAAACTTAAGAGAGACAAAGTTTTTGAATGGTTTGGTGGACGGGAAGGTTTTATTAGTTCACATAAACAGAAAGTTGACGAGTTTAAATCAGAGCAGTTCTTCCTTGAAGATTAATTGGTTCGGCGTTTAGTTAGATATGCCAGATTTAGGGATTCTAAATCCGATCGAAATCTGGCATATCTCCGACCTTAAATAATTTTTCTTTTAAGAAATCAAGTTTTATCTTTGCTTCAGTTGTTCTATAGTTATTTATACCAGTATAGATTTAGATTTGCCAGATTTCGTCCGCTATTAGCTTTGTAAAATCTGGCATATTATCATCACAGCAAAATCTGGCATATCCATCATCTCATTCACAATTGTAGAAATTTTATGCACACATCTGAACGGGTAAATAAAATACATATTTCACCAACAATGCAAGTTGCTGCCGAAGCAAAAAAGATGAAAGCTGAAGGAATAGATGTAATTGACTTGAGCGTTGGTGAACCGGACTTCCCCACTCCACATAATATTAAGGAAGCTGCAAAAAAAGCAATTGATGAGAACCAAACAAGATATACTATAAATGCAGGCACAATAGAGCTGCGAAAAGCTATTGCACAAAAGCTTAAGCGTGATAATCATCTTGATTACAGCTTAAACGAAATAATCGTGTCTAATGGCGCAAAGCAATGTGTTTATAATTCTGTACTTGCCACCGTAAATGATGGCGATGAAGTTATTATCCCGGCACCTTACTGGGTCTCTTATCCCGATATGGTGAAAATGGCAAATGGAAAAAATATATTTATTGAAACAAAAGAATCTAACGGCTTCAAATTAAAACCTGAGCAGCTTGAATCAGCAATTACAGCAAAAACAAAAGTCATAATCCTTTGTAATCCTTCAAATCCGACCGGTTCTGCTTACACTAAAAATGAATTGGAAGTATTAGCAGAAGTTATGAATGGAAAAAACATTTTTATTATTTCCGATGAAATATATGAGAAGCTAACCTATGGAGATTTTAAGTTCGTGAGTTTTGCATCTTTAAGCAATGAAATGAAAAAGAGAACTATTGTTGTAAATGGAGTTTCAAAAACTTATTCTATGACCGGATGGCGAATTGGTTACGCAGCAGGACCTGGGAATATTATCGAGGCGATGAATAAAATACAAAGCCACAGCACTTCAAATGCTTCATCTGTTTCACAAGCCGCAGCCATCGAAGCGTTAGCAGGACCTCAATATGTAATTAGTGAAATGCTTGAGGAATTTAAGCAGCGCCAGGATTATTTTCATAAAGAATTGACTTCCTTAAATGGAATTACATGCTACAAACCCGAAGGAGCATTTTTCCTTTTCCCAAATGTTTCTCATTATTTCGGAAAATCAACTGGCGTATTCAAAATTAAACACTCATTTGATTTTGCAATGCACATTTTGTATGAAGCTCACATTGCAGCAGTTCCCGGCAGTGCTTTTGGTGCAGAAGGGTACATGAGATTTGCTTATGCAACTTCAATGGAAAATTTAAAAGAGGCAATCCTAAGATTGAAAAAAGTGCTGTCTAAGCTAAAATAATTTTAGTTATTGAGATAAAGCTGGAGAGATTTCTGTACTTCTTCTTTGGGAAAGTCAACCCCCGTCCACAATTCAAAAGATTTTGCTGCTTGATTAATCAATACATCAAAGCCATTTATTGTTTTTGCACCTGATTTTATTGCTGTCTGAATTAACAAAGTTTTTTGAGGATTGTAAACTAGATCAAAGACAATTTGATCTTTCGAAAAAACATCCGGTGAAGTTGTGATAGAATCATTTTGGTTAGGATACATGCCAACAGGTGTTGCATTAATTACAAGTTTTGAATCTCTCATAACTTCAAAAGCCGCTGGAGGGATTAACTCTTTAGTTTTGATTGAGGGAAATTTCATTTTTTCAGAAAAATAATCTTTTAAATTTTCAGCGCGTCTTTCATTTCTATTAACGATGAAAAGTTTTTTGGGCCTGAAATGACGGATCAAAGTATAGATGACTGCACGAGCAGAACCGCCGGCGCCAATTATACATACTTGATTTCCTAAAATATCATCTTTAAATGGAAGAAGAGTTTCCAATATTCCATATGCATCTGTATTATGGCCAATCAATCCTTCTTGATCGTTGACAATCGTATTGACAGAACCAATCATTGAAACTTCTTCTGAAACGCTATTCATATATTGAATTACTGTTTCTTTGTGCGGAATTGTAACGTTAAATCCCTTAATGCCTAAGGCAGTCATTCCTTTTAATGCACTTTTTAAATTTGATGATGGAATATCAAATGGAAGATAAACGTAATCAATCTTCTTAAGCTGAATTGCTACATTATGAATAAATGGAGAATAGGAATGCTTGATTGGATGACCGATAATTCCAATTATTTGAGTGTCAAAATGAAATGTATTTTTCATAAGTATGCATTTACTGAACTAATTACCCTCTAGTCCAATGGAAAAATATTTTATGTTCTTAAAAACTGAAAAGCTCTATATCTCACCAAGAAGCTTTTTGAAAAGCTTCGATGATTTGATTTCGGGATATTCCTTTGCAAACTCAGATCTGATAGTTGGATCAAGCATAAACGCCATCTTTAAGCAATCTATTGCGTCTTGAGTCCGACTAATTATAAAAAAAATTTTTGCTTTACCATAATAGCTTGCTGCATTATCAGGTCGAATTTTTGTACAATGATCGAAAGCATTTATCGCATCAAGCCATGCACCAATCTCAAGAAAAGTTTCTGCTAAGTTAAACCATATCTCAAAATTGTCTGGTTCAATACAAAGCGCATGTTTGTAACTCTCGACTGCTTCTTTCAGTTGTCCTAAGGAATATTCTAAATCTGCTTTAGCATACCAGGCATCAGCACAATTTTCAGAAAGAGAAATGGCTTTGTTAAAATCTTTTAATGCAAGCTGATATTTTCCTACTGAATCAAAACAATATCCACGTGCAAGATAAGCTTCATAATAACTATCATTTAGATTTATGGAAGCAGTGTAATTTTTTACTGCATTAATCATGTCGCCCAATTCTTCATAAATGTTAGCGATGTTATAAAGAGAAGCTTCATCCTCCTTATCTATTTCATATGATTTTCGAAAGCACTCAATCGCTTCGTTGTATCTTCCTAGATCTGCTAAGATGTTTCCTTTATTAAACCACGCACTTGCAAAGTCGTCTTTAATGGCAGTGGCAAGATCATAACTTGCGATTGCTTTCTCCAAATTATTGAGGCGCGTATACATTACTGCCCGATTGTACCAGCCATTTGGATTGTACGGATCTTTATCAAGAAAAGATTCATATGCTTCGAGTGCTTTTTGAGGATCATTTTTCATTTCATAGCAGAATCCCAATTCATAATATGCATCGGTGTAAGAGCTGTTTTGTTCGATAAGCTTTGTGAAATATTGTATAGCAGTATCATATTCTTCTTTTTGCTGGTGAATTACTCCAAGACTAAATAATGCATCCTGATTGTAAGGATCACCTGTCAATGCATCTTCGAGAGATTTTCTTGCTTGAGCAGTTAATCCTAAATTTTCTTCAGCAGAAGCTCTATCAATCAATATTTCGGAATCACCGGGATTTAGGGAAAGAGATTTGTTGTAACATTCAATGGCTTCTTCAAACTTAAAGAGACCGCTTAAGAAAAATCCTTTTTTGAACCAGTAATCGGAGTTGTAAGGAGCAACATCAAGAAGCAGATTGACGAAATATAGCCCATCAGAAAATCTTTCATTTTCACCACATAACTGAAGCACTTCTTCTGCAGTTTCCATCAATTCAAAAATACTTCCGGATTTAATCAGTTCTTTGCAGCGTTCTATTTCTTCAACAACGTTTTTTTCTTCGGCAGAAAAATTCCCCTCTTCGCTATATTCGGAATCAAAATATGACATTATAATCTCCGTAAGTTAAGTTACAAAAATCTAAAACTATTAAAACCTAAAATCAAGCTGCTAATATTAAAATAATAAGTATAAAAAATGATCTGGATTTTTTCCTTCGACTAAAATAATAGCTTCTTGAACTCATACAAAAGGATGAAAACAAAATATGTGCCGAGTATAAATTACTAAACTCGCCTTAAAAATCCAGAATAACTGAATGTAACTATGAATAATTTCTTAGTTACGTAAGACTGAGGTAACTTTTTCTGCAGCATCTTTTAAGCTTGATGCAACTTCAAAATTTAGTCCTGACTCATTCAACAAAACTCCGGCTTCTTCTGCATTTGTACCTTCCAAACGTACAACTATCGGAATGTGAATATCCATTTCTTTGGCCGCATCAACTACTCCTTGAGCAACTCGATCACACCTTACAATTCCACCAAAAATATTTATTAAAATTGCTTTAACGTTCGGATCAGATAAAATGATTTTAAAGCCATTGGATACTGTGGTTTTGTTTGCACCGCCGCCCACATCAAGAAAGTTTGCCGGCATTCCGCCAGCGAGCTTAATTATATCCATTGTTGCCATTGCCAATCCTGCTCCGTTCACCACGCATCCTACATTTCCATCAAGCTTGATATAATTTAAGCTGTACTTGGATGCTTCAACTTCAAGCGGATCCTCTTCATCAAGATCACGATAAGCCACGATATCAGGATGACGACCTAATGCATTGTCATCAAAGTTCATCTTTGCATCCAACGCAAGCACACTACCTTCTTGAGTGACTACGAGTGGATTTATCTCTGCAAGCGATGCATCGGTTTTTTCATACGCATCATAAAGTGCAGTTAAAAACTTAACACAATTTTTTAATTGATCGCCTGATAAACCAAGTGAGTAAGCGAGCTTTCGGGCTTGATATTGCTGCAACCCTAATTCAGGTTCAACTGTTTCTTTCACAATTTTTTCCGGAGATTCTGCGGCAACTTTTTCAATCTCCATTCCACCTTCCGTGGAAACCATCAAAACGTTTTTTGAAAGCGCACGGTCCAAAGTTATACCAACGTAGAGTTCTCTTAAAATATTTATTCCTTGCTCAATCAGTAATCGTTTTACTGTTTTTCCTTCGGGTCCGGTTTGATGAGTTATCAACGTCATTCCCAACATATTTTGGGCGTACTCTCTAACCTCATCAATACTTTTTGCAACCTTAACACCGCCGCCTTTGCCTCTTCCGCCGGCATGAATCTGAGCTTTAACAACCCAAACATTTCCGCCGATTTCATTTGCAGCGTTAACTGCTTCATCAGCAGTGAATGCGACTCTACCTTTTGGAACAGCAACATTAAATTTTCTTAAGATTTCTTTTGCTTGATATTCATGGATTTTCATAGTATTCCTTTATTGAGATATAATTTATTTTTCTGATTTTCAAATGAGTTAGAGTTAACCGATCGCTTAAACCGCCACTGATGAAATCATTCCTGTGGAAGAATGATACGAATAGAATTATTGTCCATTCGTGTCTGTTATCAAAAGGATTAGTGACAGCTAAATTTCTTACTTTATTTTTTCACTCATCAATTTTGCTTGAAGGAAAAGAAGCAGATAATCTCTACCGCCGGCTTTTGAATCTGTACCTGACATGTTAAATCCTCCAAATGGATGACCGCCGACTAAAGCACCTGTGCATTTTCGATTAAAATAAAGATTACCAATCAGCAATTCCTTTTTAGCTCTTTCGATCTTCTTACGATTTCGAGTATAGACTGCACCGGTCAATCCATATTTAGTGTTATTGGCTATCTTTATGCTCTCTTCAAAGTTTGGGGATTTTATCACAGAAAGAAAAGGACCAAAAATTTCTTCTTGCGAAATCCTTGCTGTTGGGGGCACATCAACAAAAACAGTTGGTTTTATGTAATGACCATTACCTTCTGCTTTCATACCACCGTTAATTAATCTGCCTTCATTCTTCCCAACTTCGACATAAGACAAAATGCTTCTTTCAGCACTTGCACTGATAACAGGTCCCATTCTAAAGTTATCTTCTGCACAACCAATTTGAATTTTATCAACTTCCTCTTTCAGTTTTGCTACAAATTTATCATAAACAGCTTCATCAACAATTGCACGAGAACATGCAGAACATTTTTGCCCTTGAAATCCAAACGTCGAAGCTATAACTCCATTAACTGCATCATCAATATTTGTTTCTTTGTCAACTATGATGCTGTCTTTTCCACCCATTTCACAAATTACTCTCTTAAGCCAAATTTGTCCCGGTTGAACTTTAGCCGCTAACTCATTTATGTGAATTCCAACTTCCATTGAACCTGTAAAAGCAATAAATCTAACTTTAGGATGAGCAACGAGATTATCTCCAACTTCAGCACCGGAACCGGGCAAAAAGTTAAGTACACCATCAGGCAATCCGGCTTGTTTCATAATTTCATAGAAGATATAACCGATCATTGGGGTTTCGCTGGAAGGTTTAAGCACAACGGTGTTGCCTGAGACAATGGCTGCTGAAGTCATTCCAACTAAAATTGCGAATGGGAAATTCCATGGAGGAATTACTACTCCAACTCCGAGCGGAATGTAAACCAATTCATTCTTCTCTTTTTTGACAGGAGTAAGCGGCTGCTTAGCAGAATACCTCAGAATTTCCCGCGCATAAAATTCAAGGAAGTCAATTGCCTCGGCGGTATCTGCATCGGCTTCGGTAAAGTTTTTACCGGCTTCTAAAATCATCCAGGCATTTATTTCGAATCTTCTTTTGCGTGCAATGCTTGCCGCTTTCAATAAAATTTTTGCTCTCTTCTCCGCCGGAACATATTTCCATTCTTGAAATTTATCGAAAGCAGTTTCAACAGAAAGATTTACAAGATCAACGGTTCCTTTTGAAAATGTGGCAAGCACTTCATCCTTATCTGAAGGATTATATGAATGAAATTTATTTTCAGTTTGATATTGCTTACCTCCAATGTACAGATCGTAAGTTTTGCCAAGCTTAGTTCTTACCTCTTGAAGCGCCTTTTTTTGTTTGTCAATATTTGATTTAATTGAAAAGTCAGTGATTGGTTCATTCTTAAAAGGTTGTACCTTCATCTGCTTACTCCTTTGAATAATTTTATCAAAAAGGTATTAAAAATTACTGGTTTTAGCTTTTATAAACAATTTTGAACGCAGACGAACTTTATCCGATTTAAGGTTATAATTATATTTTTTAAGCATAAATTTAACTCACTCTAATCTCTCTCTTAAAAAGAGAGAGACTTGTTGTCAATAAAACCATATATAATTAGGTTATGAAAAGATATTAATATTAAGACATAAGATTTAATAAGCCCTTCTCTGCTAAGAGAAGGGTTGGGATGAGTTCAATTGTTGTCTAAAAACATTAGAGCTTTGTTCTTATTCAAAATAAACTTTCATTTACAATTTTTTTTTGGAAACCACTGGTTATTATTTAAAATTTCGTTCAAATTCACACATATTCCCATTGTTAAGGTAATTCGACAAAGTGCTCAGCTACAATTCTTTTTAATTATCCATTAGCATTTTTAATAAAAAAAAAATATTTTGCTGAATACAAACTATCAAGTTCAGTTTTACTCTGTAATTAATTCTATTTCTCAATTAAATCAGGAGTATCTCATGGCACTTTTGGCAGAATTTAAAACCATTCCTGAGCTGTACATATTTCTCACCGAAGTATATGGCAAGAAAACCAATAAAAATTTGATGTACCGTAAAGTTGATAACAAGTATGAGGGAATTTCCTATGCTGAGTTTAAAGATCAAACGGATAATTTTGCCTTTGGATTGGCAGCTTTAGGAATTATCAAAGATGATAAGGTTGCAATTATTTCTGAGAATAGACCTGAATGGGTTTATTCCGATATAGCAATTCTCGGACTTGGGGCCGTTGATGTTCCAATTTACCCTTCCCTAACTGCGGAGTCAATCGAATTCATTCTCAATAACTCTGAATCCAAGGGAGTGATCATCTCCACTAAATTTCAGCTTAACAAAATCTTAAAGATCAAGCACAACTTACGATATCTAAAATTCATTGTTGTTCTTAACGAGAAAGATATTTCCAACGAGGAAAAGTTTATTTACACTTTCATTGAAGTACAGGAGATGGGTAAAAACCTACGAGCTACAGATCAGAATTATTTCAGCCAAAAGATGAAAGCTGTAAAAGAAAATGAGCTGTGTACAATAATTTATACTTCCGGAACGACCGGAGTACCGAAAGGCGTAATGCTTACTCATAAAAATATTATATCGAATGTCAGATCTGCTCTTGAAGCTTATCCTATTGGCGAAACAGATATATTTCTTTCATTCTTACCGCTTTGTCATATCTTCGAAAGAATGGCAGGTTATTACACAGGATTTTCCTCGGGCGGACAAATTTACTTTGCAGAAAGCATTGAAACTGTTGCCCAGAACATGCTTGAGGCACATCCAACTATTTTAACTTCTGTACCCCGGCTGTTTGAACGAATGTATTCCAAGATCATTAAAAATGTTGAAAGCCAGCCGGTGAAAAAACAAAAAATTTTTTATTGGGCTATTGAGGTTGGTAAGGAATATGCTACAGCAAAAAAGGCGGGACGAATTCCAATTACTCTTTCAATAAAACATAAGCTCGCCGATAAATTAGTTTTCACGAAACTTCGTGAAAAAACGGGAGGTAAGTTAAGATTTTTCATTTCCGGCGGAGCGGCATTATCAAGACACTTAGGTGAGTTTTTTGAAGCCGCCGGATTAATAATCATTGAAGGTTATGGATTAACTGAATCATCGCCCGTTATTGCTGCAAATAGGTTCGATGATTACAAATTTGGAACCGTAGGAAAATCTTTCCCGGAAGTTGAAATTAAAATTGCTTCCGACGGTGAGATTCTTGCAAGAGGTCCAAACATTATGCAAGGTTACTTTAAAAATAAAAAGGAAACCGATGAAGTCATCCATGATGGATGGCTTCATACAGGAGATATTGGTGTTTTTGATGCAAATGGTTTTTTGATGATAACCGACCGTAAAAAGCATTTATTCAAAACATCTACAGGAAAATATATAGCACCCACTCCAATTGAGAATCTTTTCCTCAGCAGCAAATATATTGATCAATTTGTTTTGATTGGCGATAGAAGAATGTTCTTGAGTGCATTGATTGTTCCGGACTTTGAAGCAATAATAGAATATGCTGACTCGCATAAAATCCAATACACTGAAGTTGAAGATCTTATGAAGCAGAAAGAAATCATTGATTTGTTCGATAAGGATATGGCACAATTACAAAAGAAACTTGCGAACTATGAAAAAATTAGAAAGTTTAAGCTCTTAACTAAGCCATTCACGATTGAAACCGGAGAAATTACTCCAAGCATGAAAGTGAAACGCAAATTTGTCGAAGATGAATACAGCAATTTGATTGAGGAGATGTACAAGGATTAGGGATAGGTTTAGATTTGAATATTCTTA
>Ga0209320_10001720_pt1 | contig 11250 bp, 10 predicted proteins | sample Rifsed13ft4_FD_184008 | JGI IMG/M metagenome (GOLD analysis project Ga0209320, IMG submission 184008) | Soil microbial communities from Rifle, Colorado, USA - sediment 13ft 4 (version 2) | ecosystem: Environmental > Terrestrial > Deep subsurface > Rock core/Sediment | place: Rifle, Colorado... | reverse complement strand
GCATCAAGTATTACGCGACCTATACGGCCTACGACGGCTTCTCGATCTTGCCGCAACTGATCGAGACTGAAGATTTCGTGCGCTTCGCGATCTCCACGTTGAACGGGGAGGCCGCGCAGAACAAAGGCATGGCGCTGTTCCCGCGTCAGATCGACGGCAAATACGTCATGCTGTCGCGCAAGGACCGCGAGAACCTGCACCTGTCGATCTCGGACGACGTGCACCACTGGAACGAAGTGACAGCGCTGCACCGCCCCACACATCCCTGGGAGCTAATGCATATCGGCAACTGCGGCTCGCCGATCGAGACCGAGGCCGGATGGCTCGTGCTGACGCACGGTGTCGGGCCCATGCGCCGCTACGCCATCGGCGCCATGCTGCTCGATCTGCATGACCCGCAGCGCGTGCTCGGCCATTTGCCGACACCGCTGATCGAGCCCGACGAGAACGAGCGCGAAGGATACGTGCCGAACGTCGTCTACACGTGCGGCGCGATCGTGCACGGGAAACGGCTCATCGTCCCCTACGGCTTCTCGGATTACGGCGTCGCGGTCGCGCAGCTCGAGCTCGCCGACCTGCTCGAGGCTCTGCTCGCGAGTTAGGCGCCGCGAGCGAGGCATCGGTTGTCTCGTTCTCGCATCCGTTCGTCTGGAAAGCTCTGCCGATGCGTTGGGGTGTGCAGTACACGAAGAGCTTTTGATCTTCGATCCGCCCTTGCGGCGGCCGCGGCCGCGATTATGACAGTGCGCGCGTTTCGCGCGAATCTCCACGCGCAAGTGGGACATACGCGCGGCTTTCGTGTATGGTGATTGCTTCTATCAAGGATTCCCGCCTGCTTTTCCCTGTCGGTTCTTGATCTCCCCGACGCGGGTCACCGACTACGTGCGAATACCGCACGGCTGCTCAGCATCTACAAGGATTGACCCATGAGCATGATGCGACGACGTGACGTTTCCCTTCACACTTTGATCCTTGCGATTCTGGCAAGCCCCAGCGTTGCGTTCGCGCAAGTTGGTGCCGTCGCCGTTCCCGACAATGCCAGCGCCAGAAGCTACGGCAGCGGATGGGAATGCGATCGCGGCTACCGGGAGATTGACGAGGGCTGCACAGGCATCGACGTCCCCGCGAATGCTTATCTGACCGATAGCGCCTATGGCCGCGGCTGGGTGTGCGACCGCGGGTATCGAATGCTCGACGAGACGTGCATCGCCATCGAGGTGCCGCCGAACGCATATCTCGACTCTCTGGGAGATCGCTGGAAATGCGATCGCGGGTATCGGAGCGTTGAGCAAAGCTGCCTCGCCATCGAGGTACCGCCGAATGCTTATCTCAACACGTTCGGCGAGGCATGGACGTGCGAGCGCGGCTATCGCGCGGCCGCCGGGGCGTGCCTTGCCATCCAAGTGCCCTCGAACGGATATCTGACGAACGCGTCGTATGGAGCGGGTTGGACCTGCGATCGCGGTTATGAATCGGTGGGTGAGGCTTGCGTCGCCGTGCAGTTGCCCGAGAACGCGCACCTCGACTATTCCGGAAGCGGCTGGGACTGCAATCGGCCTTACCGGAGGCAAGAAGATCGGTGCGACCTGCTTTGAAGAGCCTTGCCGTGGCCGGCAGAACGCTTTACATCAGCAATTTGCCCCTCTCCGCGACGGAGCAGGAACTCTTGCTCAAGTTCGGCAGATGCGGATCCGTCGTTGCTGCGAAGATCATGCTCGACGCGAGCACCGGGCGCAGCAAGAGGTTCGGCTTCATCGAAATGGCGACCGGCCCCGAGGCCTTGACCGCCATTCGTCGCCTCAACTTGACGACCTACGACGGGCGTCTCATGTCCGTCAATCTTGCGCGGCCCGAAGATACCGCGGCTACGAACCAGCCCGCCGCCGACGCGGCCGCACCCGGCGGGACTGCGCGACGCGCGCCGTAGAAGTCTAATCGGATAAGCGGCGGGGTTACTTTGGGGGCAGCGGCAGAGCGGCCGCGATCGGCGAAGGGGGCGCAGGGTTCTTGGCCGCCTTGCGCGCCGCCCGGCGCTCATCCTTGGCGCGACGCTTGTCTCGCTTGGCCGCTTCACGCATGCGTTTCGCGTGCGTCTGTGGTCCGGATCGTGCCATGTGTCACCTTGTCACTGAGGGCACGCACTATGGGGCGCGTACCTGCAAATAGCAAGGAATGCGCTCCGCCGTTCGCGGACCGTGGCATGCGGACGCCGCCTGGCGTATGATTCTCCACCCGCACCCCTGATCGAGCCTACGGGCATCCCGCCCATATCCTCCTTTAGCGGTTGTTATCCAATGGAGGATTTATGGGAAGAAAGCTATACGTCGGCAACCTGCCTTATTCAGCGACGGAACAAGGGCTCGCCGCCAAGTTCGCCGAGCACGGCACTGTGGAATCGGCCAAGCTCATCACGGATCGCGACACCGGACAAAGCAAGGGATTCGCCTTCGTCGAGATGAGCCGCGATTCCGAAGCGAGCGCGGCGATCGCAGCGCTCAACGGCGTCGATTACGAAGGGCGTCCGATGAAAGTCAACGAAGCGAAGCCGCAGGAGAAAAGATCCGGCGGCGGAGATCGCGGAGGCTTCGGCGGTCGTCGCTGGTAGCCGCCAGTCTTGACGGCGTCTCGTTGAGATGACGGCAGCTCTGGCGGACCCCTACCGACTCGTGTCGGTGCGGGCCGTGGCCGCGCCGAGCGGTGCACCGGGAGCACCGTGGCATCGCTACGAGATCGCACAGGGTGTGAACCGGATTGTCGGCTATCGGCACGGCGGTCTGGACAGCGTGACGACGGCCGTGGAAGCGATCGTCGTGCAGCTCAACGAACGCAGACTGCATCAGCGCGGTCGCGTCCACATTGCGCTGCAATCCAAGCCGCGCTCGCCCCAGTCAAATGGGTGACGAGCCGCACTCCAACGTCAAGCGGTTCTGCCGGATTCCCCGCATCCTGCGCGAGAGCGCCGTCCAGTGTGCGCAAGAGCCCGTTCCGGCGTGCTCATTCTGCGGCAGGCCGTTGAGCGAAGTGCGCTACTTGGTCGGCAGCGGCGCCGCGCGGATCTGCGAGACGTGCATTGAGACGTGCTCCACGCTGGTTCGCGGGGAACGGAACACCGAATAGATCCGACCCAGGGCGCGCGGTTCAGGCGCGCCGGTCAGCGTGGTTCTTTGCAGGCGCGTGAGGCGGTGCCAAACTCACGCCCGGGAGCACAGGATTCAGCATGGGGAGATACCTCGCGCTGCTGTGCGTGTGCTTGGCAGCGGCGGTGTACGTTCCGGTCCTGCACGCACGCACGCTGCACTGGTCGGCGCTCGACGTTGCCGCCGCGCTCGATGCGGACGGCCGGCTGCATGTCGTCGAGCGCCACGCCATGGTGTTCGATGGCGACTGGAACGGCGGCGAGCGCCGTTTCCGCCTACGCGGCAGTCAACGTCTGGAAGGCATCCGCGTGCGTCGCATCGACGCAGCAACGGGGACGGCCGTGCCGTTGCGGCCCGGCGAGCTCGATAGGGTCGATCACTTCGCCTTTACGGACGCAACGACGCTGCGCTGGCGAAGCCGACAGCCTCGCGATCCGCCGTTTCAAATGACGACGCTCGTCTATGAGGTCGAGTACGTGCTCTCGAACGTACTGCAACGAGACGGCTCGGCCTTCGTGCTCGATCACGACTTTGCGTTTCCTGACCGCACCGGCGTCATCCAAGCGTTTTCGCTCGAGCTCACGTTCGACGTGGCATGGGCGCCGACCGGGGACGTCACGTCGCCGCTTTCTTTGCGGCGCTCGAATCTGCCGCCGGGCGCGGGCGTCGTGGTGACGATGCCGTTCGAGCGCGTGGTCGCAACAACGCCTGCCGGCGTGCGCGAGCCGACGTCGCGGCTTTGGCTGTTGCTGCCGGTCTCTACGTTGCTCGCCTTCGGAGGTTGGCGTTCGCGGCGCTACGTCGCACACGAGAAGCGCAATGGCCGCTATGCGCCGCTCCCGTCGATCGCGGCGATCGACGACGCCTGGCTTGCGGAGCACGTCTTCAAGCACCGGCCCGAGCACGTCGGCAGTCTCTGGGACGACAGAACCGGCGCGGCCGAGGTCGCGGCGATACTCGCGCGGCTCGTGCAGGAAGGGAAGCTCACGAGCCGCATCGAGCAGCGCCGGCGCCTCATGCATCGCGAGGACGTGCTGCATCTCGCGATCCCGAGTCCGCGCCCGACATTCAATGCTTACGAGAGCGCACTCATCAAAGCGCTCTTCATCGACGGTAACACGACCGACACCGAACGCATCCGCGCTCACTACGGCAAGCGCAACAAGGCGTTCGACCCGGCCGCCATCATCCGCCGGCATCTCCCGGGCGGTCGGGAGGTGGCGAGCGAGCAGAACAAAGCGGCACTCGCGCAGGGTTGGACGTTGAGCTTGCTGCTCGCGCTCGTGGCTGCGGTCGCTTTCGGCACGAGCCTCGCAGCCGAAGTACGGCTCGGCGTGACGAACGCCTTCGTGCTCCACGCTCTTCTCATCGCTTTCACGTCGGTCGTGTTCGGCGGCGTGCTCATCGCGCTCGGCTACACACTGCGCGGCAACGTCGTCGGCCCGCGCCGGCATCTCGAATGGCTGCTCGGCGTCTATGCGCTCTATGTCGTCGTTTTGCTCTCGATCGTACGCGGCGGCGGCGCCTATCTCGGCTGGCCGATGTACGTGGCGCTTGCGGCGCTCGCCGCCTGGATCTTGAACCTCGCCCTGAACCGCGCGTACACGCGCGTCCGCCCAGACCGGATAGCGGAGCGCAAGAACCTTTCCGCGGCGCGCGAGTATTTTGCCGAGCAGCTGACCCGCGCCGAGCCGAAGCTCGAGGACGCGTGGTATCCGTACCTGATCGCGTTTGGCCTCGGCAAGCGGATGGATCAGTGGTTCGGGCGGTTCGGGCTCGCAACGGCCGCGATAGGCTCGCGATCGACGACGGTCGGTCCGGCGCACCACGGCGGCTCGTCTCCGAGCTCGACCTGGAGCGGCGGCGGCGGAGCGTTCGGCGGCGGGGGTGCGTCGGGGGTCTGGTCGACAGCCGCGGGCGCGATGGCGGCCGGGGTCGCGGTTTCGTCGTCATCCGCCGGCGGCAGCGGCGGGGGCGGGGGCAGCTCGGGTGGCGGTGGGGGCGGGGGTTGGTAATGGGGCGGCCAGAGCATCCGTTGAGTTCTGCTATCTTGATGCCGCTCGGTAATGAGGGTTGCGATGGTACGTAACTGCGTTTGGCGCTTGGCGGCCGGCATCATCCTGCTCGTCGCAGTGGCATCGACGGGTGTGGCACAACTCGCTTCTTCGAGCCGCGAGGTGCAATCGCTGCGGCTGTACGTGCTCGACGGCGGTGTGCTCGCATCGGATCCGGCGCGCTACCGTCTCACCGCGGACGACGTCGAGGAGACCGCGTTGGCCGTTGCCGCGTACCTCATCGTGCACCCGCGCGGCATTTTGCTGTGGGACGCAGGCGCGATCGCCGACGGCGAGCGCATCCCCGGTGGAACCGGCGTCGAGCAGCGCGTGTTGCGCCACGACGGGGAAGAGCGATTTGTCACGCTCGGCCCCGCGTTGGTGCCGCAGCTCAACGCAAGCGGCTTTGCGCCGGCGGACGTCACGCATCTCGCGTTGTCCCACTACCATTGGGACCACACCGCGAACGCCAATGCCTTCGCTCACGCGACCTGGCTCGTGCCGGAGATCGAGCGCGATGCGATGTTCGCCGACGAGCCGCCCGGCGGCGTTCGGCTCGCGACCTACACAGCGCTCGAGCAGAGCCGTACGGTTTTCATTACCGATGACGAGCACGACGTGTTCGGCGACGGCACCGTGATCATCAAGCAGGCACCGGGGCACACCGAGGGACACGCGGTGCTTTACGTGAAGCTCGCGCAGACCGGGAGTGTGCTGCTTTCGGGAGATCTTTACCATTATCCCGCCGAACGCACGCTCGGGCGCTTGCCGACGTTCGAGGTCAGCGAGGAGCAGACGAGACGCGCGCGGGAAGACGTCGAAGCGTTTCTATCGCGGACCGGTGCGGCGCTCTGGATTCAGCACGATCTGCCGGCTCACCGCCGATTGAAAAAAGCACCCGAGTACTATGACTAAAGGAATCGACATGAGTGAGCGTTGGTGGGCGACCCTGCTGGTCGTGCCTATTCTCATTGCGTCCGCAAGCGTTTTCGCGCAGCCGCCCGCGGCGCAGCCGGTCGTTCTGCCGAAGCCCGGCGAGCCGCTCGTGCTGCCCGCCGGCGCGGAGAAAATCCGCGTGAGCCTCGTCGTGGACGGCCTCGTCGCTCCCTGGGATATCGAGTTTCTACCCGGCAGCGAGACCCTGCTCGTCACCGAGAGCAACGGGCGCTTACGCATCGTCGAGAACGGCGTGCTCGATCCCGAGCCGGTCTGGGAAGCGCCTTCGCCTGAAGGCAACGACGTCCTGCATGGCCTCGCCATTCACCCGCGGTTCGCCGAGAACCGTTTCGTCTATGCGTCGTATACGAAGGCGCGCGAGGACGGCCTGCTCACACTCGCCGTGTCGCGCGGACGCCTCGAGGGCCGCAAGCTCACCGACGTGGCCGAGATTTTCGTCGCCGACGCGTGGGAGAACGCGCGCAACGCAACCGCGGGGCGCATGTTGTTCGGGCCCGACGAAACACTCTATGTGACGGTCGGCGACCGCGATCGGCTTTGCTGCGGACCGCAAGACGACAACAGCATTCGCTTGCGCGCACAGGATCTCGGCAATCACGTCGGCAAGACACTGCGTCTCACGGACGACGGCGGCGTCCCGGAAGACAACCCGTTCGTCGGCCGAGCCGGTGCGCTGCCGGAGATCTTCACGTACGGCAATCGCAACGGCTACGGTCTCGCCTTCCATCCCGAGACCGGTGAGCTCTGGCAGACCGAGATCGGCCCGCTCGGCGGCGACGAGATCAATATTCTCGAGCCGGGTGCGAACTACGGTTGGCCGCTCGTCTCGATGGGACGCAACTACTCCGGGACGCTCGTATCCGATCAACCTTGGTTTCGGCCCGGCATGGAAAATCCGCGCATGTTCTGGGTACCGCAGATCAGCCCGTCGGGCATGACGTTCTACACGGGCGATCGCTTCCCGGACTGGAAGGGCAGCCTCATCATCGGTTCGCTCAACGGGCAGCAAATGCAGCGCATCGCGTTCAACCAGCCGGGCCAGGCCGAACGCCGCGAGCCGTTGCTCCGCGAGCTCGGCGTGCGCTTCCGCGACGTCGTGCAGGGTCCGGACGGTCTCCTCTATGTCTCGACCGAAGTACGGTACGGCAGCGGCAATCCCGACGGCACCATCCTCAAGATCGAGCCGGCCGAGTGAGCCCAAGCCTACCAACGGTAGGCGTAGCTCACGTTCAGCGTCCGCGGCGCGCCCAAGTTGCGGTAGGCGTATGACGAATTGTCGACGTCGAAGCGGCCGCGGCCGAGCGACGTTGCGTAGTTTTCGTCGAGCGCGTTCTCGAGCCGTGCGCCGAGCCGGTGCTTGCGCTCGCTGTCGAGATAGTAGGCGCCGCTCAAGTCCACGACCGTGTATCCGCCGTACTCTCGGCGTCCGACGCCGCCGCCGATCGTATCGGATACATCGCCGATGTTGATCAAGGACAGATTCAGCTCGAGCGGCGTCTGCATCGAGCGGTACGTGAGATCGGCCTTGAGCAAGCTCTCGGGAACGCGGTTGAATTGCTCGCCGCTGCCCTCGAGATTGCCCTCGTTGCTCGTGTAGCTCAATCCCGCCGAGATCGAATCACTGAAAACGGCGTTGACGCTGAATTCGAAGCCCTCGAATTCGACGGTTTGATCGAAGTTCGCGAAGATTCCGTCGGGGAATGCCGGATTGTCGAAGTCGATGTCGATGAGATTGTCGACGTCGCGCGTGAAGTAGACAAGTTGCCATTGCACGCCTTCGGCGGCATCGGCCGATCCGCCAATGCCGATCTCCAAGTTCTCGCTCTCCTCCGACTCGAGATTCGGGTTGCCGACTTCGCAACAGTCCCGGAGGTAAAGCTCCTCGGCATCGGGCAGACGGAATGACGTCCCGACCTGGCCGCGGATGTAGAAGTTGCCGGTAATATTGTGTTGGCCGCTCAAGTTCCATACTGTGCCGTCGGCGCTGCCGCTCGTCGTGTTGTAGCGCAACCCGAATGCGATATCGGAACTCTCGAACGCGGAGTCGGAGCTCCGAATTTGTCCGTAAACGGCCTGTGCCTTTTCGGTCTTGTCTTGGATGAGCCAAACCTCGTCCTCTCCCCAGAAGCGCTGGTAATCGTAGCCGACCGAAAATTCGACGGCGTCGCTCGCACGGACGCTTGCAAGCGCCGTGATGCCGTAATCCTCGAAGCCCCAGAAGGCCGCGTCGTAAACTACCGTTTGCGTTCCGGTCAAGGCGCCACCGACGCCGATGTCGTTGCGGATGTCGGTGTACTCGGTATCCCAGTCGTGGAAGTACGCTTTGACGTAGAAATCGACGCTGTCGCCGAAAGAATAGTCCCATTTCGCCGTGACGAGATCCTCGACGCGGGCGTTGAAGGTATCCGCGACCTGATACGGCAACGCGAAGTCCACCTCGTTGTCGGTGCGCTGATAAAGCAGCGACAGCCGCGAATCCGGCGAGAAGTCATAGCCGTATTTGGCGCCGAACGTCAGCGACTCGTAGCCGCGCTCACGCGAGGTCCCGCTCGGCTGATAGTCTTCGTCGGCGAACGGTTGAAAGCCGTCGGCTTCATCTTCCGAGACATACAACACGACACTGTGGCTGCCGGCGCCCATGCGGAAGTCGGCCGACACGTGCGTGCCGCTGTGCTCGTCGAAACCGAGCCCGACGCTGCCGTTCGGCTCGCCGGTGAATGAGCTCGTGACGATGTTGACGACGCCGGCCACCGATTGCGTGCCGTAGAAGATGCCCTGGCCGCCGTAGAGGACTTCGACGCGCTCGACCGAATGCGCCGGAAACGTGTCGAGTGAGCTCGTCGTGTTGTAGAGGCGATTCGCGATGCGCACGCCGTCGACGAGGAAGAGGACGTCCTCGCAGCGCGAGCCTTGCAACGAGCACTGTATGTAATCGAACGGACCGTTCTTGGGCGCCACGTAGAAAGCAGGTACCTGCATCTGGAGCGTTTGGCTCAAATCGTTGAATCCGCCGAGCTCGATGTCATCGTTGCCGACGATCTCGAGACGGTTGCCGAAGCGCTCGAGCTCCTGTGGAATCGTTTCCTCGAGTCGTTCGCCCGTGACGACGACCTCGTCGGCGTCTTGCGCCATCGCCGGGTGGATACCGAAGCCGGAGGCGGCGAGCGCCGCGGCCAGGAGGGAAGGGTGGAACGTTCTTTTCATTTTGGCGTCCTATGCGGTCGGGGCACCCGGGAAATCGCGGGCAGCCAAGCCTAATGATCCCGCTCAGGAATCGCTCGTTAAGTACGGTTTATTAACTGTTAATGATAGGCTAACCGCTGCGGCAGTCCGCGGGCGTGCACGCTTTCAGCGATTCATCGAGAGGCCGGCAGTTGGACGTTCCTTCGAACATCGAGAGCATTCGCGCTCAAGCCGCCAAGGTTGAGGCGAGCGGTGTGCTCGGGCGGTCGAGATTCTACGCGAGCCTGCTCGAATTCCTCGTCACGTGCGCGAGCCAAGGCCGTACGCCGAAAGAGCTCGAGATCGCCGCCGAAGTCTTCGGACGGGGCAGCGAATTCGATCCGAGCCAGGATTCGATGGTCCGCGTCTACGCGCACAACCTGCGCCAGAAGCTGCAGCAGTTCTACGCGGAGGCGGGAAGCGCGGAGACGCAACACCTGTCAATCCCGAAGGGCGAATACCGACTAATGCTCGTCGCTGCCGAGGAGCGCAACGAGGCGCCCGTACGCCGCGGTTTTTGGCAGGACGAGCCGCGCACGCTCAAGCTCGCCGCAGCGACCGCCGTGATCCTCGGGCTCGGTATCGCCGCGGGCATGGCATTGCAGGGCCGTCTCGATGCGCGCTCAAGCTCGCCGAGCGTTTACGAGCAGATCGCGGAATCGCGCGTATGGCGTCCGTTGCTCGACGACAATCTGCCGATCCTCATCGTCGTCGGGGATTACTACATATTCGGCGAGCTCGATACGTACGGCAACGTCGACCGCCTCGTGCGCGAGTTCTCGATCAACTCGAGCAAAGATCTCGACGATCTCATGATGTATCAGCCGGAGCTCGCGGCGCGCTACATGGATCTCGATCTCACGTACCTGCCGAGAAGCGCGGCATTCGCATTGCGCGACGTTTTGCGCGTGCTGTACACGTCCGACAAGCCCGTGCGCGCTATTTCGATGTCCGAGCTCAACGTCGCCGATTTCAAGACCAGCCACATCGTCTACGTCGGCTACATCAGCGCGCTCGACAAGCTGCTCGAGTTCGTCTTCGCATCGTCCGAGCTCGCCGTCGGCGACACGTTCGACGAGCTCGTCGAGAAATCTACGGGCACGGTCTATGCGAGCGGAGCGGGCTTACCCAACGGTAGCAACTACCTCGACTACGGGCTTTTTTCGACGTTTCCCGGCCCGGCCGGCAACCAGTTCCTGATCGTGGCGGGAACGCGCGACGCGGGGCTCATGCAGACCGCTCAGGCGCTCAGCGAGCCGATTCACTTGCGCGTCGCCGAGGACGCCGTCGCCGCGAAGGGCCTCAATGCGGGCGGGGGCGTCGAGATCTTGTTCGAAGTCCGCGGCTACGACCGCACGAACCTCGACGCGATGATCGTGCACACGTCGGCGCTCGACTACCGCGCGATTTGGGGCGGGGAGCTGCTGCTCGCGAATTGACGCGGCGCGCGTCGAAGGCACGATGACGTTGCCGTCTTTGCCTTTGAGCTCGATCAAGTTGCCCGCGAACGAATGCAACTGGCCGAAGCCGAGCTCGATGACTTCGCGGCTGCTTTTCTCGAAATAGATGGAAAATGCATCGCCTCAAAAGCCCGGGTCACATGATTCTCTCGTGTTGACTCTGCAGTGTCGGGCAGGGGGCGCTTCCGCGAGCTCCGAGCCGAGGGCTTGGAGACTTTCCGCGAATCGATCGTCGCGGTACTGCCGTGGCTCGCCGATCGAGTCGCTCTGCTGGCCGACTGGAGCACCACCAATCTGCTCTCGGTCGAGGGCAGCCAGCTCACGCGCTGGTACCTGCCTGGGTTGCTCCTGATCGGCGACGCCGCGCACGTGATGCTCCCCGTGGCCGGCGTCGGCATCAATTGCGCGATCGCGGATGCG
>Ga0209320_10001712_pt1 | contig 11276 bp, 9 predicted proteins | sample Rifsed13ft4_FD_184008 | JGI IMG/M metagenome (GOLD analysis project Ga0209320, IMG submission 184008) | Soil microbial communities from Rifle, Colorado, USA - sediment 13ft 4 (version 2) | ecosystem: Environmental > Terrestrial > Deep subsurface > Rock core/Sediment | place: Rifle, Colorado... | reverse complement strand
AAGACCGGGATGAGCAGGATGCGAAGCGTCGTCAGCCAGTTTGCGAGTCCCATGAGGTCATCCGTTGCGGACGAATCCCAAGTCTACCATTCCGGGCGGCCCGGCCGGCGCGAAACTGGCCGCCCCCAGTCCGTCGAGTCAGCAGGTCCGGCGGTAGGCCTCGACGAAGGCCAGCAGCCGGGGCGGCAGCTCGACCTCGAGATGGATCCCGTCGGCATCGTCCGAGCGCGCAAGGACGCGGCCGCGCTCGTAGCAGTGGGCGAGCGCGGTGCCGTCCCGGTACGGAATGCGAAGCCTGACGCGCTCCACCCCCGGGCTCAGCGCGCGTTCGATGCGGTCGAGGAGCGCCTCCACTCCCTCGCCCGTGCGGGCCGAGAGCGCTACGCCCTCGAACCGGTCCACGAGCGCGCTGACCGCCGCATCCCCATCCAGACGATCCATCTTGTTGAGCGCCACGATGGTCGGGCGGGGGCCGAGCTCGAGCTCGGATAGGAGCGAGTCCACCGCCAGCATCTGCTCGTCGAGGCCCGGGTGGCTGGCGTCCACCACGTGGACGAGGACGTCCGCCTCCTCCAGCTCCTCGAGGGTCGCCTTGAATGCCGCCACCAGCTGGTGGGGCAGCTTGCGGATGAAGCCGACCGTGTCGGTGAGGATGAACGGAGCGTGACCGGTCCGGGAGCAGAGCCGCGCCGCGGGGTCGAGGGTCACGAAGAGCTGGTCCGCCGCCGCGTGCTCCGCGCCCGTGAGGCGGTTGAGGAGCGTGGTCTTGCCCGCGTTGGTGTAACCGACGAGGGCCACCACGGGCACGCCGGCGGCCTTGCGCCGGTCGCGCAGCAGCCTGCGGTGCACACGGACGCGCCCCAGCTCTCCCCGGATCTTCTCGATCCGGTGGCGGATCATGCGGCGGTCGGACTCGAGCTGGGTCTCGCCGGGGCCCCGGGTGCCGATGCCGCCACCGAGCCTCTCCAGGTGCTTCCACTGCCCCACGAGGCGCGGCAGGAGATAGGACAGCTGCGCGAGCTCGACCTGGAGCTTGCCCTCCATGGTCCGCGCCCGCTGGGCGAAGATGTCGAGGATCAGCGCGGTGCGGTCGATGACCTTGAGGCCGAGCGAGCCGCCGAGGTTGCGCTCTTGGATCGGCGACAGCGCGTCGTCGGAGATCATGAGGTTGGCGCCCTCACGCTCCGACGAGGCCCTGAGCTCGTCCACCTTGCCCTTCCCGAAATAGAGCTTGGGTGTGGGCGCGAGGCGCTCCTGGGTGACGCGGCCCACGACTTCGGCGCCGGCCGACTCGGCGAGGCGCCCCAGCTCGTCCAGCGACTCTTCGACTTCGTACCGGCGCTGCCTCGGGAGCCGCAAGGCCGCCAGGAGCGCCCGTTCCCTCTTCCTCACTCGATCCATCCCTCCCGCAAGATGTGCTTGTGGATGCTCTCGGCCGCGCCCTCGACGCCGCCCACTTCGTCCACGTCCAGCCACCGGATCTCCGGCTCCCGCGCGAACCATGTCATCTGGCGCTTTGCGTAGCGCTGGGTGTCGCGGATCATGAGCCTGAGCGCCTCCGCCTCCGGCAGACGCCCCCTGGCGACCTCGGCCCACTGGCGGTAGCCTATGCCCGCCATGCCGGGCGCTGCCTCGTCATGGCCTTCGGCTAGGAGCCGTCGCACCTCTCTCATCATGCCACTGGCCAGCATGCTTCGCGCGCGTTCCTCGAGGCGCCGGTTGAGGGCCTCCCGCTCCCGCCGGAGCCCGAACATCAACACGCGCCAGGGCGTGATCGCCCGCGCCCAGCCTCCGACCGAGGCGGCGCCGCGGCCGTGTTTCTCGATCGCCCGGATGATCCGGACCCTGTCGTTGGGGTGGAGCCGGGCCGCGCGCTCGGGGTCGAGCGCTCGGAGACGCTCGTGCAGGGCGCCCGGCCCCTTCGTCTCCGCGGTCTCCTCCAGCTGAGCCCGCAGCGCCGGGTCGGCGGGCGGCGCGGGATCGAGCCCGCGCAGGAGCGCCCGCACGTAGAGGCCGGTGCCTCCCACGACGACCGGAAGGCGCCCGGCCGCGCGAATCCCCTCGATCGCCCGCGCCGCATCCAGCCTGAATCGCGCAGCGTGGTAGCGCTCGCCGGGCTCGATCAGATCGAGGAGATGATGCGTCACGGCCTTGCGCTCCTCTGAGGTCGGCTTGCCGGTCGCGATGTCCATGCCGCGGTAGACCTGGCGGGAGTCGGCGCTCACGACCTCCATCGGCACGCTCCTGGCGAGGCACGCTGCGACGGCGGTCTTCCCCACTCCGGTCGGGCCGACTACCAGGAGAAGCGGAGGGGGCATCACCATGTCCGCCGGAGCTCCCGCTTGATCTCCTTGAGAGACAGGCGGGAGACGATGGGCCTCCCGTGCGGGCAGAAGTACGGGACCTCGGTGGCCGAGAGGTCCGCGAGCAGGCGCACCATCTCTTCGCGCTGCAAGGGGGCGTGCGCCTTGATCGCGGCGCGGCAGGCGACGAAGGCGAGCGCCCGTTCGACGAGGGGCGCCTGCTGCGCCCCGGCCGGGGAGCCCACTTCGTCGAGCAGCCCCTCGATGAGCCGCCGGGGCTCCTCGGCCTTGAGGAGCGCGGGCACGGCGCGCAGGAGCGCGCTCTGGCCGCCAAAGCCTTCGAGGTCGAAGCCGAGGGCTGCGAGGTCACCCGACCACTCCTCGAGGAGCGCGGCCTTGCCGGGTCCGAGCTCGAGCGTCTGGGGGAAGAGCAGGACCTGAGAGGGCAAGGGGCCCAAGGCCAGGCGTTGCCTCAGCTCTTCGAAGATCACGCGCTCGTGGGCGACGTGCTGGTCGATGAAGAAAACCTCCTCGTCACTGGCCGCGACGACGAACGTCTCTTGGAGCTGCCCCACGACGGCGCCGAACCGTCCGGGCCCGAAAGAAGCCGCAGTTTCCTGAAACAACGCGCCCTGATTGTTTGGATCGGGGGCCCCGGACACCGCCTCCTGATCGAGCGGGCCAGACAGCGTGATGGGGGAGTACGGGGGCCATGTCTGGGCCCCCGTTGCTGAATGGCGCTGGACGACACGCTGCGAGCGAAGGGCGTCCTGGACGGCGCGGAACACCGCCTCTTGCACCAGGCGCGGCGAGCGGAAACGGACCCAAGCCTTGGTCGGATGGACATTGACGTCCACTTCCGGCAGCGGCAGGTCGATCAAGAGCGCGGCAACCGGGAACTGGTGGCGCGGAAGCATGGGCCGGTAGGCCTCGATCAGGCCTTGGGCCAGCGCCGTATCCCTGACCGGACGGCCGTTGACGATGAGGGTGATCTCGTCGCGATTGCCGCGCGCCCGCTGGGGCGGCGCCGCGAGCCCGGTGACGCGCACGCTTCCCTGCGTGTGCTCCACTTCCAGCATCGCCTCCGCTGTCTCGAAACCCAAGACGGCGCCGACGCGGTCCCGCAGGGTCGCCGCCGCCGGCGCCGTCAACACGGCCTTGCCGTGGTGGAGGGCGCGGAGATGGAGGTCCGGCCGCGAGAGCGCGATGCCCTGCAGGAGCCGGAGGATGAACGCCAGCTCGGCCGGCGCGCTCCTGAGGAACTTGAGCCGCGCGGGCGTGTTGAAGAAGAGGTCCTGGGTCTCGACCGAGGTGCCGGGAGCGGCCTCGACCTCGAGACGGTCGGCGACCGTCCCTCCCGCGCCGCGCACGAGCGCGCCCACGGCGCCGCCGCGCGGGCACGAGAGGATCTCGAAGCGACTGACGGCGCAGATGGCCGGCAGGGCCTCCCCGCGAAAGCCCAGGGTCGCGATGGCGGCCAGGTCACCCTCGTCGGTGATCTTCGACGTCGCGTGGCGCCGGAGCGCCATGTCCAGGTCGGCGCCCGTCATGCCGAAACCGTCGTCAGTGACGCGGATGAGCTGGCGTCCCGCATCCTTCAGCTCCACGGTGATGACACGCCCGCCGGCGTCGATCGCGTTCTCCACGAGCTCCTTGACCACCGACGCCGGCCGCTCCACGACCTCGCCCGCGGCGATCTTGTTGATGAGGTGATCGGGCAGGAGGCGGATGGGGTTCACAGCTGCGCCTTGAGCCGCCGCTGCCACTCCGCCAGGAGGTTGAGCGCCTCGAGCGGCGTGAGGGACGCCACGTCGAGAGCGCCCAGCTCCTTGAGGACGGGGTCGGCCGTGGGCGGGAAGAGGCCGAGCTGCGCGGTCGGCTCGGGTTGACCGGGGACGTGCGCGCCGGGATTCTGACTGAGTTCGGCGAGGATTTCTCGCGCGCGCGCGATGACGGCTTTCGGCAGGCCGGCCAGGCGGGCGACCTGGATGCCGTAGGACCTGTCCGTCCCGCCGGGCCCCACCTTGTGGAGGAAGATGATCTCGTCGTTCCATTCCTTGACCGCGACGTGGAAGTTGCGAACGCGCGCGAGCCGATCGGCGAGCGCGGTGAGCTCGTGGTAGTGCGTGGCGAAGAGCACCTTCGCGCCGCGTCCGCGCTCGTGGAGCTCCTCGGTCACGGCCCAGGCGATGGCGAGCCCGTCGAAGGTCGAGGTGCCGCGCCCGACTTCATCAAGTAAAACCAGAGCTCGTTCCGTTGCGTTGTGCAGGATGCTCGCGGTCTCGACCATCTCCACGAGGAAGGTGCTCTGGCCCCGCGCGAGGTTGTCCTGGGCGCCGACGCGGGTGAGGATCCGGTCCACCACCCCGATCCGGGCCGAGCGCGCCGGGACGAAGCCGCCCATCTGGGCCAGGATCACCAGCAGCGCCGCTTGGCGCATGAAGACGCTCTTGCCGCTCATGTTGGGCCCCGTCAGGATGATCACCTGCTCGCGTTCGGGGTCGAGGTGGAGGTCGTTGGGCGTGAAGGGGCGCTCGCCGCCCGACTCGAGCACGGGATGGCGCCCCTCCGCGATGTCGAGGACACGGCCGTCGTCGACCTGCGGTCTCACGTATCCGCGCTCGTGGGCGATCTCCCCGAGCGAGGCGAGCGCGTCCAGCGTCCCGACCGCCCGTGCCGTCCGCAGCAGCGCCGACGCCTCGGCCGCGACGGCCGCCCTGATCTCCTGGAAGAGCTCCAGCTCCAGCTTGGCCATCCGCTCCTCGGCCCCGAGCACGCGGCCTTCGTATTCCTTGAGCTCGACGGTAACGTAGCGCTCGGCGCCGACCAGGGTCTGGCGCCGGATGTACTCGGCGGGCACCTTCGCCACGTGTGCATTGCTCACCTCGATGCCGTAGCCGAAGACGCGGTTGAAGCGCACGCGGAGCGTGGGGATGCCGGTGCGCTCCCGCTCGCGCCCTTCCAGAGCGGCGATCCACGCACGCGCCTCCCGTGCGCCGCGCTTGATCTCGCCGAGATCGGCGCTCCAGCTCTCCCGGATCAGGCCGCCCTCCCGGAGCGTGAGCGGCGGCTCGTCCTCGAGGGCGTCCACGAGCATTCTATGGAGCGCCGGCAGGGCCGCGATCTCCTCGCCCACCTCCGCGAGGAGGGACGCTGAGGGCGCGCCGAGCGACTCGCGCAGGGCCGAGAGACGATCGAGAGAGGCGCGGAGTCCCGTGAGATCCCGCGCGTGCGCGACGCCGAGCGCGGCGCGACTCGAGAGCCGCTCGAGGTCGCCGATGCCGTGGATCCGCGATCGCACGGCCGCCCGCTGCTGCGGCTCCGCCACCAGGGCCGCGACCGCATCCTGGCGCCTCCCAATGGCGACCGTGTCCAGAAGCGGCCGGAGCAGCCACTGGCGGAGCGTTCGTGCCCCCATCGGGGTCGAGGTCCTGTCGAGGGTCGCCAGGAGAGAACCGCGCAGGCTCCGGTCCTGGGCGCTTTCGAAGAGCTCGAGCGTGGCGACGGCGGTGGGATCGAGCGTCATGGAGTCGCCCGGGGCCAGCCGTTGAAGGCGGGCCAAGTGGCCGAGCGCCTCGCCCTGGGTGTCCCGCAGATACGCCAGCGCTGCGCCGGAGGCCTGGAGCCCTGCGCCCATGTCGCCCACGCCCAGGCTGTCGAGCGAGTGGACACGGAAGTGCGCCGCGAGCAACTCCCGCGCCTGGCGCAGCGCGAACCACGAGGGCTCCCCGCGGGTCACCATCATCCCAGCTGCGGCGAGCCGGGCCGCAAGGTCCTGGTCGCCCTCTCGCGTCACGAGGCACTCGGCGGGCCGCCGCAGGAGGGCCGTGTCGAGCAGCGCCGCTCCGTCGCCCGCGGCTTCGCCGACCCAGAACTCGCCGGTGGAGACGTCCACAAGTGCGGCACCGAGCGCCCGGCCGGCGCCCGTGCCGGTCCGGTGGACGGCCAGCAGGTAATTGTTGGCCGCCCCGTCCAGATACTGGGTGTCTGTGAGCGTGCCCGGCGTGATGACCCGGACGACCTCGCGCCGGACGAGCTTCTTGCCCTTGATCGGGGCCTCCATCTGCTCGCACACGGCCACCTTCCGCCCGGCCCGTATCAGCCGCGCGATGTAGCCGTCGGCGGCATGGTGCGGGATGCCGGCCATCGGAATGGCGCCCTCGCCCTTCTGCCGGGAGGTCAGCGTGATCTGGAGCAGGCGTGCGCCTTCGTGAGCGTCGTCGAAGAACATCTCGTAGAAGTCACCGAGGCGGAAGAGCAGCAGGTAGTCCGGGTAGCGCTGCTTCAGCTCCCGGTACTGCCGCATCATGGGTGACAACTGGGGCGACAACTGGGGCGACAACTGGGGCGACAACTGGGGGGACAACTCGGGGGACAACTCGGGAGGAAGCTCGGCCGAGGGGTCCCTCACGAGCCGAGCGCCGCCAGGAGGCGGTCATACGTGGTGTCGAGGCTCTCGGGCAGGACCCGAGTGTCGGCCACGACGGGCATGAAGTTGACGTCGCCACTCCACCGCGGCACGACGTGGATGTGCAGGTGTTTGGGCACGCCGGCTCCCGCCGCTCGTCCCTGGTTGAAGCCGACATTGAAGCCCTCGGGGGCGTAGGCACGGTTGAGAGCCCGGACCGCCGTCTGCACGAGCTCCATGGCCTGGCCGATCTCCTCCGGGGCCGTCTCCTCGAGAGAGCCTACGTGGCGGTTGACCGCGGCCATGACGTGGCCCGAGGCGTACGGGTACTTGTTGAGGATCAGGAAGGCCTTCGGGCCTCGGCGGAGAATGAGGCTCTTGCGGTCATCGCCGCCCGCGCGCGCGTCGCAGAAGATGCAGCCTCCGGACGTGACGGGGGGCGTGGGGGGCGGCGCGACGGCGGACGTCACGTAGGCCATCCGCCACGGCGCCCAGAGTCGGTCCACGCGGCTACGGGGCGACCACCTAGGTGTTGACCAGCTCGCGGAGTCTCTTCCCCACCTTGAAGAAGGGCACCCGCTTTTCGGGGACGCTGACGCTGTCACCGGTCTTGGGGTTGCGCCCCTTTCGGGAGTTGCGGTGACGGATCCGGAAGCTGCCGAACCCGCGCAGCTCCACCTTGTCTCCCTTGGCGAGAGCGTCGGTGATGTTGTCGAAGACGGTGTTGACGATCAACTCCGTCTCCTTCTTCGTCAGGCTCGACAGCTTGGAGACTTCCTCGATGAGATCCGCTTTGGTCATGAGCCTGCTCCCTCCACGGGAACCCCGCGATCTTCCGGTCTCGGACGTGTCGACCGGGGTGATTCCACCCTTGAAACGTAGCACGCCAGTCGAAAGATTGTCAAGCAGAGCAAGGGTTTACAGCTACTGCATGAGGTAGAGGGGGGTACGAATGCCCGAAAGGGCCGGCAGGAGCGGACCGGCCCCCGGCAGTCCCAGCCGGTTTTCCAGGAGATCCTTGAAGGAGAACCTCTTCCTGGGATAGACGAGCTTCGGCCGCCCCGAAATATTGGCCAGCTTGCCCGCCGCCTCGACGGCATCCTCGAAGCCGCCCATCTCGTCCACCATCTTGAGCGCCAGGGCCTGCTGGCCGGAGTAGATGCGGCCTTCGGCGAACGCCAGCACCTCACTCCGTTCGAGACCCCGCCCTTCCGCGACGGCGCCCACGAACTGCGAGTAGACGTCATCGAGCAGCGCCTGGAGCATCTTGCGCTCCTCCGGGCTCATGGTGCGGGCGAAGTTGCCCACGTCCTTGTACGAGCCCGCCTTGACGACGACGTACTCGACGCCGACCTTCTTCAGCAGTCCCTCGATGTTGGCCATCTGCATGACCACGCCGATCGAGCCGGTCAGCGTGCCGGGATTGGCATAGATCCGGTCGGCAGCCGCCGCGACGTAGTACCCGCCCGAGGCGGCCACCGCCCCGAGGGTCGCGACCACGGGCTTGCCAGCTTTCCTCGCGCGCTGGATGGCGGCGAAGATTTCCTGTGTCGGAGCGACCACACCGCCCGGGCTGTTGACGCGGAGGACGACCGCCTTGATCGACGGATTCTCCGCGTGCTCGCGGAGCTCGCGAACGGCGGCGGTGCCGTCCACGATGATGCCCTCTATCTCCACCACGCCAACCTTCGCGCCGCCCGTGGGCAAACCATCCTCGCTGACCATGGCCATGAAAACCCAGATCGTGCCGAGGAACAGCACGAGGATGCCCACCCCCACTCCCACAGCGACCAGAGCGACGCGGCCGCGGGATGTCACCTGTCGCCCCCCACGCGAGGCCTACTCCTCATCCTCGTCGAAGTCCTCGCCGCCACGCCGCTTCCGCCCCTTGCCGCGGCCGCGGGCATCGGCCTGCGACGGCTCCTCCAGGATGGCCGCGGCCAGGTCCTTGAGGCTGAGCCCGATGCGCCGCTCGTTGGAATCGACACGTATCACCATCAGGGTAAGCTCGTCGCCCACGTTGACGAGATCGGACGGCGAGGCAATGGGACGGCTGGACATCTGCGAGACGTGGAGGAGTCCGTCCACGCCGGGCTCGAGCTCGACGAAGGCGCCGAAGTCGGTCAGTCGTACGATCTTGCCGGTGACGCGGGAGCCCATCGGATAACGCTGGGCGACAGATTCCCACGGGTCGGGCTGGATCTGCTTGAGGCCCAGGGAGATCCGCTTGTTGTCCTTGTCCACGTTGAGGATCTGCGTCTCGACGGACTGCCCCTTCTTGAGGATCTCCGACGGGTGCCCGATATTGCGGGTCCAGGACATGTCGGAGATGTGCAGCAGGCCGTCCACGCCGGGCTCGAGCTCGACGAAGGCGCCGAAGTCGGTCAGGTTGCGCACCTTGCCCTCGACCCGCTCGCCCGGCTTGTAGCGCTCGTCGATGGTCGCCCACGGGTCGGCCTCGACCTGCTTCATGCCGAGCGAGATGCGCTTGGTGGCCTTGTTCACGTCGAGCACCATGACGTCCACCATGTCGCCGACGTTGACGAGCTTCGAGGGATGGCGCACACGCCGCGTCCACGACATCTCGGACACGTGCACGAGCCCTTCGACGCCTGGCTCGAGCTCGACGAAGGCGCCGTAGTTGGTCAGGCTCACCACGCGCCCCTGCGCCTTGGCGCCCACGGGGTAGCGCTCGTCGACCACGGCCCACGGGTCGGACGACTTCTGCTTGTACCCGAGCGAGACGCGCCCGGTCTCGCGGTCGAAGTGCAGCACGACGACCTCGACCTGGTCGCCGATCTGGAAGATCTCCGACGGGTGCCCGACCCTGCCCCAGGACATGTCGGTCACGTGCAGGAGACCGTCGATCCCGCCCAGGTCGATGAATGCGCCGTAGTCGGTGATGTTCTTGACGGCGCCCGTGAGCACCATGCCCTCGGAGAGCACGGAGAGCGTGTGCTTCCGCTTTTCCTCGCGCTCCTCCTCCAGCACGGCGCGCCTGGACAGGACAACGTTGCCGCGCCGCCGGTTCAGCTTGATGACCTTCGCGCGGATCATCTGCCCGAGCATCGAGGCGAGGTTCTTGACCGGCCTCAGGTCCACTTGCGAGCCCGGCAGGAAGGCGCGGACGCCCACGTCGACGGAGAGCCCGCCCTTGACCACCTCGACCACCTTGCCCTCGACGGGCGTGCCGCTGTCGTGGGACTTGGAGATGGCGTCCCAGACCTTGATCTTGTCCGCCTTGTCCTTGCTGAGGACGATCAGCCCCTCGCTGTCCTCCTTGGACTCGAGGTAGACCTCGATCTCGTCACCGACCTTCGGGAGGGTGCCGGCGTGCCGGAACTCCTCCATCGCGATGGTCCCCTCGCTCTTGTAGCCGATGTCCACGAGCACTTCGCTGTCGCGGACCTCGACGACCCTGCCGCGGACGACCTCCCCTTCCTCGATATCGCCCACGCCGCGGTTGAACCAGTCCTCCATCGTCTCCTCGGGGGCCTCTGCCACCTCCTTCTGCGCCCCTTCGAGGACCTTCGCCTTCCGGTTCTCCGTCTCCATAATGCGGTGCTTCCTCCCTTGATGGATATCGCCGGGGCGTCGGACTTCGCGGCCGCCCCTCGCGTCGATGCTAGCTCTGCTGTTGGTCCCTCAATTGCGCGATCCCGCGCATCATCTCCTCGGCAGCCTCCCGGTAGCGCTCCTTGCGGCCGGCGCCGATCTGGGGCTTGAAGTGTATCGCGGGTCCGAAGCTCACGCTCACCTGGCTGCGCCGGGGCCAGGCCGCGCCCTTGGGCAGGGCTTCGAGGGTGCCCGAGACATACGCGGGCACCACGGGAGCCCCGCTCGTGACCGCGAGCATCCCGACGCCGGGCTTTCCTTCCCCGAGGCGGCCGTCCAGACTGCGCGTTCCCTCCGGGAAGACCAAGAGCGCCTTGCCTTCTTTGAGCAACAGCGCGGCTGTTCTGAGCGCGCGCGGGTCCGAGCCCTCGCGGCGCACGGGCCGTGCGTGGAGAGCCCGGAGGAGCCACCCGAAGACGGGGATCCGGAACAGCTCCGCCTTCGCGAGGAAGTAGATCCGGCGCCGCGTCGCCCCGCCGATCAACGGCGGATCGAGGATGCTCTGGTGGTTCGAGACGATGAGCGCCGGCCCGGAGGACGGGACGTGCTCCGCCCCACTCACGCGGAGCCCGAACCACGCCCGCATCAGGAACACGGCCAGCGGCTTCAGGATCCCGTACAGCACCGCGCCTGCTCCACCGCCTCGAGGATCCGCTGCACCACCGCCTCCGGCGAGAGCGCCGTCGAATCGACCGTCACCGCGCCCGCGGGCTTGCGGAGAGGTGCCAACTCCCGCTCCATGTCCTGGCGGTCCCGCAGGGCGACTTCGGCCCTCACGCCTTCGTAGTCGGCCGGCAGGCCACCCGCCGCCAGCTCGTCGCGGCGGCGGCGGGCCCGTTCGGCGAGATCCGCGTCCAGGTAGATCTTGACCTCCGCGTCGGGGCAGACCACGCTGCCGGTATCCCGCCCCTCCAGGACGACCCCGCCGGCGGCCGCGAGACTTCGCTGGA